>Ga0184633_10001371_pt1 | contig 10107 bp, 9 predicted proteins | sample PLM31_170_b1_FD_133156 | JGI IMG/M metagenome (GOLD analysis project Ga0184633, IMG submission 133156) | Groundwater sediment microbial communities from an aquifer in East River, Colorado, USA - PLM3-1_170_b1 | ecosystem: Environmental > Terrestrial > Soil > Riparian zone | place: USA: East...
CTGATTTGTAGTGCGAACAGTCATGCCTTATTCCAGTCCCTCACCACTTCGCGGAGCAAGAAGCGCTTCGACAGTCTTCACGACAAATTCCCCCTGGCTGAGTGCTCTTTGCGCTCCGGCCCGGTCGAAGACGGTATTTGGAGGTCTGCCCTCGCTCGTGCCATAGATGGCCGTTAGACGCTCTCTAGCAAGCGCTCGGTTGCTCGCATAGAACTGACTTTGCTGTTCGGGAGGCAATGCCCGAACGATTGCTAGATTACTGATCAGTTTCGCGAGGTCATGAATCTCTGGCACATCTTTGCCCTCTTGCGCTAACAACGCCTTGACTGCCAATTCCGCAGCACGTTGAGCGAACTGGACAGTATGGTGGAAAAGCTCGTCTTGGAGTGCCCGATCCGCATAGTCGAGGAAGTGTCGAGCGTCCGCCAGCCGCGATTGAATCAGATCGATATTGGTCATACTTGCGCCTCTTCAATGTATGGCAGCGAGAAGACTTCTCCGGGTCGCGCTTCGCTTTTTAGATTCCAGACATACTGGTTACGTCCCAGCCACTCACGATAACTCTTCAATTCGAGCATTCGCTGTAGGGCCTGGTCAAGCCGGCGGGAAAAAAAACCTTCCACATCATGCAATACAATGGCCTCCAGGGTCATGTCCAAATAAATTGGCGATCCTCGCAGGGCCTGGGGCTTGCTGACCACCAGGGTTTCAATACTGGCCCGGTAGCCTTGTCTCCGGAGTGCCAGCACCTCGGAGCTATTCCAGAAGGTGTATTCAAGATCCCAGACATGATCCCAGGTGGCTTCCTTTTCCTCATTCGTCTCTCCAGCGATGACGAAAAGATCAATATCACTGTCGGGCCGTGCGGTCCCGCGTGCCACGGATCCATACAGGACGATGGAAGTCAAACGATCCCCCAACTCTTGTAGCAGCATCTGGGCAAACTGCCGCGCCAGTGAGCAGTACAGGCGTGAGGTGGCGTTGACGCGACGGGTTAGCCGCCGGTCAGGCGTCTCGATTCGATGTTTTTGCTCTCTCAATGTCAGGGTCGTTGGCATACGGTCATTCTCTCATCCCTTCTCCCCTACTGCAAACACCTCCCTCTGGAAAAACCACCGGAACGGCGGCAGCGCGAAGAGTATTGCGCGGACCGCAGCCAGCCCGGCGTTCTCCTTGCGATGCTGCGGTGGGCTGTCCAGCCAGGCGCTTACCTGCCGGAAACCGGCCCGGCGCAGGGCGCGCCACAAACTCAGACCGCTCTGTTCGTTCACATGCACATCCACGTTGACCGCCACGTTAAAAGCCCGCGGGTTCCTGGGATAGTTGCCCCCCTGGCCCGCCAGACTGCGGAACAGGCGCACGAAGGGGTACGCAAAGCGGTCGTACCACACGTTGGGCGCGGTGTGCACGATCAGCTTGCCGCCAGGCTCCCCCGTCTCAGGGTTCGGGCTGCGCAGAACCCGCCTGATCTCCGCTAGGGCCGTCTCCAGTTCCCATGGATACAGGTGCTCTACCACGTCGAATAGCAAGACCCGGTCGAAGCGGTTGGACGGAAAGGGCAGGCGTTTAGCGTCTCCCTGGGTCACGCCGGCGCTTCCTTCTCCAGAGTCGCCTCCCAGAGTCTTACGCGCCATACTGACGGCCGCCGGTGCATAGTCTATGCCATAGGCAGCCGCGCCGAGCCGGGCACAGTGGCGCAAGATCTCGCCGCGCCCACAGCCGACGTCCAGCACGGTCATGCCGGGAGTCACGGCCGCGTGCTCGAAGGCAGCCGCCAGCCTGCGCGACAGCCGCTGGCCGTGGGTTTCGGTGAACTCTTCAAAGCCCTCGCAGGCCGTCAGGAAATAGGCCTCGTCGTATAAGGCCGGCGACAGCGAGGGCCGCGCGCCCTCAGCCGGCTGCGTCATTGGCTCAGAGCCTCTCCGTAATCCCGTAGTATCGAGGCTCCCCGGCACCTCCCACTCCGCTTCGCTACGGGGACCATAGTGCGTCCGGGGCAGGTGTGTGCCCGTTTTCCGCCCGCCGCCCGCCAGGGGCGAAACTACCTGTGCAGATAGGCTCTTATTATAGCCCGCCGAGAACCGCGAGCGAAGAGAATCGACCATCCAGTGGAACTCCTGCACTCTGAGCAGATAAAGCGCCCCGAAGAAAGCTGCTCCCCCGAGCAGCCCCGGCAGCCCCACCGCCAGCCCGTAGCCGCCAAGTCCCCCCTGCGGGGCCCAACTTTGCACCCACTTCAGGCTGGCCCAGGCCGTCAGCCCAAGCAGCGATGCAGCCAGAGTCGCTTTGCCAGCCGCCGGCCAGAACCCTGCGCCGCGGAATCCACCCAGCCGCCTCGCCAGCAGCGCTCCCGAAGCGACGGCGTGGACGATTTGCTTGACCGAATCCGCGACCATCAGGCTGAACAGACCCAGAGGCCGGACCAGTGCCAGGGCCGTGACCAGGTAAACTGCCACGCTTGCCACTCCAATCAAGGCCGGCGTCAACGTATCCTTGCGAGCGTAGAAGGCGAAGATCAGCAGAGTATCCACCGCCGCGAAGCTCAGCCCGGAAAGAAAGAAGCGCAGGACCAGAGCCGTGCGCTCGGTGTCAAAGGCGGTGAACTCGCCCCGCTCGAACAGCAGCCCGGCAATGGGACGCGCCAGCACAAACAGCCCCACCGTTGCGGGAATGATCATGATGACCACCAGGTTCAGGCCCTGGGCCAGGGTAGCTCTAAACTCGACCGGGTTCTGATTCCCCGAAACCCCGGCATGGCGGGAGAGTGTGGGCAGGATGGCAAGCGACACCGCGTAGGCCACCAGCCCGAGCGGGAATTGCATCAGGGTGGTGGCGTAGCCCATCCAGCTCACTCCGCCGGCACCGGTCTGGCTGGCCAGCCGCAGCCCGACGAAGATCTGTACCTGAGTCACCAGTAGGCCGAGTAGAATGGGGATGTAGAGCTTGACGATCCGGCCCAGGGCGGGGTGGCGCAGGGACAGCAGCGGGCGCAAGCGCGCATCGCGCAGAGCCGGAAGCTGGAAGATGACCTGCATCAGCGCGCCCACCAGCAGCCCGAGCGCCATCGCCCGTACATCCAGCCATCGCGCCAGCAGCAACGAAAGGGCGACGATGGTGGCATTGAAGGCAGCCGCCATGAAGGCCGGCACGCTGAAGCGTTTGAGCGAATAGGACAGGCCGGTGAGGATGCCCCCCAGACTCAGAAAGACTACGCCGGGCAGTGTGAGGCGCAGCAGCCGGGCCGTCAGGGCCAGCGCCGCCGGGTCACCGCCGCCGTTCAGGATACGCGCCAGCCAGGGTGCGGCCAGCTCAAAGACTACCAACAGGCCGCTCAGCCCGGCGGCCGCCAGGGTGAGCAGCGTGCTGGCCAGCCGCCAGAGTTCCTTACGGTCCCGTTCGGCATAGTCGCTGAACACCGGCACGAGGGCCGAGTTCACCAGCCCGCCGGTGACCAGCTCGTACAACTGCAGAGGAACGATGATCGCAATGTTGAGCGCGTCCACCTGCGCACCGGCCCCGAACAGGTGGGCCTTCACTGTCTCGCGCACCAGTCCCAGGGCACGGCTGGTCACGTTGCCGGCCGCAATCACCGAGGCCGCGCGGGCAATGCCGCCCAGCTCCAGGGCGGGGTTTTCGGTCAGAATGACTTGAGCTTCGGACATACGTAATGTGTGACACGTGCCCCTGGAGCGGGCATGGTATGTCACGTGTCCCGTGTCACGTCCCGGATGCGCGCGATCAACTGCGAAGTCGAGTAGCCCGGCAGGAACGGGATCAACTCCACCCGCCCGCCGTAGCTCTCGACCAGTGCGCGTTCGGGTAATGGCTTATCAGCGTAGTCGCTTCCCTTGACATACACGTCCGGCCTCAGCGCCCGGATCACGGCCTCGGCGGTGACCTCGGAAAAGATAATGACCGCGTCCACGACGCGGAGCGCGGCCAGCAGCCGGGCGCGTTCCATGGCCGGGACCCACGGCCGCCCGGGGCCTTTAAGCTGCCGCGCGGACTCGTCCGAATTGACCCCCACGAACAGCGCGTCGCCCATGGCGCGGGCCTTTTCCAGGGTCTCCACGTGCCCGGCGTGTAGCAGATCAAAAACGCCGTTTGTGAAGACCAGACTGCCGCCGGAGGCGCGCAGGGCCTCCGCCTGGCGAAGGGCTTCAGATAGACTCAGGACTTGGCTCATTTATCCTGAGATTGTACACTACGTGAAGAGATTCCCCGAAAGCAGATGCTGAAAACACCGATTTCAGCATCTGCTTTCGGGTTTCTACCTTACGATGGCTGGCTCCGGGATTGGAGCGTTCTTGATCCAAAACCGAAACCCGTCCTGTGAGTAATTTCCGGTTGACCTGGAGTCGAATAACGAGAAGAATCTCTGCGTACTCCGCGTGCTCTGCGGTAAAAGGGATCCTCCCGCAGGTTCCAGACCTGCGGGAGTGTGGGAGGGTAACCGAATGAATAAGATTTCCTGGTCCGAGCGGCTGCGCTATGCCTTTGACAACACCATGTCGAAAGGCCCGATTGCGCTGATTGGCTGGCTGGCCCTGCTTTCGGGGGCGGTCATTTTCGTGATCGCCGTGGTCGTGACCGTCGTGGGTATCGCGCCGGAGGGCGGCGGGCGGCTGGGCCTGGCGGAAGCGGCCTGGATGAGCTTGATGCGCACGCTCGACGCGGGCACGATGGGCGGCGACGCCGGCTGGCCCTTCCGGATCGCCATGCTGGCCGTCACCTTCGGCGGCATCTTCGTGATCAGCACCCTCATCGGCGTGCTGACCAGCGGCATCGAAGACAAGCTGGAGACCCTGCGCAAAGGCCGTTCGCGGGTCATCGAGTCCGGGCATACCGTGATCCTGGGCTGGTCGCAGCAAATCTTCTCCATCCTTTCCGAACTCGTCACCGCCAATGCCAATCAGCGCAAGCCCTGCATTGTCATCCTGGCCGACAAAGACAAAGTGGAGGTGGAGGACGAAATCCGCGACCAGGTGGGCGCGACCGGCCGCACCCGGATCGTCTGCCGCACCGGAGCCCCGATTGATATGAGCGACCTGGAAATCGTCGGCCTGCATGCGGCCCGTTCCATCATCCTGCTTGCGCCGGAAGGCGACGACCCGGACTCGGACGTGATCAAGACCATGCTGGCAATTACCAATAACCCGAACCGCCGGCCCGAGCCGTACCACATCGTCGCCGAGATCCGTGATCCCCGGAACATGGAAGTCGCCCGGATGGTCGGGCGCGACGAGGTCGAACTGGTGCTGGTGGGCGATCTGATCTCGCGCATCATCGCCCAGACCTGCCGCCAATCGGGCCTGTCGGTGGTCTATACCGAGCTGCTGGACTTCGGCGGCGACGAGATTTACTTCCACGCTGAGCCGGCCCTCACCGGCCAAACGTTTGGCGAAGCTATGCTGGCCTACGAGGACTCGGCCGTGATCGGGCTGCGGCCCGCAGGGGGCCAGCCGCATCTCAACCCGCTGATGCAGACCTGCCTTCAGGACGGCGATCAGCTCATCGTGATCACCGCAGACGACGATACGATCCATCTTTCGGGGCGGAATGACCTGGGCATCCAGACAGACTCCATCCGCCTGCGCGAGCCGGCCCCTCCGGCCCCCGAACGCACTCTGCTGCTGGGCTGGAACTGGCGCGCGCCGTCCATCATCAACGAACTGGATCACTACGTCGCGCCCGGTTCGCTGGTCACCGTCGTGGCCGGCAGTAACGGCGCCGAGGCCGAACTCGCCCGAGACCGTGCCGCGCTCAAAAATCAGAAGGTGACATTCCAGGCCGGAGACACCACCGACCGGCGCACCCTAGACGGCCTGGCCATCGAAACCTACGACCACGTGATCATCCTATGCTACTCGGACACTCTGGAAGCCCAGCAGGCCGATGCGCGCATGCTGGTCACGCTCCTGCACCTGCGCGACATTGCCGAGCGCGGCGGGCACGACTTCTCTATCGTGAGCGAGATGCTGGATGTCCGCAATCGCGCCCTGGCCGAAGTGACCCAGGCCGACGACTTTATCGTCAGCGACAAACTCATCAGCCTGATGCTGTCCCAGGTCTCGGAAAATAAAGAACTGAACGCTGTCCTTGCCGATATCTTCGATCCCGAAGGATCTGAGATTTACCTCAAGCCGGCCTCGGACTACGTGAGCCTGGGCGAGCCGTTGAATTTCTACACCGTAGTGGAAGCTGGGCGGCAGCGCGGAGAAGTGGCCCTGGGCTACCGCCTGCGCGCCCAGGCCAACGACCCCTCAAAAATGTACGGGGTGAAGGTGAATCCACCCAAGTCGGTCTCGCTTACGTTCGCGGAGGGGGATCGGATCATTGTCTTGGCGGAGGAGTAAGCTGGCGTTTCGGCGTCTTGGGGAAACTCACACCCAAATCGTGGTACAGCCCGCCATCTGCATAGAACTGGACGGTATCAAAGATGCCATACACAACTTTGTACTGCGCCTGAGTTTTCATCTCAAATTCCAGCACGATGGCAGGGCGACCCCGACTGCTCTCCCCCCTCCGAACCGAAACGCTCTCGGGGGCTGAGGAAAGCACCTTTCCCGCCCTGCGCATGGCCTTCAATTCTGCGGGGGGAGGACTTGCTCTATATTCAACTTCAACCAGGACTCGCATTTCTCCCTCAAGGATTTCAATGTCCCCGGGTGTCAAGCGGATTTTAGCATATGGAGGGGAGGCTAGTATTTGCCCTCATAATCCGCTGTGCTACAATCCATACATAGGCGATTTGCAAAGGAGCTCCCTATGCCCTCCTCCAAGATCACACCGAAGCCTCGCGTCGTGAAAGAGCAACCCGATGACGCGTATCTGGCCCCCACCGACAAATACCTTCCCGTCTACGACAAGCCAGCCGCGCTCGATGCCATTCTTACCGTCACAGCCATCCTGCTGCTCCCGCTCGCAGCCCCGGCCGGCGCTGCGCCAGCGCAGGGGCCGCGGACGAGTGCCACAGCGGCGCGTCAGAGACCAGCCACATCGTCGTGCCGAGCTTTAACACCGGATATTCCCCAATCATGCCACGGACTCGAAGATTCGCGTTCGGCCCAAGGAATCTTGACAGAGCGTAGTAACGACTTCAGTCGTATGTCTTGCAGAGTAAACGACTGAAGCCGTTACTACAAAGCATATCGCGCCATGAACCTCTACCTCGGCTGCCCCATCTGGGCCCACAAAGGCTGGGTGGGCAACTTCTTTCCAAAGGGGACAAAACCGGCGGACTTCCTGCGCGAGTATGCCAGGCGGTTGACTACCGTCGAAGGCAACACCACTTTTTACGCCGTGCCCTCGCCGGAAATGCTCCGGCGCTGGAAAGACGACATGCCCGGCGGCTTTCGGTTCTGTCCCAAGCTTCCCCGCACGATCAGCCACGCCGGGCGACTCGCGCCTCAGCTCGACGAGACGCGCCGCTTCGTCGAACGTATGCGTCCGCTTGGCTCGCGGCTCGGCCCGATGTTTCTACAACTCCCGCCGCGTTATTCGCCAGCGTTACAAGATGATTTGAAAGGATTCCTGGCCGCCTGGCCGCAAGACCTGAGACTGGCTGTCGAGGTGCGCCACCGGGACTGGTTCAAGTCGCCGCACCACGAGATGTGCAATGCACTGCTGCGCGAGTACGACTCCGCCCGAGTGTGGATTGACACGCGGCCGATCCGCGACATGCCGGACGTCGAAGTCGGCGATGGCCAGGTGCGGGTGCGCACGGCCCAGGCGCGCGAGCGCAAGCCCGACGTGCCGCTCTTGCCCGCGCGCACGGCCTCGTTTACGTTCTTGCGCTACGTCGGGCATCCACAGGTGGAGCTCAACGCGCCGTTCTTAGAGGAGTGGGCCGAACGATTCGCCGGTTGGTTGAGCGAAGGCACGGACGTCTTCGCCTTCTGCCACTGCCCCGACGAGACTCACTCGCCGCAGTTTTGCCGCGAACTGCACCGGCGCGTGGCCGCGCGAGTGAAAATTGCTCCGCTGCCGTGGGATGAGGTTAAAAGCGAATCAGAACAGGGCAAGCTTTTGTGATGAAGCGTTCCGAAAAACGCAGCAGAAACAGCGTTTTCTGCTGTGTTCTTCGGAGTTTGCAGCTTGCTCCAAAACTTGACGGCCAACTTTCGAAGTGATATACTACAGCTAGATCGGGTGGCTCGCACGGATCCCCGGAATCAGCGCCGGGGTGAAAGCGAGCGGTGCAGCATCAAGCTCCCCCCGGTCTTTTCTTTTTCCCCTGTGAGACCCCTAACAATTCAGCCGCTGTCACCGCACGATCTGCCTTGCGATGTCCTCGGAACACGCTGATGGCCAGCTCGTGTGCGGCAGAGCCCTTTCCGATTGCGGCAAAGGTGATGGCGTCTGCTTCAAACTGAAGACCGTTCATACGAGCAAAACGCATCAGCATACTCTTGATATCGGCCTCGTGCCCAATGTACTCGAGATCAATCGTCACCTGCGAGACTTGTTCAAGAACGTCTCGCAATAAGAGAAAAAGGCCCGCTGCGAAGAGATAGATAACCGCCCTCGGCTTTGACCTGCCCCGCTTGCGCAGGCGGGCCAGTGCTTCGCGCTTCACCCGACTCGAAAGGCGCATCGTGTATTGGCGGCTATTGGAATAAGCCAGAATTGTATCGTGCGAGGTTTCAATCTTGCTGCTCTGGTCAACTTTGAGGTGAAGACGGCTCACTCACAACCCTTCTTTGATTGCCTGTGCCGCCTCCCGCGTCATCCCCGGCACACTGGCGAGCTGCTCCACCGTCGCCGCGCGGATGCCCTCAATGTCGCCGAAGCGTTTGAGCAGCGCCTTGCGCCGGGCCGGTCCGATGCCGGGGATCGAATCCAGCAGCGAGGCAATGCCGATCCGGCGGCGCTGCGTGGTGTGGTGAGAAAGCGCGAAGCGGTGCGCCTCGTCACGGGCACGCTGCACGAGGTACAGGCCCTGTGACCGGCGCGGCAAGATCACCGGGTCGGGCTGGCCGGGCAGAAAGAGCTCCTCATGCTCTTTCGCCAGGCCCGCCACCGGCACTACCCCGAACAACCCGAACTCTTTCAGTACCTCCACGGCAGCCCCGAGCTGGCCTTTTCCCCCGTCTACGATCAACAAATCGGGCAGCAAAGCCCAACTCGCGTCTTTTTTCTGGCCAGGAACAGCAGGAAGGGAACTGAAGGAATCAGGGGAACTAAAGGAGCTCATTCCCTCAGTTCCTTTATTTCCTTTAGTTCCTTCAATTCCCTTATCTCCCTGACTCTCCCGCCATCGCCGAAAGCGCCTGGTCAGCACCTCGCGCAGGCTGGCGAAGTCGTCCGGCCCCTGCACGCTCTTGATGGTGAACTTGCGGTAGTCGCTCTTCCGTGGCCGCCCCTGCTCGAACACCACCATGCTGGCGGCCGCGGCGGTCCCCTGGGTGTTGGAAATGTCGTAGCACTCGATGCGGTTGGGCGGGGCCGGCAGGTGCAGCGCTTCCTGCAGTTCGGCCAGGGCGCCCGTCTGCTTGTTGCGGTCGGCCTGCCACTGCGCGCGCAGCGAGGCCAGCGTATCGGCCGCGTTCTCGGCCGCCATCTCAACCAGCTCTTTCTTCGTGCCCCGGCGCGGGACCTTGAGCTGCACCTTGCCACCGCCGCGCTTGCTCGCGAGCCACTGCTCGATGATCTGGGCCTCGGTCACGTCTTCCGGCAGCAGAACCTCTGGCGGCACAAAGGCGGCCTCGTCGTAGAACTGCTTGACGAACTGGGTGAGGATCTCCTGATTGGCTTCGTCCTCGGTGCCTTCCAGCACAAAGTATTCCCGCCCGATCAGCTTGCCTCCCCGGATAAAGAATACCTGCACGCAGGCCTCGCCGTCGGCGCGGGCGAAAGCAATCACGTCCTGGTCTATTTGCTCATTCGAGACGATTTTCTGGCGCTCGACAACTTTCTCGATCGCGGTGAGCTGATCGCGGATGGCGCCCGCCTTCTCGAACCGCAGTCCCTCTGCCGCCGCCCGCATGTCGGCCTGCAGCCGGCGGACCACCGCTTCGGTTTTCCCCTGCAGGAAGCTGCACAGGTCGTCAATCATCTGCCGGTACTCGGCCTGGCCGCTGGCGCCGATGCACGGAGCGATGCACA
>Ga0184633_10001377_pt1 | contig 10082 bp, 9 predicted proteins | sample PLM31_170_b1_FD_133156 | JGI IMG/M metagenome (GOLD analysis project Ga0184633, IMG submission 133156) | Groundwater sediment microbial communities from an aquifer in East River, Colorado, USA - PLM3-1_170_b1 | ecosystem: Environmental > Terrestrial > Soil > Riparian zone | place: USA: East...
GGCTATCCGCCCTCGCCCTCCAGGCCGACCTCAGCGACATTTCGCAGGTGCGGGAAACCATCACGCGCGCCGCCGAGTGGGGGCCGCTACACGTGCTGGTGAACAACGCCGGGCGCGTCGTCACCAGGCCCTTCCTCGAAGTCACCGAGGCCGAGTGGGACGCAATCCTGTCACTCGACTTGAAGACCGTGTTCTTCGCGATGCAGTTTGCCGCGCTCGGCATGATCGCCGACGGCATACCCGGGCGCATCGTCAACGTCTCGTCCATCTCCGGCCGCTCCGGTCGCCCCGACCAAACCCCGTATGCCGCCGCGAAGGCCGGGGTGATCAGCCTCACCCGCTCGGGGGCGCTGGCCTTCGCGCCGCACAACGTCACCGTCAACGCCGTCTGTCCGGGAGTCGTGGACACGCCCATCACCCGCCGCGTCCACGAAGTCCGCGCGCAGGCGCTCGGCATCACGCCCGAAGAATCCCTTGCGCGCATGATCGCCCGTATCCCGCTGGGCCGCATCGAGTCTCCCGACGACGTGGCCGGGGCTGTCTCATTCCTGTGCTCGCCCGACGCCGCCTACATCACCGGCCAATCGCTCAACGTCTGCGGCGGGATGGAGATGGATTGATGTCACAAAGTTCGCTACCCACCCGAATCGTGGACGCGAAGGATGGGGAATGGCACGAGCACCCGCGCTTTCGCGGCATTTACATGAAAGGGTTGCTGACCTCCACCGACAATGCGCTGGCGAGCGTCAACCGGGTGCGCGTGCCGCCGGGCGGAACGGAGCACGCCTTGGGCAATGACGGGACGGAAACCGTCGAATTGCTCACCTTTTTTACGCCGCCGCTTGTGTGAGCCAGCGCCAATCCTCGTGGTGACGACATGAAACTAACCGGCATTCATCACTGTTCAATTGTCGTGAGTGATATGGATCGCGCCGTCGCGTTCTACAAAAGGATTTTGGGCCTGCCCGAGATCGGCATCCCCTCAACCTTTCCGCCCGCGGGGTTGCGGGTGCGCTGGTTTCAACTGGGCGACCAGCAACTGCATTTGATCCCGACCCCTGAGCCGGACGCCACCAGCCCGCGCCATGTGGCTCTGAACGTAGACGATGCTCAGGCGGCTCGGGCTGAACTCAAAAACAAGGGCGTGGCGATCAGCGAAAGCGTGCCTATTCCCGGGGCCAACCGATTCTTTGTCAGCGACCCCGACGGCAACAAGATTGAATTGATTGAGTGGAAGAAAACGTATCACGTGGTTCGCCTCGAATGATTCGGCGAACGAGGTGTATGGAGACGGATTTATGCCATTACCCCCTGAACGACTACCCGACGCCTACCGGCAAATGCTCATCATCCGCAAGTTCGAAGAGGCCATCCGCGACCTGTATCAACGGGGGAAGATCCGCGGCTCGTTTCATCCGTGCGTGGGGCAGGAAGCCACCGCCGTCGGCGGCTGTTGGGCATTGCGGAATGACGATCACATGACCTGCACCTATCGCGGGCACGGCCACGCGATTGCCAAAGGGTTGAGCGTGCGCGAGGCGATGGCCGAGATGCTGGGCAAGCGCACCGGCTGCTCCAGAGGCAACGGCGGATCCATGCACTTCACCGACCCCTCGGTGGGCCTGCTTGGCGCGAACGCGATTGTGGCCGCCGGAATCCCGCACGCCGCCGGGGCCGCGCTCGCCGGGCAGTTGCAGAAGAAAGACACCGTCGCACTCGCTTTCTTCGGCGAGGGCGCGGTCAATCAGGGCGTCTTTCACGAAACCCTCAACCTCGCGGTCATCTGGAAACTCCCTCTGGTCCTCGTATGCGAGAACAACCTGTATTCCGAAATGACGCCCTCGCACGAAACCACCTCCACTGTGGAAACGCACAAACGCGCCGCCGCGTATGGGATGCCCGCCGTCCGGATTGACGCAAACGATGTCGAGTTGATGTACGTGACGGTGGAAGAAGCGGTGGCGCGGGCGCGCGCGGGCGGCGGCCCGACGTACATCGAAGGAATGACCTACCGGCTGTGGGGGCACATGATGGGTGACCCGGAAGTGTATCGGACGAAAGAAGAAGTCGCCCAGGCCCGCGAGAACGAACCCATCCTCCGCCTGGGCCGCCGCCTCAAGGAACTCGGCCACACCGACGCCGACCTCGCCCGCCTCGAGGCCGAAGCCGACGCCGTGATCGCCGACGCAGCGCAGTTTGCCGAATCCAGCCCTGCGCCCGACCCGGCGGAAGCGTTGGAGGACGTGTTCGCTTGATAGAGAGCCGAAATATGCCTACTCTCACCTACGCCCAGGCCCTCAACGACGCCCTGCGCGAGGAGATGCGCGCCGACCCGCGCGTGTTCCTCATGGGCGAAGATATCGGCCACCACGGCGGCATCTTCCGCGTGACCAAGGACCTCATTGACGAGTTCGGCCCGGAGCGCGTGCGCGATACTCCCATAAGCGAGGCCGGGTTCGTGGGCCTGGGCATCGGCGCGGCGATGGCCGGGATGCGGCCCGTGGTTGAATTGCTGTTCATGGACTTCGCCCTGGTCGCCGCCGACCAGATTGTCAATCAGGCCGCCAAACTGCGGTACATGGCGGGCGGGCGCGTGGCCGTGCCCATCGTCATCCGCGCGCAGCAGGGCGGGGGGCGCGGCAACGGCGCGCAGCACTCGCAGAGTTTCGAGTCGTGGTTCGCGCAAGTTCCCGGCCTGATCGTCGTCGCCCCGTCTACCCCCTACGATGCGAAGGGTTTGCTCAAGAGCGCCATCCGCGCGGGCAACCCGGTCATCTTCATCGAACACAAGCTGCTGTACAACACCAGAGGCGACGTGCCGGAAGGCGAGTACACCATCCCCATCGGCAAAACTGACGTGAAGCGCGTGGGGCGGGACATTACGATTGTCTCATACTCACGCATGCTGTTGTTCGCGCTGGAAGCGGCAGAGCAGCTTTCGCAAAAAGGGATCGAAGCCGAAGTGATTGACCTGCGCACCATCGAGCCGCTCGATATGGGGACGATCATCAACTCCGTGAGAGGCACGGCGCGGCTGCTGGTGGTGCACGAGTCGCACAGCAACTGTGGGCTGGGCGCGGAAATCATCGCCCGCGTATATGAGCTGGCGCCGAACGCGCTGGTGACGCCCGCGCGGCGGCTGGGCGCGAAGCACGTGCCCATCCCCGTGGCGGAGCCGCTGGAGACCTTCGTCCTGCCGCAGACAGCGGACATCGTGAATGCAGCGGAGGCAATGTTTTGATGAAAGAGCTGCGCATCGCCCTCATCGGCGGTCCGCAGTACGACGGCCTGCGTGAACTGCTCCCCGCGTTTGAGCAGCAGACCGGCTACCACCTGCGCGTTGACGTGAAACTGCCGCACGTGGAACTCAACGAGCGCATGGCGGAAGATCTCGGCACTGAGCATGGCCGCTATGACCTGATCTCGACGCACACCAAATACTGCCCCTCGCAGGCCGAGCATTTGCATTCCCTGGACGATTGGGTGACCGCCGACGATTTGAGCGACTTCGTGCCTCGTGTGCTGGAGATGTGCCGTGTCGCAGATCCCCAAAGCGAAGCTAAGGGGCTGAACGGCAAGTTGATGCAGCTCCCGCGCAACCTCGACGCCCGCCTGCTGTTTTACCGCGCCGATCTCATCCGTGCACCGCAGACGTGGGACGAGGCCGCCGCGCAAATGGTCAAACACAAGCGCGAGGGCTTTTTCGGCTTCGCCTTCCCCGGCCGGCACTCCGGGCTGTTCGGCACGTTCTATGAATTGCTCGGCATGGCAGGCGGCGATCTATTTGGAGCGGATCTGCGCCCGACGTTCAATAGCGAGGCAGGCGAGTGGGCGCTGTCGTTTCTACATCGCCTCCACTGCATAGACCGCGTCACCCCGCCCGACCTGATCGAGAACTGGTATTACGACGAGGTCTCTGAGCGTTTCCGCAAGGGCGAGGTGTTGATGGTCGGCGACTGGCCGGGCTTTTACGGGCTGTATCAAAAGCGTGAGACGTGCGCGGTCTTCGATCAGTTTGAAGTCGCCGTCCATCCGGCTGGCCCGGCGGGACTCCGCCGGGCCTATGCGGGCGGGCACTCGTTCGCCATCCCCAGGGCTGCGCGCGACCCCGAGGGCGGGTTGGCGCTCGCACAGTATCTCACCAGCCCTGAGGTGCAATGGCACGAGGCAAGCGCGGGCGGCCACACCCCGGTGCGCAAGAGCATCTTCGAGAAGGTGAAGGCCGCGCAGACCGGGCGGGATGCCCGGCGCATGGCCGCGCTCGAGGAGACCATCCATCACTATGCCATGATCCCGCCCAAGTTCGCCCGCTACCCGCTGGTGGAGGACATCCTGTGGGCGGGCGTGCAGAGCGCGATGACGGGAGAACGCATCCCCAAAGAGGCGCTGGCGCTGATGGAGAGGCAGGTGCAGGAGGTGCTGAAATGATTCAAGGCTTCTGGCACGTCTCGTTCACGGTGAGCAACCTCGAGCGCTCGGTGAAGTGGTACACCGAGGTGCTCGATCTGGAATACGTGCGGGGGCAAGTCCAGCACAACGAGTATACGGCGAAACTCGTCGGCTTCCCCGGCGCGCATCTCAAGGTGGCTCAACTGCGCGTGCCGGGCGAGACCATCCCTGTCTCGCGCCATCATATTGAGCTGGTGGAGTACGTGCATCCGCGCGGCGAGGACATCCCGCTCGACACCAACCGCACCGGGGTGGGCCATTGGGCGTTCGTGGTGGACGACATCCACAAAGAGTTCGAGCGCCTCAAGGCGCTGGGCGTCAAGTTCAAAGCCGAGAAGCCGGTCGCCATCGAAGCCGGTGTGAACAAGGGCGGCTACACCATCTACTTGACCGACCCGGACGGGATCACGCTCGAACTGCTCCAGCCTCCGCCACCCCCAGGGACGCCCTCATGACACGCTTCGGTTATCACGGTAAAGTCCTCCACATTGACCTCGGCGCGCGCCGCGCCTGGCTCGAAGAACCTGCCGAGGAGGTATGGCGAATTTACGGCGGCGGTGGACTGCTCGCCGCCTATTATCTCCTCCGCGAGTGCCCGCCGCGGATTGACGCCTTTGACCCGGCCAACCTGCTCATCATTACTTCGAGCGTGGTCGCCGGTCATCCGTACGCTGGCCTCGCCCGTTACACTGCCGCAGCCAAGAGTCCGCTCACGGGCGGCATCGGCGAAACCCGGTGCGAGGGGCCGTTTGGGATTGCGCTAAAGGGCAGCGGGGTGGACACATTGGCTTTTCACGGCGCAGCCGAGCGCCCCACCGTCGTGCTCATCGAAAACGGTCAAGTCACGTTCCACGACGCCGGCCCGCTGTGGGGGCTACCCGTTTCGCAAACGGTTGACGGGCTAGAGCGACAATTCGGGGCAGACATTCACACCGCCGTCATCGGCCCGGCGGGTGAACGCTTAGTGCGCTTCGCGAGCATCGTCAGCGACCGAACTTACCAGGCCGCGCGCATGGGGCTGGGCGCGGTGATGGGGTCGAAGCGCCTCAAAGGCATCGTCCTGCGGGGCGACGCTCGCCCGCCCCTGGCCGACGAGGCCAAATGCGCCTCCCTCACCGAGCGCTATCGCCAGACGATGCGCGACAACCCACTTACCCGCTGGCAACTCGACCCGCCCGGTTTCTCGGCCTGGGTGCATACGCACGGCATTGACGCCGTGCTCTGCACCCGCAACTACCGGGACAGTTACTTTGAAGCCGCCGAGACCTACCGGCCCGAGCGCTTCATGCAGAATTATCTGCACGAGGGCAATTGCCCTGGCTGCCCCAATAACTGCATCAAATTCTATCGCGCTGACGACAATGCAACGTACGACCCGCGCGCAGGCGGCATTCATCAGGAAATCACCGGCACGCTCGGCCCGAACTGCGGCATTGCAGATTTGGACGCAATCTTCCGGGCCAATATCCTGTGCAACGACTACGGCCTCGACCCGACCTCGCTCGGCTTCACGCTTTCGATGGCGATGGAGTGCGTGGAGCGTGGTCTCCTCACCGAGGGGGTCGTGGGCCTCCTATTGCGATTCGGCGACGCGCGGGCGATGTTGGAGATGATTCGGCGCATCGCCCACCGCCAGGGCTTCGGCGATGTGTTGGCGGAAGGTTCCCGCCGGGCCGCGTCGCAAATTGGCAAGGGCGCGGAGCGATATGCGCTGCACGTCAAAGGGCTGGAGATGGTCTGCTTCGAGCCGCGCACGCAGACCAACCTCGCCCTGGGCTATGCCACCGCGTCCATCGGACCGCGCTACGACATCTGTGAGCATGATTGGGACTACGACACGCAAGTCGGCTGGGAGCACACTCTGGAACACTCGCGAACCGTGGGCATCCTGGAACGCATCCCCATGGACTACCTGGGCGAAAAGAAAGTTCGAAACTTCAAGGCGCTGGCGACGCTGTGGTCTGCGGCGGACGCGCTGGACTTCTGTATCTTCGCCATCGCGCCTACGCGCGTGTTGAGCCTGCATGACATGGCCGAGATGCTGGGGGCCGTGACGGGCTGGAACACGTCGGCTTATGAGGTGATGCGCTACGGCGAGCGGCGGTTGCACCTGATGCACGTCTACAACTTGCGCGAGGGCCTGACGGCGGCGGACGACACCCTGCCGGATCGCTTTTTCGACGATCCCATCCAGAGCGTGGGACGCTGGAATAGCAAACGCCTCGACCGCGAGGCATTTGCGGCAGCGGTGAAAACGTATTACCGGATGATGGCCTGGGATGACGCTGGTCGGCCCCGCTACGAGACCCTGCTGGATCACCATCTGGAGTGGACGGTCCACGACGGCCACGCCGCGCGCGTCTGAGAGTTATACCCATCTCGATCTGACCCAACACGTTCTGATGCTGAGGAGAATTCACGATGCAATCGGACAAACCCCGCATCGTCATCGTCGGCAGCTTCGTGACAGACCTGGTGTTCCGCGCCCCGCGCCGCCCCATGAAGGGCGAGACGCTCATCGGCCTGGAGTTTGGCCTGTTCACGGGGGGTAAGGGCTATAACCAGGCAGTGGCCGCTGCACGCATGGGGGCGCAGGTGTACATGGTTGGGCGGCTGGGCACGGACATCTTCGGCGATATGTTCATGCGCTCGCTGGGAAACGAGGGCATCAACTCCGATTACGTGGTGCGCGATCCCGAAGTAGGCACAGGCGTCGCCTCACCCGTGATCTACGAGGCCGAGGGCGACAACAGCATCATCCTCATGCCGCGCGCAAACATGCGCCTTTCCCTTCCCGATGTCGAAGCAGCCCGCGAAGTGATCGCCTCCGCCGATGTGCTCTTGCTGCAACTCGAAGTCCCGGTGGAGACCTCGATGGGCGCGGCGAAGATCGCTTGCTCCGGCGGGGTCACCGTCGTGTTCAACCCGGCTCCGGCCCGCTCGCTCCCGCCGGAGATTTTTCGCCTCATCACCATCATCACCCCAAACGAGATCGAGGCCGGGCAACTCACCAACATCCCGGCAAACGACGATGCCGGGGCGCGCGCCGCGGCGAGACACTTGCGCGAGATGGGCGTTACGCGCGTCATCCTCACCCTCGGCGCGCGCGGCGCATTGATGTTTGGGCCAGAGGGTGAGACCGAATTTCCGGCGTACAAAGTGAAAGTAGTGGATCCGACGGCGGCGGGTGATGCGTTCTCCGGCGGGCTCGCAGTGGCCCTCGCCCGCGGGCAGAGTCCGGCAGAGGCCGTCAAGTACGCCAATGCCGCCGGGGCGCTGGCCGTCACCGTGCTTGGCGCGGAGCCTTCCATGCCGCACGGCGAGCAGGTTGAGCAGTTGTTGCGCGGAGAACCTATCTCGTAAAAGGAAGCTGCAATGCGTAAGATAATCCTCTTCCGGGTGCTGGTTATCAGCTCGGAGGGCGACAACTTTGCGCCGCCGGGCCAAGAGAAGAGCGACATGCAGCGGTTATACGATGGGTTGACAGCCGGGGGAGTGCCCGCCAGGCTGGTGGTGGTGAAAGGCGCCAATCACTGCATGGCGATTCTAATAGGCTTTTTACTGGCGCATCTGCTGGCCGCGTGTGCTGCACCCTCAGCGCCAACAATGGCCGCGGTCACCCCAGCCGCCACGAGCACACCGCCGCCTGCAGCTACGGCGACGACAGCCCCCACCAGTACCCTTGCTGTTGAGCCAACAAGCGAGCTGGCTTCCAGCCCAGTGGAGTTTGTCTTGCAGATTACGGGCAATCCCAACCCGCTGTCCAGTCCCCATGACGTGGCATTAGACCCGCAGGGAAATCTCTATGTCGTGGATGGCCTCAATCATCGCATTCAGAAATTCGACAGCAATGGGCGGTTTTTGACCACGTGGGGCGGGTTTGGCATTGGGGAGGGCCAGTTCAATTTCCAACACGGAGCGCCTAGCGCTGCTCTTGGGACTGTGGCCGTGGATGAGCAGGGCCATGTCTATGTCGCCGATAGTAGCAACACCCGCATCCAGAAGTTTGACAGCACCGGACAGTTCCTGACCAAATGGGGCAGCCGAGGCCTGGGCGACGGCCAGTTTAGCTACCCTGTCGGTGTGGCTGTGGACAGCCAGGGTAATGTCTATGTCACAGATGACAACCGCGACGACATCCAAAAGTTCGATAGCGATGGACATTTCCTGGCCAAGTGGGGTGGCCATGGCACAGGTGACGGCCAGTTGAACGAAACGAGTCAGATCGCCGTGGACGGGCAGGGCAACGTCTACATTGCTGATACTTTCAATTACCGCATCCAGAAGTTTGACAGCAATGGTAAGTTCCTGGGCAAGTGGGGCAGCCAGGGCACGGACGATGGCCAGTTGGTCACGCCGTGGGACGTAGAGGTGGATGGGCAGGGTAACGTCTATGTAGCTGACTTGGGCAACAACCGCATCCAGAAGTTCGACCGCAACGGCCAGTTCTTGGCCAAGTGGGGCACCTTTGGCACAGGCGACCTTCAATTCAACGAGCCTACCGCCGTGGTGGTGGATCGGGAAGGAAATGTCTACGTCGCCGATTACAACAACAACCGCATCCAGAAGTTCCGGCAGAAGTAGATTCTAGTCCGCCCTGAGAATGCGTCTGAAAAATCCCTCCACGCCCGCGAGGACGCGGTTGGGGAGCAATTTTCAGATGGTCTCTCAGCTTGAAACCAGCATTGTCGAGAGGATGACATGCCCAAATCAATTCTCGTGGATCCACGGGAGATGCGGCGGCGCTCCACGCTTGTCGGCGGTGAGATTCCGCTCAACGCGTACGTCCCTGACCCGGAGGCCGAAGCGCGAAAGTATGGCCGGGAGGATCTGGTGCGCATGTACCGGGACATGGTGTTCATCCGGGAATTTGAAGTGATGCTGGACCGCATCAAGAAGGACGGCCAGTATCAGGGCATCGCCTATGCCCATCTCGGCCCGGCGCATCTCTCCATCGGTCAAGAAGCAGCGGTGGTGGGCCAGTGCTATCACCTGACGCCCGACGACTTCATCTTCGGCTCGCATCGCAGTCACGGCGAAATCCTCGCCAAATGCTTTCGCTCCATTGCCCAGTTGGATGACGACACGCTCATGTGCATCATGCAAACGTACATGAGCGGGGCCGCTTTGCGCGTCGTGGAGAAGTTCTCTCACGGCAGCGTCAAAGACCTGGCCATCAATTATGTGCTGTATGGAACGCTGGCCGAGATTTTCGGCCGCGAGACCGGCTTCAACAAAGGCATGGGCGGCTCCATGCACATTTTCTTCGCGCCCTTCGGCGTCATGCCCAATAACGCCATCGTCGGCGGTTCAGCCAATATTGCGACCGGCGCCGCGCTCTTCAAGCGGATCAATCGCTGGCCCGGCATATGCATCGCCAACATCGGCGACGCCTCGATGGGCTGCGGCCCGGTGTGGGAGGCCATGATCTTCGCGGCAATGGATCAATACCACACCCTCTGGGACAAGAAAGTGGGCGGCGCGCCGCCGATCCTCTTCAACTTCATGAACAATTTCTATGGCATGGGTGGGCAGACCATCGGCGAGACGATGGGCTTCGGCGTGCTGGCCCGCGTGGGCCTGGGCGTGAACTCCGAGGGGATGCTCGCCGAGCGCGTGGACGGCTACAACCC
>Ga0184633_10001379_pt1 | contig 10076 bp, 7 predicted proteins | sample PLM31_170_b1_FD_133156 | JGI IMG/M metagenome (GOLD analysis project Ga0184633, IMG submission 133156) | Groundwater sediment microbial communities from an aquifer in East River, Colorado, USA - PLM3-1_170_b1 | ecosystem: Environmental > Terrestrial > Soil > Riparian zone | place: USA: East...
CAAGGAGAGACGCGAAATACCCCCTCGGGGAGTGTCGGGATGAGGTGCCAGTTCCCGTTCGTTTCCAACGTGAGCCGCCCTCTGCGCTGAGCGTCGGCCACGAGGAGCTCCCGCAGCGTCTCCTTCGATTCGAAAGCGCGCGGGCAGTCCGGCCAGACGCCGTAGCCTCCTCCCCCTGAGGCACGATAGGAATTCACGGCAACGCTGAAGACCTCCTCGTCGCGGATCGGCGCGCCGTTGCGCCTCAGGTACAGGATGCGCTCCCCCTCAGGCCGTGTCGGGTCGAGCGCGTAGTCGGCGCCCTCCAGCGTGTCGCAGTTGTAGCCCCACACGGCCGGATTCCGCTGCCAGACAGGCTGACCCTCCTGGCTCGCGATCCCGGAGACGCAGCGGGCGGCGATCTCCAGGGCTCGACGGACCTGGCGTCCCGTCGCGCGCAGAGTCACGAGCGTGTTCTCGTACGGGTAGAAGGACCAGACGTGGCGGAGCGTTAGCACGCCCCGCCAGTCGGGAAGGGTGCCCGGCAGGAGCGAGGCGAAGGAGAGGTCGGCCTTCCCTTCACGCCTCTGCACGGAGTGGAGCCAGTCGAGGAGAGGCGTGTCGGCGGTCCGGGCCAGGCGCGCGGAGACGGGCGCGGCCAGCTCCGCAACCTTCTCGGCGAGCTTCTTCATCGTGCCGAGGTGCTCGGGCTCGATGGCCCTGACGGTCTCCGGATCGGGCGGCACGTCCTTCATCGAGAGGTTCCGGCCCGAGATCTCTGTCACGCGCAGGCGCCTCCCCCGGCGCTCGAGATTCAGGTCGAAGCGCGTCAAAACCTCGCCGAAGCGGCCCGGCTGTGAGACCCAGGCGCCTCCCAGCCGCCGAGGCTCGATGACCGTGTGCGTGTGTCCGGTCAGGACCAGATCCACCTCCGGCACCTCCGTCGCAATGGCAGAGGCCTGGTTCTCGTCCGATCCGGCGAGCGCCTGCCCGGTCGTCAGGTCGCGCCCCAGGCCCTGATGGGTCAGCACGATCACAATGTCGCACCGCTCTTTCCCGCGCAGGAGCGGCACGAAGCGTCGAGCCGTGTCAACGGTATCGAGGAATCTGAGGCCCGCAACGCGCGGCCCTTCCCACGTCGGGACGCGCTGGGTCGTCAGGCCCAGGATGCCAACTCGGGCGCCGCCGACTTCTTTGACGAGGTACGGAGGGAAGGCGGGCCGGCCGTCCTCGCGGACAATGTTGGCGGAGAGCCAGGGGAACCGCGCCTCCCGGCGGGACCTCTCGAGCCGGGCGAGACCGAAGTCGAACTCGTGATTGCCGACGGCCATCGCGTCGTAGCGCAGCTGGTTCATGGCGCGCATGATGGGATCGGTCCCATTTCCGACGGCGCCCGAGAAGACCAGGGCCTGCGCCGGCGAGCCCTCGATCGTGTCGCCGGAGTCTAGAAGCAGCGTCGGTCCCTGCGGGCGGATCTTCTTGACCGCCGCCGCCACGCGAGCGAGGCCCTGGCCGAAATCGCGGTCCGCCAGAGCGTCGTGGGGGTGGACGCGGCCGTGGAGGTCCGAGGTGTGGAGGACGATAAGGAAAGATTTCGGATTTCGGATTTCGGATTTCGAATTTGCCGGGGCCGGAGCGCTTTCCGCCAGGGGATGTTGCGCGGCAACCGTTTGCTCTCTTCCGGCCGCGTCGAGCGGCCGCCTCAAAGCCTTTCGAATTTCGAATTTCGAATTTGCCCGGACGGGAGCGATTTTCGCCATGGGCTGTTGCGCGGCGGCCGCTTGCTCCCTTCCGGCCGCGTCGAGCGGCCGCTTGAGAGCCTTTCGAATTTCGAATTTCGAATTTGCCCGGACGGGAGCACATTCCGCCATGGGCTGTTGCGGGGCGGCCGTTTGCTCCCTTCCGGCCGCGTCGAGCGGCCGCTTGAGAGCCTTCGGATTTGCCGAGCCCGAAGCAGCTAGCGCGAGGCAGGCGATCGCAAAAGCGCGGCGGAGAGTCCTTCGCGACAGCACCGAATATCTAGATACCACAGCTAGAATCGCTGGCTTGAAGAGGCGAATGCCGGAATCGCTCGAGTCGAAGAAGAAGCGGGCCTCGAAGGTCTTCCGGCGACTCAGGAAGGCCTACCCCGACGCGAAGTGCGCGCTCGACCATTCCTCGCCGCTCGAGCTTCTCGTCGCGACGGTCCTTTCCGCCCAGTGCACGGACGTGCGGGTCAACTTGGTCACGCCGGCCCTGTTTCGCAAGTACAAGACCGCGGCCGACTACGCGCGCGCGCCGGCGGGGGAGCTCGAGCGCGAGATCCGGCCGACCGGCTTCTTCAACTCCAAGGCGAAGAGCCTGAGGCGCACCGGGGCGGCGATCGCCGCCGAGCATGGCGGGAAGGTCCCGGACACGATGGAGGCGCTGGTCGCGCTGCCCGGAGTCGGCCGGAAAACCGCCAACGTGATCCTCGGAAACGCCTTCGGCAAGGACGAGGGGTTCGTTGTGGACACGCACGTCGCGCGCCTTTCGAAACGGCTGGGCTTCACGCGGGAGACGGACCCGATCAAGATCGAGCGGGACTTGATTGCCCTCGTCCCCAGGGGGAAGCGGACCCTGGGGGCGCACTGCCTGATTTTCCACGGGCGGCGGATCTGCGTCGCCAGAAAACCGAAGTGTGAGATCTGCCCGGTCAACCCGCTCTGCCCCAAGGTCGGCGTGGCGTGAGGGCCTACCTCTCCGGCGCGATCGAGCATGCCGCCGACGGAGGCCTGGCCTGGCGCCGGCGGCTCGCCCTCTTCCTGCGCGAGGAGATCGGCCACGAGGTCTACGACCCGGCGTCGGACGAGAAGAAGGGCCTGACCGAGGAGGAGCTGCGAAATTTTCGTCGCTGGAAAGTCGAAGCCCCGGACCGCTTCCGCCGGGTGATCCGCAAGATCATCGCCTGGGATCTGGACCGCATCGAGGGGGACTCAGACTACCTCGTCGCGCTCTGGGATGAGGCCTCGGCTCGGGGAGGAGGCACCGCCGCCGAGGTCACCCTCGCGCACCGGCTCGGAAAGCCGGTCTTTCTCCTGCTCGGGATGCCCGTGAAAGACGCATCCGGCTGGGTCCTCGCCGCCGCGGAGCAGGTCTTCGAGAGCGTCGAAGAGCTCCAGGCCCATTTGCGCGAGCGGTTCCTCCGATAAGATCCCGTCCCCCCATGGCCCTCATCAAGACCCAGCTCGGCTGGATCGAAGTCATCTGCGGGAGCATGTTCTCCGGCAAGAGCGAGGAGCTGATCCGCCGCCTGCGCCGCGCGATCATCGCGAAGCAGCGGGTCCAGATCTTCAAGCCCCTCATCGACTCTCGCTTCTCGGAGGCCGAGATCGTCTCACACAGCGAGATGCGCCTCCCATCCCAGACCGTCGCCGGAAGCGAGGAGCTCCTCGGCAAGCTCGACCACCGCACCGAGGTCGTCGGCGTCGACGAGGCGCAGTTCTTCGACGCCGGGATCGTCGCCGCCTGCCAGAGGATGGCCGATCAGGGAAAGAGGGTCATCATCGCCGGACTCGACAAGGACTACCGCGGCGCTCCCTTCGAGCCGATCCCGTCTCTCATGGCGGTGGCCGAGGATGTAACCAAGACACTCGCGATCTGCGTGCGATGCGGCTCCCCCGCCAACAATACGCAGCGCTTGGTCGAGAGCGAGGAGCGTGTCATCGTGGGCGCGCAGGGCCTCTACGAGGCCCGCTGCCGCCGCTGCTTCGAGCCGCCCGGGTTGAGTTAGCGGCCGCTCGACGCGGCCGGGAGAGAGTAAACGGCCGCAGCGCAACAGCCCCTGGCGAAGATCAACCTCCATCTCTTCGCCCCTCGCCCGAACCTCAACGCCGGCGCTTTTCCCGTTTTCCTTAGGGGCGGCGGAAAAGCCTGTCGAAATGCCTGTGGAAACGCGTCAAAAACGACGCCCCGGAGCGGTTCTCGCGCGGATTGCACCGACTCGTGTGCGAAACGGCAAGCCATTCACCATCAAGAATTTAGGATGTTGCGCCCGGATTTCGCTTCAAAGTATGGATCGGCCGGAGCGGGGTCGAATTTTTTTCCACACGAGCAACCGCTTTTACGCGTTGCACTTAAGCGGAATTAACGGCCGCGTTAAGAGCCGGGTCGGTGCTCCCCGTAGATACTTTTCAAGGCGGAGACGATCTCTCCGAGCGTCGCTCCGGATGAAACGGCCGCGATGATTGCCGGCATCAGGTTGCGGTCCTCGCGAGCGTCTCTTTCGAGTGTCCCGATACACGTCGAGACAGCCGCTGCATCGCGGGAGGCGCGGAACGCGCGCAAACGCTCCACCTGGTCCTGCTCCACGCGCGGGTCCACGGTCAGGAGAGGGGGCGGACTGTCGGACTCTTCGCGAAATGCGTTCACGCCCACGACGGTCCGTTCTCCGGACTCGAGCTCGCGTTGCGCGACGTAGGCCGCCTCCTCGATCTCGCGGTGGAAGAAGCCCTGCTCGATCGCCGCGACCGCTCCTCCGAGCGCGTCCACCCTTCCGATGAGCGCCTTCGCCCGGGTCACGAGCTCCTCGGTCCAGGCTTCGACGAGGAACGACCCGCCTAGAGGGTCCGCCACGTCCGCCACGCCCGTCTCGGCGGCGAGGACCTGCTGCGTGCGCAGTGCCAGCCGTGCGGACCGCTCGGTGGGAAGCGCCAGGGCTTCGTCGGCGGCGTTCGTGTGGAGCGACTGGGTCCCTCCCAGCACGGCCGCGAGGGCCTGGAGGGTCACCCGGACGACGTTGACGTCCGTTTGCTGCGCGGTCAGCGTCGAGCCTGCGGTCTGGGCATGGAAGCGCAGCCGCCAGGAGCGCTCGTCCTTCGCTCCGAAGCGGTCCCGCATGATCTCCGCCCAGAGCTTCCGGGCGGCGCGGAACTTCGCCACCTCCTCGAAAAAGTTCGAGTGCGCGTTGAAGAAGAAGGAGAGGCGCGGGGCGAAGTCGTCCACCGCCAGGCCCCGCGCGAGGGCGGCCTCCACATAAGCGATCGCGTTGGTGAACGTGAAGGCGATCTCCTGAACCGCGGTCGAGCCCGCCTCGCGGATGTGGTAGCCGGAGATCGAGATCGTGTTCCAGCGCGGGACCTCGCGCCCGCAGAACTCGAAGATATCCGTGGCGATCTTCAGAGACGGCCGGGGCGGATAGATATACGTCCCGCGGGCGACGTACTCCTTCAGGAGGTCGTTCTGGATCGTGCCGGAGAGATCCTTCCAGGCGACACCGCGCTCCCGCGCCACCGCGAGGGTGAGCGCGAGCAGGATCGCCGCCGTCGAGTTGATCGTCATGGAGATGGAGACTTCCGCGAGCGGAATGCCTTCCGTCAGGAGGCGCATGTCCTCGATCGTGGAGATTGCCACCCCCGCGTTGCCCACTTCCCCGCGCGCGAGCGGATCGTCCGAGTCGTAACCCATCTGGGTCGGCAGATCGAAGGCGACGGAGAGGCCCGTCTGCCCCTGCGCGAGGAGGTAGCGGTAGCGCGCGTTCGATTCCCGGGCGCTGCCGTAGCCCGCGTACTGGCGCATAGTCCAGAGGCGGCGTCGGTACGATTCCTTCGAGATTCCACGGGTGAAGGGGAACTCTCCCGGCGGCGGGTCCCCGTAAAAGGGGAGGATGGGGATGCCGGAGCTGGTCGCCTCGGGAGGCGCCGGCCGGGCGTCCTTATCTCTCACATCTCTCACGGCTTGCGATTCTGCCATGGGGGCCTGCCCGCCGTAGCTTCAGCGGAGGCGGGTGAGTGGGGGCTGCCAAGCCGGTGCCGATGGCACTTTGGTCTCCCAGCCCTTACAATTGCCCCATTCAGACGCAGTCGACGGAGCACTTCCGGGGCCGCCTCGAGGTCTTCGGCTTTGCGGACCTCCTTCAGTGGATGGAGCTGAACCGCCGCACGGGGAGGCTCACACTCACGAAGGGCCGCGACCGCCGGATCCTGGACTGGCGCGCCGGCGAGCTGGTCTATGTCTCGGGCTCCCTTCCGCGCCACAGGCTGGGCGTCCATCTCCTGCGCAGCGGGGCGCTTCAAGCCGCAAAGCTCTACGAGCTACTGGCCCGGAACTTCACGACACAGGAGAATCTGACCCGCATCATCTTAGACGGCGGCCACGACACCTTAGACGGGCTCTCGTTGCGCGTCGAGGAGCTCGCGCGGCGGCTCCTCTTCGAGATGTTCGAGTGGCGCGAGGCGCACTTCGATTACAACCCCGAGCACCGCGTCCAGCCGATCCTGCGGATCGGGCTGAACCTGCGCGGGCAGGCCCTTGCCTTCCAGGGCGCCAAAGAGCTGGACGACACCCGGCGCGGGCGCTCCCGGCGCGACAGGCTCGACGCGGAGGACCGATGGGACCTCGCCTTCCGGCGCTCGGATACCGACGAGCGGTTCTGGGAAGCCATGGAGCGGGTCGGAGAGCCCATGGACGCGAGCGAAACGCGCGAGCTCTACAACGCCTTCCTCCTTCTTACCGACCGGGTCCGGGAGTGCGCCACGGGTAACGTCGCGATGCGCCCGGTCCACGAGGACACGGCGGAGCTTCTCTCGGAGCTCCTGCGCAAAGCACCTGTGGACCCCGGAGCTGTCGTGCCGATCGCGGCGCTCGACCCCTACCTGACGCTCAATCTCCTGATCCTCGCCAACGCCCTCTCCGTGGACCGGGAGAACTCCGTGGGGACTGTCCCCGACGCGATCGAGCGGCTGGGAGAGCGAGCGGTCACTGTCCTGATTGACCGCCTCTCTGCGCCCGACTTCCCCCGGGTGCCGGAGGAGGACGCCCCCGCCCTGGCGCTGCGCAGGGCGAGTGTCGCTGCCGCGGTGGCCGCCGGGCGCTACGCGGAGCGCTTCGGAAACACCCGCGAGCGAGGCTATACGCTCGGGCTCCTCCACACCGTGGCCTACGCGGACCTCTTCGACATCGTTCGGAGCATGGATTTCCCCGCCGGAGACTTCCGGGCCGCAGCCCTGGAGGTCTATCGCCCCGCCCTGGGCGTCGCTCGCGCCGAGAGCTGGAGCCTCCCGCTCGACTTTCAGGCCGTCCTCTCCGACGACGGCGCGGACACGAGCGGAGCCGCGGCGCTCGTGCGGGTCGCCCGCTCCGTCATGCCCGGGTGTGCGCTGGGGACCGTCGGAAACGAGGGTATCGAGCCGCTCTGGACCGACGAGATCGCCAACGAGGTGGCGATGGTTTTCGACTTCCTGGGTCTGGGTCCCGTGGAGAAGAAGCCCGTCCATCGGGAAACTTAACGGCCGCTTAAGCCCGGGTCGGCGAGGAATCCTTCCTTCCCACCCCGCGTTGAAGGGGGCGGATGGTGAACGTCATGAAAAACAGGATTCTCTTGCTCCTTCTGGTCCTCTTCCCCACGGCGTCTTTCGCCTTCGCCCAGGAAGAACCCGTCCTACCGGGCGCTCCCCCCTTTCGCGAGACTGTCGAGGTCCGCGTCATGGACCTGGACGTTTCGGTCACCGACTCGCGAGGACTCCCCGTCCCGGACTTGAAGCGCGAGGACTTCACCGTGCGGGTGGATGGCAAGGTCGTGCCGATAGACTACTTCACGCGGATCGAGGAGGGCACGATCCACGCACCCGACCTCGCGACCGCCTCGCCCGAGAAGGTCCTCGCCGAATACCGGTCGGGAAGCGAGGCCTACGTCCCACGCCATTTCCTCATCTACGTAGACCTCGGCCACATGGCGCTCCCCGCGCGCAATCGCACCGTAGAGGCGTTGAAGGACCTGGTCATCCGCTTTGGCCCCTCGGACTCGGCGCGCGTCGTGATGTTCGACCGGCGCGGCAAGGAGCTGACCGAATGGACCGCGAGCAAGGAGACGCTCCTCTCCGCGCTCTCCCGCATCAAGGACAGCGGAGTCCTAATGCCGCGGCTCATAACCGAGCGGCAGACCCTGCGCGACATGGATTCGATCCCGGTCTTCCGCCGCTCGAGCCGCGAGGCGATCGCGCGGAGCTACGCCCAGCAGGAGCGTGCGGCGGTTCGGACGCTGCTCTCCGACATCGAATCGGAGCTCGCGACGCTGACGCCGCTGCCCGGAAAGAAGATCCTCCTTTTCGCCACGGGTGGCTTCGAGCTGCAACCCGGCTATGCCATGACGGCCTATGCGCTCGGAGGCTTCGGGCTGCCCACGGAGGGGGATCTCTCGAAGGAATTGAACACGATCGTCCGGCGCGCCAATGCGTCAGAGATCACGTTCTACACGATCGACGCCCGTGGCCTGACGGCCCAGGGCATTTCGGCCTCCGAGGACGACCCCCTGGCTGCCCGTCCCGGCATCGCCGGCCTTGAGGACAGCCAGACGGGGCTCCGGACGCTCGCGCAGGAGACGGGAGGGGTGGCGCTCGTCAACTCGAACGACTTCAAAGGGGGCCTCGAGCGCGTCTACCGCGACTCCTCGACCTACTACTCGATCGGCGTCAACCTCTCGAAGCTCGCAGCGACCGGCTATCAGAACGTCCGTGTGGATGTTTCCCGCCCCGGCGTCACCGTCCGGGCGCGCCGCGGCTTCGCGCCGCGCTCGGGCGTCGAGGTCGCGCGCGACCGCACGCAGGCGGCCCTGATGACCAACGTCGCCTACAACGCCTTTCCGGTCAGCCTCAAGACGGCGCCTCCGACGAAGACGAAGCGCCTCTACAATCTCCCGCTGCAGGTGACTTTCCCCGCCTCGGGGCTGACGTTTCTGCAGCAGGAAGGAAAAACCGCGCGCGCCGACGCGGAGTTCTATATCGGCGTCATCGACGACGCGGGCCGCATGAGCGACATCGCGCGCGGCGAGGCGAGCTTCGCTCTGCCTTCGGAGTCCCCTCCCAACGCCCCCATAACCTACACGGCGTCCCTTCAGACGAAGAAGGGGAGCTACCGCGTCGTCGTCAACGTGCGCGACAAGGCCACCGGAAAGATGGGTACCGGGAAGGCGGACGTCCGGGTGGAGTGAGGCGCCGCCCGGCGCAGGCCCTCCCCTTCCAGAAGAAAGACGGTCTTCGCGTGCCCGAAGCTGTTCTCGTGGCCGATTAGGAATCGCGTCACCGGGAAGGCCTCCATCAGAAGGAGACGGGGGGCCTGGATGTCGGCCGGGAGGTCGAAGACGAGAGTCGTCGTGTAGGACTCACCGGGGCGCAGAGGCGTCGTCAACGGGGTGATCGCGCCGCCCACGGCCTTCAGCGCGGCCGCTCCTTCGGGAGACGAGCCGTGCACTCTTCCTTGGGCGTCCATAACGACGATTCTGCGGCCGTTCGGCGTCAGCGGTTCGTCGCCGCGCCGGGGCGAGATCGTCTTCTCGTCGAAGCGGGTCTTCAACGTCACGATGGTGAACACTCCCCGCGCGCCCGCTTCTTTTCCCGCAGGGCCGAGGGTCTTCTCCCGCCGGACACCCGTCACCGAGTACGCCAGGTGGCAGTCCACCTCGCAGAAATACTTCTCCTCGCCAACCTCGGCGACCTGCGGCCGGCTCAGGGCGGAGTGGGCGAGCAAGAGCGCCGCGTAGACACCGACCAGACCGCCGGCCGCCAGGGCGGCCCATCGCGCCGGCCGGCGCCGGCCCGTGGCGATCAGGAAGACGAGGAGAGCCGCCAGAAGCAGCAGCGCCAGGGTAGTCCCGAGGAAGGCGAGAACGCCGAAGACCGCATTTCCCTGGAAGTTGAAGAAAACGCGCTGCATCTGACTCTGCCTGTTCTCATCCACATTCCAGCAAAGTTGTGACTCATTGTCAAGTACTTTTTTAGACAAAGTAGTCACGCGGTTAAATGCAAGATTTCAGCGTCGACCCCGGCTTAAGGAAAGGGCCCCGGAGATCCGGGGCCCTTGGAAGTTTGCCGAATCAGACGAAACGAACGAAGCCTTCGCGAACGTCCTAGAAGCGGATCCCCGCCGAGAAACCGTAGGTCTTAGGACAGACGCCGCCCGCGGGACAGGTCGCGTTCGAGAAGGAGCCGGGGCCGGTCGCATTGCCGAAGTTCGATCCCTTGCGCCAGTGCACGCCTTCGACAGGGGTCTCCGTGAAGGGATTGAACGGCAAGAGTCCCGAGGGGGCGCCCCCCGTCCGGCGCGTGATGACGTCCGTATTCGGGGTGATGACCGACCCCTGGTCG
>Ga0184633_10001380_pt1 | contig 10074 bp, 9 predicted proteins | sample PLM31_170_b1_FD_133156 | JGI IMG/M metagenome (GOLD analysis project Ga0184633, IMG submission 133156) | Groundwater sediment microbial communities from an aquifer in East River, Colorado, USA - PLM3-1_170_b1 | ecosystem: Environmental > Terrestrial > Soil > Riparian zone | place: USA: East...
GAAGCTGGGATGATCGGCTGATCCGTTTCAATCCGAATATCGCGCAGCGTGTCCTGTCAGATGTCTGGGGACAGATGCAAGACGAGGAATGCGCGATCGCCATTATGGAACTTAAAGCCAGGCAGCTCGGAGTTTCGACTTTGGTGGAGTTGGCCGTCGCCCACCGAATCCAGTTCTGGCCGAACGTCATCGCCATCGTGGGATCGAGTGATCCGGAGAAGTCGGCGAAAATGGCGAAGATGATGGAACTCTGCTGGCAGATGCAACCACGCTGGCTCGTGCCCGCCATCACGAAGTACAAGGCCGGCGAGTTGATCGAATTCGGACGTCTGAACTCTTCGGTCTCGATCCAGCACGGAACACAGAAGTCCGGCATCGCTCGCGGCGACACGCCTACGGTCGTCCATTTGAGTGAAATTCCCGACTACTCGCATCCCGAGGAGCTGATCGACGCGTCGCTCTTGCGCGCGATGCACGAGTCCCCGTGGATGTTCCTCGTACTCGAGTCGACCGCGAAGGGCCGCGGCAACTGGTGGCATTACACCTGGAACCTCTCCAAGGCCGGTTGGCCGAAACGTCGCTCGCGCTTGCGACCGATCTTCCTGCCGTGGTTTGTGGGCCGGGACATCTACCCGACCGAAACCTGGCTCCGCGCGCATCCTGTCCCAGCCGACTACGTGCCCGACAAGGCGACTGAGGAACACGCGCGTCGCGCGCAGGAGGAGGTTGCCGTCAATGATCTGCTTAGACGCTACTTAGGGTCTACTTGGACCATGCCGATCGAGCAGAAGTGGTTTTGGGAGATTGACCGCGCGGAGGCGAAAGCGAAGAAAGAGTTGGCGCAGTTCTACTGCGTCGGGGGCGACACGCTGATTTCTACCGAGCAAGGGATTATCCCTATTTCAAAAGCTCAAAACGTCTCTGCCGTAGAAACAGGCTCCGTTTCGGGATGGATTTCGCACGGGAAGAAAGCGGTTGTCCGGCTTCGCACGCGCCAGGGCCGAGAACTCGTCTGCACGCCGGACCACAGGCTGATGACCAAAGATCGAGGATGGATCAGCGCGCAGGATCTGCTGCCGTCCGATTCGCTGGTACTCTCGAAACCATGCTTCCCTTCGGAGCAGTTCGTAGCGCAATGGCAGTATATGCCGGGCTGTCGAATGTCGGTCCCGGTGGACGAGCATTGGGCGCGCTTCCTGGGTTATTTCCTCGGCGACGGAAACTGGGGCACTGATTCTGTAGAAATCGCGTGCGCTGCGCGAGATGAGGATACGATCCGGGACGTATGCCATATCATCGAGCGCATTCTCGGATGCCCGCCACGGCTCCAACACGTCCGTGGATTAACCCGCGTTCGGTCGAGCAACGTGCGCTGGTGGGAGGTGCTTTGGAATCTCGGAGTCCTCGATCGGGTTGTTTCGAAGAGGCAGCAGCGAAATTCAGGATATCGGAAGAAGGTTCGCGTTCCGGAGTGTATCTGGAAAAGCCCACGCCATATCGTGAGGCAGTTTCTTCGGGGACTGTTTGAGGCGGATGGGAGTTCGGCGACGAAGGCTGTCCAGGTTGGATTCTTCACGAAATCTCCAGAGTTCATGCGCGAGGTGCAACTTCTCCTCTTGGGATTCGGAATCAACAGCCAGACCTGTGAGCAGATCAAGACGCATAGTGATGGCCAATATACCGGCAGAAAGCTCTGGCTAAACGCCGAGGCCACGGAACTCTTCCATCGGGAGATCGGTTTCGTGAGCGGCCGAAAGAATTCCGGACTTCAACGCGCCCAAGGGCAGAACGCGCGCGGCCGAAAGAGACTCGCGAATCTGATGGAGGACCGCGTGGAGAGCGTTGCTCCGATGGGAGAGGCGGACGTATACGATATTTGCGTGCCCGGTCCACATTCGTTCGGTGCGAACGGAATTTTAGCCGCGAATTCCGAGATGCCGGCTAACGATGAGGAAGCTTTTCAGAGCAGCAACATTTCCGTCTTCGACGTGGACTTGATCGCGGAGTACCGGCAGCACACGAAGAAACCCTGGGGCGTCTTCGCCGTCATCGGCTCGGGCGTGACTTCCCGGATCTCGCCGGCGAAAGCGGACATCGATCCGACGCGCCCGCGCATCAACATCACCGCCGCCTGGCGCGAGAATGGGTTCCCGCTCAAGTTTCAGCTCGTGCCGCTCAAGTGGCAGGGCTACGACACCGACGACGGGCTCGACAAACTCTACATTTGGGAACCACCACTGATCGGTGAGGAATACGGCCTCGGCGTCGATCTGTGCGACGGCGTCGGTGCGGACCGCAGCACGATCGAAGTGCTCCGCAAAGGCACATTCACCAAGAACGACGCGCAGGTCGCGGAGTTCACTTCCCCGTTCCTCAACTCGATGGATATGTGGCCGATCTGCATGGCGGTCGCCACGCTCTACTCGGTTCCGTTCGGCGAGAGTGTCCGGCAGCCGCGCGTAGCTATTGAGTGCCGGACGTCCGGCGAGAACTGCGAACTCGAAATGCGCAAGGCGGGTTGGCGGAATTTCCACCAGTGGACCCGCTACGACACGAAGCGCATCAACCCGGCAAAATCGAATCGGCTCGGTTGGTTCACGGTTTCCTGGTCGCGCGACTTGCTGATGGACCGGATGATCAAGTACCTCCGCGATGGCGCGATCGACATTTTCTCGCCGTGGTTCATCGACGAAATGAGCGATCTGGAGCGCGACGAAACCCGGCAGCGCATGAAGATCATGGCCGGTGAAGGGAGCTTCGACGATCGCTTCATGGCGATGGGGATGATCCTGGTCTCGCTGCACATCCTTGAGTTCCGCGGCTACCGCCAGGAAGACGCTTTCCAACGCATCGGCGTACCGGCCGCCGAGCGCAATGATCAGCCCGATGTGTACCAACCCGATTACGCTCGTGGTATGGTGATTCCGAGAACGTGAGGAGGGAACATGGCAATCAAGGCAAGAGTTCCGAAAGGCATGACGGCAAAACAGGCGAAGGAAGATGTCGTGGGCATGGCGTCTCCGGTCGGCGTCGCGCGCATGGCCGGACGCGCAGGCCGCAACCTGGCTCCTGTAGCGGCGGCAGGAGCGCGGAAAGCGTATCGATACATTGACAGGACAGTGAGCAGAGCCGTGCGGACATCCCCCGCGCGCCACGCCTACGAGATGGAGCGGAAGATCAGTCGCAATCCGGCTCTCCGCGAGGCCTTCCGCAAGGCTCCGTCGAAGTCAGTAGCGAAGTAGGAGGTTTAGGATTCCACTTTTCGATTTTGAATGCCCGGAGAAGCATCGATTCGAGGCGTTCCAGCACCGATACACCGAGGAACTGCCTTGCCGGGAGCCCGGCTGCAAGCTCACGGCGAAGTTCATCCTCGTTGCGATCCACGGGTCGCGCCATTCCTTTGACGGGCCGGAGCCGGTGGCGATCCACCGCGCTCCGGACGGGCGCGTGAGATTCCCCGGCCGCTTCGACGCTCCGGCGCCACCTGGCTTCGAGCGCGTCGAGCTGCGCACGACGGCGGAGAAGCGAACCTTCGAGCGGCAGATGAACAAAACAGAGCATCGCCGATGGGAGCAGTCCCAGGAGCGCCAGGCGGAATTCTTTGAGGCGCGGCGCAAAGAGCAGCGTTCCGAACTGTTCGCGCAGCTCCGACACTTGCCCCCTGCGGCCCGCGACCTGGCAATGGCCGCGATCGAGCGCACGAACAAGCGACCGTCGAAACGCTACGACGCTGGATTCCACATGGAAGCCTTGGAAATGGATGCCAGCAACAGAGAGCCTTGTACCGACCCATTGGCGAGAGGAAAGTTGGGAAGTAGGAAGTGAGGGAGAATCAATGAATCGCAGAAAGTTCTTTAAGGCAATAGTAGGAGTGGGCCTCTTCGTCGGAGCGGTTCCTGTGAACACTCGCTTGAACACTTGCTCCATCCGCAAACTGCTGTACGCGCAGATCGAGCGGATGGGCTTCCCGCTCGATCCGTGGACCCAGGCCGAAGTGTTTGATGAGAAAATGGACTATGAAACTCGATCCCACAGCTAAACGACTGATCCGCCAGCGACGGGAACTCCTGATGAAAAAGTGGCAGTTGGAGACTAACATCAGCGCAATTGAACATGCCTTACGGATTGCCGGAATAAGCATCCCTGACGAAAAGATTCACGCTGCCCGCCAATCTGCCCCGCATCCCGTTCTGACCTTCGATCAAGCGTTTCCCAGGAAGAAGAGCGGGAAGTTCATCTTAGGGAAGTCTAAGGGAGGCGATTCCAATGCCCATGCTGAACGCTCCTGACTACCAGGCTCCGCACCGGAACCAGCACGTCTACCGGAAACTCGGTTGGCTCAACGAAGCCCGGCAGATGGGAGAGGCTTTCCTCCGAAACACCCGGACCGCGATTGACATGGAGAAGGCCATCGACATCATTTCTGGATACGACGACGAGAAAATCCCGGAGGGCCGCAGCAAGCTCACCTACAACCGGCTCAAACGCCAGATCCGTGAGCTCGTCGCTGTCTCGGGCCAGCTTCGGCCCGTCGAAGGCTTCCGCTCGGATAATCCGCAGTTCGAGCAAAACGCCTACGTCCTGAACAAACTCTGGCGCGCCTGGTTCGGAAACACGTTCGCGGACCGCGGCGTTCGGAAGGCGAAGCAGTGGGCGGCCGTGACCGGCACGGGCTGGGTCTCGCCGCTCTATCGCAGCGACTTTTGGGTTACCGGCCGCGGCGACATCGAACTCGAAGCGTACGGAGCCCAGGACGTTCTGCCGATCCAGTTGCCCCGCAACGGCGATATCCAGAAAGCCTACGCGGTGATGATCCGATCCGAAATGCCGCTCGCGCTCGCCCACGCGGAATTTCCGCTCTTCGCCGATAAGATCAAGGCCGACCGGACGTCCCCGGGCTTTATGCGTCGCGCGATGGAGACGATCAGTCACTACCTTTCGCCGGCGCTCCGCTCGCAGGAACGGCGGATGCGCAACACTCCTTTCCCGGTCGTCGACGTCTACTACACCTACATTCTCGACCTCTCGTACAACGATACGGATCAGCCGATTCCAATGGGCGATGCGAACACGAGCTGGTTCTACATCGTGCCGCCATACGGTTCGGAAACGAGGATTGGCGAGACGGCATCGGGAGCCCAGGTGGTCAAGAAAGCGGGCCTCAAAGAAGCCATGATGTACCCGCTCCGGCGTCTGATGATCTCGACCAGCAGTTGCCTCATCTACGACGGGACATCGAAGTGGTGGCACGGCAAAGTGCCGCTCGTGAAGTTCACTTGCGACGACTGGCCCTGGGAACCGTTCGGATTTCCGCTCACCAAGGACGGCGCGGAACTACAACGCTCGATCGTTCGGATCATGCGGACTGTCGAGGAAAACGCTGTCGTCCGAATGGACCCGCCGCTGATGTACGACGACACGATCGCAAAAACGACGATGGAAAGTTTCGATCTGCGGGCACCGCGGCAGCGTATCCAGGTGCCGATGATGTCGATGGGCGAGGGGATCAAACCGATTCTTGATCCGCGCCACTACGACATTCCGCAGTGGATTGATAATTGGGTCAAGGGCCTCGAAGAGAAAATGGACTACGTGGCGGCGCTCCGCGACATGACCGCGCTCGCCAAGGCCGCGCAGATTCCGAGTTCGGATTCGATCGAGAAGCTGCTCGAAATGGCCGGCCCGATCGTCCAGGACATCGAGCGGTCCGACGAAGCGAGCATGGCGCAGCTCGCCGGCATGTGGAAGTCCCTGGCGTTCCAGTTCTACACCAATTTCCGCTCGATGCAGATGCTCGGGAAGGACGGCTACACGACCGAGCTGTTCGACTATGAGCCGGGAAACATGATCCCGTCGCACATGCCGGGGGAAGACAGCGCGAAGCCGACCGCGTTCGCGGCGCTTGAGCGTGCCCGCTACCACATGGAGAACTTCTTCTTTCAGATCACTCCTGGCTCCGGCTACCAGACCACGAACATGAGCCGCAAACTGCTCTACGCGCAGATCGAGCGGATGGGCTTCCCGCTCGATCCGTGGACCCAGGCCGAAGTCTACGACGTCGCCAACTTCGGGAACCCGCCCCAGGGAACGACAACCGTTCTCCAGCGGTGGGTCGCCTGGCAGTTCATGCGGACCGAGCTGATAGGCGAAATGGGCAAGATTCAAGCCGCATCCCAGGCTGAAGCGCAGGCCGCGGCCGGGGGAATGCAGACTCCGATGCAGCCGGAGCAGGCCGGAAAACTGTCGCTCGAATTTCTGGACAAAGTTTTCGGCACGAACAAGCAGGGGCGACCCAACACATTCGCCACGCCGCCAAAAATTGTTAGCAAGGATGGAGGGTTGAGGAGCACGATCTCAACGAGTTGATGGCCAATGGGAAAACCATCGGCGTCGCTCCGACCCAGTCGCGCCAGACCGAAGCGCATGCGGTCGAGGAGCACTGGATTGTGCGTCGGTTCTGCCCGAACGGTCCAGACGACGCCACAAATCACCTAGCGATGCTCATGCGGCTCGGTAAAACCGGATCGTTGACATTCAACCTCTACCGGGGCGGTGTGGGCATGGTCGAGTTCAAAGAGAACGTCACTCCGCAAAATAAACCTTGACTTCCCGTTTGGTTGTGTAGTTTAGTCGTTTCCGGAACACTTGTAAGTCGCAGGCTTGGACAAGGCTCCATCGGGAACTCGGCCCGGTGGGGCCTTTTGTTTTTGGAAGATGCCATGGACGGCCAACAGCGCCACGAAACACACACGGAAGGCAAACACCGCAAAGCGGAAGTCGAGATGGTCCGCCGTCGCCAATGACGCGCTGCGGCGCGGAGCGAGCGAAGGTTCGGCTGTTCGACAAGCGAACGCGGTCGTGGCCGGAACCGCCAATCGTGGTGGAGGTCGCCCGGGCGGAAGGAGAAAGCGCATGGCAGGCAAATACTCGATGCCGATGAGGGGCGGGAAGAAGGCCCCGATCAAGTCACCGATGCGAAAAGTCTTCGGTAAAGGGGTCAAGAAGTAGTGGCAACCTTGCCGCAGATTCCGACTGGCCCGCCTCCGTCGCCGATCCCACCGGCTGTCGGGGCAGGCCTCGGCGGTCCTCCGGAACAACCGCAGGAACCCGTTCTGAACGACGTGCAGGCGCGCACGAGCGCCATGATGAACGGGATCATGCAGGTGGACACGATGGTTCAGGATATCGTTCGCCAGTTCCCCGAGCTGGCGGACGGGGCTCGCAAGTTCATGCGTGTCGAGGACTGGCTGATGACTGCTGTGCAGTCTCCCAACATCTCCGGAAGCCCATCCCCGAATCCACGGATTCCGGGGTAAGCGGAACCGGAGATTTTTTTGTCTTGCCGGAAACCCGAAAGGGGAAGGCGAAGGAGAGAATATGGCGAGATTGTTGGAGTGGCTGGAGGGTCTGAACATTGACGCGCAGAAGAAGGCGCAGTTGAAGGAGTCCATGGGAGCCGCGATCAAAGACCATCCCGAAGTGGATAAGGAATTTGAAGCCTCGGTTCTCCGACAGGGCGATTACTCGCGGGTGATGAACGAGGCGACCGCGCTCGGAAAGAAACTGCAAGCCGACTTCGACTCGAAGAATCAGGATCTCGAACGCTATAAGGCGACCCTGATTTCGACGCGCGGCAAGCTCGATGGGCAGTTTAAAAAGGTCCTGCAGGAGCGGGACACCGCCCTTGCACAGCTCCAGCAACACCAGACGGCCATCAAGAAGTTGGCCGATGAGCACGGGTTCAGTGCGGAGGAATTGGGATTGAGCGCCCTTCCTGCCGCGGGAACCCCGATCGCCGCGCCCGCCGCTGCCGCTGCGGACCCGGACGCTCCGAGGTACGTCACGCTCGACGATCTCTACAGGGAGACCGCGAGCGTACCCTTGTTCCAGGCGCAGATTGAGGACGTCGCCGCCGAGTATCACCAGCTTTTCGGAAAACCTTTCCCGTCCGGGGAACGGGAGAAACTCGCAGCCAAAGCGATCAAGGACGGCAAGGGGCCGCGTGACATCGCGCCGGATATCTACGGATTTACCGCGCGCCGATCCGAGCTCGCTGCGGAAGAGACCAAGGCCAACGAAGCACGCATCCGAGCCGACGAACGCACGATCGTCACGAGCGAGATCATGTCGAACGCCGCGCGCGGAGGCGTCGGGCAGCCCGGCGCCAATTCGCCCGCCCTGCGATTCTCCGAAAGGCATCAGCAAAAGCAAACCCAGGATGTGAGCCACCTGCTCCACGCGGCTCAGTCCATGGAAACGCTCGCACAGAAGGCGTTGGAATAGCCCGATGAACAAACCGAGCGAACTCGATTGGGTGCGCCTGGCCGCTTTCATTGACGGCGAGGGTTTCATTGACATCGAAACCCACACGCAGTACCGTCCCCATCTCAAGCGCGAGTACACAACGCATCGGCTCAGGATCGTGATCGTAAACACTGATCCTCGGTTGGCACTTTGGCTGAAGGCGACTTTCGGGGGTTGCGCAAACTTCGAGCCAACGAAGAATCCAAAGTGGCGTCACAAATTGGTGTGGTACCTATGCAGCCGCGCCGCGGCCGATGTTCTACTGAGTTGCCTACCCTATTTGCTCTTGAAGATTGAACAGGCGGAAACGGCACTGGCTTTCCAGGCCACGGTGACGAACAAAGTTGGACGCGCAGGACACACGGCAGAAACGATTCAAACCCGGATCGAATTGCAAAGAAAACTCAGGGATCAAAAATGGGCTCGCAGGATCGCCGATGATGGCTCGATCCTGACAGTCCAATAAAGGAGAAAAACCGTGCCGGACCCCATCCTCGATCCTGTTAACGTGGTGACTTATAAGGAGATATGGGACAAAGTCATTGAAGACAATTTTTTCCTCGACACCCCGCTGCACGCCTACATTCGAGACCACTGCCTGGCCTCGTTTGCGGGCGGAGCGTTCATGCAAAACAACTTCATCTACCGCCCGATGATCGGCGGGGCGTACGCGCGTGGCGACAATTTCAACATCACGAAGCGCCAGACGCTCTCGGCGACCGTCTTCGATCCGAAGTATTACGAGGTCTCGGTTCCCGAGTACCTCGAAGAGATCGAAGTCCTGAACAAAGGCGGGTTGGCCGTGGCGTCGCTGGTCGAGATCGACTTGAAGAACGCCATGAACACTCTCAACGCGCTTCTCGCCGTCGCTGAGTCTCTGCACGGGCAGGCTTCCGGGGGCGGGGTCGTGGGCAACCGCCCGAAGCACATCAACGGTTGGATCGAGGCCGTCAACAATGGGATCGATCCCGGATGGGATGGCTCGATCTTCACCGCGTACGGGACGCAGCTCCGCAACGGCGCTGTCGGCTCGGCGCTCAACGGCAATATCTTCTGGTGCGGGGACGCGGCCGGCAACGCCGGGCAGATCACCTACACCAAGCTCGAGGAGTTCTACCAAACCTGCTCGATCGGTTCAGAAGAGCCGGACCTGATCGTCGGGAACAAGGCCGTCTACGCCTACATGAAAGAGCGCTTGGAAGCCCGGCAACGGTTCGCGCAAGAAGTCGATCCGTATTGGGGTGTCCGGTCGTTCCGGTTCAACAGCGCGATGGTCTTGAAGGACGACTACTTCCCGAGCGAGAAGTACGGCGTAAACGATCCGGACTTGGGCAACTGGCTCACCGGCTCGTTCACCACCCCGGCCAGCCCAACCGCCGCGTCGAACCTGCCGGCTACGACCGCGGTGGACGTCGCGGAAGTGCTGGCGTTCTTCAACACCAAGAAAATTCTTCTCCGGGTTGCGGACTCCCGCGAGTTCGGATTCGGGTTCAGCGGGTTCCTGCGCGCGCAGGACAACACTCGCGTCGTGGGCCAGGAAAAGGCCGCCCTCAACCTGCAATTCCTGAGTTGCCGTCTGCACGGTCAGCTTTACGGCATCAACGGTTAGCAGGTAGGGCGAAAACACTCAGAGGCAAAGGAGAGAGGACATGCCGACCAATTGGAATTCACAGATTCAGTTTCTGAGCGGCCGCTTCCTGAACAACATCCACGATGCGGTGGCGGGAGGCTCGGCGGCTTCGGGGACCGGCGCCGCGCAGATCCTCGGAC
>Ga0184633_10001381_pt1 | contig 10070 bp, 6 predicted proteins | sample PLM31_170_b1_FD_133156 | JGI IMG/M metagenome (GOLD analysis project Ga0184633, IMG submission 133156) | Groundwater sediment microbial communities from an aquifer in East River, Colorado, USA - PLM3-1_170_b1 | ecosystem: Environmental > Terrestrial > Soil > Riparian zone | place: USA: East...
GCGTGTCGCGACAGAGTCCGTGGGCTTGTAGGCGGGCGGAGCCATGGCTTTGGTCGGTCGGGCACCGGTCCCGGCCGGCGCCGGCCGGCGGATATCCGGCTCGCTCGCACCCGGCTTGAGTTGGCGCTCTAACTCGTCGAGCGCTTTCTGCGACTCCTCGCCCTTCTTGAGCGCCTTGCCGTGCCAATCGGGACGGTCCTCGATGAAGGAGATCCCCTTCCCTTTAAAGGTGCGCGCCAGCAGGACGGTGGGCTTGCCCTTTGTGCGGGCGGCTTTGTCGAATGCCGCCAGGAGGGCGGCCGGATCGTGCCCGTCCACGACGATCGCGTGCCAGCCAAAGCCGGCCCAGCGTGCGCGATAGCCTTCCATGTCATGCTGCAACATGGTGGGATCGCTTTGCCCAAGACGATTCACGTCCACAATGGCGCAGAGGTTGTCGAGCGCATAGTGCCGCGCCAGCTCCACCGCCTCCCACACGGAGCCTTCCACCGATTCGCCGTCACCCAGCAGAACGTAAGTGCGATAGCTGGACTGGTCAAGGCGCATCGCATTTAACGCCATGCCGACTCCCGCCGCCAAGCCCTGACCGAGCGAGCCGGTGGCCACATCCACAAACGCCAGCCGCGGTGTCGGGTGGCCTTCCAGGTCAGATGTCAATGTGCGCAGTTTGAGCAAGTCCGATTTCGGAAAAAGGCCGGCCTCGGCCCATGCCGCGTAGAGAAGGGGAGCAGCATGCCCTTTGGAGAGAATAAAGCGATCGTTGTTGGGATGTTTGGGATTCTTCGGGTCGTACCGCATCACGGAGAAGAACAGCGTCGCGACGATGTCAGCCGCGGAACAGCAGCTTGACGGATGCCCGCTCCCAGCCTCGGTGGTCGCTCGCACGCTCTCAATCCGGAGATTCGTGGCTTTGTTGCTGATCATCGCGATCAGCTTGTCCTGCGTCAGTCTGGTCGCCATAGGGGAACTGCTCCTTACGTCCAGCGAATCGAACGGAGACGTGTGATGCTCCCTTGTAACGGAGTTACCGAACAGCCGTCAAGAGGCGCACAACTGATTCAGTCTGTCTGCAGGGTACGATCAGGCGGGAACAAGCCGGAGCGCGAAAGGAACAGGCGGCCGCTCAGGGTGCACTGAACAGAGACGCTATTCTCATCACGTGAGGCACAAAGCTGGATTGCGCTTTCGTCCTTAAGAGAACGAGCGTCTTTTGAAAAAACAGTAGAGCAGGTACGCATCAATCGCCACCACAGCCGCGAGGATGCTATAGGCGGAAGGGCTCGGCGCTAGTTTGAGTTCGATGAGGACCCTGGACATTCCAAATCCCACGACCAAGGCATCAAAGCTCATGCACAGCCTTCTGAAGACTTCAGGGTCCATCCGATTAATGAGGTAGGTCCCAAGAGGAATTCCAACCAGCACACTGGGAACGATGTAGGGCAGGATCTGGGCGCTATCAACGCTATACAGCCCTAAGAAATAGTAGGCGACAGCCGTCAAGGTTGATTCAGCCACTCGAATGAGGCTTAACGCCGCCCTAAACTCTTGTTTGGGATAACCCTGATTGTTAAAGAGGAGCGCGAGAGGAGGACCGGAGATGGTGGTGACAGAATAGAGCGTTCCTATCCCCATCCCAAAAGGCACCCCGACGGCTTTCTCTGAACGGATCGGCTTTCTTACGCCGGCCGCTTGGAGGAGGATCAAGGGAAGAAGCGTGAAATAGGTGAAGAACTTGATCCATCCGGGTTGAACTATGAAGAGCACGTAGCTGCCAATCATGACACCGGGGAGCACGCCGAGTAATATGGGCAACACCCGTCTCCATGTGTGGGGCACACTCTTTCGATTCATCAACAAGACGTACCCATTAATGACCACCTCCACCATGACCAACGCCGGATTCAAGATTCGATTCGTGTAAAACAGCAGCGCGACAGGAACGGTGATGGAGGAGAACCCATACCCTAACGCCCCATTGACCGTCGCCGCGAAGAAGGTGATCAGCAGGAGAATGATGTGATCCATGTTCATCTTTTGCGATGGCCCGACGCAAAGTCACTGAGCGTGTAATTGTCCAGGATGTCGGCGATCGCGTTGCGCACCCCCAGCATCACATTCTGGATCGGGCAATTGGTCTTCTCGGCGTAGGGGCAGTCGCTGCATTTCTGATAGGCGGTCTTGCTGACGCAGCCGATGGGCGCGAGCGGACCATCTAGAATCCGGATCACCTGGCCGAGGGTGATCTCGTGGGGTGATTTGATGAGGCTATACCCACCGCTCACCCCCCGTCGGCTTGCCAGGAGACCCGCGTTTTTGAGCGTCAGCAGGATCTGCTCGAGAAACTCAACCGGGATGTTTTGGCGTTGGGCAATTTCGTGGCGCTGCAAGAGTGCCTGTCCATATTGGGCCGTCAATTCGATGAGAGCGCGCAGCGCATATTCACTCTTCTTGGAGAATTTCATCGGTGTCCAGCGCTAATTGTGAAGTGATTCAGTAAAGTTTAATTACAATATGCCAATCGGTGCGGTTCGTCAAGTGTTGCCGCCTCAATCTTCTGGAACAGCACATCTCTTCGAGCACATTGCTCTTTCGGAGCCGTGGCCTGAGAACGGTGCGATGACAGAGGCCAACGCGTCTTGACAGCGCACTGGTTTCTTGTTAGTTTGACGCGGCTTCGGGGACGCGATCCGCCTGGGAGCTTCCTCTTTAGCTGTCACAACCTGGCCCTGGAAAAACCGCGCGACAACGGCAAGGACGACCTGTGACCCTCCAGGAGCTGATCCTTTCCCTCCACCGCTATTGGGCTGACCACGGCTGCGTTATTCACCAACCCTACGATCTGGAAAAGGGGGCCGGGACCTTCCATCCGGCCACTTTTTTGCGGGCTCTCGGGCCTGAGCCATGGCGGGCGGCCTACGCGGAGCCCTGTCGCCGTCCTACGGACGGCCGATACGGTGAAAACCCGAACCGGATGCAGCACTACTATCAGTATCAGGTCGTCCTCAAACCGTCTCCCGACGACATACAATCCCTGTATCTTGAGAGCCTGGTGCATCTGGGCATCAACCCCCGGCAGCACGACATCCGGTTTGTGCAGGATGATTGGGAGTCCCCGACATTGGGCGCCTGGGGACTGGGGTGGGAAGTGCGGCTGGATGGGATGGAGATCACCCAATTCACCTATTTTCAGGAGGTGGGCGGAATCGAACTCAATCCGGTCACGGTCGAGCTTACCTATGGCACGGAGCGCATCGCCATGTACCTCCAGCAGGTGGACAACGTCTATGATCTGGCCTGGAACGACGCCGTCACCTACGGAGAGATTCATCGCCAAACGGAGGTCCAGTTCTCAAAATACAATTTCGAGGAGGCAGACGTGGCCATGCTGACTGCCACCTTCCAGGCGTTTGAGTCGGAAGCCAAACGCCTGCTCGCAAAGAGCTTGACGCTGCCGGCCTATGATTACTGCATCAAGACCTCGCACCTGTTCAATCTTCTGGACGCGCGCGGCGCGATCAGCGTGGCGGAACGGACGGGGTACATTGCCCGCGTCCGCGCGCTGGCTCGCCAGTGCGCCGAGAGCTATCTGCACGAGCGCGAGGCCATGGGCTATCCGTTGCTGAAACGCAAGGACACACCAACGAACAGGATCGCGGCGAGGTAGCGCGTTTCATCCATGGCGAAAGCGCAGAACAAGAGTAACGCTGAGTTTCTGCTCGAGATCGGGACAGAGGAGCTGCCATATCAGTTTATCTCGCCGGCATTGCGGGCTTTGGCCGACTCGACGGAGCGCCGGCTGAAGGAGCACCGTCTTGCGCACGGAGCGGTGCGCACGTTCGGGACCCCGCGCCGCCTCGTGCTGGCGGTCGAGTCCTTGTCAAGTCGGCAAGCCGCAACGGTCAAGGAAGCGATGGGGCCGTCCAAGGCCGTGGCGTTCGATGCGGCCGGACAGCCAACCAAGGCGGCAGTTGGATTCGCGAGAGCGCAGGGTGTCGCGGTCGGGGATCTGGAGATTCGGCACACTCCAAAAGGCGAATACGTTTTCGCGGTAAAGCGGGAGCCGGGACACCCCACTCTCGCGGTTCTTGCCGACATCCTGCCCGACTTGATCGGAGGGCTGACTTTCCCAAAGTCCATGCGCTGGAATGAGACCGGCATGCGGTTTGGGCGCCCGATCCGGTGGCTCTTGGCGCTGTACGGCGGGAAAGTCGTCACCATCCAGGTGGGCGGGGTCAGGGCCGGCAATCGTACCTTTGGGCATCGCTTTCTCGGATCTGCCGGATCTACAGGGTCCCGAAGTTTTCAGGTTAACGATCTCAAGACTTACTTGAAGGAAATGGAGCGTCACGGCGTCGTGCCTGATCAGAACAAACGCCGCATGATGATTCTGGCTCAACTCACCAGCCTGACCAAGGCCGCACGCGGGCATCTGCATCGCGATGAGGATCTGTTGGAGCAGGCCATCTACACCGTGGAATACCCGCACGCCATCCTCGGCGACTTCAATCCACAATACCTCTCGTTGCCGAAAGAGGTGCTCATGACCGCGATGAAGGAGCATCAGGGATATTTTTCGCTGATGCGTCCGGATGGAACCTTGCTCCCGCGGTTCATCTCGGTCACCAACATCAAGCTGTCGAACATGCGGTTAATCCGGGAGGGGAATGAGCGCGTGCTGGCAGCGCGGCTCGCCGACGCCAAGTTCTTCTTCGACGAAGATCGGAAGGTTAAACTCATGGATCGAGTCAAGAAGTTGGCGCAGGTGACCTTTCATCAGAAACTTGGCACGCTTTACCAGAAACAGGAGCGAGTGATCAAGCTGACTGACAGGCTGGCATCAATCCTCTTGCATCTTGATGAGAAAACTCGCGCCCACGTAAAGAGCACGTGCAAGAGAGCCGCCCAACTTTGTAAGGCCGACCTGCTGACTGGAATCGTGGGCGAGTTCCCGACGCTCCAAGGCGTCATGGGCGGCGAGTATGCCAGGCACGACGGCGAATCGGATGAGGTGAGTCAGGCGATAGCAGAGCACTACCTGCCTCACTCGCCGGATGGAGACTTGCCTCAGACCATCGCGGGGAAAGTCCTCTCGCTGGCGGACCGGTTGGACAGCGTCGCTGCCTTTTTCCATGTGGGGGTTGTGCCGACAGGCTCAGAAGATCCCTTGGGCTTAAGACGGCATGCGTCCGCGGTTGTTCGGATCGTCATTGAAGGGAAGCTACGCCTGGATCTTCGCAAGGCGGTCAATCATGCCACGACTATTGTGGGCGCCGATAGCTTCAAGGCTGCAACTCTCCAGGGGAATGCCGATCCGCTCGAGTTCATCGCTGACCGGCTCCGCTATTACGGTCGAACGGTGCATGGCCTGCGGGACGACGTGATGGAGGCGGTGCTCAAATCTGCGGGCAACGGGTCATTCGACTTGGTGGACCTCCTCTCCAGAATGAAGGCCCTGCAGGCGATCACCGCGCGGCCGGAGTTTGATCCGCTCATGGTCGGGTTCAAGCGGGCTCATCGCTTGGTTGAGAAGGAGCAGTGGACTCGCGAAGAGATACACGCCGCTCTCTTTCAGCATCCCACGGAAGCGGAACTTCACAAGGTTCTGAATGAGGCCAGGCAGCTTGTTCCGGCTTCGATCGAGCGGGGGGATTATGCGAAGGCCTTGGATGCCCTGGTTCGAATGAAGCCGGCCGTTGATGGATTCTTCGTTGGGGTGCTGGTTAATGCCGATGACCCGGAGCTCAGGGTAAACCGACTGTCATTGCTCTACGCGATTGATCAGCTCTTTCTGTCGTTCGCTGATTTCTCGCAGATCGTGGTGCAGGGAGCCTGAGGCGGGAACCGCACGATGACGCCTTTGAGCGGAGACTTGGCGGCTCCGGTAAAGCCTGCGGAGCACGAACGGCAGGCGCAAGAGGATCAGCAGGCCAAACAGTTGCGGCGCTACACCAGCGGGGTGACGGCCGCGATGATTCTCCTCTGCAACGCGGTCTTGTTGCTCGGGATTTGGGGCAACGGCGTGAACCTGGATACGCTATTCACGATGCCGGACCGTTTCAACCCGGCCAAGGACATCTGCCTGCGTCTGAGCTGGCACAAGGTGGCGGGCGTCGAGCGGCCGGTGCGGCTCTGTTCTGAGTGGATCAACCTGTCGGACCCTTCCGGGGAAACGCACAAGTTTCAAACCGAGACCGAGGTGGTCAAAGGCGCGGATGGGACACTGTATTACGACGATGGCGTCTATATGAATGACCGGCTCTTCGCGTTTGGCGCGTTTGTGGTGGCGGTGGTGACGCTCGGCATTATGCTCAAACGGCATCTCATCGCTCGATACCGGGGACAGCTGGCCACTCTGGCTAACAAGGTGTACGCACTCATTCATTCGTAGATCTGTCATAGACGGAGGGGATAGCAGGCGTGGGCACGAAGAAATACGTCTATTACTTCGGCGATGGGAAAGCCGACGGCACCGGCAAGATGAAGGAACTCCTCGGTGGCAAGGGAGCCGGTCTGGCTGAGATGACCAATCTCAAGATCTCCGTCCCGCCAGGCTTCACGATCTCCACGGAAGCCTGCCTCGAATACTACCGCCGCAAAAAAACCTATCCGCCCGGCATGTGGGATCAGGCGATGAACGCCTTGAAGCGGGTGGAGCGCTCGATGGGCGCCCGCTTTGGCGATCCCGCTAATCCACTCTTGGTGTCGGTCCGGTCCGGTGCTCGGGCGTCGATGCCGGGCATGATGGATACGGTGCTGAACGTCGGGCTCAACGAGCAGACTGTCAAAGGGCTAGCCGCTAAAACACACAATGAGCGGTTCGCCCAGGACAGCTACCGGCGGTTCGTCACCATGTACAGCAGTATCGTGCTGGGCATCGAGCGCGACCGCTTCGAGGAACTCCTGAAACGGAAAAAGGCCGAGCGACGCGTTTCACACGACACAGACCTGGATGCCAAGACCTTGCAGGAACTGGTTGTGCAATTCAAAGCGCTGGTCAAGCACGAAACCGTACGGGATTTTCCCGAAGACCCGCTGGAACAATTGAAGATGGCCATCAACGCGGTCTTTGCCTCCTGGTACGGCAAACGCGCCATCGAGTACCGACGCATTTACAGCATCCCGGAAACATGGGGCACCGCGGTGAACGTCGTGGCCATGGTGTTCGGCAATATGGGCGAGACCAGCGGGACCGGCGTGGCTTTCACCCGCGATCCGGCCTCCGGCAATCCGATTTTTTTCGGTGAGTGCCTCATGAACGCGCAAGGGGAGGATGTTGTCGCCGGTATCAGAACTCCGCTCCCGGTCAACACCCTGGCCAAAACGCTCCCTCACGCTTACAAGGAACTGGACGCGACCTACCGCAAGCTCGAGCGGCACTACCGCGACATGCTGGATCTGGAGTTCACCATCCAGGAAGGCAGGCTCTACATGCTGCAGACCCGTGTCGGCAAACGCACCGGCATCGCCGCGGTCCGGATCGCGACCGACATGGTCAAAGAAGGAGTCATCAGCAAGGAGGAGGCGCTCCGGCGCATCGGCCCGGACCAGTTGGCCCAATACCTCTATCCGATCTTTGACAGCAAGGAGGAAGACAAGCACCAGCCGCTCGGCAAGGGGTTGCCGGCCGGACCCGGCGCCGCAGCGGGCAAGATCGCCCTCACACCCGACCACGCCGTGGAGATGAAGGCCCGTGGGGAGCGGGTCGTTCTGGTCCGCCAGGAAACCAGTCCGGATGACATTCACGGCATGAACGCGTCGCTGGGCTTCCTGACCGCCAGGGGCGGCATGACAAGCCATGCCGCAGTCGTCGCCCGGCAGATGGGGAAGGTCTGCGTCGCCGGCTGCGAGGCGGTGGAAGTGGAGGGCGCCACGTCCGTCAAGATCGGAGGCCGCTCATTGAAGGAAGGAGAGTTCCTTTCGATTAACGGCTCGACCGGCAACGTGTACGCCGGCGACATTCCGGTCGTGGAATCCGAAGTGATCCAGGTCATTCAAGGCAAGCTGGAGCCAAGCCAGTCGGACAAATACCGGCGCTTTGCCATGGTCCTCTCATGGGCCGATGACGTTCGCCGACTGCGCGTCCGGGCTAATGCGGATATCCCCGAACAAGCCAAGATCGCCCGTGGGTTCGGCGCCGAAGGGATCGGCCTTTGCCGCACGGAACACATGTTCTTTGCCGAGGATCGGGTCCCAATCATGCAAAAGATGATTCTGGCAAGCACGCCCGAGGAACGGGAGCGGTACCTGACACAATTGCTCCCCCTCCAGAAGCAGGACTTTATCGGCCTCTACCGGGAGATGAAGGGATTCCCCGTGACGATTCGTTTGCTGGATCCTCCGCTGCATGAATTCCTCCCCAAGCGGGAAGATCTCATGGTGGAGATTGCACGGCTCGAGCTGACCGGCGGGGACTCGGCCGTGATCGAAGAGAGGCACCGGCTCCTGGCACGAGTCGAAGAGCTCCACGAGTTCAATCCCATGCTCGGGTTGCGAGGCTGCCGGCTCGGTATCACGATGCCGGAAATCACACGGATGCAGACCCGTGCCATTATCGAGGCTGCCTGTGAGGTTGCCAAGGAAGGAAAGAAAATCGTGCCGGAAATCATGATCCCGCTCGTCGGGATGCTCTCCGAAATGAAATCACAGAAAGATCTGATCCGAGAGGTTGCCGAGGAAACCATGAAGCAATGCGGCGCCAAGCTCTCCTATTTGATCGGCACGATGATCGAGTTGCCGCGCGCCGCGGTCACCGCCAAACGCATCGCGGAAGAAGCCGAGTTCTTTTCCTTCGGCACGAACGACCTGACCCAAACCACGTTCGGTCTTTCGAGAGACGATGCAGCGAAGATCGTGGATTACTATAAGTTGCACAAGATCCTGGACACGGATCCCTTCGCCGTCCTGGACCGGGAAGGGGTCGGCGCCTTGATGCGTATGGCCATCACGGAAGGACGGCAGACCCGTCCCGATCTCAAGCTGGGCATCTGCGGCGAGCATGGCGGGGAGCCAAGTTCGGTCGAGTTTTGTCACCAGCTGGGGCTCGACTACGTCAGTTGTTCGCCGTACCGTGTCGCCATTGCCCGTCTCGCCGCGGCACAGGCGGCCCTGGCGGAGAAGGACGCGACCGCCGGAAAGAAACCTCGAACGCCCGCTGCTCGTTCCTCGCGCAGGACCAGCCGATCCCGCAGCAGATCGTGGTGAACACATCTGCCCTCGACACGCAGTACATGATGCGGGCGCTGCGCTTAGCCGCCCGCGGGCGAGGCCTTACCAGCCCCAATCCCATGGTCGGCACCGTCGTGGTATCCGGCAAACGGGTGGTGGGGGAGGGATTCCACCGGCAAGCCGGCAGTCCGCATGCAGAAGTCATCGCGCTGCGGGCCGCCGGGCGGCGGGCACGGGGCGCCACCCTCTACGTCACCCTCGAACCCTGCAGTCATACCCGCAAGCGCACCCCCCCGTGTGTGCCGGCGATCATTGCCGCCGGCCTTCGACGCGTCATCGTGGCGATGCGAGACCCCAACCCTCAGGTCAGCGGACGGGGCATCAGTCGCCTGCGTCGGGCCGGCATCGAGGTGGCGGTCGGATGTCTTTGCGAGGAAGCCGAGCGACTCAATGAAATGTACTGCCACTGGATTCGCACCGGCCGGCCGTTCGTGGTCTTGAAGGCGGCGATGACGCTGGACGGGAAGATCGCGACTGCAACCGGCGAGTCTCAATGGATCACCGGTGACGCGGCCAGGCGACATGTGCATCATCTTCGGAGCCAACTGGATGCGGTCATGGTGGGCATCGGCACGGTGCTGCGTGACGACCCGCAGCTCACGGTCAGACTCGCGGATCGGCGGTCAAACACGCCTGCCGCTCGCCAACCGCTCCGCGTGATTGTGGACAGCACGCTCCGCATCCCATCGACGGCACGAGTGCTGTCACCGGGCATCAGAGCCGGTACCGGCTCCGCTGTCATGCTCGCTACCACGGCGAAAGCTCCCAGGAGCCGGATCGAACGGCTCCGAGCGCGAGGTGTGTCGGTGTTGGTGTTGCCGGCTCAGGACGGACGGGTGTCCTTA
>Ga0184633_10001382_pt1 | contig 10065 bp, 8 predicted proteins | sample PLM31_170_b1_FD_133156 | JGI IMG/M metagenome (GOLD analysis project Ga0184633, IMG submission 133156) | Groundwater sediment microbial communities from an aquifer in East River, Colorado, USA - PLM3-1_170_b1 | ecosystem: Environmental > Terrestrial > Soil > Riparian zone | place: USA: East...
AAAACATCAAAACTAAAACTCTGTCCAACGTTTTGTGCCTGAACATGTTGGTTCAATTCGGTCTAGCCGGGAATCCCTACGATAGCGCTGCTTTCATCGCCGATCCAATATCCGCTGGCGACTTCACGACATGAATGCCGGCGTCCGCGAGCGCGGCCATCTTTTCCGCTGCGGTTCCCTTTCCGCCGGCGATGATTGCTCCGGCGTGTCCCATGCGACGTCCGGGCGGCGCTGTTTGGCCGGCAATAAAAGCCACGATTGGTTTAGTTACGTTAGCCCTGGCGAAGGCCGCAGCTTCTTCTTCTGCCGTGCCGCCGATCTCGCCTATCATCACGATTCCATCCGTCTCATCGTCGTCCTGGAACAACGCCAGTGCATCCACGTGTGAGGTCCCCACGATCGGATCGCCACCGATGCCGATCGCGGTTGACTGACCTAAACCGAGTGCCGTCAGTTGGCCCACAGCTTCATAAGTCAGCGTGCCTGAGCGCGAAACAACTCCCACGCGTCCTTCGCGATGAATGTGGCCCGGCATGATTCCTATCTTGCATTTGCCCGGACTGATGATGCCGGGGCAGTTTGGTCCGATAAGCCGCGTGGCTTTATCGCTGAGATATTCCTTCACCTTCACCATATCCAGCGTAGGAATCCCTTCAGTAATACAAACAACAACGGTGATGCCCGCATCCGCCGCTTCCATGATCGCATCTGCCGCAAACGCCGGCGGCACGTAAATCACCGATGCATTCGCGCCTGCTTCTTTGACCGCGTCAGCGACGGTGTTGAAAACCGTAATGCCTTCGTGAGTTGTGCCGCCTTTTCCGGGCGTCACACCGCCGACGACGTTCGTTCCATACTCAACCATTTGTTTAGTATGAAACGTGCCCTCTTTGCCTGTAATTCCCTGCACCACGAGGCGCGTATTTTTATCAACAAGAATGCTCATAATTAGTAATTTGACAGTGTCCGACAAACTTCAGTTTGTCGGTCCTCACCTCAACATCCAACCGGGATAACGACAAACTGAAGTTTGTCGGACAGTAGGAATTTCGGAAGCTGCTCACTTTACAACCACAGCTGAAGGAAGTTCAAACGGCTCGTCTTGAGTCTTCATTTCCTTGCCGCGCCGATAACCAAAAAACACGACAAAAGTAGGAACAAGCAGCGCCAGGTTGCGCAGCGCGGTCGTTACTCCCAACTGGCTGGCAATGATGCCGCCGAAGCAGCCACACTCCAATCCTTCCACATTTCCTAAACCGTATCTGTAGTAGAGCGCGTAAGCCGAAAAACCGATCAGCAATGTCGCCGCGAAGAGCGCGCCTGTGCGAACCGTGCGAGGCAACAACAGAAAAATCGCCGTAATAATTTCTGCCGCAATCACCGCGATCGTTACGGGCCACATCCAGCGAAGTTGGTTGAATCCCGTGGCGGCAAGTAGTTCGGCAACGTTTGCGGCGAAGACCTTAACTATCCAGAGCTTCGCCCCGGCGGTAAATAAAAACAACGCCGCGAGACCGAAGCGGCAAATCTGAACTATGATTCGAAATAGTTTTTGACGGGTCATCCTTCAAGACATTTGATCGCAGCGGCTCAGCCGCCTTCCGTGCGGTAAGGCTTTCCTTACCCATCCACCTCTCATGATCTCAGAGGCTACGCCTCAATGCATGCGGAGGCATAGCCTCCTCGGTTTGTAGCACCACGGAAAGGCAGAGCCTTTCCGCACGGAAGGCGGCAGCCGCGATTTGCTCACTCCTACTTCGCAAGCGCAACGACCTTCTTCGCCGCATCCTTCATCCCATTGGCGACGGTGAAGTTCAAGCCTGACTCGCGAATCACGCGCTGGCCCTCTTCCACGTTCGTTCCTTCAAGGCGCACGACGACCGGCACTTCTATATTCAGTTTCTTCGCGGCTTCCACCACACCACGCGCGACCATGTCGCATCGAACGATGCCGCCGAAGATGTTTATCAAAACCGCCTTGACGTTTTCGTCCGCCAGCAATATTCGAAATGCTGCTTCCACTCGTTCCTGCGAAGCGCCGCCACCCACGTCCAGGAAGTTTGCCGGCTCACCGCCCGCAAGCTTGATAATGTCCATGGTCGCCATTGCGAGCCCCGCGCCGTTGACCATGCAGGCGATGTTGCCGTCGAGCTTGATGTAGTTGAGATCATATTTTGACGCTTCGATCTCCAGCGGATCTTCTTCATTGAGGTCGCGCAGATCGAGAAACTCCTTGTGACGAAACAAAGCGTTGTCGTCAAAGTTTACTTTTGCATCGAGCGCAATCAGGCGGTCGTCCTTCGTGAGCAGGAAAGGATTAATCTCCATCAGGGAGGCATCCATCTGCTCGTTCGCGTTGTAGAGCGAATGCATAAACTTCACGGCCTGGTTAACCAGCTCAGGACGAATACCAAGACCAAACGCAAGCTTGCGCGCCTGGAAAGCGCGAAAACCAACAGCCGGATCCACAGTCTCCTTAAGGATCTTTTCCGGCGTCTTTGCCGCGACTTCTTCAATGTCCATGCCGCCGGCCTCTGAAGCCATGAACACCGGACGCCCCGACGCGCGATCGAGAACGATGCCCAGGTAGAACTCTTTATCGATGGGCAAGCCCTCTTCAATCAGCAGCACGCGCACCTCCCGACCTTCTGGTCCAGTCTGGTGTGTGACCAGCTTCATGCCGAGCATCTGCCGCGCGATCTCTCGCCCTTCCTCCGGGCTCTTCGCGAGCTTCACGCCGCCCCCTTTGCCACGACCGCCTGCATGAATCTGGGCTTTGACGACCACCACATCTGTCCCCAATTCTTTTGCCGCCTGATACGCCTCTTCGGGCGAGCGCGCTACAATTCCGCGTGGCACAGGCACGCCAAACTTTCTCAGCAGTTCCTTGCCTTGATACTCATGAATCTTCATTCCACCGCCTCGGCGAATCGAAAACATCGACACGCAAAATTATTGCTTGATTGGAGCGCATGGAGTTTAGCGGTACAAAAGAGATGACTGCAAGCGCCGAGTAGGCGCAGAATGTCCGTATTCCGATGCAAGATCTGGCACTGTATGTCAGAACCGGGAGCGGACCGGGGTCCCCAAGCGGGCAGCCCGCTTGGGGTGGTGGTAGCGACGGGGTAATCGGAAACAAGCCCGACCGTAGCTAGGCGCAAGGAGGTTCTGGAATGAGCGACGTGATAGTCACATCTCTCTCAAACCTGAAGAACGAAGTTGGCTACGGCGACAACCACACGCTCATCACAGACGAACCTATCGAGGCCGGCGGTGAAGGCGCGGGTCCCGATCCTTATACGCTGCTGCTGGCCGCCCTTGGCAGTTGCATATCGATGACCACGAAGCTGTATGCGAAAAGAAAAGGTTGGCCGCTCGAACGCGTAACAGTGCGTCTCCGCCAACAGAGGATTCATGCGGCTGACTGTGTTACGTGCGCCAAAGAAACGGAAGGATACGTGCACCGCATCGAGCGCTCAGTTACGTTCGACGGAAACCTGAGCGAGGAGCAGCACGCGCGGTTGCAGGAAATTGCGCACAAGTGTCCCGTTCATAAAACACTCACTTCGCCAATTGTGATCACTGACTTGAAGGACTAGAGCGCCAGCCGAGATTCTAGTGGGAGTTTTATGAGCCGCGGATTAACGCGGATTACACGAATCTGAAAAACCATTCTGAGTTTCAACTTCTTATTTCTTGATCTGATCCGCGCTGATTCCGCGTTAATCCGCGGCAAACAACAAAAGGGCTTCCAATCAACATTGATTGAAAGCCCAAACTGGTCGGGACGCCGAGATTCGAACTCGGGACCTCACCCACCCCAAGGGTGCGCGCTACCAGGCTGCGCCACGTCCCGTAAAAGCTGCTACTAGTATCTCCGCAAAAAACTTGTAACGCAAACTGTCAGTTTCGGGGCGTGGCGTGGACAAGTCGTTACAGAACCGGGAGCGGTGGCGACCGGATCAATTGCTTATCAGAACCGAGAGCGGTAGCGACGGCCTAGTGCTCAACTTTGTTATCAGCATTCTAGTGATCGCAACCGGCGATCAAGTTTAAGGTTGACTGTTTAGCCGGTCGCTACCGCTCTCGGTTCTGATAAGTCAATTGATCCGGTCGCTACCGGTTCTGCAATGAGCAGCGCGGCAAACTAACAGTTTGCGTTACAGCCGATTAATCGCGGCTCAGCGTCGTTTCCTGGGAACGTCAAGCATCGCGAGGATCTCACGCATTTCAGTTGCGACTCGCCGCAACGACTTTCGATCTTCAGCGGTTCTTGTTGAGGCTGAAGGAGCGGTGGTTGATCTGGTTCCTTCTGCCGCAGTCTGCGAAATGCCTCCCTCAGAGTCTTCTACGCCATCTTCCGGCGAAACTACTCTGAGCTTGCCGCCGGCTCGCATGTCGTTAGCAAGTCTCTTTTTGGCTCCCGCGATCGTGTATTGATCTTCGTAAAGCAGTTCTTTGATTCGCAGCGCGATTTCCACATCGCGCTTCCGATATACTCGCTGACCGGCGCGGTTTTTCTGGGGCGCCAGCATCGGAAACTCCGACTCCCAATAACGCAGCACATGCGCCTGCACACCAGCGAGTTCACATACCTCACCGATCTTGAAGAAGAGTTTTTCAGGTATGGCTATGGCAGGACGTCCCATGATCCAATAAACAACGGACGAAATGTTCTTCCTGGCGAAGTGTGCAGGATAGAAAGTTAAAAGGAGACTGTTTGCCAGAACCCGGCGAGCCGCCATGTTACTGCCAGCCGTTTGACGTGTCAATACTTACACTTAGCTCCTCTGAGTTAAAACTGATTCTTAAAGGTATCGCCTAAAGTTTCGAAATTCCCTCTGCTTTCGATAGCCATCGATCCAAAACGTGTCTGATCAAAAACGGTCGCGCTAGACGGGCTTTGGTCGCCAAGCTATAATCCGCGTTCTATCCAGCTTCCATTGCGACTGTCCGGGAGGGTTATTTCCAATAGTGACGACAATATCCCCAGCGTCTCCAGCATCTCGGACCGTTTTCCGCCTTGCCTCTCGACTCGACGACATTGGTTTTTCCGACATCGTTAGTATTCGTAACCGGATAATGAAGCTGCGCTCGGAGGGAGCGACCGTCTACCAGTTTGAGGGCGGCGAGCCTTACATGAACACGCCGGATTTCGTTAAGGAAGCAATGGTGCGCGCGCTCAGCGAGAACAAGACTCGCTATGCATCCTCGTCAGGGATAGCGGAGCTGCGAGCGGCGATCGCCGATAAGCTGCGCACAAAAAACAATATACCGGCGCAGGCGAGCGACGTGATTGTTCTGAACGGAGGAATGCAGGGATTGTTTGGCGCGTTTCAGTCAGTCGTCAATCCCGGCGAAGAGGTCCTGGTCTTCTCACCTTACTGGACGCCGATCAAAGACCTGATAGCTCATTGCCAGGGCAAGACTATTCTCGTCCCCACAAGCGAAGCGCGTGCACAAGGGTTCGAGAAAACGCTGGTGCGCTACGTAAGCGATCGAACCAGAGCCATCTACTACAACACTCCGCAGAATCCTACCGGCGTTGTCTTTACTCGTGAAGAAGCGCGAGCCGTGTCGCGTTTTGCGCAGGAGCGAGATCTGATCGTGATTGCGGATGAAGCATACGAGGATTTGGTCTACGACGGCGAGCATTGTTCCATCGCGTCTATCGAAGGAATGTTTGAGCGCACGATCAGCGTGTTCACACTTTCTAAATCTTATGCAATGACCGGCTGGCGCCTGGGCTACACAGCAGCTGCTGAGCCATGGATGACTGGTTTGAGCAAAACTACACTCTATTCTTCCAACGGAGTTTCTACTCCAACACAATGGGCCGCGCTTGCCGCCTTTACCACCGAATCAAACATGCTTGAATCAAATCGCGTCGCTTATCTCCAGCGGCGCGATTTACTTTTGGCTGGGCTCAATGAGCTGGGCCTGGTTTGTGAAAAGCCTGCGGGAGCCTTTTATGCTTTTCCGGATGTATCTCGGGTCAGCACGGACAGCCGTGAAGCCGCCGAGATACTGCTCGATCGCGCGCAAGTCGCGACCGTTCCCGGCATTGTCTTCGGCGAACACGGCGAGGGCCACCTGCGTTTTTCTTTCTCCACGTCCATCGAAACCATCGAAGCCGGCCTCGATTCACTTCGCCGCAACCTGTGAGACTGATATCAGAACCGCGAGCGGTAGCGACCGGCCCGCATACTCAACTAGTAATAACGAGAAAATATTAGGATTAGGAGCAGGCGACCGGCGTGTTGGGATAGCTACGGTATTGAACGGCAGGCGCAGTATTTGAGTTGAGTGTTTAGCCGGTCGCTACCGCTCCCGGTTCTGATGTTGGTCAGCCTTCATCCTTTGAAATGTTGCAACCGCTCTGTGTCTCTGTGCCTCTGTGGCTAAATCTTTATGAACGAATTCGACTTCATCAAAAAGATCAGGGTATTAGCGCAGGAGCGAGCAGCTTCGTCTGGTCTCGTGCGCGGGATCGGAGACGATGCGGCGGTCCTCAAGTCTTTCGTGGGCAGTGACGTTGTAGTCAGCACGGATTTGCTGGTTGAAGATGTAGACTTTCGTCGCGATACTACGCATCCGAACCTTCTCGGACACAAAGCCCTGGCCGTCTCCCTATCCGATATTGCTGCGATGGGCGCGCGTCCGCGTTGGGCGCTCTTGTCGATTGGCGTTCCGAATGACGTCTGGCAGTCTGAATTCCTGGATAAATTTTATGAAGGGTTCTTCCAATTGGCCGCACGTTACGGTGTCGGGCTAATCGGCGGCGATGTGTCGCGCACGCCGGAGAAGATCGTTATAGACTCGATTGTTATTGGTGAATGCCTCCTGGAGCGCGAGGTGTATCGCTCAGGCGCAGAGCCCGGCGATCAGATTTACGTGACCGGCTTTCTCGGAGATGCAGCAGCTGGACTGCGTTTGATTGAACGCGGCGCACAATTGCATTCGCAAACGACGACAGAAACTCTTCCCTCTTCGATCGATGAGACAGCAGGCGAGCGCCATCCGATTGATTACTTACTATTGCGTCAGCTTCAGCCGGAGCCTCGCGTTGGCTGGGGCCAGTTGCTTGGAGACAAGCAACTGGCCACGGCGATGATCGATATTAGCGACGGGCTGTCTTCGGATCTCAATCATCTCTGCACTGAAAGCAAAGTCGGCGCGCTCATCGATGCCTCAAACATTCCCATCGATCCTTTTGTGAAGGACCTGAGCGGGCGCCGCGCGCTGGATCCGCTGATGCTCGCGCTCCACGGCGGAGAAGACTTTGAGCTCCTGTTCACCGTCAAACCGGAGAACATTGCCAAACTGCCGACTCGTGTGGACGGCGTTTCCGTAACTCGTATTGGCGAGATCACAGAGGCTTCGGATAGCGTGCGGATTTCGGAAGGCTCGCGTACGTGGAATCTCGAACCCGGCGGCTGGGAACACTTCAAAGGATGAAGGAGCATCAGAACCGGGAGCAGTAGCGACCGGCCAGACACTCAAGTCAAATCTGTCGACAGCCGTTAAATATCGTAGCTACTTCAACACGCCGTCGCTATGTTCCTAATGCTGAATTCCTCGTAATTAATAGTTGAGCATCAGGCCGGTCGCTACCGCTTCCGGTTCTGATTCGCCCACGTTGCCTCTAGAAGTTTTTCCAGGGTTGGTTTGACTCACAATCAATCCCAACCTAGACTCCCAAACCTGCGCCCCGACATTGACGGTAGAATTCTCATGGGGGCGCGAATCTTCTAATAGCGATCAGCATGCTTAGATTTCGCAACACACTCTCTGGCAAGATCGAAGAGTTTCGTCCTCTGCGCGAAGGCGAAGTCCGCTTCTATTATTGTGGCCCAACCGTCTGGGATTACGGTCACCTCGGCAACTTCCGTTCAGCAATCGCGGCCGACATTGTGCGCCGCTATCTGAAATTCAAGGGCTTCAAAGTCACACACGTGATGAACATCACTGACGTTGAAGATCGCATCATTGCCAAGTCGCAAGAGGCGGGACTCAACATCGACGACTACACAGCGAAATACATCGATGCGCTCTGGGAAGATTTTGATGCGCTCGGTTGTGAGAGACCGGAGATAGTCCCGCGCGCGACGCGCCACATTCCCGAGATGGTAGGTTTGATTGAGAGGCTCTTGGAAACTGGCCACGCGTATAAGTCAGACGGCTCCGTCTACTATCGCATCGCTTCCTTTCCGGAATACGGCAAGCTTTCGAAGATCAATTTCGCGGGCAACATCGCCGGCGCCAGCGATCGCGTGGACACCGATCGTTATGACAAGGAAGACGCGCGCGACTTTGCTCTTTGGAAACAACCTGCATCCGCCACTGAGCCGGCCTGGGACGCGCAGATCGGGCGCGGCCGTCCCGGCTGGCATATCGAATGCTCGGCGATGTCGATGAAGTATCTCGGCGAAACTTTCGACATCCACGCGGGCGGCATCGACCTCGTGTTTCCGCATCACGAGAACGAGATAGCGCAGAGCGAAGGCGCCACCGGCAAGGAGTTTGTTCGTTACTGGATCCACTTCGAGCATCTCAAAGTTGAAGGCGAAACGATGTCGAAGTCGAAGGGCAACTACTACACGTTTCGCGACGTGGCAGCTAAGGGATATTCAGCCGGCGCCGTACGCTATTTCCTTCTGAGTGTTCCCTACAACAAGCAGATAAACTTCACTTTCGACGCGCTCGCCGGGGCCGAGAAAACGCTGGCGGGCCTGCGTGATTTTCGCGCTCGCTTGAGCGAGGCAAAGACCAGTCCCGGTCTGAACGAAGAGTTGCATGAGGCGACGGTGCGCGCTGCGCAGGAGTTTGAAGAGGGCATGGACGATGATCTTAATACTTCCGTCGCCCTGGCCGTTATTCATAATTTGACGCGCGTCGTCAACACCGCTCTCGCGAGAAAGAAGCTTCAGGAAGACAACAAGCACGAGTTGCTGGATCTCTTAAAACGCTTCGATTCCGTTCTAAACATCTTCGGAACCGAGCAGCAGGATATGCTGGACAGCGAAATTCAGAATTTGCTTGACGAGCGCCAGGAAGCTCGCCGCCGTCGCGACTTTGGCCGCGCCGACGAAATTCGCGATGAGCTCGCAGGCCGCGGCATAATCCTCGAGGACACGAAGGACGGCGTGCGCTGGAAGCGAAAGTAGAATTGCCTCGTAAACGAAGGCTGTGGCATTAAGTAAGTCCACAGATTACGCCGATTTCGCAGATTAAATTGCTTCTGAAATCTGCGGAATCTGCGGAGTCGTTAGTTCGGAGTCACCCCCAGATTCAACATCAGGAACGAGTAGATATCCGCAGCCTGCTCGATCGCTTTCGTCGTGCTGCTGGCGCCGTGGCCCGACTTCGTGTCGATGCGAATCAGAATCGGCTTGTCACCACCCTGCCCCGCTTGGAGCGCGGCCGCATACTTGAAGGAATGCGCCGGCACCACCCGGTCGTCGTGATCCGCCGTCGTGATCAGCGTCGCCGGATAGCTGGTTCCAGCCTTGATGTTGTGTATCGGCGAGTAAGCATAGAGAGCTTTAAACTGCTCCGGGTTATCGCTCGAGCCGTAATCAGCGATCCAGGCAGAGCCGATAGTGAACTTGTGGAAACGAAGCATGTCCATCACGCCTGCCTGTTGAATCACAGCCTTGACCAACTCCGGTCGCTGATTCGCCACCGTGCCCACCAGCAAGCCGCCATTTGAAACTCCGTGGATCGCGAGTTTGCTCGGTGACGTGTAGTTGTTTTTAATCAGATATTCGGCCGCGGCGATGAAGTCGTCAAAGACATTCTGCTTCTTCAACTTCGTACCAGCCTCGTGCCACTTCTCGCCATATTCGCCGCCGCCTCGCATGTTTGCCGACGCGTAAACGAATCCCTGCTCGAGCAGTGCTAGTCGCAGCGAACTGAAGCCGGGTGAGTTTACGATGTTGAAGCCACCGTAACCGTAAAGCAGCGTCGGGTTATTCCCATCGAGCTTTATGCCCTTCTTGTGAACGATAAACATCGGCACGCGCGTGCCATCCTTGCTAGTGTAGAAGACTTGCTTAATTTCGT
>Ga0184633_10001386_pt1 | contig 10060 bp, 17 predicted proteins | sample PLM31_170_b1_FD_133156 | JGI IMG/M metagenome (GOLD analysis project Ga0184633, IMG submission 133156) | Groundwater sediment microbial communities from an aquifer in East River, Colorado, USA - PLM3-1_170_b1 | ecosystem: Environmental > Terrestrial > Soil > Riparian zone | place: USA: East...
GCGCTCGTGAGGTAAAGGCGAAATTAACCGAGCGATGAAGTGGTTAATGAAGGAGGGCCGAGCCCGATGGCGAACACTGATGTCGGTATATATCGTCGCTGTCTTGCTGAACTATCTCTGGGAACTGGCCCAGGCACCTCTCTATGTCGCTTTGAAAAGTTACAATCCGGCAGTTTTTTGGCACTGTTTTGTCGCGAGTCTGGGAGATGCGTTTATGGTGTTGATAATTTTTGCCGCTGGCTGGATCACGCTTCAGCGGTGGGATTGGTTTGATCGCCCGCATGTTGCCGGTTATCTCGTAATGCTGGCGGCGGGGTTGGTTCTAGCCGTATTGGTCGAGTGGATCGCGGTGCACATATTGGGGCGGTGGGAATATACAGAGAAGATGCCGACCCTGCCAGGGCTTCACATTGGTCTGATTCCGATCGCGCAAATGGTCATTCTCCCGCCGGTGATATTCCGCACGGCGGCTCTCTGGTTATCAAGAAAAAATGAGAATTGCCTGTGATCAAAGTCACGCTCTTGGGCATCTTCTGTCTTGGATAGCGCATCCAAAGAGGTGTTGTGGTCCGTTGGTCAAAGAGACTTGATTTAGTATTGGAAAGGAGTAACAATTTGAGCACTATGAAGCGGCGATCGAAGAATGTTGTTGTGTATGTCCTTGCCGCATTCTTTGCGTTCGGCATTCTGTGTTCGACGCTCGCCGCTCCCGGTCAGGCTCTCGCTTCGGTAAGTGGTTGCTCACAAACTTCTGCTCCCATGGCGATGGTTGACTGCGAGCGGCCCAACTACTTGTGCGGTTTTGATCCCGCTAACGATCTGCTCTCTCATGGTGCGTTTAGCTCGCCTCGCTCAAACGATTCACTCAAGAATGCGCTGGGTTTGGTTCTTGGCGCTCTTTCTATAGACGTCTCCATTGATGAACTCGCTCCCCCGGGAGCGAGAGAGTGGAAGAACGTTTCTCTTACCAAACCACGCAAGGTTTCCATTCGTCTGCTCAATTCCATACTGAACCTTTGATTTCTCGCCCCCGCTAGTTCTCTCAACTTTTTGATTCTCTGTCAGTCGTCCTGAATCCGGACGGACTGAGTTTATAGTTTACCAAGGAGGACCCAATGAAAACAATCAGTTTGGCTGTTTTAGTGTCTTTTCTCGTTCTCTCAGGATTGGCTCTTGCTTCCCAATCGGGCGAGCAAAAGGACCATTCGTCCATGATGCAAGAAATGATGAAGGGTGAGAAGCAGGGAGAGCACATGGATGGGATGATGCGCATGATGAAGATGATGGATCAGTGCGCGGCAATGATGGAGTCAACGCACGGTTCTGAAGCAGCGAAGGAAAACCACAAGAAGTAAGTCGAGTGGAGCGGGGGCGGCGAGCCCCTGCTCCTCACTTCCGGCGAAATTTATGGAGTGCGGGACGATGATGAATGGAATGGGGATGATGATGTGGGGAGCTTTGGGTTTGCTCTTAGGGCTGATTGTCGTTTTCGTTTCTGCTCTCGCAATCGCGATAGCCGTCAGATGGGTGTGGAGACAGAATCCGATTGGCGGAGAGAGCGCTCTGGAAGTTCTGAAGAAGCGGTATGCCAAGGGTGAGATCAGCAAAGACGAGTATGAAAAGATCAAAACGGATATCCAGTAATTGTTTCCTTCCATCAGAGTTGTATCAGGGTATTCCGCGATGAACAGCCCGGAACCCAAAATCGGCTAGATGCCGGACCAAAGGAGGCAATATGAAGATGGTATGGGCGGTAGTCCGATCAAGCAAAGTTGATGAAGTGGCACGTCATTTGAAAAGCATCGGCGTGGGCGGCTGCACTGTTTCTCGTGCCCGTGGATATGGCGATGAGTGGCACGTCTATGAGCCGCTGATTCATGGAGGACAGCACAAACTGGAAATGATCGTGCGCGATGACCAGGTGGACAGTGTTGTGAAAGAGATCACTGAACACGCCTGCACGCGTCTGGAGGGCGATGGAATTTTGGCGGTGCTTGATCTCCGGTCGGTGGTGGAGATTCGGTCAAAGGAAGAATTAACAAGTTCCTTGCTGAGACGGGAATTTCCTCAATTAGTGAGGGGTTAGTATCAAGTAACTGGTAGTTATCGTAACTCTATGAGCAAGCGATTCTCATCTGGTCTTTTGCTGATTTTAGTAATCGTCATCGTGCACGGATCTGGTTGCAAGCAGGCCCGAGTTGCTCGAGCTGAAACGGACATCAAGCTCGGCGAAAGAATCTACCTTGAGAACTGTGCTGCATGCCACGGGGACAAAGGGGATAGCAAAGGACCCCAAGCCGACAAGCTTAAGACTAAAGCTCGGGATTTTACCGGCGGTATATATAAATTCCGCAGCACGCCATCAGGGTCGCTGCCTCTCGACCAGGACATCTTTAAGACCATTTCGCGGGGTGTGAGGGGAACAAGCATGCTGGCCCAGCTGCAACTGTCCGAACAAGAGAGATGGGCAGTGGTTCGTTATCTCAAGACTTTCTCGAAACGATTCAAGGAAGAAAAGCCCGGGCAAGCGATCGCCGTCTCACCGGCTCCGTCGGCGAATCCCAAGCTCGTCGCCCTCGGGAAATCGAAATATGAAGAAGCAGGCTGCGCCCAATGTCACGGCTCTGCAGGCAAGGGCGACGGTCCATCGGCGCAAGGTTTAAAGGATGATTGGGGAAATCTAATCTCGCCGTCAGACTTGACGCTAAAACCATTCAAGTCGGGTTCAACCCCGGAAGACCTGTATCGTACGCTCAGTACCGGTCTTAATGGAACGCCGATGCCATCCTATGCCGCCGCTTTTTCAGCGAATGAGCGATGGGCTCTGGTCTCTTATGTTCTATCCATCGCAACCAGAGAGAAACCGAGGGGAATGATGGGTTTGGTCGGTGAGGAAGTCGACGGGATGCGAATCGATATGAGGGCGGCGATGGCCGGGATGATGGGTGGCCGAGGAATGATGCGTGGGGGCGGCGGTAGGATGAACAGAGATATGCGCGAGATGATGAAAGACATGATGGGAAGATAATTCATCACACAGGAGGTGTTATGCAAGGGAGATTTTACTTTTGGCCGTTGATGGGAATGCTTTGGTTTTTGAACGCCGGTGCGGTTCAAGGTCAGGAGAATGCAGGGCTTCTGCTTTCTGCTGCCGCTCAGGACAGTCATCAAATGAATATGGGCGACAAGAAAGACGGCAATGGTTTCCAGCACGTCCATGCGCTCGCCACGGATGCTGAAGGGCGAACTTTGTTTCTGGGCGCTCACACAGGTCTGTTTCGTAGCGACGATCGCGGGCGTTCCTGGAAAAAGGTCGCGCTGACGGCAACGCAGTCCGGCTTCGACATGATGGCGGTGACTCCCGATCCGAAAGACCCAAAGACGATTTACGTTGCGACGCACGAAGCCGGCGTTTTCAAGAGCAACGATGGAGGAACGACCTGGAAGGAAGTCAACAACGGTCTCGGAGGAATGGATGTTCATGGGCTTGCCATAGACCCCAACACGCCTCAAAAGTTGCATGCAGCGGTCAGAGAAAAAGGGGAAGGGATTTTTAGGACGACAGACGGCGGCGGCAAGTGGACTCGCGTGGATGATGGGCCTCAAGGAGAAGTCAAGGTTTTAACCTCGGTCAACATGTCGACGGGAATGGGCGGGATTTTTCTTTATGCCGGCACTTCAACCGGTCTGCAACGGAGTCCCGACTGCTTTTGAGGGTGGAGCTTAGTGGGCGGTCTGCCCACCAATCGGACAGTAAACGGGTTCGCTGTAAGTCCTGAAAACTCTAAGACCATGTTTGTGGTAATGCGCGATGGTCTCTTTAAGAGCACGGATACGGGCGCGTCTTGGAAGAGTGTCGGAAACGGGCTTAAGAACATGGCGGCAGTCGCTATTAATCCAAAGAAGCCGAGCGAAATGTTTCTGTCAACGCTGGACGGGACCATTTATGTGAGCGCCGACGCGGGAATGAAATGGAAAAAGCAACAGTAGAAAATTGATCAAACACAGAGAGGAGATTTTATGTCTAAGCAAATTGTTTTGGAGCGGGAAAAGACGGGCGCGGAAAATCCAACTGGAGCTGCCACGAAAACTGAAGACGGATCGGCCGCCTGCCCGATGGAGGGAAAGGGATGGTTTAAAGGCATGTTTGGCATGGCGATCTGCTGTGCGGCTCCCCTTCTTCTCGTTGCCGCGATCGCATTCTTCGGGTTGTCTTTGGGAGCAATCGCAAGCGGGGCTCTGAGTGTTGTGGCACTGTTGGCTTGTCCGGTCGGCATGTTTCTGATGATGCGTATGATGATGAAGGGCAAGAAGGAGGACCAATCATCAAGAAAATAATTGTTTATACCCAGCCCGGCTGATTTTTTTGCGGCAAAGCGAAGGAGTTCCTTTCGCAAAGAGGCGTGGTGTTTACGGAGAGGGACATTACGACAGACCCTTCAGCTGTGGAGGAACTTGGAAAATTGGGTGCCATGACGACGCCGGTGATTGTCATTAACGGCGAGGTTGTTATCGGTTTCAACCGCGCGAGACTCGAAGAGCTGCTTCTTTGATGTTTTAGAGGTAAACGGCGTTGCCGAGGCTGATCTGCAAATATCGTCGACGAGGTTTCCGATGAACGGTCGCAAGGAGAAGGAAAAGAGGGGCATCTGGTCACGGCGAGACTTTTTCACCCGTTTGGGTTGGGGAGGATTCGGCGTTTTTGGCTTTTTAGCATTATTGGGGTTTATCCGGTCGGCGTTTCCTAGAGTTCTTTTCCAGCCACCGACAACGTTCAAAGGAGGCAGACCTGAGGACTTCGCCATCGGTGAGGTTAGCGAGAAGTTCAAGCAAGAATTTCGCGTTTGGATTATTCGAGAGGAAGAGGGTCTCTATGCACTATTTGCGAAATGCACTCACCTCGGATGCACGCCACGCTGGCTGCCTGCCGAAAATAAATTTAAATGCCCGTGTCACGGAAGCGGCTTTTTTAAAGACGGAACAAACTTCGAAGGCCCGGCGCCTAGGCCGCTGGACCGTTTCAAAATTGCGCTGGCGGAAGATGGACAGCTGATAGTCGATAAGGGAATCGTTTATCGCATGCCTCCCGGCGTTGATCCCGATGAGCAGTTCCCCCAGAGCATTTTGAAGGTATGATGCCTTACGATTTCAACGGTCGACAGAGTAAGGTTGAGTCATGGAGTTAATCCAGGACCTGATGCGGGAGTGGTATGTCCTGCTTAGCCAGATGAGCGTGGCGCTCAGCATACCTGTAAAGCGGCTGGCGGATGCATCACAGCTGCCGATTTTGGGAGTGCTGCTGATCGGCCTTGTTGGCGCCCTTTCGCCCTGCCAACTTACAACCAATTTGTCGGCGATCGCCTATGTCTCCCGTAAAGCGGGCGAAGGGCAAGTTTGGAGCGAAGCTCTGGCCTACACGGTCGGCAAAGTCCTGGTCTATACGTTAACCGGCGGAGCGGTAATCTACCTTGGTGTCCAGCTGCAGCAGTCCGCGATTCCTATTGTCGTCATAACACGAAAGATCGTGGGGCCCTTAATGATCCTGATCGGTTTCGGACTGCTTGGGCTGATTCGGCTGCGTGGCTCCTTTGGCCGTAAGATTTCCTGTTGGCTTGAGTCCCGCCTCCCGAAGCGAGGTCTGATCGGAGCATTCTCTTTGGGCGCGGTCTTTTCGTTTACGTTTTGTCCGACTCTATTCTGGCTTTTTTTCGGGCTCATGATTCCCTTAGCGGTTATCAGTGCCGGCGGCTGGATATTTCCCGGTGTGTTTGCTCTCGGGACAGTGCTGCCTCTTTTGGTTTTCGCCGGGCTTCTGGCTTCCGGAAATGATGTGAGCAGCAAATTGACGGAACGCTTGAGTCGCTACCAGGGTAGGATCAGTCAGGTTTCAGGAGTGGTTTTTATCTTGGCCGGCGTCAATGACACGCTGACTTATTGGCTTATCTGAAGGAGGAACTTGTATGCAGCGGTCGATTGCCGGGACAGTGTTTTTCTTGGGCGTTTTGTTTGTTTCTATAGGAGCCCGTGCGGCTGATCTCTACGAGGCTTTCTCAGTTCTCCGTATGCAAAAAACAGCAGCACCTGATTTCTCTTTGCCTCAGGTAAATGGAAAAACACTCCAGCTTTCAGATTATCAGGGGAAGGTCGTTCTCTTGGGGTTTTTCAAGACTTTTTGACCCAACTGCCGGCGGGAGTTGCCCACCAAGGATAAGCTGTTTCACGAGTTCAAAGAGAACGGTTTGGCAGTGTTGGCGATCAGTTTTAAAGAACCGGAGGACTTGGTGAAAGATTTTCAGAAAGAATTCAAGCTGAGTTTCCCGGTCCTTTTCGATTCTGAAGGAAAGCTCGCTGAGAAGTATCAAATTACCGGCCATCCCGTGACTTTCTTGATCGACAGGAAGGGTTTTTTTATCGGCAAGGTTATAGGTGAAAGAGACTGGTCAAGCTCTGATGCGAGGGCGCTTGTGCGAGAGCTGCTCAGGGCGAATCCGTGAAGCTAGAATTAACGGAGAATATCAGACCGACGAAGACCGCGAAAAAGAACGGAGGAGAAGTTATGGCAAAGTATCTTTTAGTTGAATCGAGAGACCCTTTTGACAGCTCGGACTCGGAATATTTCTGTGAACTCGTGGAGGGCATCTCCAATCGAGGAAACGAAGTAACTCTTTTCCTTGTTCAAAACGGGGTATTTCCCTTGCGAGGCGGATCGAAGCACAGCGGCTTGATCACGAAACTTCTCCAGAACAGCGTCAAAATTTTAGCCGACGATTTTTCTCTTAGAGAGCGAGCCATCAAGAAGCCTTTGGACGGCGTTGAAGTGGCCGACATGGGCCGGATCGTGGATCTGCTTCTAGAGCCGGGAACCAAGGCAATCTTGCACTAATCAACTAAAAGGAGTGAAACATGGCTACCGGTAAAACTTTAACTATTTCCATTATGGATGCCCCGTATGAATCGGCGAGCTCCACGACGGCTCTGCGCATTATCAACGCGGCGCTGGAGAAGGGCCATAACGTAAATGTTTTTGCTTATGAAGGCGCGGTCAATTTGACCATGAAGGCCCAGCAGCCCCATGCCACTCCCGTCAAGGGGACTTCCGTGGAACAGGAACAACATCCCACTACTAAGGACTGGGTTGCTGCTCTATTCAAGCTGGCGAGCACAAACGGTGTGAAGTTGGATTGGATAAATTGCGGACTCTGTGTGGATGAACGAGGCGCAGGTGACTGGATTGACGGGCCAAGGCGTGGCGGACCTAAAGACTTGTTGGATGCTTCATCGGCGAGTAACGCGACGCTCGTAATTCCGACGAAGTAAAAGAAGGAGGAGGATACCATGGCGAAGATTCTTAGTATCGTCGAAACGGCTTATCGGGCCACGATTGAAGAGCAGGACGACACGATTCTCTGGCTGAACCACATGCTTAAAAACGGCGGCGCAGATATCTCTGTTCTACTTAGAGCCAATGCCGTTAACTATGCGGTGAAGGGTCAGGATGCCTCAGGGTTGTCGTTCGGGGAGACTAAAATGGCGCACCCTCCCGAAATCGACAAGGATGTAGAGAGCATGATTCAGAAAGGGGTGCCGGTGTACCTCGTTGAGGAAGATGCCAAAGAGCGCGGGCTGTCTGACGAAGGCTTTGTTTCTGGCATCAAGAAGGTGAAGCGTGAGGCCTTGCCAGAGCTTATCGACCAGCATGATCAGGTCTGGCACTGGTTAGGATCGAGAAAGATATCCCAAGTCTCAACAGAATAACTTAGAGGTATGACATGGCAGCTATAGATCCCGTATGCCACATGACAGTTGAGGAAGAGAAGGCCGCGGCTACTTATCAGCATGACAGCCGGAAGTATTATTTCTGCGCGCAAGGGTGCCGCGACCGGTTTGCGGCGAATCCAGAGAAGTTTCTCAACGGCCAACTGCTGACGGAGACGGTAGACGACTTCTCTAAAGAAGCGCAGGAACTTGGGGAACAAAATGGTCTTGAGCGGATTGACCTGCCCGTCCAAGGCATGAGCTGCGCCAGTTGTGTTGAAAGAATCGAAACTGGCATCGCCAAATTGGCGGGAGTCAAGCAGGCGTCCGTCAATTTGGCCGCTGAGCGAGCTTCTGTTCTTTACGATCCTGCACAGATCTCCGCGCGCCGTTTGGTCACCGAGGTCGAAAATCTCGGCTACGAGACCAGAACCGAGGAGATCACCGTTCCCATTCGCGGCATGTCCTGCGCCTCGTGTGTGGATAAGATCGAAACTGCCCTGCTGGGCCTGCCGGGCGTAACTACGGCGCAAGTCAATTTTGCCGCTGAGAAGGCCACGGTGAATTTCATCCCCTCGATCCGCTCACCAGCCGATCTGAGAAAAGCGATCCGAGAGATCGGCTATGAGCCCTTGGAGATCGCGGATACGCCGGCGGCTGACTACGAAAAAGAAGCTAGGGATCGCGAGATCCGGGAGCTGCGGGTAAAGACTTTGGTCGGCGCCGTGCTTAGTACTCCCCTCTTGTTGGGTATGGTTTCCGACTGGTTTCCGGGAATGCCCAAGTGGCTCACCAATCATTTCGTGCAGTTTCTCCTGGCTACGCCTGTTCATGTCTGGGTCGGCTGGCAGTTCCATGTAGGCTTCTGGAAATCATTGAAGCATGGGACCTCTGACATGAACACTTTGGTTTCTCTGGGAACCAACGCCGGGTATCTCTACAGCAGCCTGGTCACTTTTGCTCCGGGCTTCTTTGCGGCCGAAGGATTGACGACGGGGGTTTACTTCGAGACCGTTGCTATCCTGCACACATTGATCCTGCTCGGGCGTCTGTTTGAGGCGCGCGCAAAGGGGCGTACCTCCGAAGCGATCAAAAAGCTTTTGGGACTCCAGGCAAAGACCGCGCGAGTTGTCCGTGATGGCCAGGAAACAGATATTGCCATCGAAGCGGTCGAAGTCGGTGACATTATTGTGGTTCGTCCCGGAGAGAAGATTCCGGTGGATGGCATCGTTCGCGATGGAGCTTCTGCGGTGAATGAATCGATGCTTACGGGCGAGAGTATACCTGCCGAGAAGCGGCCTGGCAGCGAAGTATTCGGCGCGACAATCAACAAGACAGGTTCGTTTCGTTTCGAGGCCGCCAAGGTAGGAAAGGACACCGTGTTGGCACAGATCATCAAGCTGGTCGAAACCGCGCAGGGATCCAAGCCGCCGATTCAACGGGCTGCTGACAAAATTGCTGGGGTTTTTGTTCCGATCGTAATCAGCATCGCCGTTTTAAGCTTTGGCGTTTGGTACTTTTTCGGCCCGCAACCCGCGCTCATCTTCGCCCTCACGAATTTTATGGCGGTTCTTTTGATCGCTTGCCCTTGTGCCATCGGCCTGGCAGCGCCCACTGCGGTGATGGTCGGAGTCGGAAAAGGCGCTGAGCATGGCATTCTTTTCCGCGGCGCTGAAGCACTAGAGCTTGCATCCAAGCTCTCTACCGTCGTTCTCGACAAGACCGGAACATTAACCAAAGGCGAGCCTTCCGTGACGGATGTGGTCGCGGCAATTGGCTTCTCGGAAAAGGACATTCTTCTCTATGCAGCATCCGCCGAAAAAGGTTCCGAACATCCTTTGGGCGAGGCAATCGTTAAGCGTGCTATAGACAACGACCATCTCTCGCTGGAGTCGGCACAGTCTTTCAATGCCATTCCGGGACATGGAATTGAAGCCAATATTGGCGGAAAGGAAATTCTTTTAGGCAATCTCAAATTGATGCGGGATCGAAGGGTCACTCTGGACGGCCTCGAGGAAAAAGCGCAACAACTAGCGGATTCGGGAAAAACTCCGATGTTCATCGCCATTGATGGGCGCCCAGCTGGGATTATTGCGGTGGCGGATACTTTAAAGCCCAATTCCAAACAAGCGATAGACGCCCTGCACGGGCTGGGGTTGGAAGTCGCCATGATCACTGGAGACAACCGACGAACTGCCCAGGCCATCGCTCGTCAAGTCGGTATCGACCGAGTGCTGGCCGAAGTCCTGCCGCAGGGTAAGGCGGAAGAAGTAAAGCGTCTGCAGGCCGACGGAAAAGTGGTAGC
>Ga0184633_10001388_pt1 | contig 10060 bp, 8 predicted proteins | sample PLM31_170_b1_FD_133156 | JGI IMG/M metagenome (GOLD analysis project Ga0184633, IMG submission 133156) | Groundwater sediment microbial communities from an aquifer in East River, Colorado, USA - PLM3-1_170_b1 | ecosystem: Environmental > Terrestrial > Soil > Riparian zone | place: USA: East...
ATCCGAGCCTCCCTGATAGGCACCATCTTTGATCAGAATCGCCTGGCATCCACCGCCCGACTCCATTTCACCCATCTCTCGCAGGGGGTGGCCGAGATCCGCTAGACGAGACCGTGTTTGTTCGGGGAACCCGGCTTCCATTCGTAACTCGAAAGGACCGGGTAGATTCGCGGGGTCGGTGCTGGGAAAGCTGAACCACCGCGGCGCTTCGATAGCCTGCTGGACGTTCATTCCGCCGTCGACGATGTTCAGAAACACCTGCGTGTTCCATTGTGGCTGGCCATCGCCACCCGGTGTTCCCCAGGCCAGGTACGGTACGCCCTCTTTCAGCGCCATAAACGGCATCAACGTGTGCATCGTGCGCTTGCCCGGCGCGATGCAGTTCGGGTGGCCATCCTGGAGCACGAACCCGCGGCCGGCCCGGTTGTTGAGCATGATGCCGGTGCCCTCGACGACTTCGCCGCATCCGAAGCTGGCCGAGAGACTCGTGATGTACGAAACAACGTTTCCTTCACGATCGCCGACACAGAAGTAGGTGGTGTCCCCAACCACCTCCGGCAGAGCCCCCGCAGGGGCTTCGGAGCGCGCCCGCTTCGGGTCGACCGCCATGCGGCGTCGGGCTGCGTAGTCTTTTGACAGGAACACCTCGAGCGGGTTGTCGACAAATCTCGGATCCCCAAGGTATGCCAGCCGGTCGGCGACGGCGAGCTTCTTCGCCTCGACCGCAAGGTGCACCGCTTCGGCGGCCCCCCACTGCAACTGCTCTGGCGAGAACCCTTCCAGGATATTCAGTATCTCGAGCAAGATGACGCCCTGCGATGGCGGCGCGGTGGTGCAGACCGTCAATCCACGGTAGGTCGTCCGAATGGGCTCAGACACCTCTGAATGATGCTCCGCAAACTCACGCTCCGTCAGCAGTCCTCCGTGCTGTCGCATGTAGTCCGCAATGCGCTTGCTCACCTGTCCACGATAGAATTCGTCCGCGCCACCGGCGGCGACGGCCCGCAGGCAGGCGGCATAGTCTCTGTTCATCAGGATCTCGCCCGGGCGAGGCGGGTGGCCCTGCGGCAAGAAGATCCGCGCCGAGGTCGGAAACTTCGCCAGCACGTCGGCTGCCTGCGCAATCCAAAACGCCACTTTGGGCGCGACCGGAAACCCAAGGTCCGCATGATCGATGGCAGGTTCCAACAAGTTCGCCAGCGTGTACCGGCCCGACCCCCATTTTCCCAGGATCGTCATCATGGCATCGACCGCGCCCGGCACGGATACGGACAGCATCCCCCGCAGAGGCATTTTCGCGTGCCCGTGCGACGTGAACCACTCGCGCGTTGCCGCGTAGGGCGCGATGCCGCTGCCGTTCACCGCATGTACGGTGCGCTGGGCTGCGGACCAGATCAGGATAAATGCGTCGCCGCCGAGTCCCGACATCATCGGCTGCACGACCCCCAGGACGCCGGCGACGGCGATGGCCGCGTCGACGGCATTGCCGCCGCCCTGGAGGATGTGGAGTCCGGCGGCAGCGGCCAGCGGGTGCCCCGCGGCCACGAGACCGTTTCGCGCAATCACCACTGCGCGCCCTTGACGACCTTGCAGTGTGGGAGCCACGTTTCCCATAACGCTAGTCTACCGAGTCTGACGAGTCTGCAGGGTCTACCGAGTCTGCAAGCAGCTAGTTTTGGACCCTGAAGACTCAGAAGACTCGGAAGACCCAGAAGACTCTAGTTGGGGCATGCTGCAGGGAAGTCCTCCTGAGCAAGATAAGTGTAGGATGCGTGATCCCCCGAACCATCGCCGCACTCATCTTTGTGTTGCTCTCAACTGGTCCGGTGTCTGCTCAGGTGACCGTCGCGACGGATGTCACCGAAGATGCGCTCTCGTGGAACAGCCAGCCCAAACTCGCCCGCGGACCGGACGGCTCGATCTACCTTGCCTTTGTCAAGCGCGCCGGAGGAGTGTCGCAGGTCTTTCTGGCGAGCTCACCGGACGGCAGAACCTTTCGCCTCCAGCAAGTGACGCGGGAGGCCGGCGATTCACGGTTCCCGTCCCTTGCGATAGGCCAGGATGGCCGCGTGCACCTGACGTGGACGCAGTATACGGATCCGGTCGGGAAAGTGTACTACAGCCGGCTCGACAGCGGCCGGTGGAACACACCCATCAAACTTTCAGCCGGCACAACGTATGCCGGCGTCCCCGCTGTGGTCGTCGACCTCCAGCAGCAGCCGCACGTCGTTTGGTATGGGATTCGGCCGAATGCTCCGCCGGTGCTCACACGCCACGGATCAATTTACGAGATTCTGTATCGGGGTCACTTGCGCGGACAGTGGAGCGAACCCGAGTTCATTTCCCCGGGCATCCCCGACTCGATTAACCCGGGACTCGCCATCGACGGAGCCGGCGTGCTCCACAGCGCGTGGTATCAATCCGACCTGCGAGTGTATCACGTCCGACATGCGCAGCGCCGCACGGCCTGGGAGGAACCCCAGACACTGACGACGGGAAGCGGGGACGCGTTCGCGGTGACGATTGCAGCGGGACCGGATAATGCGGTGTATGTCGTCTGGGAACGGAGGAGCACCTCCGGCATTCAGATTAACCTGTCGGAACGTCATGAGCGTTGGAGCGGACAGCAGGCGATCTCATCTGGACGCGCCGCAGCCAACCCATCAGTCACGGTCGACGGGACGGGGCGCGTGTACGTTGCCTGGGACAGCGACGGCGCGATCTACCTCCGCCGAAAAACGGACCGGTGGCTTGGCGTGGAGCAGCTGACCCGCGGCGGGAAGCATTCGCATCCCATTCTCTCAACGCGCGGTTCGTCAGTCGATCTGGCGTGGGTCGAGGATCGCGGTACTCAACGCGTCTTGCTGTTTACGTCGTTGACAGGTGCGCCACCGGCACGGCCGGCCTCGCGGGTCGGGCCGGTCTTCTGGATCGGGATGATCGTCGCACTCGTACTCCTCCTCTGGCAGTATCGGCGGAGCAGACGCGCTCGGGCTTCGACGTGACATCCTTCGCTCGACGTCCCACGCGAGACCGGCGCGCCACATTCGTCCGCCGGTTATTGCGGTGGTATGGTCTGAACCAGCGCGATCTCCCCTGGCGGCGTACGCATAACCCGTACCGGATACTCGTGTCGGAAATCATGCTGCAGCAGACGCAGGTCAGCCGGGTCATCCCTAAATATCGCGAATGGATGAGAAAATATCCAACCGTCGATGCACTTGCCGCCGCATCCGTTCGTGAGGTAAAAGAGGCGTGGTATCCACTAGGCTACAACATCCGGCCGGTCCGGCTACACCGAATCGCGCGGACGGCGGTCAAGAACTATGGAGGCAGATTGCCCAGGAGCCCGGAGGAATTGCTCTGCCTCAAGGGCATCGGGCCATACACTGCCGGGGCGGTCATGACGTTTGCCTATGATGTGCCTACGCCGATCCTCGATACCAACGTCCGCCGGGTGCTGCGCCGTGTGTTTTATGGAAACCGGAGCACGCATGAATCGGTCCTGTGGAGACTCTCCTCGGCGCTGCTACCGCGGGACCGCGGTTATGACTTCAATCAGGGCTTGATGGATTTCGGCGCGACGATCTGCACCGCGCGGGCGCCGCAGTGCACGCGGTGTCCGATGCGCAGTCTCTGTCGAGCCTACTCGGAATTCCAGCGTTGATCACACCGACGATCACAGCCATCTGCTTCGATGTGGGCGACACCTTGATCGCCAACCGCCGCCCGATGCGCATCCTGCTCCAGGACTTCTTCATCGAACACGACGAGATCCTGAAGCGGGATGCTATCGCCGAAGCGCTCGACGCCGTCAACTCACGCTACAATCATCTGCTCAAGCAGGTTCGCACCATCGATGATGAACAGCGCATGTGGCTCGAGGTGGCGCGTGACCTGCTTGACGTACTCCTGCCGCGGCGCCGGGACCTCTATCCGGCGCTGGCGACGTGGTACAGCGAGGGATGGAAGCATTTCAAAGTGTTCCGAGATGCCGTGCCGACGCTGAGAAAGCTGCGGGAAAGCGCGTACAGGCTGGCTGTCGTGTCAAACTGGGAACCCTCGCTGCCGGTAACCCTTGAGCGCCTCGGGTTGAGCTCCTATTTTGAGACGGTTATAGTGTCGTCAATCGAGGGCCTCTGGAAACCCGACTCCCGGCTGTTTCAGGTCGCCCTTGACCGGATGGACGTGTCACCCGAACAAACCCTGAGCGTGGGAGACCACGTGGAGCGGGACATCAAGGCCGCCTGGGCAGCGGGCATGCAAGGCATCCTGCTCGACCGTTTCGACGACTACCCGCAATTCAGCCCTCGCCTGCGCGATCTCGGCGAACTGACCGCGTGGCTCCAGCTGCACGAGCAACAGCGTGGGATCCCCAACGAAGTCCCACGATAGTCTTTCATTCCTTGATCGTGTGCACGCGATTGTGCGCGCGGTCCCAAAAGGCCGCGTTGTCACCTACGGACAAATCGCTCTGCTTGCCGGTCGGCCGCGGGCGGCCCGCGAAGTCGGATGGATCGCGCACGCCGGAGGCATGCGTATCCCCTGGCAGCGGGTCGTAAACCGCCAGGGCGGGTTGGCGAAAGGATACACGGGAGGTCCCGCCGGACAGAAGAAAGCCCTCCGGCGTGACGGCGTGCGGGTGGGCCCGAATGGCCGCGTCAACCTCAGGCGTTATCTCTGGTGGCCGTCAGGGCACGAGCACAATCTTTCCGAAGTGCTCGCGAGATTCGAACATGCGGTGGGCTTCCCGGATCTCCCTGAGCGGCATCACCGCGTGAATCACAGGCGTTAGCCCGCCGCGAACGACCAGATCCATCACCGTCCGGAAGTCTGTCACATTCCCCATCGGGGCGCAGACTGCGAATTGATTCGGGCCATGTCGCGGCCCCGACCGGATCGGCCACGACGTGCACACCGGCACCTGTCAACGCGCGCACGCGTTCACTGAACTGAGGGTGCTCTTTACGGTTGATCGAGATCGCACCCAGCGCCGCCGCCTTCGCCCCCTTCCCTTCGTCGCCTACGATGGCAAGCATGCGCGCTCCCGCAAATTTTCCAATCACCAGCGCGGCCGTGCCCACACCGCCTGAAGCGCCGACTACCAACAGATCCTCACCCGCCCGCAATCGCGCAACGGTCATCAGCATGCGCCAGGCCGTGGTGTAACATGCCGGCACCGCCGCGGCGCGCTCAAATGGAACATGCTCGGGAAGCACATGGAGATTCTGCTCGGGAACGACGGCATACTCCGCCATCCCGCCGGGTGTGTGCTCGCCGAAGATATGATACTCCGCGCACATTGATTGCTCGCCCGATACGCACCACTCGCATGTCCCGCAGGACAGGATCGGGTTGACGACGACGCGCTGGCCGACTGTTGCCGTGCGGACATCCGAGCCCAACTGCTCGACCACGCCCGCCACATCGACACCGGTGATCATGGGAAGGCGCATTCGGCCCCATGGAAAAATCGGACGGCCGCCGGGCGGTCCGCTGCGCGCCCAAACGTCCAGGTTATTGAGGGCGACCGCGCGAACGCGGACGAGTGCCTCGCCCCGTCCCGGGGCCGGTGAGGGCGTCTCATCGAGACGAAGCGTGTCGAGACCGCCGTGCTCGCGAATGACAACGGCTCTCATCGGGCCGCCCTGGGAATCATGGAGGGAAAGCGACGCGGGGGCGGAGCATCATCCGCCCCCGCTCAACGCCGACTGGTGTTACTGGGGTCCGGCGACCCAAGTGTACGTCAGGTAGTCGAAGAGCCCATAGACGTCATAGGCGACGCTGCTCATGCGTCTGGCAACCACGGTCCGGCCATTGGGGTAGTACAGCACCAGGTACGGCAACTCGTCGGCAAACAACTCCTGGAACTGGTTGTAAATCGTCTTCCGGCGTGCGCTGTCCGAGACTCGGACGCCTTCGTCGAGCAGTTGGTCCATCCTGGCAATAGAGTGGTGGCCGAAGTTGTACTGCCCGCCGGTGCGGAACTGCGAACTGACGTCGGGATCGGTTGGACCTGCCCACCCGATCAGTCCGATGTCGTAGTTCTTGCCGGTCAAAGCAGCCAGATGGGTTGGGAAATCAGACTTCTGGATTTCCGCCTTCAGCCCGACCGCAACCAGGTTCTCGCGGATGATATCCCCGGTCCGCTCCCGCAGAATGTTGCCCGTTGGGACGCGCAGGATAATCGTCCGGTTGAAGTCCCATCCTGCCTCCTGCAGAAGGGCACGCGCCCGGGCAGGGTCGTACGCCCACGGCTTGACGGCAGTATTGAAGTAGGGATTCGCAGGTGGAATCGGCCCTTCCGCAAGCTCGGCCTCGCCCTTCAAGAGTTGGTTGACGATCAGGGGCCGATTGATGGCATGGGCCATCGCCCGGCGGACCCGCTTGTCCTCCAGGTATGAGCGCGAGAAGTTGAACACCATGAACTGGTAACCTGGCGCTCGGATGCTGACGGGGCGTAGGTGAGGCATCGCCTTCACGCGGTCCCAGTCCTCGATCAGGATTTCCCCGATGCCAAACCCCGCGCTCAGATCCAGGTCCTGCCTCTCCAGCTGCGCCAGCATGGTCGTTGGGGGAATGATGCGGACGAACACGCGGCGGACGCGAGGCGCGCCGTTGTGGTAATTCTCGTTCACCACGAGCTCCACAAACTGGTCGGTCTTGTACTGGACGAACTTGAACGGTCCGTTGCCTACGGTTGGATTCTGGAAGAACGGATGTCGGGCCAGCTGGTCAGTGGGCACGCTGCCCAGTACGTGCTTGGGCAGGATGTAGACGTTCGCGCCAAAGCGTTCCAAGAACATCTGCGGGTCGACCGGAACCTTCGTCCTGACCTCAAACGCTTTGGGCCCGAGGATCCGGAAGCCGAGCTGCTGATCCGCGACGCGCTTGCCACCGGCGGTCAGGCCTGCGATCGTGGCGATTTCCGCTCCCCGGTTGGTCTCGGTCTTCGGGTCGCTGATGGTCTGCACCGTGAACTCGACGTCCTCGGCCGTTACGGGCCTCCCATCGTGCCAGGCCGCGCGCGGGTGAATGGTAAAGCGAAACGTCTGCCGGTCGGCTCCCACCTCCCAGCGGCTCGCCAGGGCGGGCGAGAACCTCATCTGATTGTTCTCCAGACGCGCTTCCAGCATGCCTTGGAAAATGAACCGAACGACGTAGTACCCGTACGAGCTGTCGGTATTGATTGGGCTGAAATTGTTCGGAGGACTCCACATCCCCGAGACAACGACAAGCGATGACTTTGGCGCGGCGATCGCGCCACCCGGCAGCAGCGGAGCGGCGATGAGCACCGCTACCAGTGCAGCCAGCAACATGCGCATTCCCTTCATCTACACTCCTCCTCTCGTGAAATAGCTCTCATGCTTAAAGACGAAGGCTGGGATCGAGCGCATCCCTCAGCCCATCTCCAAGGAAGTTGATCGACAGCACCGAGATCAGGATCATGAACCCCGGTGGCACCCACAACCACGGCATGCGTTCCAGCACTGTCAGTGATTGGGCATCTGTGAGCATATTCCCCCATGAGGCGGTAGGAGGCTGGACGCCCAGACCGAGGAACGACAGCGCGGCTTCGACGAGGATGGCATTGGCCATTCCGAAGGTCGCGGCCACAAGCACCGGGGCAAGGGCATTGGGCAGCATGTGCCGCAACACGATCCGGGCGTCGGATGCCCCATTGGCGCGCGCGGCAAGCACGTACTCCAGGTCGCGCAGTGCCAGGAACTGTCCACGGACGAGGCGCGCGAGCGCGGGCCAACCGAGCAGGCCGAGCACGATGATTACGTTCCAAATGCTTGGCCGGCCGAATACGCTTACCGCGAACAAGATGATGATGAGCGGCGGGAACGACAGCATTACGTCCATCACTCGGCTGAGGACCAGGTCCATCTTCCCGCCGTAGAAGCCGGCCGCCGCGCCGACCATGGTGCCGATCACGACATACATCGCGACAGCGAGCACGCCCACGGTGATCGACACGCGCGCCGCGAAGATGAGGCGGCTCAGCACGTCGCGCCCCACGCTGTCGGTGCCGAGCGGATGCGTTGCCGATGGCGGGGCCTGGAACGCCACCGGATCAATGGTCGTTGGCGAATGCGGCGCGAACCAAACTGCGCCCGCCGCGATCGCGGCGATCAGGACCATGACCACCAGGCCGCTCACGGCGAGCCGGTGACGGAGGAACCGCTGGGTGGCAAGGCCCCAAAACGACACCGGACGCGTCGGTCGCGCACCGTCCACCGCGCGCGACACGGAGGCCACATCATTCATAGTGAATCCGAGGATCTACGACAGCGTATGCCATATCGGCAAGGAGATTCCCAATCGCTACCAGGACCGCGGCGATCATTGTAATCCCCATCAAGACTGGGTAATCACGCTGGTTGATCGCCTCGATCGTAAGCCGGCCCATTCCCGGCCATTCAAACACCTGCTCCGTGATCACGGCGCCGGCAAGCAGCGCAGGAATCTGCAGTCCTGCAAGCGTGATGACCGGGATGAGCGCGTTGCGCAGCGCGTGACGCCTCATGACGAGGACTTCCGCCACCCCTTTCGCTCGTGCCGTGCGGACGTAGTCCTGTCCCATGACTTCCAGCATGCTGGAACGCACATATCGCGTGACGAGCCCGGCTCCAGCCACCGCCAGCACACTGGCGGGCAGAACCAGGTGGTGGAGGCCGTCGAGAAAACCGCCATCGCCCCCCAGCGTCATAGTGCCGCTGACGGGAAGCCACCGAAGTCGCAGCGCAAAAATGTAGATGCCGGCCAGACCCAGGAAGAACGTAGGAAGGCTGATCCCCAGAAAGGTCAGCACGGTGGCCAGGTAATCGACGGCGCTATAACGCTTCGCCGCCGCAAGCACTCCTACGGGGATCCCGATCGCATACGACAACAGGAGCGCAGCCCCCGTCAACTTCAGCGTGGGGACGACGCGTTCACCGACCCGCTTAGTAACCGGCGCGCCGGTGCTGAACGAATAGCCCAGGTTTCCACGGACGAGCTCACCGAGCCACTTGACGTATCGCACATAGACGGGTCGGTCCAACCCGAATGCTCTGCGTTTGATGGCGACGTCCTCGGCGCTCTGCCCGGGACTGATCAGCATCTGCACCGGGTCCCCGGGTGTGAGCGCCAGGATGAGGTAACTGAGCACGGTGATGCCCAGCAGGATGGGCACCATGATCAACAGTCTCCGTGCTACGTATCGGTGCACGTACTAGGCCTGTGCATCTTCGATGATGCGCCTGGCTTCGCGCAGCGCCGCGAGAACACGGTTGCGGCCGCGGACCAGATGTGTCCGTGTAATCTGGTAGGCCTCGCTGTCTTGCGCGAGGGCGGCGATCTTCGTGGCCGGCTCGAGATCCGGCAGCGGCGGTACGTCGATCGCGGGATCGTGGCGGAACCGTCCCGCGCGTGTGTAGTTGATCGGCACGAGCACCCTCGCCAGGCGGCGCTGTTTCTCATTGATGCGCCTCACGTCCGGATCGCTGACAGCGCGCGTCGCGCTTGCCCGGGCCGAGTCGTAGAAGCGCGCCAGATCGTCCTCGAGTGCACGGGCCTCGTCGATCACCGGCTTGAGGTCGATGGCGTCTCCTGCGGCCTCCTGGTAGCGTTCCAGGGTCCGGACGAATTCCCCAGCGGTGGCCCGAAAATCCAACGGGTAGACTGGGCTATTCGCCGCCCGGAGTGTGCCCGCCGCATACACACGAATGTCCCGGAGCAGATGCTCGCGGTCGGCAATCTCGAGCGTATCGTCTTCGGTATGCCAGGCAATGTTAGCCCCGCAGCCGCCGACAGGGTAGTAACCTTTTTCCTTCGCGAGATCTTTCTTCATCGTCGAGGTGAGCATGTAAAACGTCGAGACACCGATGTTGCTGAACGATTTGTCTCCCGCGCGCAGTGGTCGGCCGCCCGATGCGTTCTGTCCGGCGACATCACGGATGACGTCCTTGGCGATCCCCTCGGCCTCGCTCATCCAGAAGACGTCTTCAAACACGGTCGCCCAGCGGCAGCCGGGTGAATCGCAGTTGATGTGGAGGATGCAATTCTCGTCGAG
>Ga0184633_10001389_pt1 | contig 10059 bp, 19 predicted proteins | sample PLM31_170_b1_FD_133156 | JGI IMG/M metagenome (GOLD analysis project Ga0184633, IMG submission 133156) | Groundwater sediment microbial communities from an aquifer in East River, Colorado, USA - PLM3-1_170_b1 | ecosystem: Environmental > Terrestrial > Soil > Riparian zone | place: USA: East...
CACATACTTACGGGCTCTTCGTGTGGCACGTCAACCAAGAGGATTTCGAGAATCAGGGGTACAGGGATACACAGCTCGAGGCGCAGCTTATGGCGTTTGCAGTAAACGCGAGCTTGACCAGCGATGAGAGGTATGAACTACATAAGGATAAGTGCCCATGGCTATAAACCCACTCAAGGAAACACTCGTCGCGAAGCTGCTCGCCTCCAAAGGAACGCCCATGAGGGCGCTACCGGAGTCGAGTGATTGGCTGCGCATGATCCTTGACGAGACGATTGAGCGGGACCAGCCCTTCTGGAGGGAGCAGTCAACTTTCTTCCGGGTCAGCGCCAGCGGCGAGGCTTGTGAGCGAAAGATGACCTTTGACGCGATGGGGCACAACGTGCCCTTCGAGGCGCGGATGCTCCGGTTGTTCCGAGTGGGCAACAAGATCGAGGAAGCCAACGTGCCGGTCTTCTTTGACGCTGGTCTCCTCATTCACCCCCAGCCGGGGGAGCCGCAGGAGGAGGTAGTGTACTACGGTGAGGGCGAGGAGCGGCTCCTGGTGGGGCACTACGACCTGCTCATCAAGCGGCGGGGCACCGACGAGCTGTGGCTCGGCGAAGTTAAATCTATTAACACCAACAATTTCAAGAAGCTGCCGGTGCCTCACGAGATGCCTCTCCAAAATGTAAACAACCTGCTGCGTACGTACCCGAGGTATGTGATGCAGTGGACGATGTACGCGGCGTCCGAGCAGGTCAACACGACCCACGGATTTCTCCTCTTCGAGCATAAGAACGATTCGGCGCAGCATCTCTACTCATTGGTGGTGGATGAGGAGCTGAAGGCCAGCGTACTGAGGCGGCTCATGGGCGCGTGGGAGTACGTGAGGGACATCAAGGAGCAGCGGCTGGCCCCTGTACCGAACATGCGCTCACCGGAGGATCCGCGGGACCCGGTCTGCAAGTGGTGCTCGGCTAACTACCTGTGTCGAAAGATGCCTCGTGAAGGGGCAAGTTATGACGATTTACGCGCCGAGGACGCGAAGCTCCGTGGCTAGTGCAGCCCGTAGGATGCGGCTTCGACACGACTCCAAGAAGCATGGTGGGATGAAGCTCAACGCTGCTCGCGGCGAGAAGGACAAGATCGAGATAGAGAAGAGGAAGGTCCAGAGCAAGCAAAGCAAGAGCGACGTCAAGACGCCCTGGAATCTTCCGTTGCTCCAGAAGCCGAGTGGTGTCTGGAGTTATCGGTTTAGCAAGGCCTTTCGAAAGCTGCGGCAGATCTCGATCAGCGACTATCACAAGGATCCAGAGACTGGAGGCAATGGATGCGCGTAATCGCGTTTAGCTGTGTGCACCTGATGACACTCGAAACCGCCATCGGGGTCTACGAGTATGAGGGGGAGCTGGACTACGAGCCCTTCCACAAGCTGTGCCTGATCATCCAGCAGGATCCGCCGGACGTCGTGGTAAACCTCGGTGACTTCACCGAGCCTTTCTACGAAAAGCCGCAACGCTGCGTGGTGTGGGAGGCGACGATGGAGCTCCTCAAGGAAAAGGTGCAGTTTATCAAGGTGGCGGGCAACCACGACCGGGAGGACGGCGTGGACAACGTGGTGCTCGATGGGCTGCGCTATGAGCATGGGCACAAGCTCTCCTCAGAACAGGCACCTGGCGCGGACGGCTCGGTGGAGGGCTACATCAAGGCGCTGCGCGCGAACACCTTAGGGGAGCGATTAGTCCACGGACACACACACGTGCCCTATCTGGGTCCGCCCGACCTGCTCCCCCTCGATGTGGGCAGCGTGACGTTCTCTAGTACCTACGGGGTGATCGAAAACGGTGTCCCTCTACTTCAATATCTGTAAGGGGTAAGTTGGTTGTATGATTAACTCTGAAGACATCATCAAAGCCACCACGAAGTCGATGGAGCGACTGAGGCTTCCGACACCTGCCCGGCCGAGGATTGACGCGGCTGAGTACACCTTCCCGGAGGACCCGGAGGCACTAAGCATTACGGAGTTGGGGTCACAGATGCTCCACTTCAACGCCCTGTTGGGGCACACGCAGTGGCGCCTCGGTCAGCTTGAAAGCAAACTCATCGCGATCGCGAAAGAGTACCAGATCCGGATCCAGCAGCACGGCTTGGAGTGGAAGGCACAGGCCGAAGTAAAACGCCCGAGCCAGGAGGTGCTTGAGGCCGCGGTATTGGCTTCACACACGGAGTTGATGCCACTCTGCCAAAAGAAAACCGAGCTGGAAGCCATCCAGGTGCAGCTTGAGTCCCACGTGAAGATCTACGAGCGGGCCTGGGCTGCGCTGTCTCGCGAGCTCGCAAGAAGGGAAATGGAAAATAGGGCCGGAGGATAACTTGGCTAACTACAACCAGAAAAAGTTTGAGCAGATTGTTCGAGAGGTGATCGGTCGAGGTGGCAGCGGGGCGGAGGCGGATCATCTGGCGAGGGAGGCTGGACTTAACTACGCGCCTACCTATGTCTACAACTGCGCAAAAAAGTTGGGGCTTTCCTTCCTCGGCAGTCGAGTGACTGCGCCCGTGGAAGAGACCGAGAAGACGATCAATCATGTGATCACTCACGAGATCGAGCAGCAGCGGCGTCGAGAGCTAGCGAAGGAACTGTCGCAGCTCCAGCGCACCGAAGCGAAGCGCCAGCAGTATGTTCGCACCATCGAGAGCTCGCTGGCCCCCTTTGAGCCTACACCGCTGGTTCCGCAGCGAGAGGACTACTCAGGGCTCTCGCCCCACTCGTGGCTGATCCAGTTCTCGGACTGGCACGTCGGCCAGTCGACGCCGATCCAAACGACCGGCGGCGTGTATGAGCAGACCACGGAGATCACACGTTGGCAGGTTGAGCAGATGGTCGGCGCGCTGCGCTCGATCCACGCGGTGCAGCAGAAGGCCTACGAGATCAAGAAGATCATGGTGGTGTTCAACGGGGACCTTCTCGAGAATGACCAGATGCGAGCCTCGCAGGCGCGAGGCATCGATCGGCTGGTTACGCAGCAGGCGGTTGAGGTATTCGACCTCATGGCCTATATGCTGCGTCAGCTTCTCACACTCCCTGGCGTGGAGGAAATCGAGGTACACAACGTCGGTGGCAATCACGACCGCACGAGTACCAAGCCAGGAAACGCCGGACTCGGCGAGCTGGACTACGTGGACACGTACAGCTGGCTGGTGGGCTCACTGTTGGCCCGGGCGCTCGCTGATGAGCCCCGGATCAAGATTACCAACTGGGAAACCTTCTTCGGCTACACGCAGTTCTGCGGCCAGCGCGTCATCTTTGAGCACGGTAGCTCGGTGCGCCTCGGGGTGGGCAGCTATGGTGGCATCCCGTGGTATCCGGTAGTGAACGGCGCCAACAAGCTGATGGATATGCTAGGCGGCGCGGAGCTCGTGCTGATGGGCCACGTTCACCAGCCGGCTGTGATCCCGCTCAAGCAGCGCACCTGGCTCGTGATGAACGGCTCGCTGCCGGCGACGACCAGCTGGGTACAGGCTACTATGAAGAGCATTCGTGAGCCAACGCAGTGGCTGCTCAACCTCCACGAGGAGCACGGCGTTGTTGAGTTCCACCCGATCTACGCGCCACCCGCGAGCTTCCGAAAGCGCGGCTCGATCTGGGTGCCAGATGGGAATGATGCATGAGTAATCGTCGGAAGAAGAAAGCTCTTGTCTGACATCGTTGACCAGCTCCTTACTCGCCGCACGCAGCAGCTCAGGCGGTGGCACCTGCACCGCACGAACGGACAGGAGACGCTAGCCGAGCACCAGGCCCAAACGGCCCGGATCGCTGTGGAGATCGCGCTGCTGTGCATCCACCACTGCGTGTACGGGGAGGGAGACGAGGTGCCTCGGCCTACGGAATGCGCCACTGCGGCGCTTTACCACGATGAGGCTGAGACACTTGTAAGTGATGTCTCCGCCTCCTTCAAGTACACGCACCCAGAGGCCCGGGAGATGATTCACCAGTGGGAGCGGGAGGCTGTGTCCGAGCTGTGGAACCCCTATCCTACACTGGTGCAGACTAGCCTCCAGGACTACACGCTCGAGGTGGACCTCACGGAGCAGGAGCAGCAAATTGTGAAGTACTCGGATGCTCTCTCGGCGCTGTCATTCATCCGGGAGGAGCAGGACAGGGGCAACCGGCAGTTCGATCACATCCACGCCCGGCAGATGCGGGTGATGGGCACATTTGACTGGCCGTGGTTGCAGGTTCTGCGCAGGAAGATCAAGGACCTGCCATAAACGGCTGGAGCATCTGCTACAATTGCGGGCACTTTCGGTGTGAGCACGCCTTCTACGGGACGTGTGTCGACGACTGCGAGTGTATCGGGTTTACGAGCGTGGAGTTCGCGCTCAAGAAGGGAGCAATATGACAGAGCCACTGTTTACCACCCAGGACCAGGCGATTGACGTAGCCACCGAGTTCTTCGACCACTGCATGGATACCTTCCTGAAGAAGAACGACGGGTACGCCGACGCCGTCCACACACAGGACGTACTGCGGAACTTCCGCGCCGGCGCCGCGAAGTATGGCATCACGATGCACCAGTACGCCAGCATCATGCGAGGCAAGCACGAGACGCACTGGGATACCTTCGTGTCTGGCGGAGTGATCAGCGATAAGCCGTGGCGGATCCTCAAGGACAGGATCGTGTACTCGATCATCGAGTACCTCATCGCTCTGGACAACGAGCTGTGGAACCACGACGAGGTGAAGGCCGACGTTGAGGAGGGCAACTAGAGTGAAGCAAGCAACATCCTACGGTGTGTGGTATACCTGCACCAACTGCAACTGGCGTGGAGAGAAGCGATTTGACAAAGGGAGGGCGGCGCCTGAGAAGTACCAGACTTGCCCGAAGTGCAGCTGCAACACGCTCGTGAAGAGCTGGACACAGCCGGCGCCGGTCATGCCCATACCCATCCTGCCACGCCCACCGATCCATCCCTACGACGATGATCGCCCGTGGTATCCCGGTCCTGGGTATCCATATCCGAAGGGTCCCCAGAGCCCGCCGTGGAGCCCTCGTCCCTGGGACCCACGACCGTGGCCCCCTAGACGACCGCCATTTATCTTCATGATCGATGGGCGATGAGAGGCTTTACCTACTACACACTGATCGGGCTCATAGCTGCTGGTCCGCCTGAGGTGATGGGCTCTCGGGCTGAGCTTGGCCGGGCGCTGGGCGTGACCAGGGCTAGAGTCAGCACCCTCCTGCGGCAGGCAAAAGAGGCCGGGGTCATTCACCCCGATTTCCTCCCCGATATGCCGCAGATGAAGCGACGCCACGATCCAGGTGGATTGGTGGTTCCCTGTACCGTGCTGGAGACCCCATAGTAGCCCTCATGGAAGGGCAATAAAGGGAGGCCTATGGGCACACCACAACAAAAGAAGATGAAACCTACCTTCGAGCTTGAAGGACGACTCCGATCCCGGCTTCACCTGACTAGTGATGCTGTGATTCTAGGCGTTGACGAAGTGGGCACGGGCGCCCTCGCCGGACCGGTGGTTGCGGCGGCGGTAGCCCTCCCGCCCGGGCGCCGTTCTCTGTACCGCTACCTGAACGACTCGAAGGAGCTGTCACCCGGGCAGCGGGAGCAGCTCATTCCTGACATCGTCGAGACCGCGCTCACGTTTGGCATCGGCATGATGAACGTCGAGCTGATCGAGAAGTATGGCATTAAGGAGACACGTCTCGCCGCGATGAGGCAGGCAATAGAGCGAGCCTGCGAGAAGGTCGAGGTGGCAGGCGTGGTAGTGGACGGCGGAGACCTGCGAACGCAGCTGATCCTGCAACTGCCGGCGCTGTACGAGAACAAGGCCGATGGGAGGTCCCTCTCGGTAGCGGCGGCTTCGATCCTCGCCAAGGTCACCCGAGACTACTACATGCTGTGGCTTCACGAGCAGCTGCCGGGCTACGGCTTTGATGTCAACAAAGGATACGGGACGGCGCTCCACCTGGAGGGCCTCGATAAGTATGGGGTGTCGATTGCTCACCGCACGAACTTCGCTCCCGTGAAGACTCGGCTAGGTATGGTTAAGAAGGAGGGAACAGGTGATTTCAAAGTATCCGATTCAACCAAAGAATGAGGTCTGCACCACCAACGGCCTCGTCACGTCACTCAAAACGATAGTGAAGCTCCCATATCGAGGATCCGGGGAGCGGGTGGAGTTGATCAATCGGTTGCTACCGAAGGGCGAGTTCGCGCTCGATAGTATAGCGACTACCTGGGTCACGGCAACTGGCGACGTGTTCGAAATCGCCGTGACGTGTAACCGGAATATCGGGAGGTACATGACGGACGAAAAGATGCAACATGCCGTCGAGGCGGAGGCGATGCGCCTGGCCGAGAAGGTGCTGTACTACGAGGGACTAGCAGATGATCTGCGTGTGGTAGCAGATGTCTATGGGATTCCATTTCCGCTGACACGCGAGGAGCAGGCGGCACTAAAGTCCTTCACCAGCGTGATGACGAACCGGATTCAGCAGGATTTGATGGCAGCGATGGGCCCGGAGGAGATGACCCCGATGTTTGGGAGCTACTCGGGTCCACCAATAGAAACTGCGTTCATCCGCGGTGGCGTGACAGCGGTGATGGATGAACGGGAGCGCCCCTGGTGGGCCTACATTCCCTTCGTGAGGTTGCTCTATCGTGATTGAGCAGGGTCACATTTACCGCGCGAAGAAGCCAAAGTGTGTTCTCCTCTTTCTAGGTGATTACTATGACGACCGACAGGTGTTGTGGATGAGCGCCGAAGAAATACAGTATGACAGCCCTACCGTACGCGACGGTCGTCACTATCCGCGGGTGTCGCGAGAGAAGTTCGAGACCTGGGCGGGCGAGGACGTGACGGAGGGGTATCCCTCAGAATGGGCAAAGTGGGAGAAGAGATGATCGACGACAAGCGTCCGAGGCTCGCGATTTTGGTGTGGCAGGATGCCTGGTCCGACGAGAAGCGGGTTCTAGCGGACGACCCCTACTACACCCGCGAGGTCCTGATTACGGAGGCGGGCTGGGTGATGCACGATGACGAGGAGCGGGTGGTGATCTGCCGCGAGTTCAGTGATCACGTGACACACGACGAGCGGATGTTCTCCTCCTGCATCTCGGTGCCGCGTGGCATGGTGAGGGAGCTGACTTATGTCAAGTGAACGGAGCTGGCCCGTGCGGAGTACCACCGATAGTGAAGGTCGAGCAGGTGACTTCTACTGCTCGCCAGGTTGCGGTGGTAATTGCACGTGGGAGGCCTATCAGCGTTGCGTCATAGCTTCCGAGATTCTGGCGCGGGAACTAGGAGAAGGCTGGACAACTGAAATCCACGAAAACATAGGCTGGTTTTGGTCGGTGATCTCTCCCTGTGGCCGGCTTAACGTCTGTCCCAGCTACCAGTATCTTGCAAAGTCACCGAAGCTTTTAGGGTACCACGTTTCCCTAGGTGTACCCGGCCACACAAGCAGCAGGTGGGGACGGGGAAAGACGGCGAAAATAGCCATAACCGACGTGCTTAATAGGACGCGGGCCGAAGTTAACGAGCTTGTTGTTTTGATGCAAGGCTTGAGATGACACGTGCCTGGTACCACACGTTTGACGCATGGGGAGCGCAGGGGCTTCACCGGGTGCAGACCGAGGAGGATGGCATCACGCAGCACCTCCTCCACTGGGGCTTGACGGAGGCGGCGCGCCGGCACGTACAGGGACACTTGCATACGGAGCCCGAGTGCCCGACGATGATGCTTGCCCTGGACTACAAGACACGGGCGGAGCGTTGCTCCAGTGACCACCGCCGAGAGCAGGACGATGAGCTAGGAGACTGGCGGCTAACACAGGAGGAAATTGATGTTAAAAGTGACCATAGAACTCATTAGCGCCGTCGACGGACACCGCAAGCAGTGGGAAGGCATCATCTACAACGACGGCTCGGGCACACCTGAGAGTGGCAACTACATCGCGGCCTTCGGGCCGAAGGGTAGTACCGTTCGGGCTATGACAGGCAGGTACAGCGCCCGGAAGCAGCGGGGCTGGCGCTACGCTGCTCTACAGGGCTTCGCTCGCAAGCGTCGCGGGCCCTGGGAGCTGCTACGGCAGCTGTTGGACAAAGCCGAGTAGGGGTATAGTCTAGTCATGAGTGAAAACCTGCTGGTACCCATCGTTCGCTACCTCTCCGAGGACCTCACCGAGGCGGAGTATAACGTCGCGGTCAAGGACGGGCACGTGGACTTCCTCGCGAAGGCGTTTGCCCTCAGGCCCGAGGACCTGCACACCGCCGTGAAGCGGGTGCGAGCGGAGAAGTCCCTTATGAAGGGCGTGCGAGAAGGCTGGAACACCGGCGGGATCTTTAAGGAGAAGGCCTAAATGTCTAGTCGGCCAACGAAGCTCGAGCGCGAGACTATCATCGCCTTCAACGAGGAGGAGAAGACGGCTACCGTTTTCACCTACAGCAGGAAGTGGCAGACAATCCTGGAGGGTCGCTGCAACGGCAAGCTTTTAAGCGAAAACCCCTACGGTGGCAAGGACTACGAGATCGCGAAGTCGTGCATCCGGATTCCCCTACCGAGTAGGAAGGCAGCCAAATGAGATTTACCAAACTCCGTCCTGAAGGCGCCCGCGAAGAGCAGCTCGAGGGGGCGCAGACCTACCTGGGCCGAGAGCGTCGAATGCTCGCCCTCCGTGGTCCGATTATGTCGGCGCCCGATCGGTGGGATGAGTTTAGCGCGTCCTTCATCATGGATGACATCGTTGCCATGAACGTAGAGGACAACAAGAAGCCCATCACCCTGATCATCGACAGCCCGGGCGGGGACCTGGACACCGGCATGATGCTTTACGACCTCATCAAGCTGAGCCGGGCGCCCATCATCACGATCGGCCTGGACTGCGCCTCGATGGCGACGGTCCTCCTAGGCGCCGGTAACCAGCGGCTAGTGTTCCCACACGCCCGTCTCATGCTCCACCTCCCCGTGATGATGATGAAGGGCGGGATGGACCCGAAGGTTTTCGAGATTCGCCAGAAGGAGATGGAGCGGATGAAGCACGAGATGGTGGACTCGTACATCGAGTGCGGCGTCAACGGCGGACTAGATAAGGGTGGCACCGACATTGACGGTGTTACCTGGCCCAGCGTCAGCAAGAAAATCCTAAATGACATTGATCGCGAGCTGTGGCTGCCCGCCCAGGGTGGCATCGACTATGGGCTTGTCGATCGAATAGCAACGCCGGAGGACCTCTTTGGCATTTAAGCGTAACAACCGAGAACAAGAAACATTGACGAGCGTAGACGTGGGCGCTGTAGAGGATGTGTTGCCTGTTGCAACCTTTCCGCCCTACGTGGCGCAGGATCTAAGCAACGGCGCAATCATCACAGAGGACGCGCAGCCGGAGACCTTCGAGGACCTGTTGAATCGGCTCGCGCAGATCGAGGATGAGCTAAAGTCCCGCGGCCTGGTGGACCTGCTCAAGGAGAAGGAAACACTGCGGACCACGCTGAAGGACGCGATGATCGCCGAGGAGCTGCTCACCGTGATCGACGAAGCCTCGGGCTACGAGGCGAAGCTCTCGCCCTCCACGTCGGAGGTCTATGATCCTGTTATCCTACGGACTGCGCTGCTACCCGGGCACGCGCAGCTTGTGATCAAGGAGACCGTTGACGGCAAGGCGCTGGAGAGTCTAATCAGGATGGGCGTGACCACGCGGACGACCCTGGAGAAGATGGGAGCGATCAGCAAGAAACTGAAGTCAGTTAGCTTGCTGGTCCGCCCGCACAAGGAAGCTGAAGAGGAGGCCCCCGAATGAATCCCATGCCAGTAGCAGTCGTCAGTCAGAACGGCGCGCTCGCGATGATGATCGACGTGCAGTTCGTGCCGACCATGACGATTCAGTCCGCCCAGCCGATGTTGGTTCCCTCGGGGATCTGTGTCATCACCGAGCAGGGGCGGGACGCAGAGGGCAAGGAGATTGAGGGACAGACACAAAGCAAGTGGTTGATCCGCCCGCTAGGGGATCTCATCCCCTTGGTGTCGTTCCAGGCGGGACCACCAGATGGGGCAGTCGAGG
>Ga0184633_10001390_pt1 | contig 10058 bp, 11 predicted proteins | sample PLM31_170_b1_FD_133156 | JGI IMG/M metagenome (GOLD analysis project Ga0184633, IMG submission 133156) | Groundwater sediment microbial communities from an aquifer in East River, Colorado, USA - PLM3-1_170_b1 | ecosystem: Environmental > Terrestrial > Soil > Riparian zone | place: USA: East...
CTTCCGTCAGATGTACAGTCTGAAGGAAAGTACAGGGTAAAGTTTCCGTCAGTATGGCTGAGCTGACGGTCGTTTGAAGGAAGTTTTTGAAGGAAAAAACCCCAATGTTTTGGCACTATGAGATCTCTTGTACTTATAGAGAGAGAGAGAGAGAGAGAGCGTATCTGGTATAGGGGTGGTTCGTACAGGCTTCGCTTTCGCCCCTGGTATGCTGTCACTGGGGGACGGCGCGACGGTATTTCCCTTGTCCCACACGGACGACACGACCGCCAGCCCGCAGGCGACGCATCAGCCGTTCTGCTGAACGTACAGAGACATGCAGCAGCCGTTGAATACCAAGGCACCACACCGCCGACGTCATCGGGGTGGCATCCAATGGTAACACGCTGAGCGCGACTTCTTCCTCTTGGACGTCATCGAAGTACTCAGCCGGCACGAAGAGACCGCTTGCGTCCCGCACGTACTGCAACGTGCTCGATTGGATCTGATGCGGAATGATCCCGAACTCATACGTCCGCCGTTCGGCCTCTTCGGGACTGAGGAGGTAGAAGGCGGTTTCTGTGTACCCAATCAGGGCCGCACTGCCGAGGATGCGATCTTGTGGGCGCCCGTATTGCTCGTGTTTACCCTTTTGCTTCCCGATGTGGAATACACCGAGCGTGGTGAGCTGACGAGCGCGCAGTTGTTGGCCTAACAACCCTAATCCGATCGCCATGTCCCGATAGTCGTGCAAGCGCCCCGGGATGAACAAGGTAATCGGCTCGACAATAAGCCATGCGCCGGCTGGTAACCCTAACGCGTCTACCAGCGATCCAAAAATCTTCGGCAGTGACTTGTAGTCTCGAAGTACCTCCCATTGGTAATCTTGGTCCCAGAGAGACAGGTAGGAGAACGGCGCGCACCCGGCCTTGTCGAGCCACGCTTGATGATCGCGCCATGGGCGGTCACAGACGAGCATACCAATCGCCGTCGGTACATGTGTCGCGAACCCGAACAGCGGCTCGCCGCGTTGGATGGCCAGAATCATGCTTGTGAGGAACGCCGTTTTCCCAACCCCCGACGCCCCGGAGAGGGTAGAAATCGAGCCGAACGGCATCAGATGCTCGATGAGGTCAGGAAACGCGGCCGGAGCGGCAGGAGCCGCCTGGGACGTCGTCATGTGCGAACGGCTGTCATATAAACATCCCCTCGCGGGGAGCGACCACGCACGAGGGACGGCGCACTCTAGATCAACGTGTGCCACAAGTCAAGGACTGAAACGGCTTGACGCGTCGTGTGGCGACGTGCAAAATAGGTGTTGACAGGTGACCTGCTGGCAGCGTAGAGTGCGCAGGTCCAGGCGACTTGCCGCGGTGCGGCGAGTCAGGAGGATCGACTCCCATCATGAGTGAGCTTGAGTACCCAAGCGAACAGCCGTCGGCAGCGGCGACAACGCACCGGTATCCACTGCTCTGGTACACCTCTGGCACGCCGCACCGCGCCGGCCTGACCGAGTGCGACATGGCGCGATATCTTGGCACCCACGCCGGCCAGCACGGCACCGGCTACCGTCGTATCTCAACGGCGGTGCCACTTGCGACCGGGCACGCGGTGCACGTCGGGCACCAGCTGCTCGGCGAATGGATCCTCGATTTTCAAAAGACGCATTCCGATCGGCAGCTCCTGACGGCGCCTGACGAGGTCATCGCCTGGGCCGCTGGCGAGGCTGCAGCCCGCTACGAAGCGCGAGCGCGTGCGCGCGGCCTGACGCTCTCGTCACAAGACGCCGACGCCGCCTACGCCCAAGAGCAGCTGCTCATGGAGCAGAAGACGCTCGTCGAGGCGCTGGTGTGGGTCTACGCGATCGTGCGGCTCCCGTTTATGCTCTCACGGGCGCGGCTGATCGCCGTCGAGTTGGAATGCGCGCCTGTCGTCGATTGCACGTGCGGGCTCGGTGACTGGGTCGGGCAAGACGTTGACCACGCCGCACGCGGGTGCCGCGGCATCGTCGGCCAGGGCCGCGGCGATGCCCTGTGGCAAGTCTTTGAAGATGGCTCGGTCGAGTACGAGGAGCTGAAAACGAAAGCGACGGAGCGCAAGTCGTGGGAAGACGCCTGGGAGCACAATGGGCAGCTCTGGCTCAATAGCGAGAGCGCGAGTAAGCGCCTTGGTATTGAGGTCAACACCTGCTACGTCCCGATGCTGTTCAAGGGCTGGCGCGGTCGTGACAAGGGGCGGCCGACGACCGACCCGAAGTACCAACACTCGGAGCTGTGCTACGGCTGGCTCGACACCGCCTCGATCGATAGCGAGCCGCGCTGGGCGTTTCGGTACAAGTACGTCGATGACTACGGCAAGGGCCACACGCTCGGCAACAGCTATAAGCGGACACCGCTGTGGCATGACGGGGTCAACATCCCGCTGATGGACGGTGTGCGGCTCGAAGCCGGCCGCGTCGAGCGCTGGATCAAAGGATTCCTGCCGCCCATGTACTTCGTCGACTACTGCCGCGTGCTAGGGCCGTTCCCGCGGCCGCGGTACCGGCTCGACGATGCGACGATGGCGTTTTTGGCGGAGGAACGGCTGTGGCGGTACCGGGTCGACGTCTTGCGGCAGCATGGGGCGTTTGATCATACGCACCCGCTGACGCTCGCGATGATTCCGCGGAGTTGGAACTGCACGCGCTACGACGGGACGCCGTGCGACTTCAAGCTCGTGTGCGACAAAAATCCTGGATGGGACTCCATCGAGGCGATGGGCAGCTATCAGATTCGTGGCCCCCACCATAAGCCGGAGAAGACCGCGTACGAGGCGCTGGGACTGATATTCCCTGACGAAGGGGATGAAGCGTACGAAGAGGAATGAACGATGGCGACTGGTGATCCTGCCGACGTCGACGTGACCGAAGCCATGATCAGATTAGGCGGCAGCTTCGTCGAGGCCCTTGGGCACTTGTTCCGCCTCGCGGACTCCGACAACACCCGCCGGCTCAAAGTCGCCTTCCCGGAGTACTGGCAAAAGTACGCAGTGCTCGCGGCCTCGCAGGCCACCCGCACACGCACACCACCGAGGACGTTTGGTGATGGCCACGATTGACGACCGCGCGACCGTCGATCGCCTGATCGCCGGCAAAGGTCGGATCGATCCAGAAGACGCGCCCGACAATCCGTGGGCAACGAAGATCGTCGAGTACACGACGCCCGAGGGCCGCATCGCGTGGGGCGTGGTCTTCGAGCATGAACGCGATCAGCGTCGGTACGAGGTGGCGACCGCGTTCGTGTGGAATCCGCGCGTGATTTGGGCGCGCAATCGTTGGTAGCAAGATCATCACGACGTTGAGGAGAACAGACTGATGCCACCACTGCGAATGCCCGGCGGGGCGCGTCCTACCGCGCCCACCCCGACACCGACACGGCCAGCCGCCATCGCGGTGCTACCGCCGCCACGGGCGGTTGTCTCGCCGCCCGCGGCCGTGTCTTCACCGGTGCTCGTCGTCGCCCAGATCGTCGCCGAGGCCGCCGCCCAGATCGTCGCCGGTGAGCGGCGGTTCGCCGAGGCCGCCGCCGGCGGCCGCTTCGCCAACTTCGCCAACGCCGTCACAGGCGTCTATGGGATCTCCGGCTCGGGCAAATCGTCGCTCGCGGATACCGCCGCGGAGTTTGCCTGGGAGATGTTCAAGGCAACGACGCTGTGCTATCTCACCGATCTCGGCGGCTTCGGCAGCAAGCGGCTGTCGCTGATTCGCCTCGGCATCATGCGCGTGTGGGATCCACGCAATCACGTCAATCCGTTCGAGACGATGGAGCTGATCTCGCAAGGCGCCTTCCCGGAACGCATCGACGATCCAGACACGGGTCGTGCAGATCCGCACGTGCGCCTCATTCTGCCGAGGCGCACATTGACGACCCTCGTCTGCCCACAGGGACACGACGTGGCGACCTTTGAGACGGTACTGGCGCTCAACGCCGCGCAGGTCGGGTGTCCCACGTGCAAGATTATCAGCTCGATTGCCAATGGCACGACACGCGCACAGATCGTTCGTCACCGGATGTTTCGATCGGTGGGCCACCGGATCTACGACTCGATCACCGAGATGAATGACTGGGGCATGTTGCGCCTCGGGGAGATGAGCGCGAAGAACCTCCTGCCAACATCGGCCAACACCGGCGGTAGTGCGCTCGGCGCCGCGGACATGCTGCGCGAAGGGTCGGCCATCTACGGCGGCGGCTCAGCCCCGCAAGTCGGGTTCATGCAGAACCGCTCGTACCAGTGGATCGCGAACATCCGCAACATTCCGGATCAAGTTGTGCCGGCGACGTGCACCTTCGCCGTCGAACAGGGAAAAGCCGACGATGACTCGGGCGGCGTCCCGATTCTCGGGATGCAGATCGCAGGAAATGCACGCACGGCAAAAGCCTCGCGCTGGGTTGGCAACTGCCTGCACGCCTCACGCGAACCAGACGACATCGGCCACATGCGATACCGGCTGTGGACGGTCACGCATCTCGACCAACGCGATACGCGCAACATTCCGTACCTCGCGAAGCACCGCGGCATTCCACTCGACATGCCAGAATATCTCGAAGATCCCTGGTTCGACGAGAAGGCCAAGCGCGACGCGGCCGCCTGGTCCGTGTGCAGCCTTGGTGTGTTCTATCAGTTGCTCCAAGCGCAACTCCTAAAGCTCGAAGCGCTCGATCGCGCCAAGCATGCCGATGCACCAGCCTTGCAGGCGGCGACCGATGATCAAGGGGACGACGTGATCAGCGACGTCGTCCCGACCGCGGCGTTGGCGATGATTTCAAGTACAGGCCCGCGTGTACCCGTCAGTGGGGGGCAGACGTTGACGGCCCGTCGCGGTGGGCTGCGCATGCCGGGGCAGACGGCGGCGATGCAGATGCCGGCTGTAGCCGTTGCGGCATCCACACCGGCGCCGCCAGCGATCGTCACGGCGTCGAGCCAACTGCCGCCAGCGCCGTTGCCACCGTTACTCGGAACGCCGGCGCGTGATGCTGGGACTTCGGCGACACCTGTCGCAGTGGCAGACGCACCGAAGAAGGCTCAGGCGTCGGCGCCCTCGCCGACAGCGACAGCGCCAGTGCCAGCGGCAGCGCCAGCCACGATCGCACCCGCACCCCCCTCGCCGATTCGGCAGCAGCTCGAAGCCAGTCTGGCGGCCGCGCAGCCGCCAAGCGCGCGCCTGCGGACGCCTGGGACGGTGCGGATGCCTGGTCAGCCGGCGCTGGCCGCAGCGCCCACGCAGGCCCTCGCCAGGCGGCGCACGCCACGGCCGCCGGTGTAATGCAACAGTTCGATCACAGGCGCGTACTTCACTCACCACACACGCAAAGGAGCATCCATCATGACCGACGTCAATCAACCTATCCTTCCAGCCAGCGGCGAAGAGTGGCCGGAAGGCGACCTTCCCGAACAGATGGGCGGTCCGCGCTCGACGCTGCCTCCCGGCATGTCGACGTTTCGGTTGCCGCTCAATCTGTCGCAACTCTGGCACGACGTCGCCATCGAGGACACCCGCCCGTATCTGGCCAATGGGCAGGTCAATCCCACCGGACCGCTTGGGCCGCACGCGACCGTGGGTCCGGAGGGCAAGAAGTCGGGCGCGAAGGTGACGCGGAAGCAGCTCAAGCTCGATCGTAACTCGCCACTGATCGTCGAAGGCGGGAAGCAAGACGGCGAGCCGATGACCGCGACGTTCACCACCAACCCTCGCGTTCGCGGCAAAAAAGACGATCCGAAATCGGCGTGGGTGTCGGACATCGCGTACTTGCTGGACATCTGTCTGCAGGACAAGTCGCGCCCGAAGACCCCAGACGACGTCGTCGCGACCGTCAACAAGTACGCCGGCAAGCCGATCCGGCTCGAACACGGGCTGACCGGGCAGTGCCGCTTCGACAAGCCGCGGTATATTCTCGTGGCGACCCAGTCGGCTGGCGGACAGGTCGAGGAGGCGAACGTCCCGGATCAGAGTGGCAAAAAAGGCTGTGGCAAGCGGTGGTACACGAAAGACTTCCGCAACCCGGAGACGGGTCAGTACGATACGGAGATTGCCTGCACCTGCGGGATGCCCACGCCCGAGGAAGCGGCGGCGGGCGCGACGCCGGTGACGGTCGTCTTGCGCGCCTATGAGTCGGTCGAGCGATTCTTGCCGCCGATTGTGGAAGGTGTGGGCGCGGCGCCGGGGGCCACACAGGCAGTGTAAGCGTTCCGACCCGTGACGCCCGCTACACGTGGCGGATCCTGATCGGGCGGTTGGGGCGAGCGGCGCCGAGACATGCCGAGACAGGTTCTCTCGGCGTCACGCCCCGTACAGAAAAAAATCGCGTGGAAAAGGAGCACATATGGCCAGGCGCCATCTCACACCGACCGAACAGATCGTGCAGTTCTTCATGCGTGGATCGCTCGCCGAGGTCGAGCAAGGGTTGCTCGTCGTGCAGGCGATTGCCGGGCAGCGTCGACTAGCGCCGCCTGTGTCAGCACGGCAGCCACGAGCTGCGCGAGCCGCACGGGCCGCAGAAACCCCGGCTGTCGGCGCCGGCGTGAGTACCGCAGCTGTGACCACGCCGCCGGCGCCGAGCGGTCCGCAAGGAGTCGTCGCCCCGCCAGCACCCCGCGCGGTGGCCGCGCCCCGCCGACGTCGTGGCCGTGCCGCGGCTGCCGAGCCTGCAGGGCCTCGGCGCACACGCGCTCGGCGACCGGAGGGAACAGCCGCGGCCGCTGCCCCGCCACCACCCTCACAAGCCGCGACAGGACCGGCTGCCGCTCTGCCGCCGCCGGCGCCGTTGCCGCCACCCTTGCCACCACAGGGCGATCCGGCGGAGCGTGACGACGAGCCGCCCCCGGAATAGGCAGCGAGCACCATAGGAGTTACGCACATGGTCGATCGGAACCAAGCGACCCGCGATCGTGATCAAGCCCAGCGCGAGCTGAGCCAGCAGCTCCAGAAGTTTGCCCGCGATCTAGCCACCGGGCGCACGGGCTTGGTCGATCGGTTCGGCATCAAGATCACGCCCGGGTGTTACGTGATGTACCGCCCCGATATCGATCTGATCTTCGAGGTCGTCGACGTCGTCCCGATTCTCGATCACAGCCGTCCGCCAGGCCATCTGCGTGCGAAATTGATCGCGACCAGCGACGTGGAGTTTGTCGCCGGGACGCGGGCGATGACGATGGTCAAGTGTGGAGAGAAGTCGATTGAGTCGACGGGCGAGACGGTCGCCGCGATCCAGCCACCGGGGAGCGTCCCGCCGCTCGACGAGTCGCTGCCAGCAGGGCCGACGGATGGATCAGGCCAGGCGGCGCCGGCTGAGGGCGATGCGGCCGCCGCGCTGTTTGACGAGATCCCGCCGCCGGTTAAGGACGAGCCGCCATCATGAGCCGGCACCACGACGAGGATGCGCCACGCGTCGTCGGCAGCGTCACGACGGCGGCACGTGAAAAGGGGCACAGCTTCGTCTTTGCGACAGGTGCCGATCGGCTGGAGTACTTCATTCACCGGTCGCACTGTCGACCATCGCCGCTATTTGACGAGCTGCTGAACGGTGATCTCATCAGTTTCACGTGGCTCCTGGGACCGAAGGGCTATCAGGGGCACGACGTGCGACGCGCGACGCCGAGTGACGCGCAGGGCTACCGCGACGCGCTGACAGCGCAGGTCGACAGCCGCGGCAATGTGGCACCGCCCGCGCATGAGGAGACGATGGTCGGGCGCAAGCCGGCTCGTCGGCGATAAGGCGCCTAGCCTTGCAGGGCTGGGCAGGAGGAGTGGCATGTTTCGACCGACGTATCACGAACCACATGACGACCGGGATTGGGAAGACGCCGTCTATGCGACGACGATCGATCCTGAGTCGGATGGGTGGGACTACGGGCCGCTGCCGGACACGTGGTACGGCATTCCGGCGGTCATCGGCACCGATCCGGACTTCCCACTGACCACACGACCAGACTATCTCGGCATCGATCGATCACCACCGCTGCTCGCAGAGGAACAGGTTGCGGCGACGGACCACGAGCCAGCGCCGCTCGTCTTCGATGCCCAACAACAACAAGCGATCGACGACTGTCGCGATCATCTCTTCACCAACATCAGCGGCACGGCTGGCGTCGGCAAGACGCTGGTCGCGAAAGAGATCCTCAAGCAGCATTCTGGCGTCGTCCTCGCGGCCACGACCGGCATCGCCAGCGTCAATCTCGGCGAAGGCACGACGATCAACGCGCTGCTGCACTATTTCAACACGGCCATGTTGGGGACCCGGTACATGGAAGGCCAGCTCCGGCGCGTGATTGACCACCTGCGACGCGCCGGCATTCAGCGGATCCTCATCGACGAAAAGTCCATGATGGCCGGGCAGCAGTTGACCTATATCACCCGCGCCGTTCGCGAATCGAACGAGGGTGGAGTCTACGCCTTGGAAGACGTTGGCGTCGGCGAGGCCGTGACCGACGAGGAGCACGATGCGCGGAAGCGTCCGGAACCGCTGCCAATGGGGATCACACTCGTCGGTGATTTCGGTCAGCTCCCACCGGTCCCCGACGAAGAGGAATACAAGGATCCCAAGACGCAGGAGCGTAAGTGGCGGAAGCTCCCCGTCCAGTTCGCCTTTGACTCTCCAGAATGGACGCTGTACGCCGCCCACACAACGATTCTGAAAACGATTTACCGGCAGGATGCCAAAGACTTCATTGCGGCGCTCCATGCGATCCGCGCCGGCCGCGTCGTCGACGCACTGCGCTTTTTTACGCCTGATCGGTTCGTTGACACACAAGACGATAGCTTCGAGGGATCGACCGTGCTCGCGAAGAACGATCAAGTCGATCGCTATAACCAATTGCGGCTCGACGCGCTTCCGACAGAAAAAATGATCGCGCGCTCGATTCGGCAAGGGGAGCAGCGCCCGGACTGGAAACAGATCCCGGAGACGCTGGTACTGAAAGAGCAGGCACTCGTCATGCTGCTCGCGAATCGCCGCATCTACGACAGCGACGATCGCGGACAGATCGTGTACGCCAATGGCGATCTCGCGACGCTGGTGGGCAAAGACGAAGACGGCGCGTGGCTCGCGACGCTGTTTCGGAATCGCAAGGAAGTCATCGTCTATCCCGTCACACGCGAGAACATGGTGCCGCTCCAGCCTGGCCGGCGCAAACAAATCAAACTGGCCGTCAAAGCCGCGATGAAGACTGAGGGCTATCGGTACGCGCAGGAGCTGGACGACGCCGACTACGAAGACGACACCAGCTACACCCGCGCGGGGCGTGCCGAGGTCTGGGACGAGGTCGAGCACGCCTTCGACGATGAGGCGCTCCGGAAGGAGAGGGACAAAGCCGAGTTCGTCCGTCGGCTGGCCACACAGATCAACGACGGCGGCAAGGGCAAATTCGAGATTGTCGGGACGATTACCTATATGCCCTTGCGGGCGGCGTACGGCTGCACGGTCCACAAGACGCAGGGGCTGACACTCGATCGGGTCCAAGTCAATATCCGCGATCCGTTTTTCAAGCAGCCGGGGATGCTGTTCGTCGCCTTGAGCCGGGCGCGGACGGCCGAGGGACTGCGAATTGTCGGTGACCAGCGGACGTTTGCCGAGCGGTGTCGAATTGAGCCGAGAGTTCAGCAATGGTTGTAGCCCGCTCTGTCCTTGATCGTTTCTTCGAGAAGACAGTCCGATTAGACAATGGCTGTCTGCTCTGGATAGGCTTCCGTCAGAAGCGACGCGGCAAGGCGTCGTATGGTCGCTTTCGTACCCACACTGGTAAAGGCGGCTTAGTACTCGCCCACGTCTTCGCTTGGGAACTTCATTTCGGCATAGAAGTCCCCGCAGGCAAGCAGCTTGATCACACCTGTCGAAATGAGGGCTGTGTCGAGTGTGCACATACGGAGCCTGTCACGGCCCAAGAGAACACGCATCGAGAGCAACGAGCAAATCAGCGTGGAATTGCCGTCACACACTGTCCAGCAGGCCATCCGTACGATACACAGAACACGTACTACAACACGAGTACGCGGAAGCGGTACTGCCGAGCGTGTGGGAGAGCAGCGACGGCTCGCTACTTAGTTC
>Ga0184633_10001391_pt1 | contig 10056 bp, 8 predicted proteins | sample PLM31_170_b1_FD_133156 | JGI IMG/M metagenome (GOLD analysis project Ga0184633, IMG submission 133156) | Groundwater sediment microbial communities from an aquifer in East River, Colorado, USA - PLM3-1_170_b1 | ecosystem: Environmental > Terrestrial > Soil > Riparian zone | place: USA: East...
GAGCATCACGTGCACCGGGTTGAACCGGCCGAGCGACGGGTACTTCGACTTGCCGCCCTGCGGGCCCTTCGAGTCGAAGTTGAGCGCGAGCGAGAACACCTTGCCCCGGCGCACCAGCCGCGCCGCCTCGACGATGTTCTCCGGGCTGACGAAGTTGAGCGTGCCGAGCTCGTCGTCCCTGCCCCAGCGCCCCCAGTTCTTGAGCCGCTTCGCCGCGGCCCGCACGTCCTTGCGGCTGAGTTTGCGGTGCCTGGCGTCGAGGGTGTTGCGTACCTTGAGCTTCGCAGCGGGTCTTTTCGGCATGGCGCTTGTTCTCGGGCGGGGAGCGCGCAGTCTAGCGAACGCTCAATTCCGAGGCAATCCGGCGCGACGCGCCGCGTTATCATCGAGCCGCGATTCGACCCCTCGAGGCACGCGACGATGGCGAAGATGACAGGCGCTCAGGTTCTGGCCGACATGCTCGCGGGCTACGGCGTCACCCACGTGTTCATGGTGCCCGCGGTGCTGCGCCGGACGTTCGCGGAGATGGAGCGGCGCACCAGCATCCAGCGGATCCACACGCACGGCGAGAAGTCCGCGGCGTACATGGCCGACGGCTACGCGCGCGCGTCGGGCCGCCCCGGCGTCTGCATGGCGCAGGTCATCGGCGCGCTCAATCTCGCGGCGGGTCTGCGCGATGCGTATCTCGCGCACTCGCCCGTCATCGCGTTCACCGGCGGGCGCGATCCGAAGACGAAGTTCCGCAAGGTCTACCAGGAGGTCGACGACGTCCCGGCGTTCGAGCCGGTCACCAAGTTCAACGCCACGGTCGATGCGGTCGAGCGCTTTCCCGACATGGTCCGGCAGGCGTTCCGCGCCGCCGTGTCGGGCACGCCCGGCCCGGTGCATCTGCAGTTCCGCGGCAACGAAGGGCAGATCGACCAGGAAGAGACCGAGATGGAGCCGCTCTGCGAGCCGCAGTTCGCGCGCGTGCCGCCGTTCCGGCCGGAGCCCGATCGCTCGAGCCTGCTGGCGGCGCTCGAGCTCTTGCAACGGGCAGAACGGCCGGTGATCGTCGCCGGGGGCGGCGTGCGCGCGTCCGGGGCGGGAGCGGAGCTCGTCGCGCTCGCGGAAAAACTGGGAATCCCGGTCGCGACTTCGCTGAACGGCAAGGACAGCATCCCGGGGACCCATCCGCTGTCGGTCGGAGTCGTCGGCAGCTACTCGCGCGAGAGCGCGAACCGCGTGGTCGCGGCCGCGGATCTCGTCTGCTTCGCCGGCACGGAAGCGGGCGGGATGACGACGCACTTCTGGGCGGTGCCGAAGATCGGGGTCCCGGCGATCCAGATCGACCTCGACCCGGAGACGCTCGGCCGGAACTATCCGCTGCAGGCCGCGGTGCTCGGCGACGCGAAGACCGTGCTCAAGCACATGCTCGAGCACGCGGACGCATCGACCGCAGTGCGGCGGAAGGCCTGGGTCGAATCGGCGCGAGCGATAGCGCGCGAGTGGTACGAGAAATACCGCCCTGCGCTCGAATCCGCGGCCGTCCCGATCCGCCCGGAGCGCATCTGCGGCGAGCTCAGCCGCCACGTCCCGGACGACGCGATCGTCGTCGTTGACACCGGTCACGCGGGCATGTGGATGGGCGGCATGTTCGACCTGCGCTCACCCGGGCAGAGCTATCTGCGCAGCGCCGGCCACCTCGGCTGGGCGTTCCCGGCGGGGCTCGGGGCGAAGTGCGCGTGCCCCGAGCGGCCGGTCGTGACGTTCACCGGCGACGCCGGGCTCTGGTATCACATCGGTGAGATCGAGACCGCCGCCCGCTGGCGCATCAACACCGTCACCGTCGTGAACAACAACGCGAGCGGCAACCAGTCCAAGCGCGGCTTCGACCGCGCCTACGGCGGCGAGCAGACGGAAAAAGCGCGCGAGCTGTGGACCTACCGCAAGGTCGATTTCGCGCGCATCGCGGAGGAGATGGGCGCGGTGGGGCTACGGGTGGAAAAGCCGGCCGAGTTCGCGCCCGCGCTCGCCCGCGCGCTCGCTGCCGACCGTCCGGTCATCATCGACGTCGTGACCGACATCGATGCGCTCGCGCCGACGGCAGTGGCGTAGCCGTCGGCATCCTTTGATAATCCGCCCCGATGAGCCAGGCAGACACCATCGCTTCCGCCGGCGGCGGGCTGCGCGGCCTGTCGCGCCGGACGCGCCTCGCCGTCCTCTGGATCGCGGCGGGGGCGATGCTGCTCGCGGTGTTCGCGCACCGATTGAGGGCGCCGGCCTACAACGTGTTTGCGGACCAGGTCACTTGCCTGGGGATCCCGAACTTCACCAACGTGGCCTCGAACCTCGCGTTCGTGCTGGTGGGCGTGTCGGGGCTCGCCTGGTTCTGGACCGAGCGCTCCCGGCTCCTCGGTACGCGCTTCCGAACCCGGACGGAGCTCGCGCTCTACGCCAGCTTCTTCGCGGCTGCCGTACTGGTCGGGTTGGGCTCAGGCTATTACCACTACGTGCCGACCAACGCGACGCTCTTCTGGGACCGCTGCCCGATGACGCTCGCAGTCGCCGCGCTCACGGGTGCGTTCATCGCCGAACGGGTCGACGGTCGGGCAGGCGTGGCCGTCGGTCTCGCGCTCGCGATCTTCCTGCCGGGCACGCTCGTCTACTGGCGCATGAGCGAGGCCGGCGGCGCCGAGAATCTCTGGCCGTATCTCGTGGGTCTCTACGGTTCGCTCGGGGTAGCGACGCTCGTGCTCGTGCTGTTTCGGTCGCCGTACACGCACGGTGGGCAGGCGCTCGTCGCCGTGGCGTGGTATGCGCTCGCCATGCCGTTCGACAAGGTGCTCGACGGGTGGGTCTACTCGCTCGGCGGCATCATGGGCGGCCACGCCGTCAAGCACCTGTTCGCGGCCCTCGCGATGTTCTGGCTCTTCTGGTTCATGCTGCGGCCGCGCGTCCCGCGCGCCGCCTCCGGGTAACGGCGCGGATTTCAGCTCGGCGGCGTCCCGAGCACCTTCGCGATCACCGGCCGCGAGCCTTCGAGCGCCACCCGCTGCATGTAGAACGCGAGGCCGCGCGGGCCGCCGAGCTCTTCACCGCCGCCCGCGCGGCCCGGACCGCCGTGGATGAGCTGGGGCAGCACGGTCCCCGGACCGGGCGAGAGCTCGATCTTGGGATGGCCGAGAAAGATCCGTCCCTGCAGCGGGGCGAGGTCGAACACCACCTCGCCGATCCAGCCGGTGTCCTCGGCGTACACCGAAGCCACGAGACCGCCGTTGCCGCGCCCGACGATCTCCGCCGCTTCCGCGGCCTGCCCGGAGTACGGCAAGAGCGCCGCCACGGGACCGAAGACCTCGCGCGAATGCACCGTCGTGGCGGCGGCGTCGGCCGGGATCTCCACGACCACGGGCGAGATGAAGAAGCCCTTGCCGGCATCGACCCCCGCGGCGGCGAACGGCGCGGCGCTGCCGAACGCGAGCCGCCCCTCGGACGCAAGCCGTCCCACGCCCTCGCGCACGTCGGCGAGCTGCGAGGCCGTCGCAAGCGGCCCCATGCGCACGTCCTCGAGCGCGGGGTTGCCCACCCGCACGCCGCTCAGGCGCTCGACGAGGTCATCTCGCACGCGCGCGGCGATCGCGTCCGGAACGAGCACTCGCCGGATCGCGGTGCACTTCTGGCCTGCCTTTTGCGTCATGTCGCGCGCGACGTCGTCGAGGGCGAGCTCGTACATGTCGGAGCCCGGCTCCACATCCGGCCCGAGCACCGCTGCATTCAAGCTGTCCGCCTCGACGTTCACCCGCACCGATTCGCGGATGACGTTGGGCGCCGCCCGGATCTGCGCCCCCGTATCGCTCGACCCGGTGAACGCGAGCACGTCCTGCGCGCCCAGATGCGACACGAGGTCGCGCGGGCTGCCGACGAGCAGCGACAGCGCGCCGGCCGGGAGAACCTTCTTCTCGACGAGGATCTCCACGATCCGGTGCGCCACCATCGCGGAGCTCGTGGCCGGCTTGCTGAGCACCGGCATTCCGGCGAGGAGCGCCACGGCCGCCTTCTCCGCGAAGCCCCACGCCGGAAAGTTGAAGGCGTTGACGTGCACCGCCACGCCCTGCCGGGGCACCGCGACGTGCTGGCCGTGGAAGCGCGGCGAGCGACCGAGCTGAATGCCCTCGCCGTCGAGCAGAAACCGCGCCGCGCCCAGCCCGGCGCCGATCTCGGCGTAGGCGTGCAGCGTGGCGATTGCGCCGTCGACGTCGAACTTGGCGTCAGAGCGGGTGTTGCCGCCGTTCGCGATCGCGAGCTGGAGCAGCTCGTCGCGCGCCTTCTGCAGCGCCTCCGCCATCGCCTTCAACAGCGCCCCGCGCTCGGCGAAGCTCAGGGCTCGCAACGCGGGCCCGCCCTGCCGGCGGGCGTGATCGAGCGCCGCCGCGAGATCGACGCCATCGCTCCCCGCGCGCGCGAGCGGCTCCTCGGTGGCGGGGTTGACGAGCGTCTGCGGCTCGCCCGATCCCGCGCGCCACTCGCTGCCGAGGAAGCTCCGCAGCGTGAGCACGGCGATCGGCTGCCCTAGGGCGCGACGCGCCGGAAGAAGAACCGGTCGCGGGACTGCAGGAGCGGGATCGCCTCGGCGATGTACCGCTTGAAATGCGGCGTCTGCTGATGCGTCTGGAACGCCGGCTCGTCCTCGTAGACTTCGTACAGCATCACGCGGGTACGGTCCTTCGGGTCCACGAGGACGTCGAACTGCCGGCAGCCCGGCTCCGTTTCGCGTGCCGCCTTGGCGTTCTCCAGCAGCATCGACATGAAGCGGTCCACCTGGTCGGACTTGACCACGAGTCCCACCGTCAGCACGAACTTGCTCATCGTCCATCTCCCTCTCAGAAAAGAAGCGCGGAGTTTAGCCGGCTCGCGCCCGAGGCGCGTTCAGTCCACGCGGATGCCCGAGGCCGCGACCACCTTGTTCCACCGCGCCACCTCTTCGCGCAGCTGCTTGGCGAATTCCTCCGGCGTGTTGCCGATCGGCTCCGCGCCCTGCTCGAGCAGGCGCTGCCTGATGTCGGGCGAGCGCGCGGCCTTGATCACCGCGGCTGCCAGCGTGTCGACGACCTCGCGCGGCGTCGCGGCCGGCGCGAGCACGCCGTACCAGATCGTCACTTCCACGCCGTCGACGCCGGCCTCCTTCATCGTCGGCACCTCGAGCATCAGCTCGGAGCGCTTGTCGCCGGCCACGGCGAGCGCCCGCAGGCGCCCGGCCCGGACGTGGGGCAGGATCACGGGGATGTTGGCGAAGGTCATATCGACGTCGCCGGCGATCAGCGTGGTGAGCGACGGCGCGCTGCCCTTGAACGGCACGTGCACGATGTCGGTCCCGGTCCGCAGCTTGAAGAGCTCACCCGTCATGTGCTGGGTCGTGCCCGAGCCGGCGGATGAGTAGTTCAGCACGCCCGGCTTGGCGCGCGCGAGCGCGACCAGCTCGCCCACGTCCTTCGCCGCGAGCCCCGCGCGCACAACCAGGACGTTCGGGCTGTCGGAGAGGATCGAGACCGGCGCGAAGTCGCGCAGCACGTCGAATGGCAGCTTCCGGTAGATCGCCGGGTTGATCGCCACGGTCGACGTGGTGACCAGGATCGTATAGCCGTCCGGGGCCGATCTCGCGACGTGCTCGGTGGCGATGTTGGTGGCGGCGCCGGGACGGTTCTCGACGACGAAGGGCTGGCCGAGGAACTCGGGGAGCTTGGCCGCGAGCAGCCGGGCGTTGATGTCCGTGCCGCCGCCGGGCGGGAAGCCGACGACGAGCCGGACCGGCTTGCTAGGATAGGGCTGAGCGAGCGCCGGGCCGCTCACTGCGAGAACCAGCACGAGCAGCCATGCGATGCGGGAGCTGCGGGACATTGGGCCCTCCTTCGGAACGCTCGCCGCGTGCGGGTGAGCGGGACCGTGATTCTCCCCCCGCGCCACAGGCCGCGTTCTTGCCTCACCTTCGATCCGGACCCCGCTCGACCGGGGGGGGGTTCCCGGCAACCACCTTTTTATGCTATCGTCATATGGCGATAGCATAGCGGCCCGCCCGGCGGCACGGGCCTCGTCAGGAGGAAGTCATGGTCTCGACCCGCTTTGCCGCGCCCGTCCTCGTCCTCGCCTGCCTCGTCGCGGGCTGCCGCATCGGCGACAAGGACGACCCGCCCGCGATGTTCGACAACCACAACGGCGGCGTCGCCGCGTTCGGCCCCGACGGCCTGCTCTTCATCTCCACCGGCGACGGCGGTGGCGGCGGCGATCCGCAGATGAACGCGCAGAATCCGAATCGCCTCCTCGGCAAGATGCTGCGCATCGACGTGAGCACGCTGCCCTACACCATTCCGCCGACGAACCCGCTCGCGAACGAGGTCTGGGGGGTCGGGCTGCGGAACCCGTGGCGCTGGTCGTTCGACGCGCCGACGAACCGCCTGTACGTCGCCGACGTCGGACAGAACCGGTACGAGGAGGTCGACGTCGTGATGCCCGACGCGCCGGCGCCGGGCTTCGCGGTGAATTTCGGCTGGCCGCTCACCGAGGGCTCCAGGTGCTTTCCGGACGATCAGGCAGCCTGCAACACCGCTGGCCAGACGCTGCCCGTGCTCGAGTACGACCACTCCACCGGCGCGTGCGCGATCACCGGCGGCTACGTCTACCGGGGCGCGGCCATTCCGCCGCTGCAGGGCCGCTACTTCTACTCGGACTACTGCCCGGGCTTCATCCGCAGCTTCCGCTTCACGAACAACCAGGCGATCGAGAAGATCGACTGGAACACGCCGGACGTCGGCCGCGTCATCTCCTTCGGCGAGGACGCGAGCCGGGAGCTGTACGTCATCACCGCGAGCAACAAGATCTACCGCATCGCCCGGCAGTAGCCACTAGAATCGTCGCCGTGTCGAGCACGGCGGCGACCTGCGAGCTCTGCCGCGAGGACGGCGGCGAGGTCCTCTGGCGCGACGGCTTCTGCCGGATCGTGCTGGTCGCCGATCCGCACTACCTGGGGTTCTGCCGCGTCATCCTCGATCGCCACGCGGCGGAGATGACCGACCTCGAGGAGGCCGAGCGCGCACGCCTGATGCGCGCGGTCTTCGCCACCGAACGCGCGCTCCGCGACGCGCTCGCGCCGGACAAGGTGAACCTCGCGAGCCTCGGGAACGTCGTGCCGCACCTTCACTGGCACGTGATCCCGCGCTTCCGCGACGACCGCCACTTCCCCGCCCCGATCTGGGGCGCCCCGGCGCGCGAGGCCGCGCCGGCTCGCACCCTCGATCGCGAGCGGCTCGCCGCCCTTCTCGCCGCCCTCCTGTGACTTTTGCCCGGCCCCGGTGCGCCGACCCCGCCGGCGGGCGCCAACGAAGGCTCAGCCAAATCAACGGAATGGGCGATATACTGCATGCCGTTTGCATACCGGGGCCCCGGGGCCTGTCCACGCGAATTGCGCCGAACGACCGCCATGCCGAGCTTTGCGCCCAGCACGCAGCAGCCCGTGGTCACTGACCTCAAGAGCTGCGAAGCCTGGCTCGCGCGCGCCACGCTCGCCGATCCGAAGCAGGCGTGCCGCGAGCTCACGGGGCTGCTCGAATCGCTCGAGGAGGTGCCGCCCTCGGAGGGCGCGCTCGTCGAGGTCCTCGAGCGGCTGCGCGAGCCGATCGTCGTCGCGCTGGCCGAGCACGCGAAGCGCTACGCCGGCCGCCCGCTCCCGCTCAAGGATTTCGAGATCACCGCGTTCGAGCAGGTCTTCGACCTCTGGACCACCCTCGGCCGCGCCTATCGCCGGCTGCTCCGCAGCGCGCTCGAGGACGGGAGCGCCGACCTCGCCAAGCAGAAGCCGCTGCTCGCGCAGCGCGCGCTCGACTGCATCGCCGAGCTGATGCTCGCCCACTACCGCTCGCGGCGCGAGATCGACAACGAGCAGTGGCGCGACCTCCATCAGCTCTACCGCGCCGCGGACGAGGCCGGCCTCGCCATGACCACCGTGTCGGCGGGCTATCGCTCCAAGTCGGTGTCCACGTGCGCGGAGGTGTACGTCCGCGCGCTGCTGCTCTCGCTTGCCAACCCCTACGCGCTCGCCACGCGCGAGCTCGCGTGGGCGCGCCGCTGGGCGACCATGTGGGCCTACAAGGTCGAGCTCGCGCCGGCGGCGGAAGACGCGCAGGGCTACGCGATCGATCTCGCGGGCAACCAGGCGCCAGCCTGGACGACGCGCGACGCCGCGACCCCGACGACGCGCTTTCTCGAGACCGCGAATCTGCGCCGCAGCATCCGCAGCCGCATCAAGAAGCTCGACTCCGGCGTCGACCCGCAGACGCTCGGCCTGGGGAAGGACGCCGTGCAGCCCGAGGCCGGGCGGCTGCTGAACACGCTGCTGCGCGCCTGGGTCGAGGCCCCGGCGTCGCGGCAATTCACCCGGCGGCTGGTCGCCGCCCGCACCGAGCTCGTGAGCAGCTTCGATTCGATTCACCTCGCCGTCAGCGGCCGGGCGTTCAAGAGCGCCTCGCGGCACTGGGATTACTCGCGCCGCGACGCCGAGCAGATCCACATCTACCAGGGCACGGCGGCCGCGGCCACCGAAGAGGTCGCGGCGGCTTTCACCGCCGAGAAATGGGAGACGCTGGATGAAAGCGCGAACGGGTTCCGCCTGCGCCGCAAGGGGCCGGGCGAGCGGCTCGCGCTCGGCCAGCTCGTCGCGCTGCGGCCGAACGGTGCGCGCGGCTTCATCCTCTCGGAGGTGCGCTGGCTGATGAGCGGGATCGACCAGTCCCTGACCATCGGCGCGGCGGCGCTGCCGGGGCTCGCCAAGGGCATCGCGGCGCGGTCGGCGAGCTCGGCGACCAGCGCGCCCGAGGCGTACATGCAGGCGTTCCTGCTCCCCAACGCCGCCAGCCAGCCCGGCTCGCTCGTGCTGCCGTCGGGCTGGTATCAGCACGGCCGCGAGCTGGAGCTGAAGGACGAGGACGAGTCGATGCGGGTGAAGCTCGCCGGCCTCGTCCACCGCGGCTACGACTACGATCGCGCCAACTTCTCGGTCGTCGGCTCCGCCGCCAGGGTCTGACCCGCGAGCCAGTTCACGCGCCGCGGCGGGAACGCGGCGGAGAAGCGGCTGCCCTTTCCGATCTCGCTCGCGACCTCCAGCCGCGCCTGGTGGCGCGTCAGCACGTGCTTGACGATGGCGAGCCCGAGCCCGGTGCCGCCGGTCTCGCGGGAGCGGCCGGTGTCGACGCGATAGAAGCGCTCGGTGAGCCGCGGGATGTGGCGCGCCTCGATCCCGATGCCGGTGTCCTCGACCGTGATCCAGCCCTCGCCGTCGCGCCCGGTCCACTCGATCGCGATCCGGCCGTCCTTCGGCGTGTAGCGGATCGCGTTCGACACCAGGTTCACGATCGCGCTCGCGAGCTCGTGCTCGTCGCCCCAGAGCGTCGCGGGCGGCCCGAGCCGGAGCTGGATCGCCTGCCGGCCGGCCGAGAGCGCGCGCGCCTCCTCGGCCACGGCGCGCAGGAACTGATGCACGTCGATCGGCGCCTCGCGCGCCGGCTGCGCGCTCGACTCGAGCGCCGACAGCGTGAGCAGATCGTCGATCAGCCGCAGCATCCGGTCGGTCTGCGAGCGCATCAGCGCCAGCACCTGCTGGCCGCGCGGCTCCTCGAGCCGCACGTTGCCGTCGGCGATCGTCTCCAGGAACCCGCTCACGACCGTGAGCGGCGTCTTCAGCTCGTGCGAGACGTTGGCGACGAAGTCCCGGCGCATCGTCTCGACCCGCTCCCACTGCGTGATGTCCCGCGACAGCAAGAGTTTCTCGTCCTGGCCGTAGGGCACCACCCGGACCGATAGCACGAGCTCGTCGGCGTGCGCGAGCCGCACCGTGAGCGGCTGGCCGTACGCCCCGCCCTTGAGGTAGCTCACGAAATCGGGGTTGCGGACGAGGTTCAGGATCGGCTGGCCCTGGTCGCGGCGCGCGTCGAGCCCGAAGTAGCGCTCCGCCGTAGCGTTCGCCCAGCTGATGTGGTCGTCCGCGTCGAGCACGATCACGCCGTCGGGCATCGCCTGGGCGGCGCTGCGGAA
>Ga0184633_10001392_pt1 | contig 10052 bp, 7 predicted proteins | sample PLM31_170_b1_FD_133156 | JGI IMG/M metagenome (GOLD analysis project Ga0184633, IMG submission 133156) | Groundwater sediment microbial communities from an aquifer in East River, Colorado, USA - PLM3-1_170_b1 | ecosystem: Environmental > Terrestrial > Soil > Riparian zone | place: USA: East...
ACTGCACCAAAGGGTTCTGGTCCCTCGGCCGGCACGAGACGTGCGGCGAGACCCCTTGCCAGGAGTACGACTTCCTCGGCGCGTCGCCGTTCAAGAAGAAGCTCACGTATCGCGCGATGCGTGAGGACTTCCTGTCGTTCCTCGAGCAGAACGACCACCCCCGCGTGCGCCGCTATCCGATCGTCGCGCGCTGGCGCGACGACGTCTTCTTCACGCAGGCGTCGATCTACCCCTTCCAGCCGTGGGTCATCGACGGCGTCGCGAGCCCACCCGCGAATCCCCTCGGCATCTCGCAGCCGTGCGTCCGATTCACGGACATCGACAACGTCGGGAAGACGGGCCAGCACTTCACCATGTTCGAGATGATGGCCCACCACGCGTTCAACTTCCCCGGGCGGTTCCTCTACTTCAAGGACCGCACGGTCGAACTGTGCCAGACGTTCCTCGTCGAGCGGCTCGGACTCGACCCGAGCGTCGTGCGCTACAAGGAGTCGTGGTGGCAAGGCGGCGGCAACAGCGGCCCGTGCTTCGAGGTGACGTTCGGTGGTGCGGAGGCCGCGACCCTCGTCTTCATGGAGAACCGCGAGACGCCGCAGGGCCGCGTCCCGATGGACACGAAGGTCGTCGACACGGGCTACGGACTCGAACGGCTGACGTGGCTCAGCCAGGGCACGACGTCCGCGTACGAGGCCGTCTTCGGCGAGGCCCTCGCGTACCTGAAGCGCGCGACCGGCGCGAAGCGCGTCGACGAGCGCATCCTCATGGAGTACGCGAAGGTCGCGGGGATGTTCAAGGTCGAGAGCCTCGCGGACATCCGAGAGATCCGCCGGCGCACGTCGGAGCGGCTCGGCATCACGCCGGAGGAGCTCGTCGCGGAGGTGTCGACCCTCGAGGCCCTCTACACGATCTGCGACCACGCGCGAGCCCTCATCTTCGTCCTCGGGGACGGCGTCGTGCCGTCGAACGGCCGCGAAGGCTACTTCGCACGGCTCCTCGTGAGACGCGGCCTGCGCGCGCTCAAGGGCCTCAACATCGCGTACACGCTCGCGGACACGATCTCGTTCATGATCGACCAGATGCGCGACGACTACCCGGAGTTCTTCTTCAACAAGGCGGACATCCTCAAGCTCTTGAAGGTCGAGGAGACCCGCTACAAGGAGACCCTCGAGAAGGGGCGGGCGATTGTCGGCCGCATGGAGGCGGACCTCAAGGCCGCGGGGAAGACGTTTGACACGGAGGCCCTCATCGACCTGTACGACAGCCAAGGCCTCAGCCCCGACGTCGTCCAGGAATTCACGTCCCTCGTCGTCGAGGTGCCGGACGACTTCTACGCGCGTGTCGCGGCGCGGCACGAAGCGCCGGTCCTCCACGCCGGCCCCGAGGTGTCGTATCCCACGGACCTGCCGCCGACGAAACTGCGCGTCTACGACGACCGCAGGAAGCGCCGCTTCCGGGCGAAGGTCCTCGCGGTCCACGGCGATGCCGTCGTCCTCGACGTGACCTACTTCTACCCGGAGGGCGGCGGCCAAGAAGCGGACCACGGGACGATTGGCGGGCACGAGGTGTTCGACGTGCAACAGGTCGGCCCGAGCGTCGTGCACCGCGTGCGCGGGGACGCCTCGAAGCTCGTCGGGACGCGAGTAGCGTGCGAGATCGACGACGCCCGCCGGCGCGCGCTCATGAACCACCACACGGCGACGCACATCGTCCTTGGCGCGGCGCGCAAAGCCCTCGGGAATCACGTGTGGCAGGCGGGCGCGCACAAGGCGCAGGACTCCGCCCGCCTCGACGTCACGCACTTCGACCCTCTGACGGATGACGAGGTCGCGCGGATCGAGGCGCTCGCGAACGAGCAAATCCTCCGCGCCGCGCCCGTGCGCGCGAAGTTCGTTGCTAGGGACATCGCGGAGAAGAAGCATGGCTTCCGGCTCTACCAAGGCGGCTCCGTGCCCGGCGGCGAGGTGCGCGTCGTCGAGATTCCGAAGTGGGACGCCGAAGCGTGCGGCGGCACCCACGTCACGCGGACGAGCGACGTCGGGCTGATCAAGATCCTCCGGTCGACGCGGATCCAGGACGGCGTCGTACGCCTCGAATACGCCGCGGGCAAGCCCGCGTTCGAGGCGGTCCAGCAGCAGTCGCGGGACCTCGCGCGGACCGCGGAGGCCCTCGGCGTGCCGACGCATCAAGTCGTCCAGGGAGCGACGCGCCTCGCCGAGGAGTGGCGGGCCCAGCGGCACGAGCTCGAGCGGCTTCGCGCGAGCCAGGCCGGCCCGACCGTTGCGGGGCTCCTCGCCTCGGCGCCCGTCGTCGGCGGCGCGAAGGTCGTCGTTCATTCGGTGGACGGCGAGATGAAGGACCTCCTGCCCCTCTCGAAGGAGATCTGCGCGGACCCGGACGCCGTGGCGATCCTTGGCGCGCGCTCTCCGACGGGTGCGTGCCTCGTCGTGTCCCACGGCGCGAACGTTCGGCTTGATGTGCGGCCCGCCCTGTCAGACGCCGCCGCCGCGATCGGCGGGAAGGGCGGGGGGCGCGAGGACTTCGCCCAGGGCGCCGGCCCGAAGGCGGAGGGCCTCGAGGACGCCCTTATCGTCGCCCGCCGCGCCGTCGAGGCGCGGCTGAAGGGGCAGGGCGGATGACATGGCGATCCGCGGCTGGCGGCAGCGGGTCCGGGACTACGCGGACATCACGAACGTCGGGCCGATCGTCCGCCGCTACTTCGTGATCGGGGCGTTCGACGGCGCCCTCACGATCCTCGGCGTCGTGATCGGCGCGTTCGTCGCGAACGCGGGCTCGAAGGTGATCATCGGCGCGTCCGTTGCCGCGTGCATCGGGCTCGCCGTGAGCAGCGCGGTCGGGGCGTACGAGGCGGAGCGCGTCGAGAAGAAGCTCGACCAATATACCCTCGAGCGCGCGATGCTGACGAAGATGAGCGAGGAGCACCGCGACGCGTTCCGCTTCGCCGCCGTCGTGAGCGCGCTCGTCCACGGCATCGCGCCCCTGATCGCGGGGATCCTCCCCGTCGTCCCGTTCCTCTTCTTCGACATCGCCACGGCGACGGTCGGGGCGATCGTGATCACGCTCGCCATCCTCTTCGCCGTAGGAACGTACCTCGGCCGGCTCGTCCGCGACAGGCTCTTTGTCACGGGGCTCCGATTCGTCGCCGCGGGCGTCGCGACGGCGGTCCTCCTGTGGCTCGTCGGACCCGTCGCCTTTTGAGGCCCGCGCACGTTTTAATAGAAGGGTGGAATCGGCACGGACGTGGCGAGTGCGGACGTCGAGGTCGAGAGGCTCAAGGTCGCCGTCTCGAGGCACTTCTCCGTGTACGGCGTGATCGTGACGCCCCTGGCCCTGACGTTCCAGGTCACCGCGCCGGACGGGTTCGACGCACCCTTCGACGGCCTGAGGCGCGAGCTCGTCCCGATGAACTACATCCCGACGATCACGCAGGAGCGCGGGGAGACGCTCGTCCACGTCCAGCGCCGCCCGACGCCCCGGTTCGCGCGCCGCGAGGTGAACCTCGCTCTCCTCGGGATCACAATCGTCACGATGGCGATCGGCGGAGCCGTGAACTGGGCGGACTACGTGGGAATCGACTGGACGACGGCGGAGGCCTTCGGCCAAGGCTTCTTGTTCTTCGGCCTGCCGCTCCTCACAATCCTCGGCGCGCACGAGATGGGTCACTACTTCGTCGCGAGGCGCTACCACGTCCACGCGTCCCTGCCGTTCTTCCTGCCGTCGTTCCCGCCCCTCGGGACGTTCGGGGCGTTCATCTCGATGCGCGACCCGATCCCGAACCGGCGCGCCCTCCTGGACATCGGGGTTTCGGGCCCGCTCGTCGGCTTCGCGCTCGCGATCCCCATCGCCCTCGGGGGCCTAGGCCTCTCCGCCGCGAACCCCCAGGTAGGGACCGCACCGGAGCCCTCGTTCCTCTTTCTGTTCCTCTCAGCGTTCTTTCCGCTCCCGAAGGGCTACTTGATGCATCCGCTCGCCTTCGCGGGCTGGGTCGGGCTGTTCGTGACCGCAATCAACCTCCTCCCCGCGGGGCAGCTCGACGGCGGCCATGTCGCCCGCGCCCTCCTCGGGAGGAACCAGCACTACCTTTCGTGGCTCGCGGTCGGCGCCCTGTTCATCATGGGCACGATGTACTTCGGGTGGTTCATCTTCGCCTTCCTGATCATGACCCTAGGCCTGCGACACCCGCCGCCGCTCAACGACATCACGCGGCTCGACCCGCTCCGAAAGGTCGTCGGGGTCGCCGCCATCGTGATCCTCTTCCTCACGTTCATCCCGGTGCCCTTCACGTCCGTGCCCGCGCGGGTGGACTTCGCGTTCGAGGACCTGGCCGGTCAGGTGATTTCGAGGCTCAACGAGAGCATCGACCTCGGGGGCACGATCACCCTCGTCTTCGTCGTGAACAACACGGGCGGACTGCGGGAGTCAATCGGACTCCTGATCTTCCCGAACAACCTCGACAACTTCGGCTGGAGCCTCGCCTTCGACGGGGCGAGCCTCGTAGGCCCCGCCGGTATGCGGAACGTGTCCACGAGCGGCCTCACCGCGTCCTTCGTGCTGAACGGCACGGAGCACGCGGTCGTGCGTCTCCGGGTCGACGCACCCGTCGCGCCCGCCCCCGCACGGCCCCAGGTTACGTTCGTCGTCCGCGCGGAAGTTGAAGGATCCATCCCGAAGCTCGAGGACGAGCTCCCGGTCACGCTCAACGTCGCCTGAACGCGCAGAACGTCCGCGTGAGGGAACGGTGGACCCGCAACGCGTGTGCTTCGACCAGCTCGAGGTGCTTCTCGCCGACCTCGATCGCCTTCTCGCTCGGGAGCACGGCGGCGGCGTGGCTTCCGGGCGGCAGGACCTCCGCGAACGTCGCGAAGGCCCGGTCGTACAGGTCAAGGAGCGGCTCGCCCCGTGTCGAGGCCGCGCGACCGTACGGCGGGTCCGTCGCAATCCCGTCCACGGAGCGCGCCCGCCACGGCGGGACGCGGGCGTCCGCGACGACGAACTCACCGGTCGCGTGCAGCGCGTGCAGGGACGTCCGTGCGCCGCGGACCATCGTGCGTTCGACGTCCGCGCCGACACCGCGCAGCCCGATGCGGGAGGCCTCCAGGAGGACCCCGCCCGTGCCGCAGAACGGGTCGAGGAGGCGACCCGCGGTCGGCACACGGGACAGGTTCACGAGGGCCCGCGCTAGCTTCGGGTGAAGGGAGATCGGCAAGGAGAACGGCCGCCGCGCGACCTTCGAGGTTTCGAACATGGACCGCTCCACGCGATGGAGGACCCGAGCGAGGCTCACGTCCTCGCCGACGAGGAGCCGCAGGTCGAGGGAGGGCGAGGTCAGATCGACGCGGCCCGTGCGGTCCAGGTCCGCGCCGAGGGCTCCTTCTAGCGCGTGGACGTCGATGTCCACATCGAGGCCGCGAGCCCGCACGCGGAACGATGCACCGGCCAGGTCCATCTCTCGCGCGAACGCCCGGACCTCGTCGAAACTCCCTTGGACGAGTTCTGTCGACACGATATGCGCGAGGCCGAGGCGGCGCACCGCGCGCTCGACGGGACCCGTCGCGTCAATCGTGACGAGTTTCGAGGTCCATGCGACGGAACGCACGTCGGCATGCTCGGCTTCCAAGGTCGCGAGGGCTTCCGCCCGTGGTAGGGTTGGATGCTCCCCGGACACCTCGATCAGGACGCGCACGGCCCGGTCGAAGCCGGTATGTCCTCATGAGGCTGCCGACGGACGTTACGTTCAAATGCACTGCGGGAATTCGATGCTACGTTGCAGGTCCGGCCCTTCGTCCCGAACGACCTCCCGGCCGTGACGACGATCGTCCGGGACGCACTGCGCGAGAACTACCCGACGTCGATCTACTTGGACATCCACAAGTGGTGGCGAGAGGGATTCCTCGTCGCAACGCTCGAGGGCCACCCGGTGGGCTTCCTCGCAGCCGTCGTCCCGTCGGACGCGCAGGCGAGGATCCTCATGCTCGCGGTCACCGAAACAAACCGCTCCCGCGGGATCGGGTCCTTCTTGATGGACCAGTTCCTGAAAGCGTGTGGGATGCGCGGGCTGAAGCGGATCGAGCTCGAGGTCCGTGTATCGAACACGCGCGCGATCAGGTTCTACGCGAGGTACGGGTTCGCAATCTCCCAAACGCTGCCGAAGTTCTACACGGATGGCGAGGACGGCTACAAGATGCAGCGATACTTGTAGGACTGACGTCCGTTCACCGACCGGTGCGAGTTGACCTACTGGTACCCCTGGACGTCGTCGCCCTCGTGGACGTTCCAGTAGTGGTAGGGCGACGTCTCCTTCTGCGCGGCAGAGATGTCCGTGCCCACGCCGGCCATGTACGACCCGTACCGGTCGCGGATCTGCTCCTCGATCGTGCGGGCGACCTTGATCGCTCGCCGAACCTGTTCGGCATCAATCGACTCGGACCCGTCCGTGACCGCGATGTCCCCCGCGGACCGGATGAGGCCGCCGAGCTCGCGCAGGCGGAGTGTCAGCCCTTTCTCCTTCTTGTCGAGATCCTTCGCCCGGCGTCTCGCCTCCTCGATGACCGCGAGGACCGCCTGCGGGGTTGCATGCGGAATCCTCTTGTCGACGGCGATCTCCTGCGCGACGAATTGCACCATCTTTGCACGGTTCGCTTCGTTGTCGTCCATCGCCGTCTCGACGAGGACCTCGTAGCCGCCGCCCGCGATCCGCGACCGCAGCGGCGACAAGATGTGCGGCAGGTCCTGGATGTTGCACGCCCCGACGAAGATGAAGTCGCACGGGACCGCCTCCACCTTGACGCTCGCGCCCGCGCTCTGAGGGTTGCGCCCGGAGATCGGGAAGCGCTTCTCCTGCATCGCCGTCAGGATGAAGCGTTGCATGTGCCCCAGCTGGGGCAGCTCGTCGATGAACAGGACGCCCTGGTGGGCCTCGTGGATCGAGCCGGCGACGACGCGGTCGTACGGCTGCGTCCCTAGCTGCGGGTGGCCTCCGTACGGATCGTGCCGGACATCCCCGAGGAGCTCCGTGTCGCTCGCCCCCGTCGCGAGGACGAACGGACGTCGGGTGATGGGCACGAGGACCTTGCGCGGGCTCTCCTTCTCGACCTCGCGGCGCTTCTCCAGCGCCTTCTGGTCGAGCACGCGGAGCATGTCGCCGGCGCGCTCGTAGACGACGACCTCCTCCTTCCCGAACTGCTGGCGCGTCGTCGTCACGCGGTCCCGCCCGCCCATCTGCGCGAACGTGACCTCGAAGATGCCGCCGAGCAGATCGCCGAAGGGGTTCCCGACGTTCGACTGCGCGACGGCCTTCGGGCGGGCGCACTTCGGGCACATCCGATCGCCCGGCGAACTGTATGTGCCGCAGTGGACACACTTGTAGCCGAGGCGCTCCGCGACGTTGATCGGCGCTTCCTTCGGGTCAATGAGGTCGCCCTCCGCGCCGGCGAGCCGACTGCGCTCCGCGAGGACCTCGTCGCGCTGCTTGACCTCGACGAGCGGCCGCTCCGGGTTCTCCGGGTTGTGGACGATCCGGATCTCCTCTGTCACGGCGGGCAGGTGGAGGCTCAGGGCCTGCGCGATCATCGACTTGCCCGTCCCGGGCGGGCCGACAAGGAGGAAGTGTCGGCGCTGGCTCGCCGCGATCCGCGCCAGCCTGACCGACTCGTCCTGGCCGATGACCCGTTTGAGCGGGTCGTCCGGGATGAGGATGTCCGCCGTCGAGTCGATCTCCTCGAGGGCGAAGGCGTCGTCCGTGGCGAGGAGCCGGCTGCGCGGGATAGTCGCCACCTCACGTCTACGAGGCGAAGTCGGACCGCGTCCACACCTCGAGGCCGGCGGGCTGCTTCGTGATCGTGCCCATCTTCGTGCCGACGATCGAGTGCATGTTCATCTCCGCCGCGATGTCGAGGATGCGCTGCGTGATGATTCCGTCGAAGACGAGGGCGCGCGCCTGCTTCGTCGTCTTGAGCGTGTCGACGAGGTCCCGGACGGGCACCTCCGCTGCGACGGTGTCGTCGTCCGCGAGGAGACGCGCCTTCGAGGAGCCGCTCATCTGGAGGAGCATCTCGCGGTACCGCTCCAGCTTCGGCGTGAGGGTGCGCGTCGTCGGCGTCAGGGGCGGCAGACCCTGAACCGGGCGCGGCTCCGGGCTCCGCGGCTCGGGCGCGCGAGGCTCCGTCGGCATCGGCCGTGGCGCGGGCGGCGCATCGAACTCCGCGGGCGCGGGCCGGTCGTCGGACTTGTACACCTGGCCCGAATAGCCGGACATCTCGACGTACTGGTCCGCGGCGACCTTGTTCCGCAGGGCCTTCATAATCTGCTTCTGCGTCATCTCCTCGACCTCTCGACCGCGCGGTGCGCGCGCGATGAAGTCGAGCTCCGCGACCTGCAGGAGTTCCTTCAGGATGAGGTCGCCCCCGCGGTCGCCGTCCACAAAGGCCGTCACGGCGCGCTCCTTCGACAGCTCCTGGATCGTACGCGGGACGTTCGTCCCCTCGCACGCGATCGCGTTCTTGATTCCGTTCCGCAACAGGTTGAGGACGTCCTGGCGGCCCTCGACCACGATGATCGCGTCGCTGTCCGCGACGTTCGGGCCGGCGGGCAGGCGCTCGGGGCCGAACGAGACGATCTCCGCGATCTGGACGGTCTTCCGCACCTCGTCGAGGAGGTCCGTGCCCGTCGTCTTCGAGTCCTCGACCATCTTGCTCAGCAGGGCGCGGGCGCGCTCGATGATCTTGTTGCGCTTGACGACGCGGACGTCCTCGACCTTCTCGACGCGGATCGCGGCCTTGCACGGCCCGACGCGGTCGATCGTCTCGAGCGCAGCCGCGAGGATCGACGTCTCGACCTGGTCCAAGGACGACGGGATGAGGATTATCCCCTCCGACCGCCCCTTCTTGCTCTGGACGTCGACCTCGATGCGGCCGATGCGGCCGCTCTTTTGCAGATCGCGGAGGTCGAGCTCCTCCCCGAGGAGCCCCTCCGTCTGGCCGAAGACCGCGCCGACGACGTCGGGCTTCTCGACGATGCCCTCCGCCTCCATGCGGGCCTGGATCATGTACTTCGTCGTAGTAGGATCGATGTTCATGTTCTCCCTTCGTTGAGTTGGTTGTCTTCCGTGGGCTCAGCCCGGCGCCGCGTCTTGCGGCCCGCTAATCCGGACGTCTCTCAACCCCGAAAGGGGTCAGTCGCCTCGTGTCACCGGAGGCATGAAAGGATGATTCGGATGAGTGGGATCCGCGCGATGCGGTCCGGCTGATATCCCGTGAGGCCTACTGGAACCGGCTCTATTTAAATATTGTTGGGGGGTCATTCGCGGGCCTGATAACACCTTCGGCTTCAGGGCGCGCGGCGCTTTGTTCGCCGCATGCCCCACCGCTGGACCTTGCCCGCGTAGTATCGTTTCGAAGGCTTGGACCGCTCCCGCGTCTCGACGATCGACGCGATCCGCTCGACGAAGCGGTCGAGCGATTCGACGTCGGAGATCTCCTTGCGGCACGCCTTCGTCAGGCGGGCGCGGACCTCGTCGTCGTACCGAACGGCGTTCGCCGCCAGGCCGTCCCTCAGCTGGCGCGCGAGCCGGCCCCCGCGGACGTCCCAGTCCGTCAGGATGATCGCCTTGCGGTGGTCCCGCGCGAGGTCCTCACAGAGGGCAAAGACGGTCGTGCCCCGGTTGATCGGCCGGATTTCCCCGAGGATGCCGAGGGCGCGCAACGCGCGGACGTCCCGCTCGCCCTCCACGATGATCGGCGCGTTCCGATTCTTCTCAGTCAGATCGTCGAGAATATCCTGCAGCTCCTCGTGGACGGCCTCGTAGTCGACCATCATCTCACTGCCGCGCGCTCGGCCGTCCGATCGGTGACCCACGAACCGCCCATCGCAACGAACGAACGGGGCGGTCCTCATTAGGATTGCGCCGCGACGCCCGCGGGAGCCGAGGCATCAAATAGCCGCCTCCGGATACGTTCGCCGTGCCCGGAGAGGACGCGGTCAACTTCGAGCGCGTGACGAAGGTGTACCGCGAGGAGACGGGGCGCAAGACGCTGACG
>Ga0184633_10001393_pt1 | contig 10050 bp, 8 predicted proteins | sample PLM31_170_b1_FD_133156 | JGI IMG/M metagenome (GOLD analysis project Ga0184633, IMG submission 133156) | Groundwater sediment microbial communities from an aquifer in East River, Colorado, USA - PLM3-1_170_b1 | ecosystem: Environmental > Terrestrial > Soil > Riparian zone | place: USA: East...
GGGCCAACTGGCAAAGGCGCCAGTGCTGCTGAGAGGTCTCTGAGGAAGACCTTTCTAGCAGTAGTGGTGCCTTTTTATTTGTTGCATCAAGAACAGGCGTGGGCGGAAGGCGTTTGACGGCATGAGCGTGATAGACATCGTGGAAGAACGGCTCACGGAGGAGTGTGTGGTCCTTGAGGAGATCGCCGGAGCCTTGGTCGGCTCGGGAACTCTGCAGCAGAGGCTCGACCAGGCGCTGGATCTCCTGCGGGACCGCCTTCAGGTAGTACGGGCCAGGCTCGCTCCCCGAGAGGGTGAAGCAGATGAGCCCGAGGTCCACACCTTCACCGAACCGCTCACGCTCCTCCACCCGAGCCTCGTCGGGCAGAGCGACGCGATGGGCCAGGTCTACCAGGCCATCAGGCGTGTGAGCGACAGCCAGGCCACAGTCCTCCTGCGAGGAGAAAGCGGCACCGGCAAGGAGCTGGTGGCGAAGGCGATCCACCTGGAAGGGCCGAAAGCAAAGGGCCCATTCGTGCAGTTACACTGCGCGGCGGTGACCGAGACCTTGCTGGAGAGCGAGTTGTTCGGACATGAGCGGGGTGCGTTCACCGGGGCGGTCGACACGCGCAAGGGACGGTTCGAACTGGCTGATGGCGGCACCTTGTTCCTGGATGAAATCGGTGACATCCCCCCCCGCCACGCAGGTGAAGCTGCTTCGCGTCCTGCAGGACAAGTGCTTCGAACGGGTGGGAGGAAGCCGGCCCTTGACGGTCGACGTGCGCGTGATTTCTGCCACGCACCGAGACCTGGAAGCGATGGTGTAGGCGGAATCCTTCAGGGAGGACCTTTACTACCGCCTCAATGTCGTGCCGATCACGCTGCCGCCGTTGCGAGAGCGCGAAGGGGATGTCCCGCTGCTGATTGACCATTTCCTATCTCGGTTCAACCGGGAAAATCGGCGTGAGGTCCGTCTAGGACCCGGTCTGCTGTCTCTCATGGCCAGGTATCACTGGCCTGGGAATGTTCGGGAGCTTCAGAACTGTGTGGAGAGGCTGGTGGTCATGGCCGACGCCGATCACGATCTGGTGACGTTCGAGGCCATTCCCCCGTCGCGCTGCGCGGATATTTCACCGACATGAGACAGGTCACCGGCGGGGAGCTCGGTCGGGGAAGAAAGGAGCGGCAGGAGGGACAGCCGCTCAGCGCAAGTCTGCAAGCCATCGAACGACGGCGGCTACTGGACGCGCTCGAGCGAGCCGGGTGGGTTCAGGCGAGGGCGGCTCGCGCCCTGGGGCTGACACCCCGACAGGTGGCGTACAAGATGCGGAAGTATGGGATCAGTGAGTTGAAATGAGGGCAATGGATGTCCGGGCTAACTTCCGTGCTCGCGCAACGCGCACGATCGCAATGTGCTCGCTGGATGCGCGCAGTAAAGGACAGTCCGGCCAACCCTACTGGTTGTAGAAGCGAAGAAAGCAAATAATAGGCGCGCGGTAGAGCCCAGCCGCCCCATAGTCATCAATGAATCTAAAGACTTCCATACCCTAGTATGTGGAGAGGGGAGATAAAAGCAGGGAGGAGGCCAGGAGGAGTCCATATGGAAGAAAAGAAGGCGAGGGATATGATTAAGGCCAAGCGGCTGGAGAAAAAGGTGACGATTGCCCAACTGGCCAAGACAGTTGGCAAGAATCCGACGTTCGTGGCGGCAGCGCTCCAAGGCAATCACCGTCTGACTGAAGACGAGGCCAAGAAAGTGGGCAAGGCGCTGGAGCTTGATAGAGAGACCACGGAGTCGCTCACGAAGTTTCCGGTACGAACCGACTTTCCGAATGCGACCGACCCGTTCAAATATCGGCTTTTGGAAATTATCGGAGTGTATGGAGATGCCCTGCGAGAAATGGCCAACGAGATGTTCGGGGATGGGATCATGAGCGCGATCGATTTTACGCTCGACATGGAACGCGTGACCGGCAGCCAGGGGGAAGCTCGCTGCAAGATCACCCTGAACGGGAAGTGGTTGGAGTATAAAACGTTCTGAACTTTGGAGTCGGAGGGAGCGCCCGCCGGAGAGACTCTGCAGTGCCCTTTCCGACACTGCCTAATACCAACCCGTCCACGAATCCAGCTGGGGTGTGTGTAACGGCGGGGCCTTGGTTCAAGTAGACCGTGTATTTGAATTGAAACTATGTTGTAGGAACACTGACAGCTTCTCCCTTCAGGTGTTACATGCCTAACGTTTTCCTGGAGACAATGGCGCCTCCAGGCTGGGTGATGTAGACCTGGCGAGTGGACAATGGCGTCCTCCGCCCCGGCAGGGACCGAGGACGCTTTATTTTTTCACCCACAGCGCTCGTCTTGGAGACAACGGCGTCTCCGATGTCTGGAAGAGAACTCGGACAAGGGACAAAGGCGTCCTACGTCCGAAAGGCATTTTTGTCTTGCAGCTTTCCACATTCCATAAGGAATGAGGAGATGTGCGATGAAGATCGTAATGTTTACCGCTCTGGTGGTACTGATTGTAGGGCTGTGGCTGTGTCCTCCGGCATGGGCCGAAATCGAGAGCAGTGTGGTTGACGGAATCGCGGCTAGTAGCTATCACAAGCGGAAGGCAACCTTGGACAAAGCCAACGAGGCAGCGGAAGCGAAAGGCTTGACGCTGGAAGCATTGAGGAAAGCCTGTGGTGTGATGCCCATTCGTATCGGCGCGCAGCTCTCGGGGCAGGCTCCCGTGGAAAAGAAGTCTCAGGAATGCCTGGAGGGCCAGCTCGGGCTGACACCAGGAACCTTGGCTCCGCTACTGAAGCCCCCTGCTCGGTGGAACGTCGGATTTATTTATCGTCTCCATGAGGCAGTGGACGTGTACGCGCCGGCGATTCAAGGCTGGATGAACGAGCACTTCGGTGACGCCATCATGTCGGCTATCGACTTCGTCGTTGATGTGAAAGAAACCAAGGGCAGCCATGGTGAGCGCCGCATTCAGATCATCTTTGACGGGAAGGCGCTTCCGTACTCCAATGATGAAGGCTGGGCTCCATCCCACTAGTAGGATCGCGGTTGTTCAACGGTCCTGTGTGGGCAAGTTTCCGCAAGAGCGCGCGAGCATCCTTTGAGGTGACGAGATGCTTTAGCTGTCTGCGAGGCGCCGGCAGGACCCTGTCGGCGCCTTTGTTTTAGGGAACGCGTGAGATGGCCAGGTCTTGGCGGGTCTGGCACCGGCGTTGGTCTCCTGTGTGGGCACCTAATCTGATCCTCAAACTGGTTGACCGCGTGGTGGGGTTGCGGGTGTCGGCTGAAGAGGAGTCCATGGGGTTGGATCTCAGCCAGCACCACGAACGCGCGTATTCATAAGCCACTCAACGCTAGGAGTGGAGCGCCCCGACTAAGACTTTACCTTTCACCTATCCAGGTGGCATGCGGTCGTAAGCGACTTCGCCGAAGCGGCGGGGACCCACCCGGCATCTGGAGAAGGAAAGCTGGAACTGACCAAGGCACTGCGGTCCGCATGACCGCAGCCGCGGGAATTCCAGAAGGCTTCCACTCCAGACTGCCGTGGAAGGGGTGCCGCGAGAGGCGCGGAAGGGATAGACCGAATGCCGCCTGCTCCCCTCGTTTTTGTCTGATTCCAGACAAAATTGTCTGATCTCTTCCTCCCTTCTTTGTCTGGAGTCGCATTCCTAGCTGAATATCAGCGCTTTCTGGCTGGCATTAAAGTTGCTGACCTCTGCTGCATGGAGGTCACCATGCGCGATATAACCAACGATGTCACCGCTTCCCTCTCGACCGATGAGCGGCTCCTCAGTGCGTTGCGCGGTATGGAGTCCCAGACGATCGAAAGCCCGTGCTCATTGCTGCCGGGCATGACCTGGTCGCAGGTGTTCCTGGCCATCGACTGGCTGAGCCGGTCCGGTGTTGTCTCGCTACGGCCTTCTGGCCGCCGGGATTACCAGGTGTCGCTCAATAGGGCAGTGGCCTGACGCATCGTCCTGATATCACCAGGATTGCCGAACAGTCGAAAGCCAAGGCTGCCTATCTGGACGGCATGCCGATGGGCTACCTGATCCTCTCGGCACTGGCCGGCGTCTATCTCGGGTTCGGAATCACGCTTATCTTCAGTGTCGGCGCACCGTTTGCCGCCGAGGGGGCTGCAGCTCAGAAACTGGTCATGGGAGTTGCGTTTGGCATCGCGCTCACGCTGGTCATCTTTGCGGGCTCCGAGCTGTTTACCGGAAACAATATGATCTGCGCGGTTGGAGCTCTGGATGGCGCTGTCTCGTGGGGAACGGTCGGCCGAATTTGGGCCTTCTCCCTGGCCGGTAATCTGGTCGGCTCGCTCGGACTTGCCTGGATGGTGGCCGAGTCCGGCGTGCTGGCGCGGACACCACAGGTGGATCTGTTGATGAAGGTGGCGACGGCGAAGATCACCCTGTCAGGATGGGAACTGGTGGTCCGCGGTATCCTGTGCAACTGGCTGGTCTGCCTGGCGGTCTGGATGGCCGGGAGCACAACCAATGACGTTGCGAAAATGGTGTTGATTTTCTGGTGCCTGCTGGCGTTTGTCGGAAGCGGCTTTGAGCACAGCATTGCCAACTAGTCGTTGTTGGGAATGGCGCTGTTTCTTCCGCATCCGGATTCGGTGACGTGGGCCGGCTTTCTGTGGAACAAAATTTATGTGGTGGTGGGCAACGTGATCGGCGGCAGCGTGTTTGTCGGCGGGCTCTATTGGCTTGCTAGTATGCCGCTTGCGCAATCTCATTCAGAGATGGCGGTCTCGGCCGTTCCCAGTCACCAGGCCACACCATGAACAAGATCGAGGAATTCAAACAAGAGCGCGACGGGTTGGACATCAGGGACGCCATCGAGACCTACGCACGGACGGGGAGGGAATCGATCTCGGAGGGCGATGTCCAGCGCCTCAAGTGGTACGGGCTGTTTCTCCGGAACCCAACGCCCGGATTCTTTATGATCAGGGTTCGGATTCCTGGGGGGAAAACCGGCTCGTACCAGGTGCGGGCGCTTGCCGAGATCGCGACTATGTATGGGAACAATCTCCTGGACCTGACCACGCGACAACAGGTTCAGCTCCGGCACATCCGAATTGAACATGTCCCGGACGTCTTTGCCAAAATGGAGGAGGTTGGACTGAACTCCATGCAGACCGGGATGGACAATGTTCGAAATGTCATGACCTGCCCGGTCGCGGGGTTGGACCCGGAAGAAATCCTGGATGCGACACCGGTGGTGGCGGCCTTGACCCAGGAGATCCTCTACAACCGTGACTATACGAACCTGCCCCGAAAGTTCAACGTCGCGGTGACCGGCTGCCCTGACAACTGCCTGCACATGGAAACCCAGGATCTCGCGCTGGTGCCGGCGTGTCGCGAGACCGGCGGGACAAAAGTGTTCGGCTTCAATATCCTCGCCGGAAGTAAGCTCGGATCGGGCGGCTACCGCATCGCGCGCCCCTTGGATATTTTTGTAACACCTCCTGATGCGGTTGAGGTGTGCCGAGCGATCACGTTCGTCTATCGAGACTTCGGCTATCGTGAGTCACGGAACAACGCGCGCCTTGCATTCCTGCTGGATGACTGGGGCGAGGCTCGCTTCAGGAAGGAAGTGGAAACCCCGGTCAGCCGGACTCTCACACCGGCCGGGACGGATGCGCGCAGGATGTCCGTGAAAGATCATGGCGGGATCTATCGCCAGAAGCAACCTGGAATGAACTATGTGGGGCTGAAAGTGACGGTGGGCCGAATCGAAGCGGAAGACCTCAAGGGTATTGCCGCCCTGGCCGAGCGGTTTGGGACGGGCGAGATCCGCATTTCACCGACTCAGACGCTGATCATCCCGAATGTTCCGGATCGCAAGGTGGGGGACCTGACCGAGCACCCAGTCTTGAAGAAGTTCACCTACAATCCCTCGGCAATTCTGAAAGGGCTGGTCAGTTGCGTCGGGAACGACTACTGCAATCTGGCGGTCATTGAGACCAAGAGCCGGGCGGTCCAGACGGCGAGGGTGCTCGAATCAAGGGTGGGGACCGGCATCAAGCCGATCACAATGCACTGGGCCGGTTGCCCGGCGGGCTGCGGCAACCATCTTGTTGCGGATATCGGCCTCCTGGGGAAAAAAGCCAAAGTGGTTGGCCATGTCGTGGATGCGGTGGACGTGTATGTGGGGGGGCGTTCCGGTCCCGATCCCAAGTTGGCGGTCAAGATTCTGGAAGATGTCCCCTGCGACAAACTTCCGTCGGTTCTGGAAGGGTTAGTCCCCTATCACACCCGTGAGAAGATGCATAGGGTACGAGCAGGCGAGGCGAGGAAGGCCGGCGTGGTGAAGTCGGTGGAGAAGAAAGAGGCCAATCCTGAGCCTCTGCAAGTACCCGTTCCGGTCTTCAATCCTGCGTGACGGCTCCGAACCGATTGGCGAAGAACTGCTGCGCCCACGCCATGTATCGGGTGATGTCGGCGGCAAGACGGGCTGCCCCCTCCTCCCAACGCTCGGCGGTGTAGCCCAGCCGCCGGGAGAGGAAAATGAACGCATCGGAATCGTCAGGCGGGAGCACGAGGTCTCTGGCATTCCCGCGGACGATGCGGAGGGCGTCGATGAGCCCTCTGAGGAACAGATAGGCTTCGCGAAGCGCGATCATTTCATCCGGCTTCAATTCGCCTCCCTGGCCCAGCGAGGCGATGGCCTCGAGGGTGTTAGGCGTCCGGAGCCGGGGGGCGTTGTGACCGTGCATGAGCTGGAGATACTGGACCGCGTACTCGATGTCGATCAAGCCACCCGGACTGTACTTCACGTTCGTCCGTCCGGGTTCGACAAGCTCCTTCACCTGCCGGCGGCGAAGGTCCAGCGCGGTGGGGAGGTCCCAGGGCTGGCCGCTGTACACAAACGCGTCCCGATGCGTTTCCACCTGGTGTCCCAAGGCATCGTCGCCCGCCACGAAGCGTAGCTTGATCAGGGCCTGGCGCTCGAACGGGGCGCTTAGTCCAGCGGCGCTGTAGTAGGTTCGCAGCTCTTCCAGCGTGTTTGCCAGCAAGCCCTTGCCCCCATGCGGCCGCAGACGCACGTCGAGGTGGAAGATGCCTTCCTCTCTCGCCTCGATCCACTGCAGGATTTCCTGAACCAGCCGCTCGAAGTATTCGCTGTTGGCTAACGGCTTGCGACCGGTGGTTCGTCCGCCCCCGCCATACACGAACAGGACTTCGATATCGGATGCATACCCCAGTTCCCAGCCGCCAAACTTACCCATACCGAAGACGGCGAACGGGCATGGTCCTCCGCCGGCCGGCCTCGGGGCGCCATGGATGTGAGAAAGCTTGGCCTGGCAATCACGGGCGGTCTGGTCAAGCACCACGTCGGCCAATTCGGTGAGCGCGCGGGAGAAGTCCGGCAGCGTGGAGGCGGAATCCAGCAGGTGCTTCATGTCGATCCGGAACATCTCCTGATCCTTGAATTGGTTCAGGACGCGTCGCCGCAGATCATTGCTCCGCGCTCTGGACAATCGCTTTCGCAGCTCGCGGGTCATCTCGGGTCGGGGCCGGAAGAGCGCCACACGCTGGTAATCTTCCAGCACCGGTAAGAGATTGGCGTGCTGCCTGCGCAGGAAATCCTCCCAGAGGAAATCGCTGGTGCCGAGGAGACGGGCGAGCAAAGTCAAGGTTTTCTTTTCCTTGAGAAACTCCAACGCCTTCCCGTCACGAGCTTCTTCCAGAATTCGGTCGAGAAAGCGGTCGAAGTATTCGATCGCCTTCGCCGGGTCCGGTGCCCACGTGAGGAAATGCGTGAACTGTTTGATCAGCGCCGCCGTCAGTCGGAGCTCCTGTTGCTCGGCCGGATCCACGATCTTGTGCCCGTGCCGACCGCGCACGTGAAAACGGTCGTGCAGCTCTGCGCCCACGTTCTCAAATCGGGCTTTGTGAATGTAGATGCCCCGCATGGAGAGCGCGTTGGAAAAGGCATACAGGAACGCGGGGGTATCGGTGGACCGGATATCCATGATGGTGTCGCTGGGGGACGTCTCGTTGTCGAACCGAATCTGAACCGGGTTCAGCAGGCCGGTGAAGGCGCCTCGGGATCGGCCGAGCGCTTCGACCAAGCGGCGGTTCACACGGGTGCGGGCGTCCTGGAACCGGTTCGCGTCGAGGAGTCGGACCATGCTGTCCAGCTCTTCCGCAAGGAGGCGCTGCTGAGCGGCGGTAAACGACACACCCGACATGGGGCGGACCCGGAAGACATCCACGATTTTCTTACGGGCAAGGCCGGCCTTCCTTCGCGGCTGATGGCGCGAAGCCGGTCCTCGACGCGGCGCAGAGGAAGGCCCTGAGGTCACAGTGGCTTCCGCAAAGGTGTAAATGCTCCCTTCCCGGATGTCGAGCCCAAAGGCTGACAGAAGCCCGCAAATGGTGGCGAATTCTGAGAAATAGTCATAGGCAACCACGACCAGGTCGAGCAGCCCGGCTTCGCGTTCACGCATGGAGATCTGGCAAGGATGATCCGGATCCAGATGCGCGGCCAGCATGATGTGGCCCGCGATGTCGGTCGGCTGAAACCGATCGAAGTAATCCGCGTCCATCCGAGACACAAAGTCATGGACGATCTCCTCGTCCACAGTGGTACAGAGAGAGAGAAGGGTCTGGAGCAGGTGTGCGGACGTCACGGTACTTTCAAGTATACCTGCGAGGATGCCTGCGAGTATATCTGAGGTCGGCTCGTTGTGTGTCTCTCAACCCATCGGTATAATGCCCCATCCATGACGCATCTATCCCCAGTCCGCCCACGATCGATCACGGGTCGAGCCGGGCCGCGCGGCGCGTCCCGGCGTGACCCTGCCCCGCTCCTCCTGGCGTCCGGTCTCAGTGCCGAGGACGCGGCCGAGCTCCTAACGCCCTTCGGGTTTCAGGACATCAAGCGGGCCGACGCGAATATCCAAGCGATGGCCGGCGAGCCCCGATCTCGCGAGCTGCTGGCCAAGATCCTCGGCGAACTGCTGGCGTCGGTGGGGCAGTCCGCCGACCCGGATCAGGCCTTGAACCATTGGGAACGATTCCTCCAGGCTGGGATCAACCGCGCCCAGCTCTTCGACTACCTCGCCGGGTCGCCCCGGATGCTCCACCTGCTCTGCTCCATTTTCGGGAACAGTGCCTCACTCGCGCAGACGCTCATCCGCGATCCGCTGCTGATCTACTGGCTCGCCGAAGAGCGGGCGCTGACGCGGCGACCGTCTCGACTCGGACTGGAGCGGGCGCTGCAGGTCACGCTGGCGAACGTGACGGCGATGGAACTGAAGCTCGAGGCGCTCCGCCGATTCAGGCGACGCGAGATACTTCGCATTGGAGTACGGGATCTCCTCAGGCTCGCTGATGTGCCGGAGATCACCGCCACGCTGTCGGACCTGGCGTGTGTCTTGATTCAGTCCGCGTACGAGATCGTCGAGGCCGACCTCCAACGGCAGTACGGGATGCCCATGCACCGGGATAAGGGGAGGCTGGTCGAGACCGGATTCGCGGTGGTGGCGATGGGGAAGCTCGGCGGCGGCGAGCTGAATTTCAGTTCCGATGTCGATCTGATCTATGTCTATGCTTCCGATGAAGGTGAAACACATCCGAGCCATCAGCCATCAGCCCTTCGACAGGCTCAGGGCCCCGAGCAAAGTCGAGGGGCCATCAGCCGTCGGCCGTCCATTCCAAATGAAGAGTACTTCGAACTCCTCGCGCGGAAACTCTCGCGGGCACTCACTGAGCCTACGCACGAAGGCTATGTGTTCCGGGTGGATCTCCGGCTTCGCGCGGAAGGCTCTGTTGGGCGACTGGCCAGGCCGCTCGGCGGATATCAGCAATACTACCGGACGCGCGGACAAGGGTGGGAGCGATTGGCGCTGCTGAAGGCATGGCCGGTCGCGGGGGCTCGATCTGTGGGGCGTGCTTTTATTCGCATGGTCGAGCCGTTCGTGTTCGGATTGCCGAGTGGCCAGGCAGAGAGCCGCGTGGCCTCTGATGTAATCGAACAGGTGAAGGCAATTAAGGAGCTGATCGATGACAAGATGGCCAGCCGGGGCCACGAGCGCCGAAA
>Ga0184633_10001394_pt1 | contig 10049 bp, 5 predicted proteins | sample PLM31_170_b1_FD_133156 | JGI IMG/M metagenome (GOLD analysis project Ga0184633, IMG submission 133156) | Groundwater sediment microbial communities from an aquifer in East River, Colorado, USA - PLM3-1_170_b1 | ecosystem: Environmental > Terrestrial > Soil > Riparian zone | place: USA: East...
GCGGGCTCTTCCTGCTCTACGGCCTATTCGGGGATTATCTGCCCGAGGCAATTGCGCACCGGCCATTCGGTTTCGACCAGGTGATCTCGCAGCTGTATCTGGGCACTGAGGGCATCTACGGAACCCCCATTCTGGTATCGGTTACGTACATCTTCCTGTTCATTCTGTTCGGTAGTTTTTTGGACCACGCCGGCATGATCCGCCTGTTCAATGATGTCGCGCTCGGGCTCGTGGGCTGGGCGCGCGGCGGACCGGCCAAGGTTGCGGTGATCTCCTCGGGGTTCATGGGCATGATCAGCGGCTCGGGCGTCGCGAACGTGCTCACGATCGGTCAGTTCACCATCCCGCTGATGAAACGCTTTGGCTATACGTCAAAGTTCGCCGGGGCCGTGGAAGCCACCGCCAGCATGGGTGGTCAGATCATGCCGCCGGTCATGGGAGCCGTGGCGTTCATCATGGCCGAAACGCTGAATGTGCCGTACGTCCAGATCTGCATCGCTGCGACCATTCCCGCTGTGCTCTATTACGCGACAGCCTTCTGGATGGTCCACCTCGAAGCAGGCCGCGCGGGCCTGATGGGCATTCCCAAAGAACGCTGTCCCAACCCGTGGCAAGCGATCCGTGAGAGCTGGTACCTGCTGCTCCCGCTGGCCGCGCTGGTGTTCATGCTGTTCGACGGCTTCACGCCGATGTTCGCCGCCGTCACGGGCCTCTCGCTGACGAGCATCCTGATTCTCGGTGCGACGATAGCCGCGTCGATTGGCCCGCTCGCGTTCCGGTTTTTCTTCTGGATTGCCGTGGGGCTCGCCGCCGGCCTGTTCGCCAAGTGGGGGATCATCGCGGTCATCGCCGTGATCGCGCTGCTCGCGGCGCTGAACTTTTTCGTGCGTGGAGGACGCGAAACGCTGCGTCTGATGCGGGAGGGGCTGATCGACGGCGCGAAGCAGGCGCTGCCGGTGGGACTGGCTTGCGCGATTGTCGGCGTCATCATCGGCGTGCTCACGCTCACAGGGGCGGCAAGCAGCTTTGCGGGCTTCATCATCGAGATCGGCAGCAGGAGCCTTCTCCTCTCTCTCGTGCTAACAATGATCGTTTGCCTGATTCTCGGCATGGGCATTCCTACCATTCCCAACTACATCATCACCAGCTCCATTGCCGCTCCAGCCCTGCTCAAGCTCGGGGTACCGCTCATCGTGTCCCACATGTTCGTGTTTTATTTCGGCATCATGGCCGATCTGACGCCGCCAGTCGCACTTGCGGCACTCGCGGCCGCCTCGATTGCCAAAGAGTCGTACATGAAGATCGGCTTCAAGGCGACACAGATTGCCTTGGCAGGGTTCGTCGTTCCGTACATGGCGGTGTACGACCCGGCACTGATGCTGCAGGGCGGCACCTGGCTCGACACGGTTTACGTCGTCGGAAAGGCGCTGCTCGCAATCGGCCTCTGGGGAGCCGCAGCCATCGGCTATTTGCGCAGCCCGCTGAACTGGGCGGAGCGTCTATTCGTCACGGCCGCGGCCTTCCTCCTCGTCCTCGCGCTTCCCATTACAGACGAGGCAGGGTTTGTGATGGGAGCTGCCTTCCTCCTGTTTCACTTCGTGAAGACCCGCAGGGTCGCAACCGCACCGGTTTCGTTGGTCTGAAGCGGGCGGATGGCTTGGCGGCGGGCGACCGTCTTTCTCCGTCAATTTGGCTTCTCCGGCAGATCGATGAGCACGACATCAGAGTTCTCGCGCATGCGGTCGAACACGATCTGTTTACCGTCGGGAGTGAGATCAAAGGTGCGCATGGTCGCACGTTCTTTAAGGGAGGTGAGTTGCCGGGACTTTTTCGTCGCCAAGTCCAGCAGCCAGAAATCCTGCCAGCGGGAATCGCCTTGCATGTACACAAATCCCCGGCCGTCGGGCAAAAAGCGAAGCCGCTCTCCGTCCCGATGCAGACGAATGGGAGGAAGCTCATACGGAGTTCCATCGGGGCGCACAGCAAGAAGCGGCGTCATCGTGTACACGTTCGGACCGACGTAAGCAATGAAGGACCCATCCGGCGACCACACCGGGTTCCGCCCTAACCTGTCGGTGAGCCGCACCGGGACGCCTCCGGCGGAAGGGATCTTGAATAACCCATCGGCTTTGCCGTCATTGCCGCCGGTCACGATCCAGTTACCATCTGGAGACCAGCTTGCGGAACCTTGAACATCAAGGTCTGTTGTGAGCGGAGCCAACTCGGCGCCCTCCGGAGAGATCACGTGCAGGCGCCGTTTTCCTTGTTGGCGAACCAGGACAGCAATCCGGCGCCCGTCGGGCGAAATGGCGGGCGGTTCGAGCAACGCGCCCTCGGCGCCCTTCCAGATTTCGACCGCCTGGCCGTCCTGGTATCGCCACAGCCCATCCCCCGCTCCGCGAGACGACAAATAGTACAGCGCTCTCCCCCCGAAGCGCGGGGCCAGCGCCCGCACGGTTGGCATTGGGAATGGCTTCAAGTCGCCCTCCTCAGCCAGGCGATCGAAAAGCGCCACTGTCCAAAGGCTCACATTTGGGTTGGCCACGGTAGCCGCCAGCCTAAGGCCGTCGGCACTGACAGTGATCGATGTGTATTGCTCCAGTCCATAGGTAATCCGGCGCGTGAGCCTGCGCTCGACGTCAAAGGCCCAAAGCCAGGGCCCGGATCCGTCGCCTTCCCGCGCCACGTAGAGAATCGTTCGCTCGCCGAGCGGCGTTGGGTCACGCATTTCGCTGTTGTGCTGGGTGAGCCGTTCCGGCTGGCCACCCGAAGATGCAATGCGCCACAGATCCATCTCATTGCTGGCGGGCGAACCACTCACAAAGTAGATCCACTTGCCGTCCGGCGACCACACTTGAAAGTGGTTATGCACGCCCGGACGCTCCACGAAGATCCGGTGGGCATTGGCGCCACTGCGATCCGCAACATACATCGGATCGCCAGGCTCGCGGGTGTGATACACCATCTGTTTACCGTCGGGCGACCAAGCCACCTGTACCGCGGGGGCATCTAGGAAGACGCGAGGCGTGCCACCCACCAGAGGCATGATCCGCACGCCTTGACGTTCCGTACCAGCCAGCCAGATTTCAGAGCCATCGGGAGAGAAACCCAGGCTCCGGATCGGCGCTTGTTCATCTTCTTTCCCCGGTGTGAGATTGATGGGACTCCCGGCCCCCACCTGTCTCAGCCACACGTCGAACTGGCCGTCGCGATCCGAGAGAAATGCGACGAACTTCCCGTCGGGCGAAATCGCGGCGTCCACTTCCGCTCCTTCGAAGTCGGTCAACCGCGTGAATTTGGCGTTGGCGAGTGGATTGTCTGCGGAGTCCGATGTACCCGCCAGCCAGCGGCCGGAGCCCGTCATCCACACGGCGGCAGTCACGATCGCCAAGATCGCCGCGACCCATACCCACCGCCACAGGCGCGGCGGGGGCGTGACCTGCTCAACCAGCGGAGCCGGCATGAAGTCTTCCGCCTTCTGCCGAGCCAGGCGGCGGAGATCGACAGCCATCTCCCGCATCGACTGATACCGTTCGGCCGGGTCCTTCTCCAGCGCCTTCTCCACCGCGATGCGCAGCGCTACAGGAATCGCATCCCCCAATGAATCGGGCGTCTTGTGGATGATGGTTTGCAGCACTTCCAAATCCGAAGCTCCGGTGAACGGCCGCCGGCCGGCGAGCATCTCGTACAGCACGACACCGAAGGAGAAGATGTCGCTGCGCGCGTCCAGCTTCAAGCCCGCAGCCTGCTCCGGCGACATGTAGGCGATCGTCCCTATCACCACGCCCAGCCTGGTGCGCCCCTCGGTCAAGGTGCGCGTGGCATCAGCCTCCGGCACGTCCTCGGCAAGTTTTGCCAACCCGAAATCGGCCAATTTGGCGTAGCCGCTGTTGGTGATCAGGATGTTCGCGGGTTTAATGTCGCGATGCAGGATTTTCGCGTCGTGCGCCGCGGCCAGCCCGTCGGCGACTCCCGCCAGCAGATCCACGATCTGCCGCCAGGTGCGCTTTTCGTGTTTCGCCCAGTTGTGCAGCGTCCCGCCGTCGATGTACTCAGTCACCAGGTACTGGTGGCCTTCTAACTCTCCGGCATCATACACAGTGAGAATGTGCGGGTGGTTCAGCGAGGAGGCCATCTGGGCCTCGCGCTGGAACCGGCGCCGCGCGGCGGCGTCGGCCATTTCTTCGGAGAGGAATTTTACGGCCACGGGCCGGTTGAGCTTGGTGTCGCGAGCTTTGTACACCTGCCCCATGCCGCCCTCGCCGAGCTTCTGTTCGATGCGGTACTGGCCGAGCTGTGCGGGCACTGGAGTCATGGGTGCGATCTCATTTGGTGAAGTGCATCAGTACGATATCCGAATTCTGTTGCACGCGGTCAAACATGATGCGTTTGCCATCTAGGCGCGTAAGTAATCGGCCTGCCAATTCTTCACGCGCATCTTGATGTCCTTCTGCGCGCCCAGCTTGCCGGCGAGCACGTCACGCACGAGCTCGGGCAGCTCCGCATCGCTCGCGAAGCGGAGCGCGATGAGCTGTTTCGGGGTGAGGTCGTTGATGCGGTTGTGCAGGTCGGCCGGCAAGCAGCCACGCAACCGAAGACGCATCTCCAGGCGAATGACCCGGTCCTGGACCGTCAGCGTCATGACGCGAGACAAAAGGCCGAGCATCAACAGCGCCACTGCGACAACGAGGGCAAAGGCCGTGTTGAGACTGGGGTCCAGCCACACGTGCCGGATTTCGTTCAGCGCGTTCAGCAGCAGCACCGGAAGGACGAAGAAGTGAAATGCGGGTCGCAACGCCGCGTGGCTCTTGTAGGTTTGCGTCTTTTCGGCCATGGGAAGCTCCTTTGTGTGGATGGCGGATTATAACGTCAGCCTGCCGCCCCGAGTTTATCGAGGGGCGACCTGGGCGATTATGACTCAGCCGCCGTGCCGGTGGGGTGCCCGCCGCGGCTCGCTAACGCCGTAGCCGCGCTGGGTTCAGGGCCGGTATTGGCAGCCTATTGCGCGGGGCCGTATAATCAAGGTCATCAAGGTGTAACCAGGCCGAACGCTGGGAGCGCGTACAGCAGTCCTTTCAGGTATTTACGGAGGAGTCGCATGCTCATCAAGAAGGCTCCGGATATTCCCTCTTCGGAGATCACATCACAAAGTCTATATCTCCGACGTCGTGAGTTCCTGCAGGCCGCAGGCCTCACTGCCTCAGCCGCCGTGACGGGCCTGCTGGTCCGTAACGACTCCGCCGAAGCGGCCCCCGCGCTCGAGTCGCTGACCATCACGAAGAAGATGGTCACCACCACCGAGGCGCAGACGCCCGCCAAGGACGTGTCGAGCTACAACAATTTTTACGAGTTCGGCGTCGACAAGGAGGACCCGGCGGCAAACTCCGGGAACTTCAAGCCGAAGCCGTGGTCCGTCGCCATCGAAGGGGAGTGCGCGAAGCCTGGGACGCTGACGCTGGAAGACATTGTGAAGCCGCATCCGCTCGAGGAACGCGTCTACCGGATGCGGTGCGTCGAAGCGTGGTCGATGGTCATTCCATGGGTCGGATTTCCGCTCGGTGATTTATTGAAGCGCTTTCAACCGACGGGCAATGCGAAATTCGTCGAGTTCACCACCGTGATGCGCCCCTCAGAGATGCCCGGTCAGCAGCGGCGGTTTCTGCCGTGGCCATACAAAGAAGGGCTGCGCATGGATGAGGCCATGCATCCGCTGGCGATCCTCGCAGTCGGCTTGTACGGCCAGACATTGCCGAACCCGAACGGCGCGCCGCTTCGCCTCGTGGTGCCGTGGAAGTACGGATTCAAGGGTATCAAATCGATTGTCAAGATCCGATTCACGCCCGAGCAGCCGATCAATACGTGGCAGCAGATGGCGTCGAACGAGTACGGGTTCTATTCCAACGTGAACCCGAGCGTCGACCATCCACGTTGGAGCCAGGGAAGCGAACGTCGCATCGGTGAGTTCTTCAAGCGAAAGACGCTCCCCTTCAACGGCTACGGCGACCAGGTGGCGTCGTTGTACACGGGCATGAATCTGCAGAAGTATTACTGAAGCGCCTGCGGCCGCTGCGACGAGCGAGTCTGCGAGCCGAGGAGCAGCCGCGAGCGGGGGTGGGGCCCCGCGAGCACTAATCTAATCAGCGCCGGGCGCCAAAGGCGCGCGGTGGCAGGTGGCGGGGGTGGGGCCCCGCGAGCACTAATCTAATCAGCGCCGAGCGCCAAAGGCGCGCGGTGGCAGGTGGCGGGGGTGGGGCCCCGCCACACACTAAATGATGATTAGCCAGAAAAACCTGGTGCGGCGCGTTCTCAAGCCGCTGGTGTTTCTGGCTGGCCTTGGGCCGCTCGGATATCTGATCTGGGGAGCGTTCACCGACAACCTGACGGCGAACCCGATCAGTGAAATCACCCTTGAAACCGGCACCTGGACGCTCCGGTTTCTGTGCATCACGCTTAGCATCACACCGCTGCGTCGTCTGACGCGCTGGAACGACGCGATCAAGTTCCGGCGCATGCTCGGCTTGTTCGCGTTCTTTTACGGTACGCTGCACTTCACGACGTACATCTGGCTCGACCAGTTCTTCGACCTCGGCAGCATCGCCAAGGATATCTGGATGCGTCCGTTCATCACCGTTGGGTTTGCGGCGTTCGTCGGGATAGTGCCGCTGGCGTTGACGTCCACGGATGGCTGGATCCGCCGTCTCGGCGGCAAGAACTGGAAGCGCCTGCATCGTTTGATCTATAGCTCGGCCATCTGCGGTGTCGTGCACTACTGGTGGCTGGTCAAAGCCGATATTCAGCGGCCGCAGAACTACGCAATCATCGTTGGCTCGCTGCTCGCGTACCGACTCATCGTCTATTATCGCCGCCGCGCGTCTAAACCGGCTGTTCGACGACCCGTACCTGCCGACTTGCTTCGACCCACTTCGTGACCGATCTTCGGGTCTCTCTTCCTGACAATCTGGATGCGCGGGTGCGCGCGTCGCTCGAGCGCTGGCAGCGCGATCGTTTGATCGAGCGGCTGTGGGCTGGCGATGCGTCACTCTGGACCGGTGCCGACGAAGCCCGTTGGTTGGGCTGGCTTCACGTCGTCGACGATCAACTCCGGCAGCTCGACGCGTCCACGCGCATTGCGGAAGAGATTGCGGCTGAAGGTTTCACGCACGCGCTGCTGTTGGGCATGGGTGGGTCGAGCCTCGCGCCCGAGGTGATGAGTCGGACCTTCGGCCAACAACCACCGCACCCCACGCTCCGGATTGTGGACTCGACCGATCCCGCTCAGGTCAGCGCCGCCGAAGGTCCTGATTTGCACTCAACCCTCGTGATTGTCGCCAGCAAGTCAGGAAGCACGCTTGAGCCGAACATTCTCGAGCAGTACTTTTTCGAACAGGTGCGTCATTTCGCAGGAGACGAAGCGGGGCGACAGTTCATCGCAATCACCGATCCTGGTTCGCAGCTCGAGCACGTTGCTGCGCGAGATCGTTTCCGACGCGTGGTTCCCGGCGATTCAACCATCGGCGGGCGATTTTCGGCGCTGTCGAGCTTTGGAGTTGCGCCGGCCGCCATCATCGGCATCGACATTCGCCGGCTGTTGCTTCGCGCATCTGACATGGTCCGGCGGTGCCGTGCGGATCAACCAATCACGGCCAACCCCGGCGTGGCGCTCGGCACGATTCTGGGCGAGGCGGCGCGCAGCGGACGAGACAAGGCTACGCTGATTGTCTCGCCGGACATTGCAGGTCTCGGAGCGTGGCTGGAACAGCTCCTCGCGGAATCAACCGGCAAGGACGGAAAGGCGATCATTCCGATCCATGGCGAACAGCCAGCCGCGGCGGACAGCTATGGCAACGATCGCCTTTTCGTGTACGTGCGGCTTCGATCGGCGCCGGACGGCGGGCAGGACCGCACGGTCGACCTGCTCGAGCAGGCGGGACAACCGGTCGCGCGCATTGACGTGGCCGATCCGTACGAGCTTGGCGCTGAATTCTTCCGGTGGGAGATGGCCACCGCCGTCGCCGGCGCGATTCTGCGGATCAATCCATTCGACCAGCCTGACGTCGAGTCAGCCAAAGAAGCGACGCGCCGGCTCGCGGCGGAATATGAGAAGACCGGGCGCTTGCCGCCGGAACATCCCATCTTTCGCGATCGAGGGATTGCGGTGTTTACGGACGACCGCAATGCAACCGACCTAACGAGTGCAGCCGGTGAAGGCCGCTCCCTGGTGTCGTGGTTGCGCGCGCACTTTGCGCGGCTCGGGCCGGCCGACTATGCCGCGGTGCTGGCCTACGTTCAAATGGCCGCGGCGCACGAGGCGGCCCTTCAGCGGATCCGTCACAAGATTCGAGACAGCAAGAGGGTCGCCACCAGCATTGGATTTGGTCCTCGATATCTGCACTCGACGGGACAGGCGTACAAAGGCGGACCCAATACGGGGCTTTTCTTGATGATCACGGCAGACGACAGGCGGGATCTGCCTGTCCCGGGTCAGCGATATACCTTCGGCGTGATCAAAGCTGCCCAGGCGCGCGGCGACTTCCAAGTACTCACCGAACGCGGACGACGGGCGCTACGCGTGCATCTGGGTGCGGATGTGGAGGCGGGGCTGGCAACTCTGGAAGAAGCGGTGGCTGAGAGTTTGTAACTAAAAAGTAGAAACTAGTTCCTAGTTGCACGTTTCACCCAACGTATCGCAAGTTTCAACCGACGTGGATCCGTGGTCGCCGCCTCGGATCCGGCTCGACCTGTCGCAGCACCTCGCGGGTCACGGGTGCCGTGTCGCCTTCGCCGAACATCAGAAACTTCAAGAGATAGGTCATCGGGTTGCCCTCGGTCCACCCGAAGTACGCGTGCGGGATGTGCCCGGTCCGATTCCTGATTTCGAGCAACATGGCGGCAATCGCATTCGGCACCGCGGGACTTTCGCACTTGAGCACGCGGAATGAGGCGATCGACACGCCTTTCACCTTCAGCACGTTGCTGAAATCGGACGCATCTTTCAGAAACACTTCGAGAAACAGCACAGGTTCATCCGGCGGCAGGTGATGGGCATCCCGCGTTTCGATCAGCTTGTCCTCGTACTCCTCAGGGTCCCCCGTATCGGGCCGGTTCGCGATCAGGCGGATGGGGCCGCTGGACGCATCCTGAATGAACCGGTCGGCGGCAGCATCGGTATCCAGCCCTTCCACCCGGAGCTCGGTCGATCGCAGCACTCGCGAGATGAGCGACGTCGCGATGATGGTGACGATGAACGTCGACGCGATCTTGATGCCTTCGGGCCGTTCGATGATGTTGGCGATGGTGGTGTAGACGAACGCGATGGTGATCAGAAGGAACGCGAACCGCTCTCGCGTTCGATCGCGCCACGAGATGGACGTCACCGCGACGGCGGCCGATGTCATGAGCATCAGGACGCCGGTGGCATAGGCACCACCTTGCGCGTCGACCTCCGCGTTGAACTGGATTGTGACGAAAAAGGCGATCGCGGTGAAGATGGCGACCAGGGGACGCGTGGCCCGGGCCCACTCGGGGGCCATGCCGTACCGTGGCAAATACCGCGGCACCAGATTCAAGAGTCCGGCCATCGCCGATGCGCCCGCGAACCACAGAATTGCGATAGTGGAGAAGTCGTACAAGCTGCCAAACGTGGCGCCGAAGTGCTCGTGCGCGAGGTACGCGAGGGCGCGCCCGTTGGCCGGTCCCCCTGGTTGAAAAGCCTCGGCCGGAATCAGCGCGGTTGTCACGACGCTGCTGGTCAGCAGCATCACGCTCATGATGCCGGCCGCCGTGCGAAGCAGCTTCTTCGTGCTTCGAATCCGGCCGATCGGTCTCTCCTCGGTGTCTCCCGGCTCGCCGCTCACGAGCGGCATCACGGCCACGCCGGTTTCGAAGCCTGACAAACCGAGGGCCAGTTTGGGGAAGAGCAGTACCGCCATCGCGATCATCAGAATCGGATCGCTCTGCTGGGTGGCCGACAGGCCGGCTTTCCAGCTCGCGAGCACCTCCGGATGGACCGAGATGTATGTCAGGCCCCACGCGACCACCGCGACGTTCAA
>Ga0184633_10001395_pt1 | contig 10049 bp, 8 predicted proteins | sample PLM31_170_b1_FD_133156 | JGI IMG/M metagenome (GOLD analysis project Ga0184633, IMG submission 133156) | Groundwater sediment microbial communities from an aquifer in East River, Colorado, USA - PLM3-1_170_b1 | ecosystem: Environmental > Terrestrial > Soil > Riparian zone | place: USA: East...
CTCGGCTCGAGCGGACGCTCTCGGCTCGGGGAGGGCTCGTGGGGCCGCCCCACTCGCTGTGAAGAGCCTCGGCTCGAGCGGACGCTCTCGGCTCGGGGAGGGCTCGGGGGCCGTCCCGTGGCGTAAAGGAGCAAGGGCATGTTGCAGGCGTTCGTCATCACCCTCCGTGAGGGGCTCGAAGCATTTCTGATCGTGGCCATCAGTCTGGCCTATCTGCGCAAGAGCGGTCGCCAAGAGCTGTTAGCTGCCGTCCATTGGGGCATTGGCCTCGCGATCGTGCTGAGCATCGGCGCTGCCATGCTCTTCGCGCGCGCGGCCAATCAGGCGCTGTGGGAAGGCATTCTCGGCATCGTCGCGGCTTTTTCAGTGGCGACGCTCACGATTCATATGTGGCGCACCGCGAGGCGTATCAAGCGCGAGATCGAAGGGCGCTTGCATACGTCGACCCTCAAGACCGGAGTGGCCGCGTTTTTGGGAGTGTTCGGCTTTACGGTGCTCATGATTACGCGCGAAGGCATGGAAACGGCGATGCTGATGAGCACGCTCCTCTTTCAGGTGAAATCGGTTTCGGTGATCAGCGGGGCGAGTGCCGGGATTCTCGTGGCGGCAAGCGTCGCCTGGCTCTGGTCTCGATACGGCCACGGCATCAACCTCGGCCTGTTTTTCCAGGTCACGGCCGTCTTTCTCATGATCTTCGTCGTGCAGCTCGGTATCTACGGATTCCATGAGTTGATGGAAGCGAATATTTTCCCCTACAGCGCCCCACTGCACGAGGCGACGGAGCCTTATGGACCGGATGGCCAGTATGGGAAGTATCTGACCTATCTCCTGGTGCTGCTTCCCATGGGATGGCTCGCGATTGCGTCTCTCTTCGGACGCAGGCAGCCGCCTGTGACCCCGGCGCGCACGTAACGGCCTAGCCCCGAACGGCACTTGAGTGGCCGTGTGTCGCGAAGCAAGCCCTGTCGAGCGCCCGGCACAAGCTCACGAAAAACTTCCCGCAGGCGTAAGGACCGCAGCGCGGGCGGCGACCACGATGCGACGAACGCATTGTGTTCACGCCGGCGGTCGCGCGAGGCAGCCCGGAAAAACTCGCTCCGGCTTATCGTCCTCTGAGTTGGCGTTGGGTTCCGCAACCCAACGCCAAGGTCACAGGCCTGCGCATCGTTTTTCCGACTCTCGCGGGCGCGGGCAGCCTCGAGCTCCCTGCCGTCGTGAACGCAACGCCTTCATCACATTAGCAAGCGCCAGTAGCGCTGCGGGCCGTCAATACCAGCGCCGGAGGGAAGTTTTTCCGGGCGCTGCGACCGGGATTGCGGCGCGACACACGGCCACTCAAGTGCCGTTCGCGATTAATCGGCATGTTCCGCCGAAAAGGGCAGCCTGCTGGTCAGCTGTCCTGAATCGCCAGAGGCGGGGTCCACGAGGGTGTGCACGCTCACGCCCAACAACCGCACGGGCACTCGCCCCGCCTCTGTTCGTTGCGCAAGCTGCAGCGCCCTTCTGCCGATGTCTTCCGGATCGTCGGTCGCGGTGCGGCGTGTATGGCTGCGCGTGATGGTCGAGAAGTCGGCGTATCGGACCTTGATTGTCACGGTCCGGGCCAGCAGCCGATTTTTTCGCAGCCACTCTGCGTTCTCACGTGCCATCTCAGCGAGCTCCTCTTGGATCTCGCGCACGTCGACGAGATCCGTCGCATAGGTGTTTTCAGTGCCGCACGATTTGCGGATCCGGTCCGGCGCGACCGGTCGATCGTCGACACCATTCGCAAGCTGACGCAGCCATGCTGCCTGACTACCGACAGCGGTCCCCAGGATTGCCGGATCGCTGGTGCGAACGTCAACCAGCCGCGTGACGCCAACCGCGCGAAGTTTGCGCGCCGTCACGGGGCCGACGCCCCAGAGAGCTTCGATCGGGAGCTCTCGAAGAAACTGCTCGACCCGGTCTGGCGCAATCACCGTCAGGCCATCGGGTTTCTTCCATCCCGAGGCAATTTTCGCCAGGAACTTGTTCGGCGCCACGCCTGCCGACGCGGTGAGCTTCGTTTCCTCCTGAATCCGGCGCTTCAATCTTCGCGCGACGTCCACGCCCAGCAGTTCGCCCCAGGCGTTTTCGGTCACGTCCAAATACGCCTCATCCAATGACAGCGGCTCCACCAGTGGCGTCACGGCTCGAAACAAACCGAAAATCTGTTCGGCGGCGGCCTTATAGCGGCCGAAGTCCGGCCGAACGATTTTCAGACCGGGGCACAACCGCACCGCGCGCGCCATCGGCATGGCCGAACGGACGCCGAACGCGCGAGCTTCATAACTAGCGGCGGCGACCACGCCTCGCTCGGTCGGATTGCCGCCCACCGCGACTGGCCGCCCGTGCAGCGTCGGATCATCGCGCTGTTCGACGGACGCGTAAAAGGCGTCCATGTCGATGTGCAGGATGCGCCGCAGCGTGTGCTCCACCCCGAGAGTGTACAATTCCTCAGACTGAACAACCTATGAGTGAGACGCACGGGCGCCGCGGCTACCTCGACTGGATGCGGGGCGTCGCCGTTCTCATCATGATCGAAGCGCACGTCATAGACGCCTGGACGCGCGCCGCCGACAGATCGGGGCCGGGATTTCGCAGGGCGATTATCCTCGGAGGCTTTGCAGCCCCTCTCTTCCTTTTCCTGGCCGGCATGGCCGTCGTCCTCGCCGCCGAATCGAAGCGGAGACAGACTGGCAGTGTTGCGATCGCTGCGAAAGCCGTTCGCCGCCGGGGTCTCGAAATTTTCGGTCTCGCCTTCCTTTTCCGGCTGCAGGCGTACTTGCTCTCACCAGGCGCGACGTTGGCGGGACTACTCAAGGTTGACATCCTTAACGTCATGGGGCCGTCGATTGTGGCCGTCGCGCTGATTTGGGAATTCGCCCGCACGCGCGGTACACGGATTGTGTCGCTTGCTCTGGTCGCCACTGGAATCGGGATGGTGACACCCATCGTCCGTGAGGCCGCCTGGTTGTCGCCGCTGCCGGACCAACTGGAGTGGTATTTCAGGCCGGTTGCCGGTCGAACGACCTTCACACTGTTTCCGTGGTCGGGTTTGTTGGTGGCCGGAGCGCTCGTGGGTGTCCTGCTCGATGCTGCGCGCCAGCGTCGTCAACAGCACTGGCTCATGTCGGCATTCGGCCTCGCCGGCGCCGTGCTCGCCGTCGTGAGTTACGAGCTCTCATTTCGTCCGTCTATCTATGCGAAGTCGGGCTTCTGGACCTCGTCGCCGACTTATTTCTTTCTTCGCATCGGCATGATGACGTTGGCGATCCCGATCGCCTGGTTGCGGAGCGAGCGACATGTCTGGCTGAAGCGGATACCGCGGTGGTCACCGCCACGGCACCCCAGCGCGGCTGCCGCGCTGGGGACCCCGGTGGAAGAGTTCGGCCGCTCTTCGCTCTTTGTTTACTGGATTCACGTGGAGATGGTGTATGGGATTCTGAGCTATCCGCTTCACAGGCAGTTGTCGCTCCAAGGCGCCCTATTGGCGTGGGCCGTCTTCTCAGTATTGATCTTCGCGCTGGTGTGTCTGAAGAATCGCATGGTCGGGCCGAGGGAGCGTCCGGTCGCTTCATGTTTCCCTCAACCTATTGCACAAACGTGAAACTGTTTGGGTAGACGACCTATTCAGCCCATACTGGGTCAAAACCCGCGAAATCCTTCCCTTCCTCCCGTGCCTCGCTCATGGACCTAATTTCCTGTACCAGAAGGAGATAGCGTTGATTGGCCGTTTTCAGACGCTCACGTTCCGATCTCGAAACGCCCAGAAAACGATTGAGATTCGCGCCTGGGCGCCAGTAGAATCGCGCGGTTTGATGAACGTTCCTCGCGCGATCGACCTTCTTATCTTGAGTCCGACATGATCAACGTCGCCGCCATTCGGATGCAGCAGTTTGGTGTCCAGTTCTATCAGGCCTCGCTCACGGCGAGCGACATCGACAAACTGGTGCGCTTCGAGGTCTTGAGTTACGGGCAACAGAACCAGCCTCCGGTGCGTGGAGGCAAACGCCGCGGAACTCCCGCAAAGGTCAATTGGGATCTGCTCGAACGACGCATCGCCTCGAACGACAAGGCATATCAGCGCCAAATCATCCGACGGAAGATCGACGAGCTCGTGCAGTACTACGAGCAGTGCCGACAGGCGCGCGACCTGCCATCGATCCCAGGCGCGGTCATTATTTCGTGTGATGAAAAACTGACGTTTCAGGCCACAGACGACGACGGACGGGTCGGGGTGTTGAAGGTTCCGGAGCGCGAAGGCATTCTTCGCGCCATCGACGGTCAGCACCGGCTGCTGGCGCTCCATGCCGACATCGATCATTTTGCCGGCGAGGAGTTCGCGGTGCCGGCGATCATTTTCGACCGCCTGCCCGAAGATCACGTCGTCCAGATGTTCGTCACGATCAACGCAAAACATACCCGGCTCAATGCTTCGCATCTCGTCTCATTGTCCGGACGCCAACTGTATCGCGATGACAGTCTGGCGATGGCGCACGACATCATCAGAGCGTTGAACGATCGAGACGACTCGCCGCTTCAGGGCGATATCAAGCTACTGGGCGTGGGACAGGGACGGATCGCCCAGGCGCCGCTGGCCCAGGAGCTCAAGAAGCTGTTTGCATCGGAAGGCTTTGGAGCGAAAAGGTCACAGGATTTTCAAGACGAATCCAAGAAATTTTTCGTCAATTATTTCAAGCAGATTGCACAGGTGTTCGGCGGCGCCTGGAACGGGCGCAAGTACAGCATCAGGTCTGCCACCGCGCTTCGAGCGTTTATCCGCGTGACCCCTGACGTGGTGCGGCGTCTGGACCAGGAGCACGTCGAGCGCAGCGATTTTCGCGCGATCGGTCGTGTGATCTCGCCGTGGGGGCGTCGCATTGGCGACGTGCGATTCGAGACCGAAGGGGCCTGGAAGCGGGGAGGAACGACCGTCGAGTCGCTTGCCCGCGAGTTGCGGCTGGCCCTGCAGTATCCGGAGGGTGCCGCCGTCTGATTGTGTAATCGGGAGGACGGTGTTGTGATCGCCGTGCCGCGCCCAGCATCAGAAATCAGGCGGAAAAGCTGGTACATGCCTTGCTCCTTCAGGGCCGAACACCGGCCTGAAAAAGCGGCAGGGTGCCGCGAGCTGGGGGAGCCGGGCCGGTATTAAAAGGGGCATTGCGCAAGCGATGCCCCTTTTGTTTTGTCGGGCGCATTCACGCCTCCAGTGTTCCATGTAATTTCTACTTACCTGTGCGAATCGATCTGAACGCCGACGTCGGCGAGTGCGCGGGAGATGATCAGACGCTGGTTCGCAGCGTGACATCCGTCAATATCGCGTGCGGATTTCACGCAGGTGGTCCGGCTGTCATGCGCCGGACGGTGCGGCTCGCCATTGACGCAGGCGTCTCGGTCGGAGCCCATCCAGGCTTTCCAGATCTGGAGGGATTCGGTCGCCGCGAACTGGACATGTCTCCCCGCGACGTCGAAGACGCCGTGTTGTATCAGGTCGCCGCACTGGCGGGGATTGCCGCGGCTGAAGGGACGCGCGTGGGGCATGTGAAGGCCCATGGCGCCCTGTACAACATGGCAGCCAGGAACAGCGAGCTCGCGTCTGCAGTGATCGCCGGGGTCTCTGCATTCGATCGCTCCCTGGTGATTGTCGCGCCGCCGGCCTCGGAGCTCGTGCGGGCGGCCACGCGAGATGGAATGAGAACGGCGGCGGAAGCGTTTGCAGACCGGGCGTACAGTCCAGACGGGTCACTCGTTCCGCGCCACATGGCCGGTGCCGTCATCGATGACCCGTCCATCGTCTTGCAGCGAGCGCTGCGACTGGTGCGCTCGCACGAAGTCGTTGCGATCGATGGCTCTGTCATCTGTCTTCAAGCCGACACAATCTGCGTGCACGGCGATACGCCACACGCGGCGACAATCGCGGCCGTGCTCCGAAGAGGCCTCGTCGAGGCGGGGATTACTTGCGCTCCTCTGACTTGAGCGCCCGCCGCAACACTTTGCCCGTCATCGTTTTTGGCAGGTCGGATCGAAACTCGATGTGGCGAGGTACTTTGTAAGGCGCCATACTGGCGCGGCAGAACGTCCTCAGCTCATCCTCGGTCGAGGCCAGCCCCGGCTTCAGAACGACCCACGCCTTGACATGCTCGCCCTGTGTCGCGTCAGGAACGCCCGCGACGCCGACTTCGGCGACCGCTGGATGCGATGCGAGCACCTCTTCCACTTCCCGCGGCCAGACCTGGTATCCGCTGGTCTTGATGAGGTCCTTCTTTCGATCGACGATGAACAGGTAGCCGTCTTCGTCGAGGTAGCCCAAATCGCCTGTGTGAAGCCAGACGCCGTCGCTTCCGTGCGCGCGCAGCGCTATCGCCGTCTCCTCCGGATTCTTCCAATAGCCCTTCATCAGCTGCGGCGCGCGGATGATGATTTCGCCGACTTGGCCCGTGCTCATTTCGTGCTCTCCCTGATCGGCGTCAGCAATCCTGACGTCGACATCGGGAAGCGGCATGCCAACCGAGCCGATCTTGTTGGGCCCCTTCACCGGATTCACGAACGTCGCCATCATCGCCTCAGTCAGCGAATAGCCCTCGACGATGCGGCCGCCCGTCAGATCTTCGAACCGCCGCTTGGTTTCAGCCATGAGCGGTGCGGCCCCGGAAAAGCAGATTCGGACCGAGCTGAAATCAGCCTTGCCGGCCGCCACATCCGGATGGTTCAGCAACGCGATGAACAGCGTCGGTACAGCGCTGAGAAACGATGGACGTTGCTTGCGAATCTGCGACAGCACGTCACTGACGTCGCGCGGATTCGGCACAAGCAGCAGCGGGTTTCGCCCGATGATGGCGTAGGTCTGCACGCCTACATTCGCATAGACGTGAAACAGCGGCAGCGGCAGCATGACCACGTCGTCCCAGTCCCGCGAGCCTGGCGTCATCCACGCGTGCAACTGCAGACCGGCGGCGACGAGACATCGGTGCAGGCCAACGACGCCTTTTGGCGTGCCGCTTGTCCCTCCGCTCATGAGCATGATGGCGGGATCGTCGGGACCCGGTTCCACCTTTGGCCGCGCCGCCCTTCGGTGTTGAGCAAGACAATCCTGAAACCACAGATCGGGAGCGCGTACGGAGACACGATGGCCGTCTCGACGTTCCCGAAACAACGTAAACAGGATGCGCAACGTCGATGGCAGGTATTCCTTGATGTTGGTGACGATGATGCGGGTGAGAGAGGTATCCTTGCGGATCGCGCGAAGGTGCTCGTAGAAGCGGGAGAGCACCACCGCGTTCTGCGCCCCGGAACCAGAGAGCGCCGTCTGCAACTCCCGCTCGCTGTAGAGAGGATTGAGCGGAAAGACGATCGCCCCCGCTTTCCAGATTCCCAGTTCTGCCACAAGAAATTGCGGACAATTCGGCAACACCAGTGCGACATGGTCGCCCTTCTTGACTCCCAGGTTTGCGAGGGCAGCCGCAAAGGCGTCGCTCTGATGCTCGAGCTCGGCGTAGCTGAGCCTCGCGCCGCTAAAAATTACGGCTGGATGACTGGGCCGCTGCGTGGCTGTCTGTCTGACGTAATGCAGCAGGGTGTGAGGCGGGTAGGGGGCGAGTGACTGTGGAACGCCCTCGTCGTAGTGGTTCAGCCAAGGTCTGGGCATTTGATGGTCGTGGGGCCCCCAACCATGAGCATCAGAAGCAACGCTTTCTGTGCGTGCAGTCGGTTCTCGGCTTGATCGAAGACGACCGACGCGCCTGATTCGAGGACGTCGGTCGTCACTTCTTCGCCGCGCTTGGCGGGGAGGCAGTGCATGAACAGGGCGCCCGCGTCCGCATGACGCATCAGATCCGCGCTGACCTGATAGCGAACAAATGCTCGGCGGCGCTGTTCTGCCTCCGCTTCCTGTCCCATCGACGTCCACACATCTGTGTAAATGGCATGCGCGCCACGGACCGCTTCGACAGGGTCTAGGAACAATCTGACCTCCGCCCCGTGGCGCGCGATCCGCCGACAATCATTGACCACGCGTGCGGGCAAAGCGTAGCCGGCGGGTGAGGCGATGTTGAGATCCACTCCCAACATCGTTGCGGCGTGTGCGAGAGAGGTTGCGACGTTGTTGCCGTCGCCGACGAACGCGAGCGTTCGACCAGGCCACCCTCCCCAGTGTTCGCGCAGGGTGAGGAAGTCGGCGAGCGCCTGACAGGGGTGCTCTTCATCGGTCAGGGCATTGATCACGTGCAGCCGCGGCGCGGCGAGCGCGAACTCGGCCACGGTCGTCTGTGCGAACGTACGAACGACGGCCGCGGTGACCCACCGCTCGAGATTCCGCGCCACATCGGCAACCGTCTCGCGCCCCCCCAGGGCCACGTCGGCTGGGACTGTCACCGCGGCGCCGCCAAGCTCGCGGACCGCGATCTCGAACGTGGACCATGTGCGCAGGGATGGCTTGTCGAACAGCAGCGCGACATGCGCGCCGGCAAGAGCGGTCGCGGTGCTGGCCCTCAGCCCCAGCGGCCGTTCCCGCTTGACGTCCGCCGCCAGGTCGATGCACCGTTCCAGTTCGGTGGCGTCGAAGTCGAGCACCGACAGGAAGTCCTTCTTGTTCACGCCGGCGAGATCTGCTCTCATCATTTACTGCGCTCGTGGGGCCCCACCCCCACTCGCTGCTGCTCCTCGGCTCGCAGACTCGCTCGTCGCAGCGGCCGCAGGCGCTCTCAGGTCCGGTAGTCCGCGTTGATTCTGACGTACTCGGCGCTCAAATCGCAGGTCCACATGATCGCGTCGTGCGATCCGCCAGTGCCGAGGTCGACCTCGATCGTCACCTCTTGACGGCGCAGATACTCCGCTGCGTGCGGTGCCGCATCATCGAAGGGCTGGCCGTTCTTGAAGAGCACCACCGGCCCGACGGTGACGGTTGCGCGATCGAGATTGAACGGAACACCAGATCGGCCGGCGGCGGCGACCAGTCGCCCCCAGTTGGGATCGCTGCCGTGAATCGCGGTCTTCACCAGCGGCGAATTGGCGATTGTGCGCGCCGCGCGCCGCGCGTCTGCCAGGTCTCTGGCGCCGGACACACGCACGGTGACCAACTTGGTCGCCCCCTCGCCGCCGCGGACAATCTCAATCGCGAGATATTGGCAAACCGCCCGCAAACCTTCAACCAGCACAGGATAGAGCCGATCGCCGATCTCGACGCCGCTCTGTCCGCTGGCCAACGCAAACACGCAATCGTTGGTCGAGCACTCACCGTCGACGGTGATGGCATTAAATGTTTCGGCGGTGACGGCGGCCAATGCTCGATGCAGCAGCGGCGGCGGCACAACCGCGTCGCACGTCACAAAAGCCAGCATGGTGGCCATCATCGGCTCGATCATACCGGCGCCCTTGGCCATTCCGCCGACATGAAAACTGCCCTCTGACGTCTGGACGCGCACGGCGGTCTCTTTTGGGGACACGTCGGTGGTCATGATGGCGAGCGCCGCGCGGTGCCCGCCATCGCTTCGCAGTGCGTCCAGCCCCGCGCGGACCCCCTTGGACACGTTCTCGAAGTCCAGGGCGACTCCAATGATGCCGGTCGACGCGACCAGGACCTGCTCGGGGCCGCACCCGAGCCGCTGACCCACGAGCTCCGTTGTTCGACGAGCGACCTCGATGCCGGCTGAGCCGGTACAGGCGTTCGCGCACCCGCTGTTCACGACAATGGCAGTGGCGCGACCGCCGGATCGAACCAAATGCTCGCGGCTCAGCACGACCGGCGCGGCCTGTGCAAGATTCGTCGTAAACAGTCCCGCGGCGGTTGCGGTCGTGTCGGGAACCACGAGGGCGAAGTCGAGTTCGGACGCCTTGATGCCGCAAGAGACGCCGGCCGCGCGAAATCCAGCCGGCGCCGTGATTCCACCGCCAAGGGTTTCGACCTGGTACGTGGAGGCCGTCGGAGCCACATCAGGCATGCGCGCTGAGGCCTTGGACGGTGCGGCTGTGCCGCATCAGAGCGGGATCGGCGACCATCGCGAATTGGCCGCAGCGGCGGAAAAGCTCACAAG
>Ga0184633_10001396_pt1 | contig 10038 bp, 9 predicted proteins | sample PLM31_170_b1_FD_133156 | JGI IMG/M metagenome (GOLD analysis project Ga0184633, IMG submission 133156) | Groundwater sediment microbial communities from an aquifer in East River, Colorado, USA - PLM3-1_170_b1 | ecosystem: Environmental > Terrestrial > Soil > Riparian zone | place: USA: East...
AGCACGTCCAGCAACCGCGCGTACTTGTCCTCGGCCGTCATGCCCGCGATGCCTCCACCCGCGTCAGGTCCTGGAAGGCGTCGTAGCGCTGGGCGATCTCGCCGGAGGTGAGACGGGCGAGGCGGTTGAGGGAGAAGTCCTCGACGGTGAACGAGGCCATGACGGAGCCGTAAATGACGGCCCGCCGCATCGTCGGCGCGTCCACGCGGTCCATGGCCGCGAGATATCCCACGAACCCCCCAGCGAAGGTGTCCCCCGCCCCCGTCGGGTCGTAGACCGAGTCGAGCGGGTACGCGGGCGCGCTGAAAAAGGCGCCGTCGGAAAGCATGAGCGCCCCGTATTCGCCGCGCTTGACCACGACGGTCTTCGGCCCCATCCCCGCGATCGCGCGCGCCGCGCGGATCAGATTCGGCTCGCCCGCGAGCTGGCGCGCCTCGCCGTCGTTGATGGTCACGACGTCGACCTCGCGAAGGACGCGCACGAGGTCCTCGCGCTTGCCCTGGATCCAGAAGTTCATGGTGTCGAGCGCGACGAGCTTCGGTCGCTTCGCCATCTGGCGGAGGACGTTGAGCTGGAGCACGGGGTCGATGTTGGCGAGGAACAGGTAGGGGACGCGGCGCGGCTCCGGCGCCAGGGCGGGTTTGAAATCAGCGAAGACGTTGAGCTGGGTGTCGAGCGTCTTGGCCTCGTTCAGGTCGTATCCGTATTCGCCCGCCCACCGGAAGGTCCGTCCCTTCGAGACCTGCAGCCCTGACAAGTCCACACCGCGGGCGCGCAGGAGCTGGAGGTGCTCCTGTGGGAAGTCGTCGCCCACGGTGGCCACGAGCCGCACGCCCGTGAAGAAGCTCGCCGAATACGAGAAATACGTGGCCGAGCCGCCCAGGGCCTCACGCACGGTCCCGAACGGCGTGGTCACACTGTCGAGCGCGACGGACCCGACGACCAGCAGCTCAGGCACGGCGGCGCCCCTTCTGCTCTACGGGAAAGTACTTCCCGATCAGCAGCTCGAGCCGGCGGCGCGTGGTGATGGGAAAGCTCGCCGGGCTCGTGATGATCGCTCTGGCCAGCGCCCGCGGGCATTCACACGTCCGCGGCGGACCGATCTCGGGAATCGCCCGCCCCAGGATCTCCTTGGCCGTCGCCACGTTTTTCAAAAGATTTTGGACCACCGCCTCGACCGACACCGCCGCGTGGGTGTCGTGCCACACGTCGTAATCGGTGGCCAGCGCGAGGGTCGCGTAACACAGCTCGGCCTCGCGGGCGAGCTTGGCCTCGGGCATGTTCGTCATACCGATCACGTCGACCCCCCAGCTGCGATGGATCCGCGACTCGCTCCGGGTCGAGAACTGCGGGCCCTCGATGCAAAGGTACGTCCCGCCGCGGTGGACGGTGGCGCTGGTCTGGCGGGCGGCCTTCTCGATCACGGTGGCGAGCTGCGGGCAGACGGGCTCGGCCATCCCCACGTGGCCGACGATGCCGTCGCCGAAGAACGACCCGATGCGTCGCTTGGTCGCGTCGAAGAACTGGTCGGGTATCACCAAATCGAGGGGGTGGATGTCCTCCTTCATGCTGCCGACCGCGGAGATGGAGATCACCCACTCGACACCCAGGGACTTGAGCCCCCAGACGTTCGCCCGGAAGTTCAGCTCCGTCGGCATGATCCGATGGCCGCGGCCGTGGCGGGCCAGGAAGACGACCCGCTGCGATCCCATTTGTCCCACACAGTACTCGTCGGACGGATCGCCGAACGGCGTGCGCACCCGTCGCCACCGCACATCGGTCAGCCCGGGCAGCTCGTAGAGCCCGCTCCCGCCGATGACCCCGATCGCCGCCTCGCTCACGCTCGCTCTCCCAACGTCCACCGCGGCGTCGCCGCCGTCACGCGGACCGGCACCATCGTGCGCATCAGATCGTCCGGCCCGTCGAAGGTCAACTCGACGTAGTGGCCCGTGAGCCCGACGAGGTGGCCGCGGTCATGGTCCCGTGTCTCGAGCACAAGCACGTCCTCGACGCGCCCGACAAGACCTTGACGGAAGGCGAGGCTCTTCGCCTCCCCGAGCGCGCGCAGCCGGCCGGCCCGCGCGGTGATCGCGCGCGGCGCCAGATGCCCGTCGAGCCCCGTCGCCTCGGTCCCGCGGCGGTCGGAGTACGGAAAGACGTGCAGGTACGTGAACGGCAGCGCCTCGATCAGCGCCATGGTCTCCTCGAAGTCGGCTTCATTCTCCTCCGGGAAGCCCGCGATGACGTCGGCGCCGAGGCCCAATCGTGGAATTGCGGCGGCCAGGCGCTCGACGAGCCGCCGGTACATGGCGACGGTGTACGGGCGCCGCATCCGGCGCAGCACGCGGTCGCTCCCGCTCTGGAGCGGGACGTGAAGATGGGGCGCGATGGTCGGAAGGCCGCTGACCGCCTCGAGCAGCTCGGGGGTGAAGTAAGCCGGCAGCACCGACGACATCCTGATCCAGCTCAGCCCGGGGATGCCGGCCATCCGGCGCAGCAGCGTCGCGAGCGTGGTGCGCGGCACGAGATCCGCGCCGTAGTCCCCGAGATCGACACCGGTGAGCACGATCTCGGGGTGGCCGGCCGCCACGAGGCGCTGCGCCTGATCGAGCACCACGGACGCGTCGCGGCTCCGGCTGGGGCCCCGTGCGAAGGGAACGATGCAGAACGCGCAGCGGTGCCGGCAGCCGTCCTGGACCTTGAGGAACGCACGCGAGCGTCCGAGGACACGGCCCAGCGGCGCCTCGGGCAGCGTGCGGATCGTCGCGACGTCGGACACGTGGATCCCCGGCTTGTCACGCTGCGGCGCGCCGTCGCGCTGCGGCGCGCGGTCGTGCTCCCACCGCTCCACCAGGCTCGCGAGGAGATCGGGTAAGCGGTGCCTGTCACCGTTGCCGACGACGAGGTCGACGCCGCGCACACCGGCCGCGGCCTCGGGGCTCGTCTGCGCCCAGCAGCCCGTGACGACGATGCGCGCGTCGGGGTTGATCCGGGTCGCCCGATGGATGGCCTGGCGATCGGAAAAGTCGGCGCGCGCCGTCACCGTGCACGTGTTGACGATGACCACGTCGGCGCGCTCGGCGAACGGCACGGTGCGGAACCCCCTCGCCTCCAGGAGCCCCTGCATCTCCTGCGTGTCGACCTGGTTCAGGCGACAACCGAGCGTCGCGAAGGCGACGGTGGGCGCGGTCACGCGGGAACCGGCTCCCGGAGCTGGCCGCAGGCCGCTCCGATGTCCTCCCCCTTGCTCCAGCGCACGGTAGTGGTGATGCCGGCGTCGAGCAGGACCGACTGGAAGGCCAGGATCCGCGTGATCGGCGGACGGCGGAAGCCCGCGTCTTCAGCTCCCTCCCAGTCGTTGAACGGGATCAGGTTCACCTTCGCGCGCACGCCGCGGAGAAGCCGGGCGAGCTGGGCGGCGTCCTCCGGAGAGTCGTTGACGCCGTCGAGGAGCACATACTCGAAGAAAACGCGCTGGCGCGGGGACAGCGGGTACTTCCTCACCGCGGCCATCAGCGCCGCGAGGTTCCACGATCGGTTCACCGGCATGAGCTGGCCGCGGGTCTCGTCCGTCGCCGCATGCAGCGAGATGGCGAGGTTGACCTTCAGGTCCTCCCGGCCCAGGCGCTCGATCCCGCTCACGAGGCCAACCGTGGACACGGTGATGCGCCGCGGAGAGTAGCCGATGCCGAGCCTGGCGTCGGTGAGGATCCTGAGCGCCGTGACCAGGGCCGCGTAGTTGGCGAGCGGCTCGCCCATCCCCATGAAGACGAGGTGGGTGACGCGCCGCCCCTCGTCCTGGAGCACGCGGTTGGCGACCATGAGCTGGCCGACGATCTCGCTTGCGCTGAGGTTCCGCTCGAGCCCCATCGTTCCGGTCAGGCAGAAGGCGCATTCATAACCGCAGCCGACCTGGACGGACAGGCACAGCGTGATGCGGTCGCCGTCCGGCATGATGACCGCGCTGATTCGCCCGCCGTCCTCGAGGAGGAAGACGATCTTGCGGCTGCCGTCCTGGGAGGGCGTCACCCGCTCGACGTCCGGGAGCGAGAGCACCGCCCGCTCGGCGAGCGCCGCTCTGAATTCCTTCGGCAGGTCCGTCATGGACTCCAGATCGACGACGTTCTTGCGGTAGATCCACGTCGCGAGCTGCCGGCCGCGGTAGCGCGACGCGCCCAGCTCGACGGCCAAGTCTTCGAGCTGCGAGGGAAGGAGACCAACGAGGTTCACGTTCGACACCGAAGAAAGAATAACACGAAGGTCACGGGCACTTTTCCACCGAACGTGTGATCGAGCGGTGGATAACCCTGTGCCTTGCGTAGCTCGCCGGTCGCTTTTCGATCACTTAGACCGCTCCGCCTATTCGATGGGCAGCAGGTCGCAAGACGAGATGCAGATCGAGCAGGTTGGTTTTCGTCGGACCGGTCACGATGAGGTCCCCGCTCGCGCGAAGAAAGGCATTGGCGTCATTCTCGGCCAACGATCGGCGTGGATCGAGGCCCGCCGCCCGGCCCCGCGCCATCGTCCCCGCATCCACCACCGCGCCCGTGGCATCGGTCGGGCCGTCCGTGCCATCCGTCCCGGCGGCGAGCACGACGAGGCCCTCGTCCGGCCGCAGCTCGAGGGCCGCCGCCAGCGCCAGCTCCTGGCACCGGCCACCACGTCCCTGCCCGCGCACGGTGACCGTCGTCTCGCCGCCGGCAACGAGGCACGCCGGGCCCCACACCGACCGCCCTTCGGCAACCAGATCGCGGCCGGCGGCGCGCGCCTCCCCTTGAAGCCCGCGCGTCACGATCCGCGCCCGGTAGCCGAGCTGCTCGGCCGTCCTCGCCGCCGCGTCAACGACGAGCCCGTTGTTGGCGATGACGACGTGCGTCACGCTCGCGAACAGACGGTCGCCCGGCTTGGGCGTCTCCGGGATCTCGTTGCGCGCTCCCGCGGTCAGCCGATCCAACACCGATGTCGGGACACGGTCGAGAACGCCGCGTCGATCGAGCACGGCGAGGGCGTCGGCAAACGTCGTCGGATCCGGCGCGGTCGGCCCGGACGCGATGACGTCGAGCGGATCGCCGATGACGTCCGAGAGCAGGAGCGTGAGGACCCGCGCCGGCGCCGCCGCCCGCGCGAGCTGCCCGCCCTTGAGCAGCGACAGATGCTTGCGCACCGCGTTCAGCTCGCCGATCGGCGCGCCGGCGCCCAGGAGCAGGCGCGTCACCGCCTGCTTCTCCTCGAGCGTCACAGGCGGAGCGGGAGCGGGCATGAGGGCCGAGCCACCGCCCGAGACGAGGAACAGGACGAGATCATCGGGCCCCGCGCCCTGGGCGAGCGAGAGAATCCGCTCGGCGGCGGCTTGGCCGCGACGGTCCGGAACCGGATGCTCCGCCTCAGCCAGCGACACGACCCGCGTGGGCAGCGCGTGACCGTCCTTCACCACGACGAACCCCTCGGTGAGGCGCCCGCCGAGCACGGCCTCCACCGCCTGGGCCATCGCCGCCCCAGCCTTGCCGCAGCCGAGGACGATGACTCGAGCGATCTGTGTGAGATCGAGGGTGAATGCGCCGCAGGAGAGCCGATCGCCGTCGCGGCGCAGCGCGGCCCGCACGAGGGGTTCGACGGCGGCGGCGGCCAGCGCGGCCCGCCAGATGGCGAGCGCCGCCTCGCGCGGCGTCACGTCTGAAGCTTGAGGAGCCGCTCCCCCGCTTCCTGAAGCATCTTGGTGAGCAACCGGCTCAACGGCCTCCGGCGATGGCGGGCACGATCGACACGGTATCGCCGTCCTTGAGGGCCGTCTTCTTGCCCTCGAGGAACCTGACGTCTTCCTCGTTGACGTAGATGTTGACGAAACGGCGCAGCTCCCCCTTGTCGTCCATGATCCGCTCGCGGAGACCGGAGAACTGGCGCTCCAGATCCTGGACCAGGTCGTCCACTGTAGCGCCCTTGGCCTGGACCTCGGCGCTTCCCTTCGTCAGCGATCGCAGCGGGGTAGGAATCCGTACCAGCACAGACATCACTTCTCCTCCTAGTTCGTTTGGGACTTCAGGTCGGCCAGCGCTTGGTCGAACGCTGAGAGCGTGGGCCGGATCTTGACGGGGGTCGACAGCCGCTCGTAGAGGGCATCCGGCGTCTTGAGACCGTTGCCGGTCACGCAGATGACGATCGACTCGTCGCGCGGGATGACGCCGCGCTCGATGAGCTTCTTGGTCGCCGCCACCGTCACGCCGCCGGCCGTCTCCGTGAAGATGCCCTCGGTCTGGGCCAGGAGGAGCATGCCGTCAATGATCTCTTCGTCGCTGGCGTGCTCGCCCGAGCCCCCGGACTCCTTGGCCGTCCGGTACGCGTAGTAGCCGTCGGCGGGGTTGCCGATGGCCAGCGACTTGGCGATGGTGTTGGGCCGCACCGGCACGAGCACGTCCGTGTCGTTCTTGATCATGGTCACGATCGGGCCGCAGCCGAGGGCCTGCGCGGCGTGCATCCGCGTCTCGACCTCGCCCTCGACCAAGCCGAGCATCTTCAGCTCCTTGATCGCCTTCCAGATCTTCGTGAACAGCGAGCCCCCCGCGCACGGCACGACGATGTGCCGGGGCGGGCGCCACCCGAGCTGCTCGATGATCTCGTAGCCGTAGCTCTTCGAGCCCTCCGAGTAGTAAGGCCGGAAGTTCACGTTGACGAAGGCCCAGCGGTACTTGTCGGCGATCTCCGAGCACAATCGGTTGACCTCGTCGTACGTCCCTTCGACGGCCACCAGCGTCGGGTTGTACACAAGGGTGGCCAGCACCTTGCCCGGCTCCAGATCGGCCGGGATGAAGATGTAGGATCGGAGCCGCGCCTCCGCGGCATGGGCCGCGACGGAGTTGGCGAGGTTACCCGTGGAGGCGCACGCCACGGTGTCGAAGCCGAATTCCTTGGCCTTGGTGACGGCCACGGCGACGACGCGGTCCTTGAAAGACCACGTCGGATGGCACACGGAATCGTTCTTGATCCACACCTGAGCGACACCCAGCTCGTCGGCGAGGTTGTGAGCGCGGATGAGCGGCGTGAAGCCGACGTGATGGCCGACGGCGACCTCGCCTTCGACAGGCAGGAGGTCCTTGTACCGCCACATGCTGGGCGGCCCCGCCGCGATCGAGTCTCGCGTGACGACGCCCCGGAGCGCCTCGTAGTGATAATCGACCTCGAGGGGACCGAAGCAGAACTCGCAGACGTGAACGGGGGCGGAGGGATACGCGCGGCCACACTCGCGGCACTTCAGACCCTTCAGCTTTTCCATCAGCACGTCTCCATCGGTAGGGGAATTGAGCCCCGAGTATTGCTGCACCGACAGCAAGACATTTCGCCTACTTAACACTCAACGTCGAGCGAAGTCAATCAGGGCAGATACGCGAGCAGTGAAATTGTCTGAGGCTCCCTTATCATCGGATCGTGAAGCTCTGGCCCGTCCTGCCGCTGGCGCTCCTCCTCGCCTACGGCGTCGCGTTCGGCGCGGCGGCCTTGGGGTTCTCGCTCATCGCGTTCGACGACCATCCCGGGCAGCTCTACCGTGTCTGGCACGTCGTCATGCGCGGGCCGGCGCCCTGGACGTGGAACCCCGACTGGTGGGCGGGCTACCCCGAGATGCAGTTCTATCCCCCGGGCTTCGCCTACGCCGGCGCCGGGCTGCACGCCGTCACGCTGGGCGCCGTCTCCGTCCCCACGGCCTATCAAACGCTCGTCTGGCTCGCCTACCTCGCCCCCGCGCTCACGGTCTGGCTGCTGCTCCGCCGCGTCCTCGGTGACGGATGGGCCGCGTTGCCGGGCGCCTTCGTCGCGCTGACGCTCTCCGCCGGTCTCGGGAGCGGCGTGGAAGGCGGGGTCCACATCGGGATGGTGGCGGCGCGACTGGCCTGGGCGATGCTGCCGCTCCTACCCCTGGCGCTCGCTGGTTGGTCGGACGGCAAGCGGAACTTTCCTTGGAGCGTCGTCCTGCTGGTCGCCGCGGTCGTCCTCACCCACCCGGCCCACGGACCCGCGACGGTCGTTCTTGTCCTCCTCGCGGCCTGGTACGCCGCGACGCCACAGTGGGCGGCGACGGGCAGCGCCGTCGCCGCCCTCGGCCTCGCCGCGGGAGTCACGGCCTTCTGGGGGCTCCCACTCGTTGCGCACCTCGAGCACACGCGTGCGCTCGCCTGGGGATCGCTGTCGGCGCGCGAGACTCTGCTCGGTCATCCGCTCGCTTGGGCGCTCGTCGTCCTCGCCGCGGCCGGCAGCGCCAACTGGTCCCACGCACGCCTCTCGCCGACGGTCGCGCTGCTACGAATCTTCCCGTGGGTGATGGTCGTCGTCGTGTTCGTCGACGCGTTCGTGCTCGAGCGCCTCGGACTCCGCTGGCTTCCAGCCGACCGCATCATGGATTCCGCCTGGCTGGCGTTCGTCCTCGCCGGCGGGGCGACGGCGGGACGTCTGATCGCTACGGCCAGCGCCGACCGCCCGCGCGCTCGCGTGGCGCTGTCCCTCGCCGTCGTCGCCGCCGCCGTTCTTCTCGCGCTTCCCGGGCGGACGCTGACCTTGTGGCCACGCGCTTCGGAATGGCCGCGCTACGAGGCCATCGAGCGGGGCATGCGGCTCGATGCGCTGTGGTCGACACTGCGCGCGGCTCCGGCCGGTCGCGTGCTCTTCGTCCGCTCCGGGGTGCCCCTGATCTACAGCTCGGAGTGGTGGCGCCCCCACAGTCACGTCACCGCGCTGACCCCGCTCGCCACCGGACGGGCAATCGTCAACGGGACGTTCACGCATCCCTCACCGGTCGCGGCGCTGCTCTACCGGGGCGATGCCGGCCCCGGCGCCATCCGCGAGCTGGTCGAGCGGCTGGATGGCCGGCGCCTCTTCGGGCGCGCCCTCGACGAGCTGGACGTCGGCGTCTTCAACGCCTACGCCGACCGCCTGGGAGTCAGCGTCGTCGTTGCCCTCGACGAGGACGTCCCCCATCTGCTCGCGCTCCGCGACAACCCGCTGTTCCCGCGCGCGACACCGTCACCGCCGTTCATTGTCTACACACGTGGGTCGCCCGTTGAGCTCGCGCGCGAGGTTGCGCCGGGCCGTCTTCGGCTGACGGCGGAGGCGGCGCCCGACACCTGGTTGCCCACGCGCATGGCCTACTACCCGCTCTGGCACGCGGCGAGCGAAGGCCATCCGATCCCGACACGACGCGGAGACCTCGGCGATCTCGAGGTGCGCGCCCCGCGGCCCGGCGCCGTCATCGACCTGGTCTACAAGCCGGGACTCGCGGAAGCCGCCGGCGTCGTTGTGAGCGTCGCCTCCCTCGCCACGCTCGCGATCCTCTGGACCACCGCACGGCTCCGCACCCAACAGACCTCGACATCGGGGAGGCGCGCGCTGATCGCCGGCGAGCCGAACTCCTGCGCGTGTCCACAACATGAGACAGTGACCCGCGGGGAGCCTTATGGGTAGAATCGAGCCATGTCCCGCGTCGTGTTGACCTACAAAGAATACGAGGCGCTGCCCGCCGACGGCCGGAGGTACGAGATCCATGACGGCGAGCTATCCGTGACCCCCGCGCCCAGTCCGCGGCACCAGACCACCAGCCGCAACCTCTTCACGGCGCTCCACGCCTACGTGAGCGCGCGCGGCCTCGGCGAGGTCTGGTACGCCCCATTCGACGTGATCCTCGCCGACACCGCGATCGTCCAACCGGACATCATCTACGTCGAGCGGGCTCGGCTCGACGTTGTGAGCGCCCGCGGTGTCGAGGGACCGCCGACGTTGGCCGTCGAGATCCTCTCGCCCTCCACCACCCTCACCGACCGCGTGACCAAGCCTCAACTCTACGCCCGTCACGGTGTGCCGTACTTCTGGCTGGTCGACCCCGAGGGACGGATGATCGACGCCTTCGTGCTTGGTCCGGACGGTTACGCCCTCGCCGCCCGCGTCTCGGGACGCCAGCCCGTCGGCCTCCCGCCCTTTGCCGACCTCGGCCTCGTCCCCGAATCGCTCTGGCCGTAGCGCGACTCCACTCGCCAGATCAACGAGGCGCGATCCCGTAGG
>Ga0184633_10001397_pt1 | contig 10036 bp, 11 predicted proteins | sample PLM31_170_b1_FD_133156 | JGI IMG/M metagenome (GOLD analysis project Ga0184633, IMG submission 133156) | Groundwater sediment microbial communities from an aquifer in East River, Colorado, USA - PLM3-1_170_b1 | ecosystem: Environmental > Terrestrial > Soil > Riparian zone | place: USA: East...
ACGGAGCCCGAGCCGATGTTGGCGACGAAGGCACGCTTGCCGTCGGGCGAGGCCGCGACCATGTGGGAGACCTCCTTGCCGGTCGGGATTCGGGCCGCGACGCGCCCCGCCCTCGTGTCTACGACGAGAAGCTCCTTCGTTCCTTCGGCCGTCACGAGCAGCCTTCCGTCGGCGAGCGCGTCCATTCCGTGAGGCTTCGTTCCTTCGCCGAGCGAGATCGTCCGAATGCGCTCCCCCTTCGGAATGTCCAGAAGCGTGATCGTGGCTCCGGGCGACCCCTGCATTCCGTAATCGCTGACGGCCGCGGTCTTGCCATCTGCAAGAACTTCCGCCTCGTGGGGGCCCTTTCCGACGAGGGCCGTCCCGCGCACGCGACCGCTCTTCGCGTCGAGGAGCGAGACCGTGTCGTCGGACTTGTTGACGACGAGGAGCGTGTCGGCCCGCGCGGCCGGGACGGAGAGCGCAAGCAGCAGAAGGACCGTTTTTCTCATTTCAGACCTCCAGGACCGCGAGTTGCCCTGGGCGAACGGAGAGGCTGACGGGCTTGCCCTCCTGCACGCCATAGTCGTCCTCGATCCGCACGCCGAAACGGTCGGGCAGATAGATCCCCGGCTCGACCGTCACCGTGTTGCCGGCGGCAAGCGGCGTCTTGTTGCCGCGCACGAGGTACGGGTGCTCGTGCCCGTCCATTCCGAGGCCGTGCCCAAGGCGGTGCGTGAAGAACTCGCCGTATTTCGCGTCCTCGATGACCTTGCGCGCCGCGCGGTCCACCTCTTCGCCGGACCTTCCGGCCTTGAGGGCCTCGATGCCGGCTATCTGCGCTTTGTCCACCGCGTCGTAGACTTTCCGGACCTCGTCGGCGGGCGGGCCGAAGGCGACCGTGCGCGTCACGTCGGAGGTGTAACCGCGCACGCGGCAGCCGCAATCGATCAGGACGACGTCCCCCTTAGCCAGCCGGCGGTCTCCCGGAGAGCCGTGCGGCAGCGCCGCGGAGGGGCCGAACTGTACGAGCCCGCCTCCGTCCACGAGGAGGTTGCCGAATTCCGCTTCGAGAAGCCGCGCGACCTCCCCCTCGGTCATCCCCTTGCGAAGGTGTTTGTGTGTCACGGTGATTGCGAGGTCCGCGCGGTGGCCTGCGTCCCGGATCAGAGCCATCTCCTCCGGCGACTTGACCATCCGCAGGGAGTCGAAGAGGGACGTGGCGTCTTCCATCTTCCCGGGCGCGGAAGCGGAAAGGAGCGCGGCCGTGGCGTACGCGGTCGAGCCCTCGACGCCGATCCGGCCGCTCTTGCCGAGAGCCTTCGCCGCGAGCGCGACCGGATCTTCCTCTTCCTTCCAGGTGCGCAGATCGTCCACCACGGCTTCCCGCCGGACCACTCCCTCTTCGAAGGAAGGCGTGACGAGCACGGACGGTCCGTCGGGGAAGAGAAGAAGAGCCGTCAGCCGCTCGCTTCGTCCCATCGAAAGGTTCGCGATGTAGGCGAGGTTGGTCGAAGGGGTCACGAGGACAGCGTCTAAGCCCCGCGCCTTCGCGGCGGCCTTGAGCCTCGACTGGCGCTCGCGGAAGACGTCCGGCTTCAAGGCCGGCGGCAGAGGAAGAGGCTCCGCGGCGGCGGCCAGGGCATGTCCCGCGGGCGCGGAGACCGCCGCGGCGGCCACCCCGGTCGTGGCGATCCAGCGGCGTCTCGTCCAGGTCATTGTGTTTCTCCGAAAGGACGTAGGATATAGGAGCTGTTTCTCCCCTCCTTCTCCGGGAGAGGGCCGGGAGTGAGGGCCTCGAACAACCGAAGAGGAGATCGTCGCCATGCCCTACGACCCCATGCTGGTCCAGCCCATGCGCGAGGAGCTGAAGCGCATCGGCTTCCAAGAGCTCAAGACCGCCGAAGACGTGGACCGCGAGATGTCCGTGGAGAATGGGCCGGTCCTGCTCGTCGTCAACTCCGTGTGCGGCTGTGCCGCGGGCGTGGCGCGGCCCGGCGTCGCGCTGTCGTTGAAACATTCGGCCGCGCCGAAACACCTGGCAACGGTCTTCGCGGGGCAGGACCTCGAAGCGACGCAGCGCGCCCGCAGCTACTTCGGCGGGAATCCCCCCACCTCGCCGCAGGTCGCGCTCCTTTCCGGCGGGCAACTCCTCTTTCTACTGCAGCGGCACGAGATCGAGGGGCGCACGCCCGAGCAGGTCGCCGCGGCGCTGACCGCGGCCTACGAGCGTCTTCCGGCGATCGCGTAGATCGCCCGTGCCGCGCGTCGCGTCCTGAGCCCCGGCATGACTGCGCCGGATTTCCCGGGAGAGCTACGCGAGAGTGAAAGGAGAGCCATGACGAGCATGACGGCGACGAGGCGGACGCTCCTGAAGTCGGCAAGCGCTCTGGCATCTCTTCTCTTAGCGCCCGTTTCGTTCCTCAAGGGGCAGACCGCGACCCCGGCGCCAACGCCGACTCCCGGCCCCTCCGGGCAAGAGGGGCCAAAGGGCCTCGCCGCCGCCGCGCGCGAGCGCTACGGAAAATACCTCGATCCGGATGAGTTCAAGATGCTCGACGAGGAGATGGCTTCGCTCGAGCGGCGCGGCGGCCGCCTGCGCGCCATCCGCCTCGGCAACGGCGAGGAGCCCGCGACGGACTTCCGGACAAAACGGTGACTGCGGGAGCGCCGGCGGACCTTCTCTTCACGCCTATCCGCGAGCTTGCCCGGCGCGTCCGCGCGCGACAGATCTCGCCCGTGGCGCTCGCGGAGACTTCGCTCGAAAGACTCGACACGCACGGCCGCAAGCTGAACGCGGTCGTTACGCTCGCGGGGGAGAAGGCGCTTGCGCGCGCCCGCGAGGCGGAGAAAGAGATCCGAGGCGGGAAATACCGCGGCCCCCTCCACGGCATCCCTTATGGCGCCAAGGACCTCCTCGCCGCGCGCGGCATGCCGACGACCTGGGGAGCGGCGCCCTACCGCGAGCAGAGCTTCGACTACGACGCCACGGTGATCCGCCGCCTGGCCGACGCGGGAGCGATCCTGACGGCCAAGCTCGCCATGGTCGAGCTCGCGGGGGGCATGGGCTACAACAACGCCGACGCCTCGTTCACGGGGCCGGGCCTGAACCCCTGGAACGCGGCGTATTGGAGCGGCGGCTCCTCGAGCGGCCCTGGCTCGGCGGTCTCCGCCGGGCTCGTGTCTTTCGCGATCGGCTCGGAGACCGTCGGCTCGATCCTGACTCCCTCCGCGTTCTCCGGCGTGACGGGGCTGCGCCCCACCTACGGCCTCGTCTCCCGCTACGGCGCGATGGCGCTTTGCTGGACGCTCGACAAACTCGGCCCGATGGCGCGGAGCGCCGACGACTGCGGCCTGGTCCTCTCCGCGATTGCGGGGCGCGACACCGCCGATCCGACGACGGTCGAGGCGCCTCGCCTGCCGCCGGTCAAGCGGAAGTTGCGCGTGGGCGCGCTGAAAGGCGCCACCGACTTCACGCAGACTGAGGTCTCGCGAGCCTTCGAGGAGTCTCTCCTCCTCTTGTCCCGCTTCGCGGAGGTCACGCGGGACGTCGTCCTGCCCGATTTTCCCTACGGCATGCTCGCCGGGACGATCGTGGACGGCGAAGGGGGAAGCGCATTTTTGGATCTCATCGAGTCGGGAGGGCTCAAGGAGCTGCGCGCTAAGGCGGACCGCGTCGGAGGCTACGCGAGCGCCATGCTGCCCGCGGTGGACTACCTCCACGCCCTGCGCATCCGGGAGAAGGCGCGCCAGCCCCTCGCGGCGCTCTTCCAGAAGGTCGACCTGCTCGCCGCGCCGACGCGCGCAACGGTGGCCTTTCCGATCGGCGTGGACTTCGACAAGGCCTTCCCGGAGCTCGCGGAGGGACGCCCCGCGAACTTCGTCTCGCCCATCGGAGCGCTCATCTCCGCCGGCAACCTCCTGGGCTATCCGGCAATCACCCTGCCGAACGGCTTCGGGAGGGAGGGCCTGCCGACCGGCCTGCAGCTTCTCGCCGAGCCCTTCCGAGAGGAGGCTCTGCTCGCGGCCGCGAGAGAGCTCCAGCGGCTATCAGATTTTCATGAGAGGCATCCGGCGGTGTAAATAAAAACCGGCGAGCTGTCATCGACAACCCGCCGGCGAAATCTGCTTTCCGATGATCTTAGGCGAGACGACGCCGTCCCTTGGCCGCGCGGTAGATGAAGAGAATGAGAACGGCCCCTAGAAATGCGCCGATGAAGCCCGCCGGCTCGCCGGCTTCGTAAACCCCCAGCGCCTGCCCCAAGAAACCGCCGAGGATTGCGCCGACGATCCCGAGAAGGATCGTCACGATGATGCCGCCCGGGTCCTTCCCCGGCATTACGAACTTCGCGAGGGCCCCGATCACCAGCCCGAAGAGAATCCAGCCGAGAATACCCATGTTCTGTTTCCTCCTTCTCTGCCAGTACAGCAAGCGGCGGGCCAAATATCAAGAGGGCCCAGGGACAGCAAGGGTTCTTTTTGATCTGAGAAAGGAAAGGCTCTCAGTACACCCCGCCCGTCAGGTGAACGATCGCCGTCCAGAGCCCGCGGCTGAAACGAAACGTCGCGATCGGCACCACGACCGCCGCGGTGCACCAGACCGCCAGGCTCGTCGCCAGCGGCCAGAGCGGGCCGAAGCCGGCGCCCGCCATCAGGATGACCGCGGTCAGGAGCGTGTTGATGTCGAGCGAGCCGACCCACTGGCCGTGCTCGCGCGCGAAGGAGACCCCGCAGCAGGAGCACCTCTCGTGCATTGTGAAGAAGCTGCGGAAGAGCTTCCCCTGGCCGCAGACAGGGCAGCGCAGCTTCAGGCCGCGCCAGCAGACCTTCCTCCAGTAGCCCTCGGGCCAGCCGGCCCGGTGCCGCGCAGTGGTTCCACGCCAGGGGAGGACGGGAGATGGGGAGGAATGCGGCGCGGCCACGTCAGGAATCCTACTCCCTAGAGCGCCAGCCTCATCCCCTGCTTCGCCACCCGGAAGCCTGATTTCTCGAGGCCGCTTTCCGCCGCCGCGTCCCAGAGCAGCCTGTTTGTGTGATTGAGGTGCACAAAAAAAACCTGCCCCGCAGGCCTCTTGCCGCCGAACCGGGCCACCGTTTCCAGCACGAGAGGATGCGGAATGTCCGCGATGGGGCGGCCCGGGATCTCGTCGGCGGTAAAGAACGTGCCGTCTAAGAACGAGACGAGATCTTCGTCGGCCGCCATCTCCTCGATCTTCCGGTCCCACTTTTCCCACTTGTCTATATCCGGGAGCCAGAGCACCTTCCGGGACGGCCCGCGCACGAGGTAAGCCACGGTGTCCGAATCCTCGTCGCGGTGCGGCACGCGGATCGCGGTGACACGCAGCGCGGGCGTCAGCTCCGTCTCGACGCCCGGCTCGATCTCCCGGATGGCGATGTTCTCGAGAGCGATCAGCCGGCTCCAGGGCCGGTTCTCGCGCAGGAACCGCGCCATGGAGGAGGTGCAATAGACCGGGACCTTCTTCGCTCCGAGGACCTCGCGTCCCAGCTGGGCGAGGCCGAGGTAGTGGCCGATGTGCGCGTGGGTGAGCAGGATGCCGTCGGGGATGCCGCCAAGCCGATCCATCTGCTCCGCGAAGTCGGGCGTCGCGTCGATCAAGAACCTCTTTGCCGCCGAAGGGTCGAGAAGGCCCAGCGATGCGACCAGCCGCTTGCGCGACGGGTCGCGCCTCACCTCGACGCAGAGCTTCTGCAGGCAGCCCGCGTGCGGCACCCCACCATCCTGGGCGATCCCGAGGACGACGGCCTCGGGGCCGGGCGGCGCGCTTCTCGCTGCTCCGAGCGCGCAGAGAAGGATGGCGGCGAGCAGTCCAGCCACGGGCCTATTGTTCCACCGGGGGCCCCCCCCGGATCGGCACGGAATCTGCTCTAATAAGCGCCCCGGAGGAGATACACCATGGCGCGAAGTCGGCTTTCCCGCGACACCCTGCGGGCCCTGGGCCCGATCATGATCCCCCTGATGACCAAAGTCGCCATCCCAATCGCCTTGAGGAGCCTGTCCAAGAAAAAACTCGCCGCCGAGGACTTTGCCGACGAGCAGAAAGACATCTTGAAGAACAACCTGAGAAAGACGCGGTCGGACCTGGAGGGCGTCAAGGACGAAGCCGTGGCGCGGGGCACGCGCCTCTACGAGCAGGCCCGCCGCGAAGGGACGGAGTTCCTGGATGTGCTTGCCCGCCGCGGCCTGGAGCTCGCCAACGAGTGGGCGCAGAACCTGGGCGAGCCGCGCGTGCGCCGCAGCCGGTTCCGGTGGGGGCATGCCCTGGCGCTCGTTGCCCTCGTGGCCGCCGGTCTCGTGATCGTCAGCCGGAAGTAGACCTCCGCGCGAGAGCGGTCAAACCTCCCAGACGGAGAGGTCCTGGAAGCGGCAGTAGCCGTACTCCTCGAAGAGACACGGGCGGAAGACCTTTCCCCATTCCCTCTCGAGATACTGCCGGGAGTGAAAGGCGCCGTCGTCGTTGAAAGCGCCGCCTCCGGGCGCGAACAGGAATCCGCATCCGGCCAGCGCCGTGTGCTGGCTCTGGGTCAGATCCGGTCTCATGAAGGTCAGATTCGGGGAGTGCGTGCAGGCGATGAGAAGTCCGCCGGGCCGGAGCAGGCGCGCCACTTCCGCGAGCCAGGCCCTTTGCGGCTCCTCGTCTAGGTGGGTGAAGACGGAGCCCGCCACGACGACGTCGAAGTGCGACGAGGGGAACTCGAGCGGGGGCTTGCTGGCGTTGATGGAGTACCGTCCTTCCCGAAGATTCCGGGCTGCCCAGGCGATCGCATCGGCGTCCACGTCGGTGCCGTGGAGCTCCCGGACTGCGGGTAATCCGACGAGGTAGTGCGAGATCCTGCCGGACCCGCAGCCAAAATCGAGCCAGCGCGGGTAGTCGCGGCCGGAAGCGCGCCCCGCCTCGAAGCCGCGGAGGATGTCGGCCGCGGCAGAGCGGCCCACGTCCAGAAATACCCGGCGGCTGGACGTGCCGGAAACGCGGAACCGGAGGCGCGCCGGAGGGACCGGCGGGCGACCTCGGGGCGAACGGATCGCGTCGAAGAGATCGGGAAGGAAGTCGCGAATCCGGTGGGGAGCTTCCCGGAGCGCGCGCGCGAGCGGCCGGCGCACGCGCGGAGGCAGGAGGCGGCGGAGGAGTTTCCGCATGGCCTCTCGATCAGCCGAGCGCGAGCTTCTTGTACTTGATCCGGTGCGGCTGGTCCGCTTCGATTCCGAGGCGGCGCTTCCGGTCCGCTTCGTACTCCTGGTAGTTGCCCTCGAACCAAACCGTGCGGCTCTCCCCCTCGAAGGCGAGGATATGCGTCGCGATGCGGTCTAAGAACCAGCGGTCGTGGCTGATGATGACAGCGCAGCCGCCGAAATTCACGAGAGCCTCTTCGAGCGCTCGCAGCGTGTCCACGTCCAGGTCGTTGGTGGGCTCGTCCAGGAGCAGGAGGTTGCCCCCCTTCTTGAGCGTCCTCGCCAAGTGCAGGCGATTCATCTCGCCGCCCGAGAGGTCCGCGACCCGCTTCTGCTGGTCCGCCCCCTTGAAGTTGAACATGGAGACGTAGGCGCGCGAGGGGACCTCGCGTTTGCCGAGCAGGACTTGGTCCTGTCCGCCCGAGATCTCGTCGTGCACGGTCTTGCCCGGCTCGGGGCGGTCCCGGTCCTGGTCCACGTAGGAGGCGACGACGGTCTCGCCGACGGCGAGCTTTCCGGCGTCCGGTTTTTCCGGACCCACGATCATCTTGAAGAGGGTCGTCTTGCCGGCGCCGTTGGGGCCGATGACGCCGACGATCCCCCCGCGCGGCAGATCGAAGGAGAGGTCCTCCATCAGCAGCTTGTCGCCGTAGGCCTTGCGAACCCCCTCCGCCCGCACGACGATGTCCCCCAGCCGCGGTCCCGGCGGGATGAAGAGCTCCTGCGTCTCGCCGCGCGCCTCGGGCCCCTTGTCGGCCAGGAGCGACTCGTAACGCTCGATCCGGGCCTTGCTCTTGGCGTGGCGCGCGCGGGGGGACATGCGGACCCACTCGAGCTCGCGCTGGAGCGAGCGGCGCTTCGCCGACTCCGCCTTCTCCTCGTGGGCCAGGCGCTCCTCCTTCTGCTCGAGCCAGCTCGAGTAATTTCCCTGCCAGGGGATCCCGAACCCGCGATCCAGCTCCAGGATCCAGCCCGCCACGTTGTCCAGGAAATACCGGTCGTGAGTGACCGCCACCACCGTGCCGGGGTATTCGGCGAGGTGACGCTCGAGCCACGCCACCGACTCGGCGTCCAAGTGGTTGGTCGGCTCATCGAGCAGGAGGAGGTCCGGCCGTTCCAGCAGAACTTTGCAAAGCGCCACGCGGCGCTTCTCTCCTCCGGAGATCTTCATGACATCGGCGTCCGGCGGCGGCAGACGCAGCGCGTCCATCGCGATCTCGAGCTGCCGGTCGAGCTCCCATGCGTTGGAGGCCTCGATCGCGTCCTGGACGCGCTGGTACTCGGCCATCAGCTTCTCGCTCTCTACCTCGGAAAGCTCCTGACCCATCTTCTCGTTCAGCTCGTCGAAGCGGTGGAGGAGCGCCCGGGTCGGCGCGACGGCCAGCTCCACGTTCCCGAGCACGTCGCGTGTTGGGTCGAGCCTCGGGTCCTGCGGCAGAAACCCGGTCCGGATCCCCTCGGCGGGAAAGGCCTCACCGGCAAAGTCCTTCTCAACGCCCGCCATGATGCGGAGAACCGTGGACTTGCCCGCCCCGTTCAAGCCCAGCACGCCGATCTTCGCGCCGGGGAAGAAGGAGAGGGAGATCCCGCGCAGGATCTCCCTCTGCGGAGGGACGACCTTGCGCAGGCCGACCATGGTGTAGATGTACTGATGCGCCATCGAAGCGGCGGAGTCTATACCGGGGAAGGCTTAGCCGTAACCTCGCCGATGTTGAACCCCATCGTGCCGAGGAGCCGCTCCTCGTACCGCGCGTTGTCGAACCCGGCCTCGCACATCATCCGCTCAACGCCGCGCTGCCCTGGATAGCGCTTCAGCGACTCGGGGATGTAGAGGTAGGTCTCCGGGTCGCCGTGGAAGAGGAGGCCGACGGCCGGCATCATGACGCGCATGTAGGCTTGGTAGAGGGCGTTGAAGATCGGGTTGTCGGGCTTGCCGAAATCAAGCACGACGAGTCGCCCTCCCGGCGCGAGCACCCGGCGCATCTCGCGGAGCGCCCCCTGCGGATCGGCGATGTTGCGCAGGCCGTATCCGACCGTGATGGCGTCGAAGCTGTAGTCGGGAAAGGGGAGAGTCAGCGCGTCCGCCTGAACGAACGCGCTCGAGCGGCGCAGCTCGGTCCTCCGGCGCCGCGCCACGGCAAGCATGGGAAGCGTGAAATCGACGCCCGTGGCCCGGACCGCGCTCGCCGCAGCTTCCTCCGCGTAGAAGCAGATATCCCCCGTCCCGCAGCAGAGGTCGAGCAGGCGCAGCGGTTTGCGTTGCGCGCGGTCGAGGGCCAACCTCACCGTCCGGCGCTTCCAAAGACGGTGCATCCCGAAGCTCATGATGTCGTTGACCAGGTCGTAGCGCTCGGCCAGGCGGGAGAACATCTCCCGCACTCGCGGCGCCCGCATCTCGTCGTAGGAGAGGTATTTGTTCGTCACGCCCCGGCCTGTTGTAAAGTTTTCATCTTATGGCGGAGCACCAGGGAAAGCCCATCGCAGCGGTTTCGGAGGCGGAGGCCCGGCAGGTCGCTGAAGAGGCCCGCGAGACCGAGTGGACGGCACCGAGCTTCTTAAAGGAGATCTTTCTCGGAAACTTCCGGCTGGACTTGATCCACCCCTTCCCCGAGCCGCCGTCCGAGCGGCCGGAGTTCCGGTTGTTCTACGACCGCCTCGAGCGGTTCCTGGTCGAAAAGGTGGACTCCGACGCCATCGACCGCGAGGGGAAGATCCCCCCGCACGTCATTAAGGGGCTGGCGGAGCTCGGCGCCTTCGGGATGAAGGTGCCGAAAGAGTACGGCGGCCTCGGTCTGACACAGCGCGAGTACGGCGACGTCATGAAGCTTCTCTCCAGCCAGGACGGCAACCTCGTTGTGCTCCTCT
>Ga0184633_10001398_pt1 | contig 10035 bp, 8 predicted proteins | sample PLM31_170_b1_FD_133156 | JGI IMG/M metagenome (GOLD analysis project Ga0184633, IMG submission 133156) | Groundwater sediment microbial communities from an aquifer in East River, Colorado, USA - PLM3-1_170_b1 | ecosystem: Environmental > Terrestrial > Soil > Riparian zone | place: USA: East...
ACAGTCTCGAGCAGATCAAGACTGCTGGGAAGCGGGCCGCCTTGCTGACCCAACAAATTCTGGCGTTCAGTCGGAGGCAGGTGCTTGAGCCGAGGGTGCTGGATTTGAACGAGGCGGTCGCCAATATGGACAAGCTGCTGCGGCGGATGATCGGCGAGGATATCGCCCTAGTCTCCTCTCCAGACCCGGCACTGTGGCGCGTGAAAGCCGACCAGGGGCAGATCGAGCAGGTCATCATGAATTTGGCCGTCAACGCCCACGATGCGATGCCCCAGGGTGGGAAGCTCACCATCGAGACCGCCAATGTCGAGCTAGACGAGGCCTATGCCCGCAGACACGCGTCAGTCCAACCGGGTCCGTATGTCATGCTCGCCGTGAGCGACACCGGGATCGGGATGGACGCCAAAACCCAGGCCCACCTCTTCGAGCCCTTCTTCACCACGAAAGAGCCGGGGAAGGGGACCGGCCTGGGTCTCTCCACGGTCTACGGCATCGTCAAGCAGAGCGGCGGGAATATCTGGATTTATAGCGAGCCGGGCAAAGGCGCCACGTTTAAAATCTACTTGCCCCGCGTCGATGAGGAAGTCGAGGTGACTGCGCCAGTCCCAGTCCGCCCCGAGACACTCCGAGGCTCGGAGACTATCCTCTTGGTCGAAGACGACGAGATGGTCCGGGCACTCGCTGGCGCGATCCTCCAATACAACGACTATACCGTCTTGGAAACGCGGAACGGCCAGGAGGCGCTGCGCATCTGCCAAGAGCACCCCGGTCCGATCCACTTACTCATCACCGACGTGGTGATGCCGGGGATGAGCGGGCGGGAGTTGGCCGATCGCCTGGCGCCGTTGCGACCGAGCATGAAGATCCTCTACATGTCCGGCTACACTGACAATGCGATCGTCCGCCACGGGGTGTTGGACATTGGGACTGCCTTTCTTCAAAAGCCTTTCACGCCGGTGGCCCTTGCACAGAAGGTGCGCAAGGTGCTGGATACGCCCCCGAGGGACACGGACCAGACAGGAGGCTGACCATGGCAAAGATTCTGGTGGTGGATGACGAACGGTTGATCTGCGACCTCTTGGGGGCGGTGCTCAGTCGCCACGGGTACGAGGTCCTTACGGCGACCAAGGGTTTAGATGTCCCGGAGCTGTTTCGGCTGCACCGGCCGCAGATTACGGTCCTGGATCTCCACTTGCAAGACACAAACGGGATCGCTGTGCTCAAGCAGATCCGCGCGGTGGACTCAAAGGCTTCGGTTATCATGTTGACGGGAGGCGGTACGGACAAGCTGGAGCATGAAGCACGGCTACTGGGCGTGACCGATTTCCTCAGAAAGGGGCTCTCGCTTGAAGCCCTGACGGCCGCCGTGGACCGGGCGATGCAGCAACCGAAGCAGCCTGCTTCAACGACGAGACCTTCTCAGGAAGCATCGACGGAAGGCCAGGCAGGTGAGTCAATCCTCGTGGTGGACGACGAGCTCATGATCCGCAATCTGCTCTCAGAGTTCTTGACCCAGCGGGGCTACAGGGTCCGCACAGCCGAGAATGGTCTGGAGGCGCTCACTCTGGCGAGAGAGGAGCATCCCCGGATAGTCATCCTGGACCTGTATATGCCGGGCATGAACGGGGTCGAGGTGCTGCGCGCGCTCCAAAGCCAACACTATACGGGCGGGGTGGTCGCGCTGACCGCCAGTCAGGACGAGAAGTTGCTGCAGGAGATGTTGGAGCTGGGCGCGGTGGATGTCATAGGCAAGCCAGTTGATCTCGAGCGGCTGGCGCTGGTGATCAAGGTGAGCTCCATCCTGCATTCCATGTAGCGCGGGGTAGCCCGTGACTTCAACAATAGATGAGCGGACGGGAGCAGGCGGGCCGCCTGCCCTCTAAGCTCGCCAGTGCCAAGATTTTGTACATGTCAGGGCTACCCCGATCACGGAATCGTGCACCACGAGAGGTCGGTTGGCAGAGAAGGGGCTTAGGGCTTTGGATGGTTCGGAGTACGCTCCTATCGCTCGGAGGTAGCCTGACGTACCAAACCGAAGTTGGACAAGGGAGAACGTTCACCGCAAGACTGCCGGTGAAGATGCAACCACCCGCAACCTCACGGAGCGTAGCGAGGGCGAGGTCCTCCTGAGCAGCATGGCGGGTTCATGGCCCAAGTGGGTCCATCAAAAAAGCGCAAGAGGAGGTAAAGTCATGGCCACCATTCTATTCGCAAGTGCCCCGACGGTATTCCGGGAGGCCTTTCGGCAGGTCCTCACTGCATATAAGCACAACGTGATCCTGGCTGAAGATGGAAGCGAAGCAGTTCGCGGCGTGGAAACCACGCGGTTCGATCTGGCCCTTCTCGATTTGGAGATTCCAGGAATGGTAGGCACTCAGGTGCTCGAGAAGATTCGAGCCCGGTGCCCCGACCTTCAGGTGATCGTCCTGGCCTCGGGCGTGTCAGCTCAAGGGGAGAGCAGGATTCGTGAACTCGGCGTGGCCGACTTTCTGCGCAAGCACCTGAGAATGGATGTGATCATGCAGGCCGTGACCAGGACGATCCAGCTAGTGGGGAGCACGCCGGGAGGTGAGAAGCAGACAAAGGCCGGTAACCGCGCAGGAGACCAGACGACACGAACGGGAAAGAGCGCCTCCATTTTGGTAGTTGACGATGAAGCAGAGATCTGCAACATGTTGAGCGAATTCCTTACCCGCCGGGGTTATCGAGTGAGGATTGCATCGGGTGGCAAGCAAGCTCTTACGATGATCCGGGAGAACCAGCCGGATCTCATGCTGCTAGACATCGATATGCCGGATATGACCGGCGTGGAGTTGCTCCGTCAGCTTAACGCCTCGCCCCCTCCGACCAACTCAGTGAGCGTCATCATGCTAACCGGGAGCCAGGAGCAGCCATTGCACCGGGAAGCACTTGACCTAGGTGCCATGGACGTATTGCTGAAGCCCGTGGACTTGAAGCAAGTGGAACTTGCGGTCATCACCAAGCTGGCGATGAAGGCGGCTGGGTCGTGATTCCACATAGTACCAGTACCAGTTTTTCTCTCGTTTGAGAGAGGATTCCTCCACTGTCTGGAGCAAAGGGCAGAATAGCCTCAAGACTGCTCCTGCTCTTCCTGATCGTCGGGTCGGTGAAGCACACTGGCATAGTCGCCATGACAGAGGACTCCCACCAGGGGCATTTCCCCTGGTCTCACCGCCAACCTTTCTAGATCTTCGTCGTCAATTCCACGCTGGCCACGTTCCGCAAGCGGTCCGTCTGGAAGCTGAAGACCTAAGGCCGTGCCGGCGCCAATCCGAACCTCAAGCCGCAGAAAGAGTCTATCCTCGCCGTGGACGATGAAGCTATGATTCAGGATCTCCTCTCCAGTACCTCGGCAGCAGAGGCCATTGAGTCCGAACCGCGGAGAATGGCGTGGACACCAAGACCGCCGCCGAAATCCGCAAGGCCCTCACGTCATAATCCCTTCTTCGGATACAGACGCCTTCGCCGAAAATAAACTCTCCTCCTACAACCCGTTTTCACCGAAACGCCTTCAATGAAACCGACAAGCTCATGTAAAAGGACCGCCGGCATTAATTGACACAGCCGGTGAGCCGGATTACAAGGAAGCACGTAGCATGGGAGGCGACCATGAAGCGGATCGCAATCCTGGTGGTCCACGGCGTGGGCGAGCAGACCCAGTTTGAACACCTGGAGGAAATCGCCAGCAATCTGTATAAAGCGTTGGGCAAGAACCCGCAACGCAGAGCGCATGTGCAGGTCCGTCGGGGCGACCAGGTGCCGCGGCACTCGCCGACGGAGAGTTGGCGAGAGGCGCCCGCCTTGCTGCGCTGGTGGTGTCAGCCGTCGAACGACTGGGTGGAGGCGCGCTTCCGGGAGGTGTACTGGGCGGATCTGGACATGCCCATGGCATGGACCGGCTGGCTCCGGTTGATCGGCTGGGCGTTAGGTGTCTCAGGGGTGAAGCTGTTTGACGCCTCCAGGGTGTGGGCCGGCCGTCGGGATTACATGTGCCTCCCCAAGGAGTTGACACGGCGGGAGATGATCCTGGTCCGCCTGCAGCTTTTTGGCATTTCCCTTCTTTTCTTCTTCATGCTCATGACCGTCGGCCTGCTTTACGGCCTCCTCACCCGCTTCTCGTTCCGTGCTCAGTGGCTCAAGACGATCTGGGGCACGATTTATAACTACCTTGGCGACGTGAAGTTGTACCAGGACTGGTTCGTGCGCGAAGACACCGGGCTGGAAACCATCGGCGAAAAATCGCGCGTCGCGATACGCCGGCGGATGGTGCGCGCGCTCGTACGCACCGCTGCCGAGGTGGAAGCCGGGACGCTGGATGGGTATTACGTCTTTGCGCACAGTCTGGGGACGGTGGCGGCTTTCAACAGCCTCATGGAGACGGACCTGACGCTGCCCAACTATCTCACCGAGGAGGAATGGAACGGGCTGCCAACCTCGCTTAAGCGCGAAGCCACTCACAATGCGCCGCAGATCCAGATGCCCCGGCGTCCTCCCTGGCTGAAACCGAGGGACGCCATCAATCGCGCGCGGCTGTTCGCGGGCCTGCGGGGGTTCCTCACCATGGGAAGCCCGTTGGATAAGTTTGCCGCCCTGTGGCCGGTTATCGTCCCCATCAATAGAGAGTCCATTCCGGGTCAGGTGCCCTGGGTGAACGTCGCCGACAGCCAGGACATCGTGGCCGCCCGGCTCGACCTCTTTCGTTCGTGTGACCAGACGCCGGGGATCGGAGGGCTGCACTTGTCGAATGTCGAATGGGCGGACCAGCGCTCGCTGTTCTCAGCGCACATCTCCTATTGGAAAGTTGGGGAGCGTCATGATCGGCTTATCGATCGCCTGATCCCGTGGTTGGAGGGCGGGCAACTGACGGCACCCGCCGATTCCTTCAACCTGGTGCTTGCACGGGTCATCTATATGGTGTCGCTCACGTTCTTGGGCGGATTGCTGTTATGGATTGCGGCCCTGCTCGCGTGGTTTGTACTGGGACAACTGACGCATGTCTCCACCTGGCCTGTGTGGGACTGGATGATCGTGTTGTTGGGCACCGGGATTGTGGTGGTGGCAGTCTGCTCCGTCTCCCGCCATCTTTGGGAACGGCGCAAGTTCGGCAGCCAGGAGAAGTAGTTTGGCACGACACCTACTGGGGAATTTCTTGACAGTGGGGGAGGTCCCTGTATAGTAGCTTCCATTAGGCCTCTTAGATTTTTCCCAGCGAACCGATGGGGGGGCGACGATTGTTCGTGCTGCGATCGGTTAGGGCTCCGGGGTCGTACCGATTCCGCGAGCCTTTTTTTCTTCGCTGGAGGTGGTGATGCTGAAACAGGACCGTCTGACTGTGGCCCCATGGCTCCTCGGATGCCTTTTGGTGACGCTGCTGGTCCTCCCCTCTACCCTTCACGCTGGATCGTTTCGCCTCATGGATCAGAGCGCGTCCGCGGCCGGACAGGCGTCGGCGTTCACGGCCCAGGCGGATGACCCCTCCAGGGACTGGTCAGTCCAAAAGCCATCGGGCTGGGTCTTGCGTACAAGGCCTTGCTCTACGAGTCATGGCCCGTGGGCGGCACCCAGCGCTTTTTGCGACTGAGAGAAGACGGCCCGCCAATCGGAAAGCAGGTGCTTAGGAGGAGGATGAGGAAATGCTAACGGGCATTGGCTTCCGGCGAAACTCTCAGCACCACCTGACTGCAACAATACTCATAACCGTTGCGCTCGCCTCTACTGCCTTAGGTCCTAAGGCAGCCAGCGCAACAAACGGTGCACAGTTCATCGGCTTTTCGGCCGAATCAACCGCGCTGGGCGGAGCTGGTTTGGTGGCCGTCGCGGACACCTCGGCCATCAATATGAACCCTGCGGCTCTCTCTCTCATTACCGGATCACGGTTTGACTTCACGCCGGTGTACCTGCAGCCCCTCTTGCACCACCAGGATATGTTTGGCAACGATCGAGACGGTCAGAATGATCCGTTTGTGCTGGGCAATCTTGGCTTCGCCACCAGACCTGCCTCGATGCCCCGTTTGACGATCGGGGCCGGGGTTTTCTCGCAAGGTGGATTCGGCACAGACCAACCCCGCCTGAATACAGCCTTCGGCACAGTCGATGACGCGTCGTCATTTCTTCGCTACGTCAAGTTCTCGGTGGCGGCCAGCTATGAAGTGGTACCTGATAAGCTCAGCATCGGGATCGCCCCTTACCTCGGGTATTCCGACGTTTCTCTGAGACTGTTCCCAGCGACTTCATTCCCGGCTGCAGGTTTCTTGGGACTGGACATCCGGGATCGGTGCGCGCGCAACGGGGGACTCGGCGGTCTCGGTGACAGCTGCCCTTCAGATGTTGTGTTTGGGGTGAAGGTCGGGGCCATGTATAAGGTCAGCAAGTGGCTGACAGTCGGCGCATCCTATACCTCACCGGTGAGGTTTAATTACACAGGTGGCGAGGCAACGGTGAACTTAACCGGGTTGGGGCTGGGCCGTGTGAACTATGATGCCCGGGTGGCAGGGTTTAAGTGGCCTCAACAAGTGGATGTCTCGTTTGCGGCAAGACCAACGGAGCAACTCCTGGTAGCACTGACCACGAGTTGGATCAATTGGGCCACCATTAATACCGTCAGAGTCACGGCGTCGAACCCGAGCAACGCTTTAGCGCCTCCAGAGGTCAATTATGACATTCCGTTCAATTGGAAAGATCAGGTCGTCGTGGCGTTTGGGCTGGCCTATACGGCGATCAGCGATGAAGCGATCAAAGACCGGCTTATTCTTCGATTTGGGTACAACTTCAGCAATAACCAGGTTCCCGATGAAACGCTCAGCCCCTTGGCACCGCTCATCATTCAGCACCACCTCAGCGGCGGTTTCGGATTGCGGCTCACGGAGCGCTGGTCGTTTGATTCCGCGGTGCTCTACGCGCTCAAGAACACAGTGACCTATACCAACCCGTCGCTGCCATTCGGATCCAACGCGACCGAGTCGGCGTCAGGGTACTTCGTCTCTAACACGTTGAGCTATCGGTTTTAGCCAGTTTAGCGGAGAGAATCGGACCACCGTCTGACAGCCAAAGGAAGGGGGCTCCATCTTCCGGCTCTTCGCGTGCGGGAGATCAAGTGGGAGATTGTTTAGTCCTAACGCCATTGGGCTGGACCTTGCCTACAAGGCGTTGCTCTACGAGCCCCGGACCGTCGCCGGCAGCCAGCATTTTCTGGCAGGAGCAGGCGCGGTTGGCGGAACTTACAACACCACCTTCCATGTCGGCTCGATCAACTTGCGCGTGAATTTTTAATAACTGTCGCGCCGGCGTCGTTCTCCCCTTCGAATCCTGCCACGAAACCGTGTGACCTCATGTTGTTTGGCAGAAGTCTCGTCTTAGCTCTCTGGATCACTGTAGGCTGGACGACCATCGTATGGGCTGAGTCCCCCCGCCCCAAGTGTGCATTGGGGAGCGATCGCCTATCCTGACAGGGACCGCACCCTTACAACGGGGTTGACGGTCAACCGGTTCACGGAATTTGACGGCGCCGGCACCACCTCCACGAGTCTGTACCCCAACGAGCCAGTCGCGAAGCGAGACGCCGTGTGGAAATCGCGAAGCCGGTCGGGCCGCACACGCTGCTGCACTGTTTCGCCACGCACATGCTGGAAGCAGGCTACGACATTCGTACGGTTCAGGAGTTACTTGGGCATAAGGACGTGAGCACCACGATGATTTATACCCATGCCCTGAATCGAGACGGGCCCGGGGTGGAGAGCCCAGCGGACCGTCTCTGACTGCGGGTTATCGACCGGTATATACTGCGGGCTGATAGTCGGATAGACTGGACGATCCGCAGTATGGCCCGGAAGGCGGAACAGGACGAGACATTGAATATGTCTTGGATTCCTAAGTAGACTTGCCTTCCCGTCGAGTGCTAAGGTTACCGTGATATGCTGCACGGGTAGTGTGCACCACACTTAATAGTTAGGCTCTGATCCTAGATTATGCTCACTCGCATGTCCCGTGTCGTTGGGTTCAACGGGAATTACCTTGCCTTTTGCCGCAAGATTAGACGCGTTCCTTTCCCTGTCCGCGTGCCGATTTTTGGAACAGTCGGCACTTTGCCAGAAGTTCTCAACCTGCACGATAACTTTGCCGCGGGAGAACTCCGCGATGAACGCACGGAGGAATTTCTTCGCGCTGAGCAATCACCGATTATCATTGATTGCGGCATAAATGTGGGGATCACCGTTCGGTGGTGGCTCCATATTAATCCCAGAGCTACTGTCTTTGGATTCGATATGATTCAGGAAGCCCATGATTTTACAATTCCTCGCTTAAGAGGGAGGGAGAAAGCGTATTTTCCATTCACTGCTGCGCTCTCCGCAAACGATGGCGAAGAGATAAGGATCCATTTTGACGACCCACTCAACGGTGAGAATAGAGTTGGAGATGCTCGCCCACATGCGCACAGTCGCCTTGTGCCCACCAAGACCATAGATAGTCTGCTGCGGCCCCATCGGCTAACCTCCATATCCCTCCTGAAGATGGATATCGAAGGATATGGCCATCTCGCATTGCGTGGTGCCTCTGAAAGCCTTCGAGTCACGCAACATGTCGTGATCGAATCTCATTCCGAGGAAGAACTTTCCGAGTCTAATAGCCTTCTCGTGTCGCATGGGTTCAGGCTGAGACGGTTCCGGAATAGAAATCTGTGGTATGAACGAGCCTAACACTACGCTGGAGCCCACAGCCACCCGGCCTTGCCGGGACGACGTCGCGGGTGGTCCGACGGCCCCTGGCTTCGTCGGGGCTTCCTCTCCGGGCGGCTGTGGCTCAGCTTCAGTCCGTTAGGCATTGCGAGTATTTAAGGGGTGAAACTGAGCTACACCCGAATCCGTGGACACGTGAGTAAGGGGACACGGTGGTTGGCTTCGAACTGCTCAGGGCTGACGTAGCCGAGCGCCTGATGCAGCCGCTGCCGGTTATAGAACACTTCGATGAACTCAAACACCTCCACACGGGCTTCCTCGTGCGTGCGGTAGTCCCGATCATGCACCAACTCATTCTTCAGCGTGCTGAAGAAGCTCTCCACGACAGCAGTGTCATAACAGTGGCCCTTGCGGCTCATGCTCGCGGTGAAGCCGTGCTGCGCCAGCATCTGCCGGTAGGCGACGCTGGCATACTGGGCGCCTTGGTCCATGTGGTGAATCAGCCCGGGCGCGGGCTGACGCTGTGTCAGCGCCATCGTCAGGGCCTGCACGGCCACCTGTTGGTCGGGCTTCGCGCTCGAAGAACGCTTCGTGTCACCGGCCTTCCGCTACTCCTCCGTCACCTTCGAAACGTGGAACGACCTCGTGAACCAGAAAGATTACGGTCCGACCTTTGGGGCTCGCCTGACGTTCGACCTGCTGCAGATCTATGATGCTTGGCGGGACCGCTTTTAACGAAGCGCCTACCTGATCTCTGCCTCTTCCCTCAATCGAGGCGAGACGCAATTCGCTTCTAGCCTCTCGTCCCCACTCCAGCTTCACAAAGCACCTGCCCGGTGTATGACTGCGCGACATGCGCCAGGTCGGCCGGCTTTCCTTCCGCCACGATCTCGCCGCCATGGTCGCCGCCCTCGGGCCCCAGGTCGATGACCCAGTCGGCGTTCCGGATCACGTCCAGATTGTGCTCGATCACCAGCACGGTATTGCCGGACTCCACCAGGCGATTGAGCACATCCAGCAGCCGCTGAATATCCGCGAAGTGCAGCCCTGTCGTGGGCTCATCCAGGATATAGAGCGTCCGCCCGGTCGCGCGCTTGGAGAGTTCGCGTGACAGCTTGACTCGCTGCGCTTCCCCGCCGGAGAGCGTGGTGGCGGACTGGCCCAGCTTGATGTAGTGCAGCCCCACGTCATGCAAGGTCTGGAGCTTGGCCTTGATGGAGGGAATGTGCTCGAAGAACTCCAGCGCCTCCTCGATTGTCATGTTCAGGATATCGGCGATGCTCCGGTCCTTGTGCCGAATCTCCAGCGTTTCCCGGTTATACCGCTGGCCCTTGCAGACCTC
>Ga0184633_10001399_pt1 | contig 10034 bp, 9 predicted proteins | sample PLM31_170_b1_FD_133156 | JGI IMG/M metagenome (GOLD analysis project Ga0184633, IMG submission 133156) | Groundwater sediment microbial communities from an aquifer in East River, Colorado, USA - PLM3-1_170_b1 | ecosystem: Environmental > Terrestrial > Soil > Riparian zone | place: USA: East...
CGGACGAAGGTCCGGGTCGTCCCCTTCACCATTGACAGAGTCTCTGCCCTTGATAGAATTGTGTGTTGCTCGCAAGTTCGTCTTTTGACCCCACCGAGGTGACGATGTGATCAAGCCTCCACTCGAGGCGCTGCTCGACCGGGTAGAGAACAAGTACGCTCTGGTCATCGTCGCCGCCAAACGGGCACGGCAATTGAAGGAAGGTGCGCTGCCCATGGTGGATATCGACAGTGCCAACCCTGTGACGATTGCGCTCGAGGAGATCGCCGCGGGGAAGATCCGATTCGAGTTGCCCAAACTCGGCCTCAAGTAGCACGGCAACCAGATAGAACATCCAGCCCCCCGGAATACGTATACATACCAGAGTGTTCTACAACGGGGTGGTCACCGTGCAGGGATTGCTAATTGGACTCGTGCTGGTGGCGCTGGTCGCTGCCGCGCCCGGAGCGCCCCTGATGGTCGAGCGCGTTGATGGCGGTCTGCGACACGAGGCGTCCATCACCAAGCGGGCATTTGACCCGGGCGAGTCCATCGAAATCACCATTACGATCCGCAACGCAGGGGTGAATCCGGTCTCGCTGACGTTCTTTAGCGGACAGCGGTTCGATCTACTGGTCCGGCGCCCCCGTGGCGACGAAATCTGGCGTTGGTCCCACGATAAAGCCTTCATTCAGGTCATCCAGTCCATTCCCATCCGGCCGAACGAGCCGCTGACCCTCAAGGGATCGTGGGATCAGCGCGACTACCAGGGCCGCCGGGCCGATCCGGGCGCCTATGAAATCATCGCGTTCGTGACTGGGCGGATCGAAGCATCCGAACGAGCCCCGATTCAGCTCCCAGCGCTGCAGTTCACCATTCGATAACGCACCGTAGTATAATTGGGCCTGCGTGGCGGTGTAGCTCAGTTGGTCAGAGCACGCGGCTCATACCCGCGGTGTCGGGAGTTCGAGTCTCCCCGCCGCCACCATTCGACTCGCCTGCTATAGCAGGCTCGCTCATGGTCTTCGACCAGTTGATGTGCGAGTCGAATGGTGTCCTGAGCGAGCGAAGCGAGTCGAAGGATGGCAGCCTACATGGCTGCCTTCCACGTTTATGAACGATATGGATCTTTTTGAGAAATTCAAGGCAACAATTGTAGACCACCGCCTCATCTCGAACGGCGACACGGTCATCGTCGCCGTCTCGGGCGGGGCCGACTCGACCGCGCTCCTCCATCTCCTCGCATCGTTGCGAGATGAATGGAACCTTACCCTCGTGGTGGCCCATCTCGACCACCGCCTGCGGGCGGATAGTGCTGACGATGCGCGTTTCGTGGTCAGGATGGCGGCCGAGATCGGCGTTGCATTCGCGACTGATCTCGCCGACGTCCGAGGTTTGGCCCACCGGCGCAAGCTTTCAATTGAAGAGGCCGGCCGGCTGGCCCGCTACGAATTTCTCGACAGGGTGGCGCGCATGCATGGGGCCCGGCGCATCGCGACCGCCCACACTCAGGACGATCAGCTCGAGACCGTCCTGATGCGGATCCTGCGGGGGGATCCGTGGGAAGCGCTGGGCGGCATCCCCATCAAGCGGCCGCTCGACGCCGCGCACGTCATCCGTCCATTGCTGACGGTGACTCGCGAGGAGGTCCGCCGCTACCTGTCGACCCGGTCCATCGAGTGGCGGGAAGATCCGAGCAACCGTGATCTGCGGTTTGACCGGAACTGGATCAGATGGCGCGTGCTGCCGGACCTCGAGCGAGTGGCTCCAGGCGGAGGGGCCGTTCTCCTGAATTTAAGTAGCACCGTTCGGTCCGCAGACCGTCTGCTGAACGATCTGACACATCAGCTTGCAGCGAACGTGGCCAATACCGGCGAGCACATGATCCGGATTCCACTGAGCGAATTCCGGCGGCATCCCCAAGACGTGCAGCGCCGGATGTTGAGGTGGGCGGTCTCGCAGATCACTGGAACACAGACCGGCCTGCCCGCCGTGTGGGAGAATAGGGCGCATCGGGTCGCCGCGAAAGGCCGCGCCGGTGATGTGGTCGAGGGCGCGATCGCAGTTCGAGTCAACTATGATGCGCTTGAGGTAGCTCATCCGCAATCGCAAAAACCGAGCAGGGAGTACCGCTTGAAGATTCCGGGTACGGTGACGGCAGAGGAATTTGGCATGATGCTTAGTGCCACCATCGTTGACACTGCAGCGCCGGCCCGTTCGCCTTCCCCACATTCCGATGACGTCTATCTCGACGCCGGCTCGCTGGGCGAAGAGTTGCGGATTCGTTCGTGGCGGCCGGGCGATCGAATGACGCCGCTCGGCATGCGGGGCAAAAAGAAGGTCCAGGATCTGTTCGTCGACGATAAAGTGCCGCGCTGGGAGCGCCACAGGATCCCCATGGTGACCGACGCACGCGGACGGATCGTGTGGATCGTTGGCCGGCGTATCTCGGACGTGGCTCGACTGACCGAGCGAACGCGCCACATCGTCCGGCTCAGCGTGCGAAAGGCGGCAGGAGGCCCTATCCTCCCGGTGCGGAATACCCCCGACGATGCTGTCGTTGGGTCCGCTTGATAAGAGAAACTGTTCATCGTATCGTAAGGCTAACTCGTAGGAGGCAAGAGCGGTGCTGAATCGGTATCTACGTAACCTGGTTGTCTGGGGCATCATCCTGGCGGTCGTCATTTACTTCTTTGTCGGACCGCTCTACCGCGCCCGCGCCCCGCGAGAGGAGATTTCGTACAGCCAGTTCATCGATCATGCCGAAGCAGGACGCGTGAAGGAAGTCACGATCGGTGATGAGACGATTACCGGCAAGCTCAAAGACGGAACGCCGGAAGGGACGTCGTTTCGGACCTATGTGCCCTCAAACGACACATCTTACCTTGCCATACTCCAGGCAAGGGGCACGCAGATCAACGTTGAGCCACGCAACCGGAATGCCATCTGGCCGAACATCCTCTCGACGATGCTGCCATTCCTGTTGCTCATTGGGCTGTGGATGCTGATGCTGCGGCAGGCGCAGAGCGGCAGTAACCAGGCGATGTCGTTCGGCAAAAGCCGCGCGCGTCTGCACACAGAGAACCGGCCGAAATCGACGTTCGAGGATGTGGCCGGCGTCGACGAGGCGAAGGAAGAGCTCCAGGAAGTCATCGAGTTCCTCAAGCACCCCAAGAAATTCCAAGCTCTCGGTGCCAAGATTCCCCGCGGCGTGTTGCTGGTTGGACCGCCCGGGAGCGGCAAGACGCTCCTGGCCAAAGCCGTGGCCGGCGAGGCCAGCGTGCCGTTCTTCTCGATCTCCGGTTCGGAATTCGTGGAAATGTTCGTGGGTGTGGGCGCGTCACGCGTCCGCGACTTGTTCGAGCAAGCCAAGAAGAGCGCGCCGTGCCTGGTCTTCATCGACGAAATTGACGCCGTGGGCCGGCAGCGGGGCGCCGGGTTAGGCGGCGGGCATGATGAACGCGAACAGACCCTGAACCAGCTGCTGGTTGAGATGGATGGATTTGATCCGAACGCCGGCATTATCCTGATCGCTGCGACCAACCGTCCGGATATTCTCGACCCCGCGCTGCTTCGGCCTGGCAGGTTTGACCGCCGGATCGTCGTCGACAATCCGGACAGCAAAGGACGGCGGGCGATTCTCGATGTCCACATTCGTGGAAAGCCACTCGCCGAAGATATCGATCTCGAAATTCTGGCCAAGCATACACCGGGATTTTCGGGCGCAGACCTGGCGAACCTCGTCAACGAGGCGGCGTTGCTCGCCGCGCGCCGCAACAAGAAGAAGGTCACGAAGTCCGAAATGGAAGAGGCGATCGAACGCGTCATCGCCGGACCGCAGCGCCGTAGCCGTGTGCTGTCGGCCAAGGAGCGGGAGATCGCCGCCTACCATGAGGGCGGACATGCGCTGCTTGGCAAGTTGCTCCCTCACGCCGACCCGCCGCACAAGGTCACCATTCTCCCGCGCGGCATGACGCTTGGATACGTCATCAGCGCGCCGCCTGAGGACAAATACACATACACCAAGAACGAGCTCCTCGACCGTATCACCGCGGCATTGGGTGGACGGGTGGCTGAAGAGCTGGTCTTCGGAGAATCGACGACCGGCGCCCAGAACGATTTCGAGCAGGCGACCGAACTTGCCCGCCGGATGGTGACTGAATTTGGGATGAGCGAAAAACTCGGGCCGATGGCGCTGGGCAAGCGCCACGGGCCGGTGTTTCTGGGCCGCGACCTGATCGAAACGAGAAACTACAGCGAGGAGATCGCGTACGAGATCGACAAGGAAACGCGGAAGATTATCGACGAGTGCTACGATCACGCGCGCCAGGTGATCACGGAAGCCCGCGACAAACTGGAGCGCATCGCGCACGCCCTGTTGGAGAGAGAAAGTCTAGAAGGATCGCAGCTCGAACGAGTGATGGCCGGCGAACCGCTCGAGCCGGAGCCACCCGCGGCGCCGCAGCCGGCGGCGCACCCAGAGGCCCGGACCGACGTGCCGATCCCGTCACTGAAGCCTAAGCCCGAAGCATCCTGACCAGGGACGAAATTCCGTTATGGCGAAGGCTGCCTGACAATAGGCAGCCTTCGCTATGATCAGTGGTGGTTGTGCTTAGTCCGCACCATTGATGTCGCAAGTGACCAGTTGAATGAAGGCTGCCTGTTGCTGGGCAGCCTTCAACATTTCGAATGGGAGGAAGTGAGGATGTCGACGCGGCAGATCGCGTATGTCGCAGTGCTCGCGGCCTTATACGTTGTCGTTGGCCAGGTGGTCAGATTCATCCCCAACCCGATGGTCCCGGGCGCCATCATTGCACTCAACATGGTGGTGGTCGTGATTGCGGGTATCCTGCTCGGCCCGACATCGGGCGCACTGGTCGGTCTCATCGGCACAGCCGTGAACGGCTTTCTCACGCCGGCGGGAAACCCGTTCGAGCGCGCCGCCATCATCCCTCACACGATCATGGGCCTCGCGGCCGGCCTTGCACGCAGTCGTCGGATCGTGGCAGCGCTCACGATCATCGTTGGTCACGCCCTGAACATCCTGGCCTTCATCTGGCTTGGGCTTCTGCCCGCGAACGACGTGACGGGGAGAATCTTCCTCTACGGTCTCGCCTTCGAGACCCTAGTCGGCGTGATTGTCATCCTGCTCACGGTCCCGTTGCTGCGGCCGCTCGTGAAAGGGGCTACGCCGGCCGGATGAGTGTCCTCCAGGAGACATCTGTGGCAACCGTTGATGCGCCGGGCTACACGGTCGAGTCCCGCGTTGTCATCGATCCACACGCTACCGCGCTGATCGTTGTGGACATGCAGAACGATTTCGTCAAAGAGGGGGGCGCACTCGTCGTCGGGGACGCCGAGAAGACGATCCCCGCGATCAAGCGTCTCCTCGATCTGGCGCGGCGGCGCAGCATGGCGGTCTTCTACACCCAGGATACCCACGATCCGGGCGACCTCGAGTTTCCCATCTGGGGGCAGCACGTGCTTCGCGGCAGCTGGGGATGGCAGATCATCGACGAGCTTACCCCGCGGCCCGGAGACCGTGTAATCCAGAAGCTGCGTTATGACGGGTTCTTTGGAACCTCACTCGATCATGAGCTCCGTCTGCGCAAGGTGGCGACCGTGATTGTGTGTGGGACGGTGGCCAACATCTGCGTGCTTCACACCGCGGCCAGCGCGGCCTTGCGAGGGTACAAGGTTATCCTGCCGATCGACGCCATCTCGGCAATCACGCCGTTCGATTTTCTGGCAGCCATACGACAAACCTCTTTCCTGTATCGAGGCACGATCACCACTGCTGAGGCTATTAGCACTTCTTGATAGAACTGCGAGATCAGGGATCGGGGATCAGGGATCAGATCAGGGTATAGGAAGAAACCTGGACGTGTGGAAACAGGTCTCTCTGTTCCCTGATCCCTGTTCCCTGTTCCCTGTTCCCTGATCCCGCTGTTTAGTGTGGGGGTGAGTGGTGGCAAAGCCCGGTAGATTAGTGCGGAAGACCGGAGTGAGTCTTGGTCCTATTCTCATTTACGTCGCCGCCGTCGTGGTGGTCAGCGCCGGGCTGTACGCCTGGGATTCGGCGTACCGGCGGCGGGAAGAAGAGGCGCGAAAGCCGCCTCCGCCGGACGTCGTCGCCAAGAATCTGGTTGAGAATATCATCGGGCGCGGGACGGTCAAAGACGTGAAGGTCAATGAATCGGCCGGTACGGTCGAAGTGACCTTTGAATCCGCGACCTACCCTCCGGCAGCACGGTCGACGGTGGACGGCGAAGTCGTCCCCGAGGGCCTGGCGAAGGTCGGCATGCGCGTGAGGAAAGGGGGACCGGTCGCGAGCGTGAAGGTGAGTGATGGAAAGATCGTCGTCGCGGCGAGGGCCGAGTATACCGGCACGGTTGCGCAAATCCTCGCCAAGGCCGCGGATAAAATCGAGAAAGACCGGGCGGTGGTCACGATCGTTCCCGACGACAAGACCGAGGCGAGGCAGAACCTCGAGACCGAGGGCCTGCTGGCGTCGCAAGCGATCTTGAGCCAGCTCAATACAATGAAGACGGTGACGTCGAAGATCATCTACAACAACGTCGTGCTGGCCACGGTCGTCGGCTCGCGCGGACAGAAGGCGGTGCGCTCGACCTTTCACGAGAGTCTGAAGTGACCGTAGAGATCGGCGAACATCTAACGCTAGAAGACGTCGTCACGGTCGCACGAGAGAGGGCAGCAGTTGCCCTCTCTCCTCATGCTCGGGCCCGTGTGGAACGGTCACGCGCCGTGGTGGAGCGACTCGTCGGGGAAGGACAGGCTATCTACGGGATCAGCACCGGTGTCGGCGAGCTGGCGGGAGTGCACATCTCTCGCGAGCAGACGGCGCAGCTTCAGGTCAATATCGTGCGGAGTCATAGCGCCGGCGTGGGCGAGGCGCTGCCCGATGAGGCCGTCCGGGCCATGATGCTCCTCCGTGCGCACGCGCTGGCGCTCGGTTACTCGGGGATCCGTCTCCAAACCCTCGACCTCCTCATTCAAATGCTCAACCAAGCGATCCACCCCATTGTTCCCTCGCAAGGTTCCGTGGGCGCGTCAGGCGATCTTGCGCCACTTGCACATCTCGCGCTCGCGATGATCGGCGAGAGCACCGCGACCGTGAACGGGCATCAGGTTTCCAGCCGGGACGCGCTCGCGAAGGTACGTCTGACGCCGGTCGTGCTCAGCGCCAAAGAAGGCATGGCCCTGATCAACGGCACGCAGGCCATGACCGCCCTCGGCACGCTGGCCGTCGTTGACGCGCAGCGTCTGGCCGATACGGCCGACGTTGCGGGGGCGATGACGTTCGAGGCGCTGCGGGGACGGCCTGAGGCGTTCGATGCCCTCTTGCATCAGGTGCGTCCTCACCCGGGGCAGCGTGCCAGCGCGGAGAACCTGCGGCGGTTGATCACGGCGAGCGAGATCCTGCAGCAGGTGCCGCCAAGGTCGAAAGTACAGGATGCCTACGCGTTGCGCTGCATCCCCCAGGTGCACGGGGCTTCCCGTGACGCGATTGCGTATGCGCGGCGTGTCATCGAGATCGAGATCAACTCCGCCACCGACAACCCGCTGATCTTCCCAGATGATGACCGCGTGATCTCAGGCGGGAACTTCCATGGGCAGCCCGTTGCCCTGGCGCTCGACCTGCTGGCCATCGCAGTGAGCGGACTCGCGAACATAGCGGAACGCCGGATCGAACGGCTCGTCAACCCCCATCTCAGCGGTCTCCCGGCGTTTCTGACCAACGATGGCGGGCTGCATTCGGGTCTGATGCTGGCCCAGTATACGGCCGCCGCGCTCGTCTCGGAAAACAAGATCCTTAGTCATCCGGCGAGTGTGGACAGCATCCCGACGTCTGCCAACCAGGAAGACCACGTCAGCATGGGGATGATCGCGGCTCGTAAGGCGGCCCGTGTGCTGGCGCACGCTCAACAGGTCATCGGTATCGAGCTTATCTGCGCCGCGCAGGCCCTGGACTTCCACCGTCCGCTGCGGCCCGGCAAAGGCACGGGACGCGCGTATGACGCGGTGCGCCGCAGTGTTCTTCCGCTCAAGGGGGATCGCGTGCTCGCCGACGATCTGGCCAAAAGCTTTGAGCTCGTCCGCGACGGATCGGTGCTGGCCGCGGCAGAGCAGCTGGTGGGACGCCTGTCGTGAGCGTTCCGGACTACCCACATAGTTCGGGTACGGGGCAGGCGCGGCGCGTCCGGGCTCCTCGGGGGAGTGCGATCTCCTGCCGGGGGTGGCCGCAGGAAGCGGCATTGCGAATGCTGATGAACAACCTCGATCCAGAGGTGGCGGAGCGGCCCGACGAGCTCATCGTCTACGGTGGCACCGGCAAGGCCGCGCGGAACTGGGCGTGTTTTGACGCGATTGTGGCAAGTCTCCGTTCGCTCGCCGACGACCAAACGCTCCTCGTGCAGTCGGGCAAACCTGTGGGGGTCTTCCGGACCCATCAGTGGGCGCCGCGCGTCCTCATCAGCAACTCCATGCTGGTTCCGGCGTGGGCAACCTGGGAGAAGTTCTGGGAGCTCGAAGCGCTGGGCCTCATGATGTACGGACAGATGACCGCGGGCTCATGGATCTATATCGGGACTCAGGGCATTCTCCAGGGGACATATGAGACGTTTGCGGCGGTCGCAAGAGCCCACTTCGGCGGCAGCCTGAGCGGTCGCACGGTCCTGTCGGCCGGCCTCGGCGGGATGGGCGGCGCACAGCCGATGGCCGTCACCATGAACGATGGCGTCGCGCTCGTTGTGGAAGTCGACCCGGCGCGGATTCACCGGCGCGTGAGCGCGGGTTGGGTCGACCGCGCGACCGATCACCTCGACGAGGCTCTGCGCTGGATTGACGAGGCAAAGCGTGAGAAGAGGGCGCGCGCCGTTGCGTTGCTTGGAAACGCGGCGGAGATTTTTCCCGAGCTGGTGCGGCGGAAGATTGTGTTCGATGTCGTCACCGATCAAACGTCGGCGCACGATCCCTTGGGCGGATACATCCCCGAGGGCGTCACGGCGGAGGAGGCGCCGCAGCTGCGGCAGCGCACGCCCGACGATTACGTGAAGCGCTCTCGAGCGTCGATCATGCGGCACTGCGATGCGATGGTCACAATGCAGACGTCGGGGAGCATCGTCTTCGACTATGGCAACAACCTGCGCGGTCAGGCCCGTGAGGCGGGATTCGAGCGTGCCTTCAGTTACCCGGGTTTCGTCCAAGCGTACATCCGGCCACAATTCTGCGAAGGTCGCGGACCGTTTCGCTGGGCCGCGCTCTCAGGTGAGCCGCGGGACATTCACCGTACAGATCAGGTGATTCTGGATTTGTTCCCCAACAACGACTCGCTTGCGCGGTGGTTAGCGCTCGCCGAAGAACGTGTGCCGTTTCAGGGGCTGCCGGCGCGCATTTGCTGGCTGGGATACGGCGAGCGGGCGCAGGCCGGCCTGGCGTTCAGCGAGTTGGTACGCCGGGGAGACGTCGCGGCCCCCATTGTCATTGGCCGCGATCATCTCGACGCGGGCTCCGTCGCGTCCCCGTATCGGGAAACCGAAGGCATGCGGGACGGATCCGACGCAGTCGCGGATTGGCCCATCCTGAATGCGCTCGTGAATGCCAGCGCGGGTGCCACCTGGGTATCCGTGCACCATGGTGGGGGCGTCGGCATCGGGTACTCGATCCACGCCGGGCAGGTCGTGATAGCCGATGGCACGCCACTCGGGGATGAGAAACTCGAACGCGTGCTTACCACGGACCCGGGAACCGGGATCATGCGCCACGCGGATGCAGGCTACCCCGAAGCTGTCCTCGCTGCCAGGCGGCACGATCTGAAAATCCCGATGCTGCCGGAAGAAGATAAGAGCGGTCGTAGGTCGTAGGTCGTCGGTCGTGGAACTCATTCCCCTGTCTACGACCTACGACCTACCACCGTATTTGGGGAGGTTTGAAGTGTTCGCCCTGAACTTTTACTCGTCGGTATTCGCAGAGCAACTTCGCGACGGCCGCAAGACCGCCACGATCCGGCTCGGTGATAAACGGGACAAGTACCA
>Ga0184633_10001400_pt1 | contig 10031 bp, 12 predicted proteins | sample PLM31_170_b1_FD_133156 | JGI IMG/M metagenome (GOLD analysis project Ga0184633, IMG submission 133156) | Groundwater sediment microbial communities from an aquifer in East River, Colorado, USA - PLM3-1_170_b1 | ecosystem: Environmental > Terrestrial > Soil > Riparian zone | place: USA: East...
CACCGCCTGCGCACCCGTGACCGCGCTCTGGAGCTTGGGGACGTTCGGCCGCTGATACTGGTCAATGCCGATGGGCCGCGCCCAATACGCCCCGCCGCTCGCCACACTGCCGGGCGCCACCTTCGGCATCACGGCCAAGTCGCGCTGTTTGGCCGCCTCTATGGGAGTCGCGCCGACACACAGCAGCAAGGCCAGGACGCCGACCGCCCGTGGAACAGATCGCATGGTCCACCTCGTCTCGCCCACCGGTTCGCGGCTTGCCATGACTTGTTCACGTCGCGCTGCTTGGGAAAGCAATGTTGATACCATACGCTGCAGCAAGGCGGGACTCAAGAGGCCATCGGACCTCACGGCTTTTCAGATCGTCGCCTCGCGGATGTTCACAGATGCTATGGGGTCCGCCTCACCACGTCGGGAGACCCCCGCATTCCCGCACATGTCACCCAGGCGTGGGGGGCAGTTGACCCTCAGGGACAACCAATCCGTATCGTGTCGGAGGACTTAGGAAGATACGGGTGGTGCAGTGTGGCGAATGATCTTGCCCTCGACGAGGTAGACCACCAGCTCGGCGATGTTGGTGGCATGATCGGCCATCCGTTCGAGATATTTGGCGATAAAGCTCAAGCGAATGGCGCGTGAAATCGTGCGAGGGTCCTCGAGCATGAATGACAGCAGCTCGCGGAACAACTGCTCCATCAGATCATCGACGAAGTCGTCGTCCGTGAGCACCTTCCGAGCGAGCGTGGCATCATTCTTGACGAACGCATCGATGCTTTCCCTCACCATCATTCGGGCCAGATTACCCATCCGCGGGATATCGATGTAGGGTTTGAGCTGCGGCTCTTCGTTCAGCTCGATCGCCCGCTCGCAGACATTCTCCGCCAGATCACTGATTCGCTCGAGTTCGGTGGCGATTTTCATCGCCGTCGTCACCAATCGCAAGTCTCGTGCGGCAGGCTGATGGAGGGCCAGCAACCGGATACTGTCATCGTCGATCTCCACATCCAACGCGTTGACCTGGTGGTCCCGCTCGATCACCTGGCGGGCCAGGGTCGAGTCGCGCGTCACCAGCGCGGTGAGGGCCTTGTCGATCTGATCTTCTGCCAGACCGGCCATTCGCAGGAGCTTGGTCTTCAACTCGGCGAGTTCTCCGTCAAAGTGGCGCTGTGTCATAACGTTCAACCAAATCGTCCGGTGATGTAGTCTTCGGTCTGCTTCTTGGAAGGCGTGGTAAAGAGCTGCTTCGTGAGGCCAAACTCCACCAGTTCGCCGAGGTACATGAACGCCGTCCAATCGGACACCCGCGCCGCCTGCTGCATGTTGTGCGTCACGGTCAGGATTGTCACACGCCGTTTCAAGTCGAGCAACAATTCTTCGATATTGGCCGTGGCGATCGGGTCGAGCGCCGACGTCGGCTCATCCAACAACAGCAGTTCCGGGTCGGTGGCCAAGGCACGGGCGATACAGAGTCGTTGCTGCTGGCCGCCGGATAGGGTCGTCGCCTGCGCGAGCAACCGATCCTTGACTTCTTCCCACAAGGCTGCGCTCCGCAGGGCCTGTTCGACCTTCTCATCCAATACCTGCCGTTGAATGGTCCCTCGAACCCTCAGGCCGTAGGCGACGTTCTCATAAATGGACTTGGGAAAGGGGTTTGGCTTTTGAAACACCATGGCGAGCCGCATCCGCACCTCGATGGGATCGACCTCGCGTGCCAGGATATTGCGGCTATCGGGATAAAGCAGAATTTCACCCTCGTAGCGGTTCCCTGCATAGAGATCGTGCATCCGGTTAAAACAGCGGAGAAAGGTAGATTTTCCGCAGCCTGACGGCCCGATCAATGCCGTGATCTGGTATTCGGCGATGGGGACCGACAAGTTCTTCAGCGCCAACCGGCTCCCATAGGAGAAACTGAGGGCTCGTGTCTCCGCCTTGAGTGGCTTGGGCCAATCCTGAGCGTGGGGTGATTCGACGAGATTCATGCTACCAGGTGACCTGCTTTCGCATGCGATATCGCAAATAGATGGCCACCCCGTTCATGGTGAGGGTCATCCCGACCAACAGCACGCCGGCAGCCGCCGCGTTGCTGGCGAAGTCCTCGCCGGGCCTCGAAACCCATCCGAACATCTGAATGGGCATGACCGTAAAAGGGGACATGAGCCAGTCAAACGAGATATACGGCGGTTGCGTCGTGAATGGAGCCGGAGGCAGAAAGGCAATAAAGGTGAGGGCGCCGATTGTGACAATGGGTGCGGTCTCACCGATTGCTCGGCTCAAGGCCAGGATAATGCCGGTGAGGATGCCGGCCGCGGAATAGGGCAGCACGTGATGTGCGACCGTCTGCCACTTGGTGGCGCCCAACGCGTAGGCCGCCTCGCGGATCTCCACCGGAATCGCGCGAATGGCTTCACGCGTCGTGACGATCACCACCGGGAGAATCAACAGTGCCAACGTGAGGCCGGCCACAAGAATGCTCTCGCCCAGACCCAGGATGTAGACGAACAGCCCGAGCGCCAGCAAGCCATAGATGATCGATGGCACGCCGGCCAGATTCGTGACCGTCACCTCGATCAATTCGGTCATCCACGTTCTCCGTGCGTATTCTTCCAAGTAGATCGCCGCCGCGACGCCCAGGGGTATACCCACAACCGCCGTGACCAGCATGATCAATGTCGAACCGACCCACGCCGGAAGGATGCCCGCTTGTGCGGCATGACGAGACGGAAATGACATCAGGAACTGCCAGTCGATTCGCCTGACACCTTCGAACACGAGCGCCCCGAACAACAACACCAGCGTTCCGACTCCGATGGCGAGTGAGCAGAGACCCAATACCTTGAACAGTGCCTCGGCGATCTTGCGCCGTGTTATGGAAGGGTGCGGATGTGGAGAGGACTGTGCCGACATCAGTACACCTCCCGATACCGCTTCCGCATGATATGTCCAAGGATATTGAAGGCGAAAGTCATCACGGCCAGCACGAGCCCGGCTGCAAAAATGCTCTGGTAGCCGATGCTGCCATGGGGCAGATCACCGAGAGCCACCTGGACAATGTAGGCGGTAATTGTGGCCGCCGGCTCCAGAGGATTCCAGGTCAGATTCGGGTTTTGCCCCGCCGCGATCGCCACCACCATGGTTTCGCCGACCGCACGAGAGATCCCGAGCACATAGGCGGCCACAAGGCCGGAGGTGGCCGCCGGCACTACCACTCGCCAGGCAGTCTGCAGGCGGGTTGCCCCCATCGCATAGGATCCTTCCCGCAACAACATCGGCACGGCGCGCATCGCATCCTCGCTGAGCGAGATCACGAAGGGCAGGATCATGATGCCGATGACGATACCGGGACCGAGCATGTTGAACCCCGGCAGATCCGGCCACAGCCGTTGAAGTGCGGGGGTGACGACGAGCAGCGCAAAATACCCGTAGACTACGGTCGGGACAGCCCCCAGGAGTTCTAATGCCGGCTTCATGACTTCCCGCAAACGAGACGAGGAGAATTCGGAGAGATAGATCGCCGCCACCGTCCCGAGAGGAATCGCAACGAGCAGACCAACCGCGCTGGTGACGAGCGTGCCGGCGAGCAGGGGCAGAATCCCGTAGTGAGGGTCGGCAAAGAGGGGAGTCCAGAGTGTATCAGTAAAAAAGTCCGTGAGAGGCACCGTCCTGAAAAACCCGACCGATTCAGAGAGGAGCACGGCTATGATCGTCACGGTCGTTGCCACGGACATCAGCGCGGCAAACAACAGTCCGCCTTCGATCGCTCGTTCGCGTCGCTGACGTGCACGGCGGCGCGCAGCCATTTCTTCTCCGGCGTCTGGCTTCTTGATACGAATCGCCTCCTGCATCGTCACGATGGACTTACTCATCAACAGACTGACCTCTTCGTATGCACGCCCCCTGGAATCCGAGCCAGAGCAGGAGCCCCATGGAGGTCTACCGTTTGGGGGGACGACTCATGATTTCTTCAACCGCCAGTCCGACTTCAGGCACACCGCCAAAACCGGTTCCCACGACGCCTTTTTTGAACCGCTCACGCGCCATAGTATATGCTTGCTCGGGCAAAGGAATATACCGGACTTCTGCGATCAGCTTGGGGCCTTCCGTCAGGTAGTAGTCGACGAAGTCTTTCACCTCTGTCCGCTTGGCCGCAGCCTCGCTGACATAGATGAAGAGGGGACGTGAGAGGGGCTGATAGCTGCCTTTGATGACATTCTCCGCACTGGGCAGCACCGGTCCACCCTTTCCGACAATGGCGACCGCTTTCAGCTTCTTCATCTGCGCTGCGTAATAGGCAAATGGTATGTACCCCAACGCATTCTTATTGTTCTCGATCCCCTGTACGAGCACGTTGTCGTCTTCGCTGGCGGTGTAATCGCCACGGCTGGCCTTGGGCTTCCCCACAATCGCATCGGTGAAGTAATCAAACGTGCCGGAATCGGAGCCAGCGCCAAAGAGCACGAGCGGTGCATCCGGCCAGTCTGAGTGAATCTGGTTCCATCTGGTGATTTTGTTCTGGGCCGCCGGCTCCCAGATTTTCTTCAGCTCTTCGACCGTCATCGAGGTGATCCAGGTATTCTTCGGGCTCACCGCCACCGTCAAGGCATCGAAGGCGATGGGCAGCTCGTAATAGGCAATGCCGTTCTTCTGACAGAGGTCCATTTCTTCCCTGAGGATTGGTCGGGAGGCATCCGCGATGTCCGTCTCACCTCGACAGAACTTCTTGAATCCACCGCCCGTGCCTGCAATGCCTACGGTGACTCTTATGCGTCCCCGGTTCGCTTTCTGAAATTCTTCCGCCACCGCCTCCGTGAGCGGATATACCGTGCTCGACCCATCGACTTTGACCAATGCAGGGGATTCAGAATAGGTGCCAGTAATTGGCCATGCCAGCAGACTTATAAGAACCAGGATGATGCTAGTGCTCGATCCAGACGATGGAGGCCTCTGCATGTATTGTCTCCCTCTAAAAAGCCATGGCAATCATAGCCATGTTTCCTGTTGATTTTGGTTCAGGCTACGCTTCATTGTTTCCGCGTCTGTTACGGTTCTGTTAACTCTGCGTTAACTTCTCCTCACGGTGTACCAGTACCACTGTGAGTCAGGGACAGCGCGGCGCAACGGTTTCCGGTGCGGCGGGCGATCGCCCACCGCGCGATGCGCGCGAATCCGGTGGTAGGTCTGCCGCCTGCGCTCCATCAGCACCGCCACCTTCCCGAGTGGATCAAACAGGTCCCGATCTAACAGCGCATTACGTCACTTGCCGTTGAAACGTTCGAGAGAGCCGTGCTCCAACGGACCTCCCGGCGTGATAACGTGATAAACAGAGTCTGCATGCCCCCCCCCCAAGGCCATGACGGCCGAGAGGCGGGTCACCTTCCAGGCCTTGCATCGGAGCGATCTCAATGTGGCGCGGGCCTGGACGCTCAAGGAGCGGTTCCGTCAGTTCTCGATCTACACCTACGCTAAAGTCGCCCAGACCTTCTTTGCGCGTTGGTTCTGGCGCGTCACCCACAGCCGGCTGCGGCCGATGGCCGAGGTCGCCAAGCTGATCCAGCGGCATCTCCCGAATGAGCTGACGTATCTGACGCATGGGCTCACGAACGCGGGAGTGGAGGCCGTCAACGCTACTATCCAGTCGATTAAGAAGAGCGCACGCGGCTTCCGCAACGTCGAGCATTTCATGACAGCGATCTATTTCCATTGTGGAAGGCTCGATCTCTACCCACACCAAAGCCGGAAGAGCCACATGTTTTCTGCTCCACTGCTCTTGCGGTGGATGCCTAGAGTAGAATGATTCCAAAGGGGAGACGTGTGATCATGCATGCTTAGAGGAATATTGGCATGAAGTGGTTTTCAAGATTGATAGGGCTTCTCGTGGTAGGTGTTTTCTTATGGGGGTGCGAGACACCCCAGTTTCAGACGTTGATGATTTTTGACGGCCCCAATCGGGTCGTGGCCTTGCAGGTGATGCCGGATGCGTATGGAGGAAAAGGCTACGATCACCCTGTCACGATGACCGAGGCGGAGATGGTCAACATCTTGCGGGGACTCCGGGTCGAAGAGGGGTTGTTCGGCTCTCCGGATTCAAGCCAAAACGAGGGTCATCCGGTCTTTAGCGAAGGGGAAGGGAATTTTTTTGCCCCACTATTTGTCAAAGGGTTGAGTCAAGCGACCCGTGAAGAACTGGTGACTTTTTTTGAAACTGCGGAATTGTCCCCAGAGTATCAAGGCACAACATCGGGCGGCCTGTTTGTCACGGGTGACGCCCTCCATGTCATTCTGAGCAATTATTTGGTTAAAAGCCGGATATGGCGGGACAACGAACAATACCAGGCGTCGTACCGCAATCGCCCGCTTGAGCCAATGGAATTCAAACCAGGACGATTAGTCTATGAACCTCGCGAGTCAATGGTGTTATCTCTCAAGGGGGAAATGGGAAGACTCTTGACGGGAAAGCCATGGCAAGTCGCCGTTCGCCTGCAGGATGTTTCGGGATCACACAGTCATTCCTCCAGAAACCACTCATCGAAGGCCATAAAAAGGACCGACCCCCCAGTTGTAGAGTCTCTGGAAGGCCTGCCGCGAGGAACAAGAGGAGGCGTGACGTTGCGTCCCTAGAACGAGATATCCCATTGGAGGCGAATTCGCTCCTCGGCCCGGTCTTTCGATCGCGAGGGGTCGGCGACCGTTAGCCTGGCGACTTCGAATGTGAGTTTGTTCGCATGGCCGGCGAAGAACCAATTGACGGCAATGGTGCGTTCTTGTTCAATATCATTAGAACGATCGACATTTGGATCAACAAATGCATATCGTCCGGCGATCTCCAACTGCTTTGGAATGGCCGGAAGGAGGACGTGTGGGAAAAATCCAACCGCCGCATAACTCCCCATGAGGTTGGTCTGTCTGGTAGGATCGCCTTCCGCTTTCTTCGTGTCCACGACCTGCTTCCAGTGAAATTCATGTGTAATGGACAGGCCTCGCCATCTAAAGCGAAATTCCTCCATCATCTGATCGAGCCGGAACTGGCCGGGTGATGTAGCCCCCGCTGTCGCCGGATCAGGAAAGCCGGGCAGGTTACGGCAACTGCGAGCGTCGGTCTCAAAGGCGGTACATTGGCTGATATTGGTCATCGCGGCGAAGGCCACGCTGGCGACCGGTTGTTGACTCAAGATGATGTCGGATTGCGAGAACGGGGGTTCGCGGCCCAGAAAGTTCCATTGCAGCCGTCCGGTATACATCATATTCGCATCATCGTTGTCTCTCTCCCCGACACCCTGTCCGGCAAAGACACCGGCATAGTAGGTGAAATCATGCCAGGTGCCGGGAAAGAGCCTTCCGAAAATTTGTACTCCCTGTTGTCGATCCACAGTGAAGATATCATTGACAATGGACCGGTTGGCAAACTGTTGTTGGCCGGAGGACGTCACACGTTCGTCGTTCCACAGGACTTTGCCGCGTCCAAGCCTAATTTGAGCCCATGAAAACTTGCTCAGATTCAAATAGAAGTCACGTAAGATCGGCTGTGTCCAGTCGTATTGCATGTAATAGTTCAGCCATGGCCAATACGCATGGCCGCCTACCTTTAATCGTGCCCGGCGAACCATAAAGGAACTTTGATTCTGATCCAGGTCGGAGAGCGAGCGCGGATCGCTATCGAACGGATAGGCATAACGCAATTGCAGTCGGTGTTGAATTTGCATGCCGAATTTGCCATCCCTGGTCTTCAGTTCAAAACCACTTTTGCCGTAGCGGACCTCAATGGGAAATTGCTCGTGCAGCTTTTCTGTTGTCTGCTCCGATTTTGTGTTTTCGTTCGCCGCCTCAATGCGGGTCCAATCTTCCTTGGTAATTATCCCTTTTTCACGCAGGACATCGGAAAGGGTGTCCCCTGCCCAGGTATTGGACTGAAGCAAAAGGCCTAAGCAGGTGATTGCCGTTGCCAACCAAAACACATTCACGCAAACGACCTCCTCTTTAAAAGGAAAACCCTATGGTTTATGAACCAGTGGAAATGTTCATTCATTTGGGAAGGGACCTAAGCCTCAGTGTATTGCGTGTAGATGACCTGGAGATTAAAAAGCTGCAACAATGATTCCTTCCTATGTGGCAGTAACCGCTACCATCGGCCATAACTATAGCCAGGCAGGATTGCGGGAGGGTAACTGCAATATTACAGGATTGTTAATTTTCTCTTATGGACCTGTGCCGATGAGGTTGACTAGAGGAAGAGGCGTTTACAGAATACGCAAGTAGATGGCGGTGCCTTTTCCGATATTGGCGTCGGGCTGCAGCACGGCCCCAGCGTGTTCAGTGATTTCATTGATGGTGACCGTTATGCGAGCGGCAAAATAGTCGCTCTTCACGTTGTAGGCATTCTGTAACCGCAGTTCTTTGCCGATCGCCTCGAAGCTGCCCACGCGTTCCAAGTCTTGGGGGAAGAAAAAGGTGTTAGTCTGGGTTCAAGATCCTAGTGCAACACCGGTATCCTGGTCGATCCAGGAACCAAGGAGTTGCCCATGGCCCGGTATCGACGATTGAATCTTATGGAGCGTGAAGAGTTAAGCCGTATGCTGACTGCGGAGGCGAGCCTTCGGGCTGCCGGACAGGCCCTGAGCCGAGCCCCGAGCACCCTGTCACGCGAACTCGCTCGCCAGCACGGCGCACTCGGCTTCGACCAGCCGCTTGAGCGCTTCGCGCCCGCTCTGGGCGTCCGTCACGTGATGGCCCCGCTCCTGCAGCACATCATGCAGCAGCGCCCGCATCTCCGGCTCATCATCGACGACAAGGATTGTTCCCGCATCATTCAGCATGGGCTTACTCTCTTACTTCTCCTTCTTTCCCAATTGATGGCAATGAGCGCCCAGCCGTCCGTAGTGGAATGGGGACCGCGACGAAAGGAAGACCGATCTTCAACTAAAACGGTCAGCGTAGGCCGGCCGGGTGCGAGGGCGGAGTCGGCTGACTCTGCGCCTCTGTCTGATCGCGCCCATCCCGCGCGCAGCGAAAGCCCAGCCAGTTCATCTTCGTGTTGGGATCAGCCCCGTTCCGTTGAGCAGGCCGCACGGAGGGTGTACTGTCAATCCACCCCCCGCCACGAAAGGCTTTCTGCGTCCCGCGTTCCGGCCCCTTGGGATTCAGGTCCGGTGCCGTCTTGTAATAGTTCGGGTCGTACCAGTCGGCCGTCCATTCCGCCACATTACCAGACATTTGATAGACGCCGTAGAGGCTCACGGCGTTCTCATACTTGTCCACGGAGATGATCGGCGGATAGAGCAGCAACCGCTCCGGCCGGTCCCGCACCGGACCGGACAGCCCGGTGCGGCCAAAGTTGGCACGGGTCAATCCCGCCGGTTGATTGCCCCAGGGATATACTCGGCCGTCCTCGCCGCGAGCCGCTTTTTCCCACTCGGCCTCCGTCGGGAGGCGCTTGCCCGCCCATTGACAGTACGCATCGGCGTCATGCCACGAGACATGCATCACCGGATGGCTGGCCATGCTCTCCTGGAAATTTCCTCCGTCGTACCGCCAGTCCAGCGGCGGTGGCCGGTCGGCTGCCAGCACGAAAAGGAGGAACTGCACCGCCGTGACTTCGTACTTGTCGATGTCGAACGCCTCGAGGTAGACCCGGCGCTGAGGCAACTCGGGCGGGTACGCGTTTCGGTCCACTTTCTTGGCGCTTCCCATCAGAAACCACCCCGCCGGTACCCGAATCATCTCGTCATTGGCCGGCAGCTTCGCCCGTTCCACCGCAAGCTTTTTGCCTTCAGGTGTCCATTCGGGCGTGACATCCGAGACATCCAGCGCAAACGCTGCGCTGATCCACGCCATGGCAGCCAGGCCGACCAGCACAAGCACCACAATCTTGGTCCTGAACACGCGCACAGTTCCTCTCCCCTCATGACCGCCAGTCTTACATCGCCTGGCCCTTCTTCTGCTGCTGTGTCTGATCAGATTCGCCCTTATCAAACTCCTCGAGCGGCTGGAAGTTGACCGGCAGTTGAAACAAGAAATCAGACACCGGCTTCAACCGCACA
>Ga0184633_10001402_pt1 | contig 10027 bp, 10 predicted proteins | sample PLM31_170_b1_FD_133156 | JGI IMG/M metagenome (GOLD analysis project Ga0184633, IMG submission 133156) | Groundwater sediment microbial communities from an aquifer in East River, Colorado, USA - PLM3-1_170_b1 | ecosystem: Environmental > Terrestrial > Soil > Riparian zone | place: USA: East...
GATGCCCAACTGCCGGGCCACCCCGGTGAGTTCCTGCTCGATGCGGCCATCGGGGTCGAGGTCGGAGGCGAGGACGTGAATCTGGTCGAGCTGCGCCCCGCCGGATTGCGCGATGCGGGCCAATGGTTGAAACAAGTCGAACGCGAATCCGCTGGGAGCGGTGAAGATACGGAGTTTGCGCCCCGGCGGGAGCGCGGCTAACCGCTGCCGGAGTTCCTTTTCCACCACGGGTTTCAGAATCTGCAAGCGATCGTACACGGCCCGGTGCAGAGGGTAGTCGAGGAAAGCCCGGTCGAGCAGGCCGTAGTCGTGACTATCCTGCAAGTAGATGGCCTTCATCACGCCCGCCGAGTAGCCCTCGCGCAAAAGGAGTTGCCCCAGCGAGGAGAGCGGAAAGGTCAGTTCCTGCGCGCTGCCCCGGCGAAGGTTGGGCAGGACGTAGCGCCCCAAATATCGGTAGCTCAACACCTTCTTGAAGACCGAGGTTTTCTTCGATAGCTCTGCGCGCGTGGTTCCCAACCGTTCCCCCGCCGCCCTGGCTTCCTGTTCGGCGTTTCGCACCAGGAGCGTGCACACGAACTCGACCGCCTGCTTCAGCGTTTCCTCGACGGACAGGTGAGTGGCATCCACGACGAGCACACGGTCGTCGCCCCGGCGTCGGCGGAAGAACTCGACCACGCCCTGATACATCGTGCGCGCCTGAGACAGATCGTGCAGATTCTCGTGGCCGTCGAGTTTGCGGCTGCTCGCCATCCGGCGGGCCAGCGCGGCTTCGGGCGTGATGTCGAGGAAGATGACGGCCTCCGGAAGTTCCATCAGGCCGAGGCGCAGCCACTGATCGAGGCGGTGCAGCCAGCGCATCAAATTCAGGCCGGGGAGGGAGGGCAGCCTCATCGGGGGCAGGGGCTTGCCTTCCACAATGTGATCGTAAAGCGCCTGGATGCGCGCGCACGGATCCGCCGGGAAGGCGTCGTCGTCAGCTTTGACGTAGTTGATGGCGCGCCCCGCCGAGGAGAGGATCAGGCTCCCGTCGCAGAAGATGAGGTCGGGATGGTAGCGGGCCTCGATCTCGCGAGCGGTGCGTTCCTGCATGGCGAGATGGGCAAGCTTCAGCGGCGGATACAAACGGCGATGATCGGTCGTGGCTTTGGCCCCCCGCCGGAAGAACCGACCTAGCCGGGCGGCGAGCATCTCGCCGTCGGGTGCGAAGCCGGGGAGGAGCAGGTCTTCGTCCGGGGTCTTGCACCGGAAGTCGTCGCCCACAGAGGCCGCCGTCACGCCCAGCTCGGCGGGGGCGAGGTCGGCGAGCGCGGCGGTCACCGTGCTCTTGCCGCTGCCGTCAATCCCGATGATGCTCACGTAGATCGTCATGGCTGCCTCCATTTTGCAGTGCGCTATTCCATCGCGAACGCCGCGCCCGTCACGAATCGCACCGTGCCGGCGACTTCAAACTTGATCCGGGCGGGCGCGGTGAAGGTGTCTTCGTCGAGCGCGACGATGGTCGCGTCATCTTCAAGGTAGACGAACTCAATCGGCGTTTCAGGCGTGATCTCATATTTGTGGACGCGCCCATCCAAACGCCGCCCATGCAACAGCGTCCACAATGTTTGGGTCCGGCCCTCATACGGGAGCAGACAAAACAGCAGGCGGGGTTCGCCGATGCCACCGCCGGCCCGAATGGGCAGTTGCGGGAAATCAAAGTTGAGCAAGAAGCCGTTCAAGAGGCGAACCTGCCGGCAGTGGCCGGCGTGCCGCACCTCGATCAACTCTGCCCGCCGGGGGTCGAGGAGGCACTGCGCGGCGCGGCGCAGGTTGAAAAAGACATACTGTGCGGTGTTGATCGCCTCGAGGGGTACGATCTGCGCGGCGCGGCGCAGCAGATTGGCGTTCCGATCCTTCCAGCGTTTGATGTCGGCGGGGACGCGCGCGAATTGCCCGAGGCCGCCCAGCGTGATCCCGTGTTCCGAGCGAGATTCACCGCTGGGATAGTAGAACGTGCAGCGGTACACACAGCACGGGTGAGTCCAGCCGGCAAAGACTCCCTCTGCAATATCGCGCATCGCCTCCCGCGGCTCAGCGGACAGGCCAAAGTATTTGGGAACCACATTCCCCGAACCCAGCCGCAGACTGCTGATCTGCACGTCCTCCAGCCGGACGATCCCTTTTTCGACCTGTTCCATCAACCCCTGAACGAGCGCCCGGTTCGTCCCCCCGCCGCCGCCCGCGAGGAGAAAGTGCGGCCCCGGCGTCGAAGCCAGAAAGCCCTGCGTCTGTCGTATGGCTTTTGTATGATTCTCTGTCACCGTGACGACGCGATTTGGGATGGCAGCGAAGCAGCTGTGGAATTCGCGTTTTAGCAGGTCTACGTCCGCGTTGGTGCGGCCCGTACCCGACGAGAGGTTCACGACCAGCAGCGCCGACTTGACCTGGGGTGTATTATGGGGACGACCGGCGACCTCCCGGTCCAGGCTTGGGTGGTGGCTTTCAACTGCGAGTTCCATCGCTTCACCTTCCATATCTGACTGCCAATATCTCAAAATGAGACTGCCAAAGCCAGAGAAGGAACTGCCAAAAAGTGTTTTTCGGATTTGTGTGACTCCCAATCTGATGAGGCAAACACCCAGCAAACACCTGTCGTGGGTGTATGTAAATCATAATATGAATTAGTAAATCACAATTTGTATAGTAATGATAATTAGTAGAAAGTCAATGCAATTAAGTTATAAAACAGGAAAATTATAGTTTGAAAATCGTCATAGATATGTGTATATTATGATATGCAAGGATAGAAAAAATGTCCCAGTTTGTTACGTGGCTAAAGGCTGAGTGGGAAAGTCTAGAGAAGCGGAAGGGAGAGAAGTACAGTGCCCGGCGCTTGTCCATGGAGGCAGGCCTAAGCCCCAATACTCTGTATCAATTGCTGAAGCACCCGGAGGTGAAACCGAGCACGGAGACTTGCCACAAGCTGGCAGCCTTCTTCGGGCATGCGCCTCTCGTGGTCTTGGAGCTCGCCGGCCATGTGACCTCAAAGGAGCACGCGCCAACTGCCTCAGAAATCGAGGCGGGTCTGCACCGCAGCGACCTGAAGGCGCTCCTTCTCAGCGCCAGAGACCTGTCCCCGGATGAGGTTCAAGTGGTTCAGCAGATGGTTGACCACCTCAGGGCGAAACGACGTGAGGAGGATGTTGCCAGTGGAGCCGCCGTGGCCCTGGTTGTCGAAGATACCCCCGATGCCCGTGCGGCCATTGTCAACATGTTGCGCGCCGCCGGGCTAAAAGTCCTGGAGGCCGCCGACGGCCAAAAAGCGTTAGAGGTGATGGAAACGAGCGGGGCGGTTGTGGACGTGATCCTCATGGACTACCGGATGCCGCGCATGAACGGCGTGGAGGCCACGCGGGAGATTCGCAAGCATTTTCCCGATCTGCCTGTCCTGTTCGTCTCGGCCTGGGACGAGCCGGACATGAAACAGGCGGCCTTTGAATCCGGCGCAGCAGAGTATCTCGTCGTCCCGGTGGGCTACGATCAGTTGATCGAAGCAGTTTCCCGGGTCCGGCAGGGCGAGAGGTAAAGCGCGGTGGCTCAGAAGACGTATCTGATCGTCGCCGCGCTCGTTCGGAGGGGCGAGGAAGTGCTTTTGGTTCACCAACACGGGGCGGATGACGCGGCTCCATCGTGGGCGCTACCCGGCGGGGTGGTGGAGCCGGAGGAACCGTTGACCGGGGCGCTGCTCCGGGAGGTGCGCGAGGAAACCGGGCTGGAGGTGACTGACCCCGGCCATTGGCTGTATGTGGTTCAGCACGACCCTTCCGCCGAAGGTCGTCAAACGCTGGCGTTCGTGTTTGCGGTCACCGCGTGGCGCGGCGAGACGCGCGTGGCCGACCCGGACAACTTGATTCTGGGCGCGCGCTTTCTGCCCCTCGCTGAGGCGATTGAGGCTCTGGAGAGTCTCCCGTGGCCCACAATGCGCGAGCCGATTGTGGCCTATCTGCGCGGCGAGGCCGGGCAGGGCGCGGTGTGGCTGTACCGGCGGCGGCCGGACGGCAGCGACGAACGGGTGGCGCGGACGAGTGGGGTGGGACGGTGAGAAGAATTCGGGGCGGCCAACTGGCCGCCCCGTTCATGTCAAGTGAGATAATCCCGCAACTGGCGCGAGCGCCGGGGATGGCGCAGCCGCCGCAGGGCCTTGCCCTCGATCTGACGGATGCGCTCGCGGGTGAGGCCGAACTTCTGCCCCACTTCTTCGAGCGTGTACGAGCGCCCATTCTGCAGCCCGAAGCGCAGGCGCAGGATGCGGGCCTCGCGCGGGGTGAGGGTCGCCAGCACTTCCTCGACTTTCTCTTTGAGGAGATGCTGGTACGCGCTCTGCGTGGGAGTGGGGGTAGTGTCGTCCTCGATGAACGCGCCGAGTTCGGTGTCCTCTTCTTCGCCCACCGGGCGCTCCAGCGAAAGGGGCCGCCAGCTCACCTTGAGCATCCACTGCACTTTGCGCGGCTCAAGGTTGAGTTCAGCGGCGATCTCTTCCGGGGTGGGCTTGCGCCCGTGGATTTGCTCGAGATCGCGCGCGGCTTTATACAGGCGGCGGATGCGGTCGCTCATGTGCACCGGGACGCGGATGGTGCGCCCCTGGTCGGCGATGGCGCGGGTGATGGTCTGTCGGATCCACCACGTCGCGTACGTGGAGAAGCGAAAGCCGCGCCGGTAGTCGTATTTCTCCACGGCCTTCATCAGGCCGAGGTTGCCTTCCTGAATCAGGTCGAGGAACGGCACGCCGCGGCCAATGTATTTTTTCGCAATGGAGACGACGAGGCGGGTGTTGGCTTTGATGAGATGCTCGCGCGCGCCGCGCCCGTCTTCGATGTGGCCCTGCAGTTCGGCGCACTTCTTGTAGCTGCCGCCCCCGTTCATTTTGTCGAGTTTCTTCTGCGCTTTGAGGCCTCGCTCGAGGCGCTTGGCCAGGTCAACTTCCTGTTCGGTGGTGAGCAGGGGCACGCGGGCCATTTCTTTGAGATAAAGGCCCACCGTGTCGTCGGTGGAGATGGTGCTCAGGTCGAATTCTTCTTCTTGCAGACGGCGGCGCGCGCGGGTGAGAATCTGAGGCGGCACGTCCGCCTTGCTTTCGTAGACTTCAATGCCCGCCCCCTGTAGAAAGGCGAACAACTCTTCCAGTTGCCGGTTGGCCTCCTCGGCTTTGGGGAAAGCCTCGATGATGTCATCGGTCAGCAGATAGCCTTGAGCATCTGCTTTGTCCATCAACGTGGCTAGCGCTTCGGCATCCTTACCACGCTCGTCTGTGTACTTCATGGCACCCTCTCTCCTGACCTGGCACAGCGGATTAGACGACGGACTTCGACGTGCGGCGAGTGGGGATTACGATTTCGACTCGGGAGCCTCCTTCAAAAGCTGGGACAGGGCGGCGAGGCGCGGGTCAACTTTTTCGTCTTCGCAATCGCAGGGACCTTCGTTCCAGTTCTGACCGCAGTGGGGGCACAGCCCCTTGCAGTCCGGACGGCAGAGCAGCCGCATGGGCATCGAGATCAGCATGTCCTCGCGCACCACCGGGGCGAGGTCAAGGTTCAAGTCGTCGCCCACGGTGAGGGCGCCTTCGGGCGCAGTTTCGGGGGGATAGATGTAGAGTTCGGAGATGCGGCTGCTGAGGGTCTGATGGGTCTCGGTCAGGCAGCGCACACATTCGGCGCGGACGGTCGCGCGCAGGCGCGCTTCGGCATACAATCCCTGAGGGGTGCGAGTCAGGTGAAGCACGCCCTGCAAGTGGCTGACGGTCAGGTCATTGACCACTTGCACCAACGGCTCATCAAACGTGATTTCACGGCTGAAGCCGACGCCCTCTTTCAGCAAGAAGCCCACATTCAGCCGTAAAATGTTGTTATTCTTGTTCAGAGGCGTTTCTCGATGAGGCGGGATAAACTTGGTGAAGCGTTGGCATTATAGCACGCCCTGAATCGGTAAGTCAATGATTTTTTAAGGATTTGGATACATAAGATTCAAACTAAACGAAAAAGATTGCATAAATGCAGTATTTAGAACATTCATTCTCCAATATACAGGCATAATTCTTCTTCGGATAGTATCTATGGTAAAAGTCTTGGTCGCGACCAACAACCGGGGCAAGGTTCGTGAACTGGCAGAAATCTTTGCGGACCTGAAGGACGGCTTGCTCCTCCCCGCCGATCTCGGAATAACTCTCGATGTGGCCGAGACCGGGCAGACGTATGCCGAGAATGCGCGCTTGAAGGCCATGGCGTTTGCGCGCGCCTCGGGATTGATCTCAATGGGGGACGACTCCGGTCTCGAGGTGGACGCGCTCGCGGGCGCGCCGGGACTCCACTCCGCTCGCTACGCCGGCCTGGGGGCGACCGATGCCGACCGGCGCGCGAAACTCATCCGCGAACTGCGCGACATCCACGCCCCGCGCCCGGCGCGGTTTCGCTGTGTCATCGCGGTCGCTCAGCCCAATGGCAATATGCAGTTATTCGAGGGGATCTGCGAGGGCGAGATCATCCTCGAAGAGCGCGGCTCGCAGGGCTTCGGCTACGACCCGATCTTCTATCTGGCCGAATATCAGCGCACGATGGCCGAACTGCCGCCCGAAGTGAAGAATCAGATCAGCCACCGCGCCCGCGCTGCGCGGGCCGCACTGCCTTACCTCACGGCTCTTCTGAAATTGGGGGGCGCTGAATAATCCCGTCGCCCCGCAGGCTATTTCACCAGTTCTTTGTCGTGGAGCGACTCGAGGTATCGCTCCACCGAGATCGCGGCCTGGCAGCCCTGCCCGGCGGAGGAGATGGCTTGCTTGTAGATGGGATCCATGATCTCGCCCGCCGCGAACACGCCCGGAACCGAGGTCTGCATGTACTTGTCCACAATCACAAAGTCCTGCTCGTCCATCGCCAACTGCCCTTTGAACAACTGGCTGTTGGGAAAGTGGCCGATGAAGACGAACACGCCGTCCGTCTCCCACGTCTCGATTTTCCCCGTCTTCAAGTTGTGGGCCTGCACAGCCTGCACTTTGCCGTTCCCCTCGATCTTGTCGAGCACCGTATCCCACACAAATTGAATCTTCTCGTTGGCTTTGGCGCGCGCGACGAGGATATCCCCGGCCCGCAGGGAGTCGCGGCGGTGGACGATGCGCACCCGGCTGGCATACTTGGTGAGGAACAGCCCCTCCTGCACCGCCGAGTCCCCGCCGCCGATGACCAGCACGTCTTTGTTCTTGAAGAAGAAGCCGTCGCACGTGGCGCAGTAACTCACCCCCCGTCCAATGAACTCGTTCTCGCCCGGGATGCCCAGCCGCCGCGCCGATGCGCCTGTGGTGATGATCACCGCATCGGCCTCGTATTCCTGGCCGTAAGTCTTGACAAAGAAGGGCGTGCCCAGCCGGAAATCCACCTCCAGCACTTCGTCCACTTCGATGCGTGCGCCGAAGTTCTCCGCCTGCGCCCGCATCTTCTCGATCAGTTCCGGCCCGAGGATGGTCGGGAAGCCGGGGAAGTTCTCCACCTCGCTCGTGATGGCGATCTGCCCCCCGACCTGGTTGCCGGAGATCACCAGCGGATTCAGGTTGGCGCGGGCCGCGTACAGCGCCGCCGTGAGACCGGCGGGGCCGGAACCGATAATGATCAGATTCTCTTTCGGCATATCTGCACCTCAATCGTTATTTGTTCATCTTCTGCTTGAGTTGTTCGCGGAGGTACGGCGCCGACTGCGCCAGCCACCACAACGGCGCGCGCGACAGAATGTGCCCCTCCGCGTCCATAGGCGGTTTGCGGCATGGGTTGTCCGGGTCGCCGGGATCACACTCGCTGCGCGTATGGCCGCACTCCGGGCAATTGCCCGGGACCGTGTCAGTTGAAAAACAATTCGGACAGACGTACAGCACCGTGATCTCGCTGGACATCAGACACCTCCTGTCCACTGTTCGCGGACGACGCCCGCATTCTAAACCGGTTGGGCGCGGCGGGCAATAGCGCGCATTTCAAACCTGGATGGTCTGGTTTGGGCTGTGCAGCCGTGCTAAAATCAGTTACCCCCTCAAGAAAAGGAAAACGCACGCATGTCTCCGGCATATCCCGAGTTAAACCCCTCCCCGCGCCTTCTGCTCGGCCCCGGCCCGAGCTCCGTTCACCCGCGCGTGTTGCGCGCGATGGCGACGCCTCTGCTCGGCTACATGGATCCCGAATTCCTGAAAATGCTGGACGAGACGCGGGAGATGCTCCGCGATACGTTTCAGACGAACAACGAACTGACGCTCCCCGTCTCCGGCACGGGGATGTCGGGCATGGAGGCCGTGCTCGGCAATCTGCTCGAGCCAGGCGACAAACTGCTGGTGTCCGCCGCCGGGTTCTTCGGCAACCGGCTGGAGGAACTCGCGCTGCGGCACGGGGTCGCAGTGGCGAAGATCGAAAGGCCGTGGGGCGAGGTCTTCACGCCCGAAGAGATTGAAGCCGTGCTGAAGAAGTCGGGCGCGAAGGCCGTCGCCGTCGTCCACGCGGAAACGTCCACGGGCGCGCTCCAGCCGATGGAGGGCCTCGGCGAGGTCGCACACCGCCACGGCGCGCTGCTCATCATGGACAGCGTGACCTCGCTCGGGGGCGTGCCGGTGAAGCTGGACGAGTGGGGCGTGGACGCGACGTATTCCGGCACGCAGAAGTGTCTGGGCTGCCCGCCCGGCCTCGCGCCCGTAAGCGTGAGCGAGCGCGCCCGCGACGCGATCCGCAACCGGAAGCGCAAGCCCGACAACTGGTATTTCGATCTCGAACTGCTGTGGAAATACTGGGGGCCGGAGCGCGTCTATCACCACACCGTCTCCGGCACGCTGGTGTACGCACTGCGCGAAGGTCTGCGGCTGGTGGCCGAGGAAGGCTTGGAGGCGCGCTGGGCGCGTCACCGCGCGAATGCAGAATTCCTGTGGGAGGGGTTGGCCGAGCTCGACCTCGTCCCGTTCGTCCCGCCCGCGCACCGGCTGCCCACGCTCACCACCGTGCGCGTGCCCGATGGGGTGGACGAGGCCAAAGTGCGCACACGCCTGCGGGATGAATACGGCATCGAAATCGGCGCAGGGTTGGGGCCGCTCAAGGGCAAGGTGTGGCGGATTGGGTTGATGGGGTATGCCTCGCGGCACGAGAATGTGACGCTGTTGCTGGGGGCTTTGAGAGAGATTTTGAAGTAGCAGATGGAAATTGGCAGGTGGCAAGTTGAAATCTACTCACTTGCTACTTGCCATATTGCATTTGTTCGAGGGGTTCTAAATAGGCGCTGGGTCGGCTATAGCAAACGTGTATGTCTCAATAAGGGGCAAGATCAAATGCCTTATTACGACATTTCCGGCAGGCTAGAATTACAAACCTCTGCCTCCGCGCCTGTTCTTCGTGAGCGGTTAATTGCGGCTTTGTCGTCACTACAAGTAGAGGCCCACGCCAATGGAAGCACTGTGGAGTTTCAAGCCCCATTCATCAAGACAGTAACGCGTGGGTTCAAGTTGCAAGGTGCTTCCTTTGGACAGATTGAACTTGAAGTCTTGAACAATCGTTGCACCGTCAACTATAGGATTGCGGCAGTGCCCATGCGTCTATTCTGTGCAGCACTTGCATTGATAGGCGCAGTTTATCCCCCTCTCACCTATATCGCAGGACTGCGGTGGCATCCCTCATCACTTCTTTTTGCAGTCTTTGGCGCTCTGCTCTTAAGCGGGTTTGCATATGTCGCTGGAATGGCAGTAGTCTCTCGGAAGTTTGGAGTGTTTATGCGCGCGGTCGCGCGCGGCTCAAGATCATGACAAGGCCGTCTTGAGAGCCGGGGGCACAGGGTGGCTGGCCAGTCCATTGACCTGCCACTTGTAACTTTCCACTTTCCACTTGCCACCTTCCACTTTCCACCCCTCACTTCTCCATCTTCTTCAACGCCTCATACGCCGGCAACAGATGCGCCGGGTCGCCGGGCGGGGTGGGGCGCGTGATGGACCACCAGTATTGCTCGTCCGCTTCCGTCCAGGCCGGGTCGGCGATGTAGA
>Ga0184633_10001403_pt1 | contig 10025 bp, 8 predicted proteins | sample PLM31_170_b1_FD_133156 | JGI IMG/M metagenome (GOLD analysis project Ga0184633, IMG submission 133156) | Groundwater sediment microbial communities from an aquifer in East River, Colorado, USA - PLM3-1_170_b1 | ecosystem: Environmental > Terrestrial > Soil > Riparian zone | place: USA: East...
TCGCGACGCGCCTGGACCACGCGCGAGCTGGCGGTGCGCTTGCGCCGGCGCGGTGCGCCGGCGCCGGTCGCCGCCGAGGTCCTCGCCGATCTCACCGCGCGTGGCTATCTCGACGACGCGGCCTTCGCCCGCCACTGGGTCGCCACTCGCTCGGCACGCGGCTACGGCCCCGCGCGCCTGCGTGCGGAGCTGCGGGCGCGTGGGGTCGCCGGGTCCCTGGTCGACGCGGCGCTCGCCGCCCAGGGCGACGACGAGCTCGAGCGGGCGCGCGCCGTCGCCCGCCGCCGCCTGCCGGCGCTCCAGCGTGCGGATCGCACCCGGGCCGCCGCGCGGCTGCGCGACCATCTCGTGCGTCGCGGTTACTCCGCGGCGGTGGTGTCGCGCGTCGTCCGCGAGAGCGTCGGCCTCCGGCTCGAGGACTGAGTCGCGAGTGATACAATGAGCCTTCCGTAGTGCGCGCCGCAGGTCGCGGGGCTGAGCGAATCCGAAAAACCCCGCCGGCCGAGGGGCGACTATGAACGTATGACCGGCGCCGAGCTCCGCGAGAAGTTTCTGCAGTACTTCGAGCGCAACGGGCACACACGCGTGCGCTCGTCGTCGCTCGTCCCCGGCGACGACCCGACGCTCCTCTTCACCAACGCGGGCATGGTCCAGTTCAAGTCCATCTTCCTCGGCGAGGAGCGGCGCGACTACGCGCGCGCGACGTCGAGCCAGAAGTGCGTGCGCGCCGGCGGCAAGCACAACGACCTCGAGAACGTCGGCCGCACGGCGCGGCACCACACCTTCTTCGAGATGCTCGGCAACTTCTCCTTCGGCGACTACTTCAAGGCGGACGCGATCGCCTTCGCCTGGGAATTCCTCACGCGCGACCTCGGGCTCGACCGTCGCCGACTCATCGCGACCGTGTATACCGACGACGACGACGCGTTCGCCCTCTGGAAGCGCGTGGCCGGATTCGGTGACGACCGCGTGCTGCGCCTTGGCGAGAAGGACAACTTCTGGGCGATGGGGGACACGGGACCGTGCGGCCCGTGCTCCGAGGTCCACTTCCACCAGGGCGACCAGATTCCGTGCGCCGAGGTCGCCGCGGGCCGGCCGTGTCTCGGGCCTGCGTGTGAGTGCGACCGCTGGGTCGAGGTGTGGAACCTGGTCTTCATGCAGTTCAACCGCGACGCGCGCGGCACGCTCACGCCGCTGCCGCGGCCGTCGATCGACACCGGCATGGGGCTCGAGCGCATCACCGCCGTCGTGCAGGGCAAGGCGTCGGTCTACGACACCGACCTCCTGGCCCCGCTGATCGAGGCGGTGGCCGCACTCGCCCGGCGCCGCTATGGCGCCCGCGAGGCCGACGACGTGTCGCTGCGGGTCATCGCCGATCATGCGCGGGCGACCACGTTCCTGATCGCCGACGGCGTGACGCCCTCGAACGAGTGGCGCGGCTACGTGCTTCGACGCATCATGCGCCGGGCCATGCGCCACGGGCGGATGCTCGGGCTCACGGACCCGTTCCTCTGGAAGACGGTCGAGTGGGTCGTGTCGATGATGGGCCCCGCGTACCCGGAGCTCGTCGCCGAGCGCGCCCGCATCCAGGACGCGGTCCGAGGCGAGGAGGAGCGCTTCGCCGAGACGCTCGATACCGGCATGCTCAAGATCAAGGATTTCCTCGACGCTCACGCCGGCGACACGCGACGGGTGGTGGACGGCCGCCTTCTGTTCACGCTCTACGACACCTATGGATTTCCCATGGACCTCGCCGAGGAGGTCTTTCAGGACGCGGGCTGGCGGGTGACGGACGCGACGCGCGCGGCCGCGGACGCCGAGATGGAGGCGCAGCGCGCCCGCGCCCGCGCCGGCGCGGCCTTCGGCGCCGGCGACGACGCGGAGGCGGCCACGGTCTACCAGCGACTCGGCGTCCCGGCGACCGAGTTCGTCGGATACGACTCGCTGACGTCGCCCGCCCGGATCCTGGCGATCGTCGACGTCGGCGCCGGCGGCCCGCGGCGGCTCCCCGAGGTGGCCGAGGGCGCCGAGGTCGAGATGATCCTCGATCGCACGCCGGCCTACGCCGAGTCAGGCGGCCAGGTGGGCGATACGGGCACGCTCGCCGGCCGGACCGGCCGCGGGCAGATCGTCGACACGTACTACCGCGGCACCAAGCTGATCGTCCACCGGGTCCGGATCGTCAGTGGCGGCTTTCACGAAAACGAGGATGTTGCGGTCAGCGTCGAGACGCCACGGCGCCAGGGCCTGCGCCGGCATCACACCGGCACGCACCTGCTCCACGCGGCGCTGCGCCGGGTCCTGGGCACGCACGTGACCCAGGCGGGTTCGCTCGTGGCGCCGGACCACCTGCGCTTCGACTTCTCCCACGGGGCCTCACTGAAGGACCGCGACGTGGAGCAGATCGAGGAGCTCGTGAACGAGCAGGTGCTGGCGAACGTGCCGGTCGGCCGGATGGAGATGGACCTCGACGAGGCGCTCCGGATGGGCGCCATGGCGCTGTTCGGGGAGAAGTACGGCAGCCGGGTGCGCGTCGTCAAGATCGGTGATTTCTCGACCGAGCTATGTGGCGGCACTCATCTGGACCAGACTGGTGAGCTCGGCCTCCTCAAGGTCGCCGCCGAGGGTGCCGTCGCTTCCGGCGTGCGCCGTGTCGAAGCCGTCGCCGGGCCGGCGGCGCTCGAGAGCATCGCCAGGAAGGAGGCGGCGCTTCGCGAAGCGGCAGAGCTGCTGAAGATCGGGCCTCTGGAGGTCCCGAAGCGACTCCAGAAGCTCCTCGAGGAGCAGCGCGCGCTCGAGAAGCAGCTGGCGGAGGTCGAGGCACGGCTCGCGCGCTCGCGCGCGGAGGACCTCGTCAAGGCGGCGCGCCAGGTCAACGGTGTCGCCGTGATCGCCGGCCGGATCGACGGGCTGGATGCGGATGGACTCCGTTCGGTCGCGGATACCCTGCGCAACCGGCTCGGCTCCGGGGTCGTCTGCGTGGGGAGCGTCGTTGACGGCAAGGTGAACCTCATCGCCGCGGTGACGAAGGACCTCACCGCCCGCTTCCAGGCGGGCCGGCTGGTCCAGGAGGTTGCCAAGGCGGTCGGCGGCGGGGGCGGCGGCCGTCCCGATCTCGCCCAGGCGGGGGGAAAGGATCCGGCTCGTCTTGACGCGGCTTTAGAGCTCGTCTACGCATTCGTGGGACGTGCCGCGGGGTGAGGGCCAGGAGCATGGCCTGGGTTAAAATACTGAGTGATGGGCCTTGGGCGGATCCTGGTCGTTGATGACGAAGCCCCCGTGCGCGAAGTCCTGACCGAGTACTTCGCCACCGAGGGCTATGACGTCGAGGTAGCGGGGAGCGGTATCGAGGCGCTCACCGCGATTCGCGACGGGCGCGCCGACCTCGTTCTGCTGGACGTGCGTATGCCCGGGCTTGACGGCGTACAAGTTCTCCGCCGGATCCGCGAGCTGACCGAGAGTGTTCCCGTCATCATGGTGACCGCTAACGAAGACGTCGGCCTCGCAAAGGAGACGCTCAAGCTCGGCGCCTTCGATTACGTCGCCAAGCCCTTCGACTTCGACTATCTCGATCGCGCCGTGGCCGCGGCCCTCGCGCGCGTGGCCGAGCAGGCTGCCGCGGACCCCGTTCCGGACGACGACCCGTGGAAGCGTCTTACCCACACGGTGTTCCGCGCCGTGCGCGCCATGGGGCAGACGGCGCGGACATCCACCGGCGAGCGGCTGGAGACCGCGGCCCTCGCCGCAGCGCGTGGCGCGGCGGCCGGCAGGGGCGCAGTCGCCGGTGAGGACCTTGCTGAGATCGCGATGCTTCTCGACCTCGCCGCCGAGTTCGGTGATCTCCCGGCCGCAGACCGGGCGCTCGTGGAGTCCGCGATTGAAGCGGCGCGCCGGTCGCTCCCCGTCCCGCGCTGACCGGCGGCGCCGGGCGCCCGACCGGGCAGACGTCGAGCCGCTCCTCAAGATCCTCCACACCGTCGCGGAGGCCGTCAGCCGCACGCTCGACGTCGAGGAAGTCCTGCGCACCGCGGTCGACGCGCTCACGCGCGTCACCGGTCACGAGATTTCGAGCCTCCATCTCCTTTCCGAGGACGGCAAGATGCTCGAGCTCCGGGGCGAGCGCGGAATGTCCGCGCGCCTGCGCGAGGTGAACCGGACGCTGCCCGTCGGCGAAGGGCTCATCGGCCACGTGGCCGTCACGGGCAAGACAGTCCGGATCGACAAGAACTACGATGACCCGAACGTCCTGCCGAGCGCCAGGGCCGCGGTCCGGCGCGAGCAGATCCAGGGGTTCGTCTGCGTGCCGATCCATAGCCGGGGGCGGATCCTCGGCACTCTCTCGCTCGGCCGCAAGACCCTCGACCAGTTCCACCGGCAGGAGCTCGCCCTCCTCGCGGCGGCCGCCGATCAGATCGGCGTCGCCCTACACAATGCGCAGCTCTACTCCGAGCTGCTGCGCGAGCGCGACGAGCTCAAGCGCGCCCACGCGCAGCGCATCCGCGCCGAGACACAGCTCGTCCACGCCGAGAAGCTCTCGGCCGTCGGCGAGCTCGCTTCGGGAGTCGCGCACGAGATCAACAACCCGCTGACGACGATCCTCGGCCAGACGCACCTCCTGCTGACGCACCCGGAAACGACCTCGCACGTGCGCGACCGCCTCGGGATCGTCGCCGAGGAGGCGAGCCGCGCGGCGCGCATCGTCCAGAACTTGTTGTTGTTCGCCCGTCACTACACGCCCGAACGGCGCCCGTGCTCGGTCGCCGACCAGGCGCGGCGGGTGCTCGAGCTGAAGGGCTATCAGCTCCAGCAGGACAACATCCGCGTGGTCACCGACTTCGCCGCGTGCCCGTTCGTGTGGGCCGACGAGAACCAGCTCCAGCAGGTCCTGCTCAACCTCGTCCAGAATGCGCATCAGGCGATGGCCAAGCACCCGGCGAATCGGGTGCTGACGGTGCGGGTCTGGCCGTCGGATCGCCACGCCCACGTCGAGGTGCGCGACACGGGCCCGGGGATCCCGCCCGAGGCGCTGCCGAAGGTCTTCGACCCCTTCTTCACCACGAAGCCACCCGGCGAGGGAAGCGGCCTGGGGCTCTCCGTCTCCTACGGCATTGTCACCGAGCTGGGAGGCGCGCTCCGGGCCGAGAACTGCGCCGAGGGCGGCGCCTCGTTCATCGTCGAGCTGCCGCTCGGGGAGCCCGCCGCCTGACGTCCTGGCGGGCTGTCGTGCTCCTGGCGGCCCTCCTGGCGACCGGCTGCGCCGGCGTCGGAGCTCCCGTGGCTGGTGCCCCGGCCCATCACCGCGAGCGCGGGTACGCGAACCTGAATCCGTCGCATGTGACCGCCGGCGCCTGGACACGTTTCACGTTCTTCATCTCACGCATCTGGGCCAGCACCTTCACGCCGCGGATCGCGAACTTTCCCCAGGTGGCGAGCGACCTCGGGACGATCCATGACAATCGCGGCGCCGTGACCGTGACCTGGGTCGGTCATGCGACCCTGTTGATCCAGCTGGACGGCGTCAACATTCTCACCGACCCTCACTGGTCGGCCCGAGCGAGCCCGGTGTCGTTCGCGGGGCCGCGGCGGGTGTCGGCCCCCGGTCTCAAGTTCGAAGATCTACCGCCGATCCACGCGGTCGTGATCTCGCATGACCACTACGATCACCTGGACGAGGCGACGGTCAGACGGCTCGCCGCGGAGCACCGGCCCCGGTTCTTCGTCCCGCTCGGGCTCAAACAGTGGTTCGCAGACGTCGGCATCACCGATGTCGACGAGCTCGACTGGTGGGGCAAGCGCGAATTGCGTGGGTTGACGCTCACCTGTGTCCCGGCCCAGCACTTCTCGGGACGCACTCTCTGGGATCGGAACCGCCGCCTCTGGAGCGGCTGGGTCGTCGCCGGCCGAGCCAAGCGTCTCTACTTCGCAGGGGACACGGCCTACTTCGACGGGTTCAAGGAGATCGGAGCCCGGCTCGGCCCGTTCGACCTCGCAGCGGTGCCGATCGGCGCCTACGTGCCCGCGGTCATCATGAAGGCCGGGCACACGACGCCGGAGGAGGCGCTCCGGGCCTTCGCCGACGTCCGTGGGCAGCGATTGGTCCCGATCCACTGGGGCACGTTCGATCTCGCCGAGGAACCGCTCGGGGAACCGCCCCAGCGGCTCATCGCCGAAGCTCGCCGTCTTCGGCTCGACCTCGACCGCGTCTGGGTGCTCAAGCACGGGGAGACTCGCGGGTGGTGACGGGATCGGGTCGGGACGGGCGGGGCGCGGGGTCCCCGGCTCGCCCCGACTGCTGCCCGTGCCTGGCGATGGGCTACTGCGGCTGAGTCGAAGCGACGCTGACTACACGGGGCGAGCCAGGGACCCCGCGCCCCGCCCGCCCCGACCCTCCAATCACCCATTGCGATCCCGCTGGCTCGGAGATCAGCGTGGCTCGAGGCGCGCCGAGCGGCGCTACAGAGCTTCGAGGAGGAGGCCTTTCAGATAGCGGGTCTCCGGGACTGTCAGGAGGACGGGGTGGTCGCTGGATTGCGTGAGCCGATCGACGACGCGAAGCCGGACTCCGGCGTCGGCGGCGGCGTCTCGGCAGATCTCCTCGAAGAGCGCCTCGGACACGTGGTGCGAGCACGAGAAGGTCATTAGGCTTCCGCCGCGCTCGAGCAGGCGCAGGGCGCGTAGATTGATCTCCTTGTAGCCGCGCGCGGCGGCGTCGAGCGCCGATCGGCTACGAGCGAACGGCGGCGGATCGAGGACGATTGCGCCGAAGCGCGCCCCGGTGCGCTCGAGCCCCCGAAGCTCGTCGAAGGCATTCGCCGCGCGGATCTCCGCCTGAGCCGTGAAGCCGTTCAGCGCGAGGTTCTGGCGGGCACCGGCGATCGCCTCTGGCGAGGACTCGATGCAGACGGCCCGCCGGGCGCCGCCGTGGAGCGCGTGGCAGGCGAAGCCGGCGGTGTAGCTGAAGGCGTCGAGGACGTCGCGGCCCCTGGCCAGAACGCCGATACGAGCGCGGTTCTCGCGCTGGTCGAGGTAGGAACCGGTCTTGTGGCCGACGCCGATCGTCACCTCGAAGGCGACGCCGCCTTCGTTCACCCTGACGCTCCGGGGCCCGGAGCCACGAGCCCACCCGAGGGCCGCCGAGAACCCTTCGAGCCGAGCGGAAGCCTCCTCGTCCATGTCGAAGACGAGCGTGTCACCGAACATGTCGGTCAGCGCGGTGGTGATCGTCGGACGGGTGCGCACCATCCCCAGGGTGAGACACTGAATCACGAGGACAGGCCCGTAACGGTCCACCACCAGCCCCGGCAGCCCGTCGGCCTCGCTCCAGACGAGGCGGCAGAGCGCCGGCGGCCCCTGCGCACGCTCGCGCGAGCGCAGGGCTACGGCGTTCTCGAGCCGGCGCCGGAAGAAGACGCCGTCGAGCGGCTCGTCGGTCCAGGTGAGGATGCGGCAGCAGAGGGCGGGGCGCGGGTTATAGAGGCCGCGCCCGACGAAGTGGCCGGCCGAGTCGATGACCGTGACCGCGGAGCCGGGCTCGATATCGCTGACGTCGGCGACATCACCCTTGAAGATCCAGGGGTGGGTCCGCGCCGTCTCGCGTCCGCGCTTGAGCCGTAGCGCCGCCTGGCCGCGTTTCACCGACTGAGATTCTCCACCGTGATCGCCCAACGCTCGTGGTCCCGCCATCGCCCGAAGACCTTCAGGTAGCGCGGAGAGAGCCCTTCGCGCCGGAAGCCGGCTCGCCGGACGAGACGGATCGACGCGCGGTTGCCCGGCTGGATGTTCGCCTCGAGGCGGTGCAGGCCGAGCTCCGAGAAGGCGTGACGAAGCACGAGCCGGAGCCCTTCGCTCATGTATCCCTTGCCCATGAAGGGCGCGCCCGCGTAGAAGCCCAGGTACGCGCTCTGAAACGCGCCGTGGAAGATCTGGCTCACATTGATCACGCCGGCGATGCCCCTGTCCTCGCGCCGGCAGACGAAGAATCCACGCTCGGTCGGGCGCCGGGTCCGTTTGAGGTAGGCGGCGAAGGCCGCGCGGTCGGCCGGTGGCTCGACCCACGGCCGAAGAGAGCGGCGGCTCGAGCGCATGAGCGCCAGGAACTCGTCGCGGCCGCGGGCTGTGGGCACGCGGATGAAGACGCGGCAGCCGACTTCGACCGCGCCCGGCCGCTTCACGGCCGCGCTACTTCTTGCGCAGGACGACGACCATGATGATGGGGTGCCGGGAGCGCTCGAGCACCTGCTGGGGCTTGAAGCCGAAGAACCACTGGACGAACTCGAAGCCGCCGGCCAGCTGGACCAGGGCCTTGAGCTCCTGCGGGAAGACCATGCGCGACAGGTGCGTCTGGCGGTAGAGCCGGCGGGTGCCGTTCTCGACGGCTTCGAGAGTCATACGCTCGCGAAAGACCTGGCTCACCGGATCGACGTCGTTCAGGGCCGAGAACGAGGCGCGTACGATCAGCCGCCCCCGGCGCTTGAACCACGTCCAGCTCCGCGCCGGGTTCGTCCACGAGGACGCCATGTAGCGGTCGAAGATATAGAGCCCTCCCCGTCTGAGGGACCGGGCCACGGCCCTCAGGTGGGCCAGGAGCTGATCGTTCGTCAGGAGGTGCCCCTGCGAGTCCTGCATGCAGATCGCCGCGTCGACGGGGCGTGTCAGGCGGAAGCTCGTCATGTCGCCGACGACCAACTCGCCCTGGTGGCCTTTGGCCGCGAGCCGCTCACCCAGGAACTCGATGTTCCGGGTCGACAGGTCGAGCCCCGACATCTTGTAGCCGCGATCAGCGAGGCGCATCAGGTGGGGCCCGGTGCCGCAGGCGATGTCGACGACCCGGCGGACGGGACGTCGCGAAAATCGTCTGAAGCAGTGGACGAGGAAGTCGACCTCGCCCTTGCGGTTGAGGTCGAAAGCGATCTCGTAGAAGCGCGGCGCGCTGTACTCCCGGATGCGGCTTTTCTCGTGAAGCCTCAGCGGAGCTCTCCCCACCACGCCAGCAGCGCCTCCCGGATCACCCAGGAGGCCGCGATGCCGGTACGGCCGGTGGGATCCCAGGCGTGAGCGACCTCCACGAGGTCTCCGCCGATGACCTGGCAGCCTTCCAGCATCCTGACGATCTCGACCAGCTCCGGAACCCGGAGCCCTCCCGGCTCGGGCGACCCTGTTCCCGGCGCCTCGGCCGGGTCGAGAACGTCGACGTCGATCGTGACGTAGAGCGGATGGCGCTGGAGCTCTGGCAGGATCCGGCGAACGACGTCCACCGGATGGCCGGCCAGCATGGGATACATAGGAAAGAAGTGCGGCCGTCGCCGGTGGTACTCCTCGCGGGCGCCGGTGCGCATGCCGACCTGGTAGACGCGCTCCGGAGGGACGACGTCCATCACACGGGCCATCGCCGAGGCGTAGTTGTAGCGCTCGCCGAGGAACTCTTCGCGCAAGTCCGGATGAGCGTCGAGGTGGAGGATGCGGAGGTCTGGAAACGCGGGAGCCAGGACCTCGATCACCGGCACGGTCGCCGTGTGGTCGCCGCCGAGCATGAACGGAATCAGCCCCGGCCGCCACCAGGCGGCGATCTGCTCGCGCGCGGCGTCTAGCTGCTCCCGCGGGGGCGCGCCGTCGGGCAGCTCGCAGTCCCCGATGTCGGCGATGGCCAGGTCTTCCAGATCACGGGTGAGCGCCGGCGAATAGGTCTCGATCGATTCGGAGCCGAGCCGCACGTCGAGCGGACCGGCGTCGGCGCCCTTGCGGAGGTTCACACGCCCCTCGAAGGGGATGCCGTAGACGACGATGCGGGCATCGGCGAAGGCGAGATTGCAGCCGATGAAGCTCGGAGACACCGCGCGCATGAATTCTCCGTCACTCTAGCGGCTCGCTGATCGATTGCAAGCGGAAAGTAGCCCGAGCGCGTCCGGGCGCGGGCAGCCGCTGAAGCGTCGGCTCGGCCGTCGGCCGGCCTCACCTCCGATTGTCGCGCCGCTGAAGCGTCGGCTCGGCCGTCGGCCGGCCTCACCTCCGATTGTCGCGCCGCTGAA
>Ga0184633_10001404_pt1 | contig 10024 bp, 6 predicted proteins | sample PLM31_170_b1_FD_133156 | JGI IMG/M metagenome (GOLD analysis project Ga0184633, IMG submission 133156) | Groundwater sediment microbial communities from an aquifer in East River, Colorado, USA - PLM3-1_170_b1 | ecosystem: Environmental > Terrestrial > Soil > Riparian zone | place: USA: East...
AGGCGGAAGCGGCGTCATTCGGCGCCGAGTCGGTCGCCCGGGCCGCGCAGGGCCGGCTGGATTTCAGGCAGGACCTCGTGCTGACGATCGACCCCGCCGACGCCAAGGACCACGACGACGCGCTCTCGATCGTCGAGGAGCAATCGGGCGGCGGCGCCACCGTGGGGATCCATATCGCCGATGTGACCCATTACGTGCGGCCGGGGAGCGCGCTCGACCGCGAGGCCCGGGAGAGGGGAACCAGCGTCTACCTCGCGGACACGACATTCCCGATGCTGCCCGGGGCGCTATCCTCGGGGCTCTGCAGCCTATCCGAAGGCGAGGACCGCCTCACCGTGAGCGTTCTCGCCGACCTCGACGGCGCGGGCGAGCTCAAGTCCGCCCGCGTCGTGGAAGGCGTGATGCGCAGCGCCGCGTCCCTGAGCTACCCGGATGCCGCGAGGCTCCTGCGCGAGGAACGCGGATCGATCCCCGACGCGCTGCGGACGCTGGACCGGTTATCCCGAGCGCTCCGCTCCCGCCGCCTCGCGCGCGGCGGCCTGGAGCTTGACCTGCCGGAGATCAAGCCCGAACTGGACGGCCGCGGCGAGCCCGTCGGCTTCGACGAGACGCCCAGGCTTCCCACACACGAGCTGATCGAGGAATTCATGCTCCTCGCCAATCAAGTGGTGGGTCTGAAGGCAGGCGCCCGGGAGTCGCCCTTCCTTTATCGGGTCCACGAGCGACCCCGCTATGATAAACTCCGCGCTTTCTTCGAGGCGGCGCGGTACCTTGGCCGTCAGGGGCCGGCGCAGATCGTCACGGACGCGAAGCAGCTCCGCCGGTGGGCGAGTCAGGGTCGGGGACCCAAGGACAGGCTGCTCAACCAATACCTTCTGCGGGCGCTCGAGAAGGCGCGGTACGACCTCGCAGATGTCGGACACTTCGGGCTCGGGATGCAGGGCTACGCGCACTTCACCTCCCCGATCCGACGATATCCGGACCTCGCGAATCACCGGATCGTGAAACGCTTCCTGCTCGACGGCGCGAAGCCCTCGGGCGATCCGTGGACGTTCGCGGGGGACTGGCTCACGGAGTCGGTCGCCGCGGCGTCCTCGGCGGCGGAGATCGCCGCCGACGACGCGGAGCGGGCCGTGGTGAAACGAAAGGCGGTCCGGTTCGCGCTCCAGCGCTTGGGCGAGGAGGCGTCGGGCATCGTCGTGGGGCTTACCCCGGGCGGGCTGTTCGTTTCGATCGAAGATTGGAGGATCGAAGGGTTCCTCCCGAAGCGGGCGCTCGGGGATCCTTCGTTGACCCTGGCGGAGCACGGATTTTCGTTTCGCTCGAAGCGGTCGCGGCATCGTTTCGGGCTTGGAGACTCGATCCGGGTCGTGGTGGCGCGCGCGGACCTGGGTCGGCGGGAAGTGGAGCTGGGTCTGGTCCCTCGCGCGGGGGGCCGACCCGGATCGACCCAACGTGCGCGGCGCCGAGCGACCGCGCCTGGGCGGAGGGGCCGACGCTGAGGTGGGGCGCGGCGCCTGAGTCCCTGGGGAGGAGAGGCACATGACGAAGCCCACGCGCGAGAGGCGCAAATCACCGCGCATTCCGGCCAAACTCGCGATGCAGGTGACCGGCCAAGAAGACGCGTCGGTCCTCACCACGGAGAGCATCAATCTCTCCGCGAGCGGAATTCAATTCGGCAGCCGGGTGTTCCTCTCCCCGCTCACCAAGGTCGCGCTCACGCTCCTGCTCCCGCCCTTCGGCAGACGACTCCGCCGCGAGCGCATGCTCCGGTGCGAGGGGATCATCGTCCGGTGCGAGGAGACTCCGACCGCTCGGCAGAAACCGCGGTACGAGCTGGCCTGCTGCTTCACGGACTTGGGGCAAGTCGACCGGGAGCTCATCGAGCAGTACGTCGTTTGGCGCGCGGTCCGCCGCATGCCCACGGCCGCGTTGGAGCCCTCGACCCCCAAGGCGCGCCGGAGGTCGGCGGCTCCGTGAGCCGGCCGGGCCCGGGAACCGAAGGCCCGCGTGCGGTGTACGGCGGTATCAGCGACGAAGCGCCTTCCCCCGGGGAGTTCGCCTGGATTCCATGACCCCATTCACTACACATCGAACCGCCACGCGATGGGCCGCCCCCATCGTGGCGGCCGCGTATCTGCTTTCGATGTCCGCCCCGGCCCACGCGACACGGTACGCGGGCGAATTCCTGCGCATCGGCGTCGGAGCGCGCGCACTGGGCATGGGAGCGGCGTTTTCCGGGCTGGCCGACGACGGTACCGCGGCGTACTGGAATCCCGCCGGCCTCGCGACCTTGGGGACCCACGAGATTTCCGCGATGCACGCGGAGCAGTTCGGTTCCATCGTCAACTACGAATTTCTCTCCTACACGTTCCCGATCGGCTCGCCGGGAAAGGCCAAGCAGGCCCTCGCCGTCTCCTTCATCCGGCTCGGTATCGACGGTATCATCGACACGCGGGGTCTCCAATTCATCGACGTGAACGGAAACGGGAAGTTCGACTACCCCGAGGATCGACTCATCGTGGATGAAAGCCAGTTCATCACCCAGAGCGACAACGACGTGGCGCTCCTCTTCAGCTACGCGCGCGAGGTCGGACGGACGCTGTCGATCGGCGGGAGTCTCAAGATCATCCATCAGTGGCTGGGAGACAGCCTGAGCTCCAACGGCTTCGGCCTCGACCTCGGCGTGCTGTACGTGGGGAAGAACGGATGGTCGGCCGGGGCGAAGCTGAGCGACGCCACGACCACGCGCATCCTCTGGAACACGGGCGTGAGCGAGTTCATCGCGCCGTCGCTGCGGATCGGTGGGGCGAAGTCGTTCGCATTCCAGGACCGTCGCCACCTCATCACGCCCGCGCTGGACGTGGAGATCGGATTCTCGGACGAGGTGCTTTCGAGCCAGGCCAACATCGGCTCCGTGACCTTCAACTTCCACCCGGGTCTCGAATACTGGTACCAGAAGCGGCTGGCGCTTCGCACCGGGTTCGACTCGAAGAACTTCACGGCCGGGGTGGGCGTCCGCATCAAGAAATTCAGGCCGGACTACGCCTACCTGGACCACCAGGATCTCGACGCCAGTCACCGCATCTCGTTACAGTTCGCATTCTAGACGCCTCTCGGGGGAGCCCGCGTCCGACCGTGATTCCGCCCATTCTCGTCCTGATCCTGGCCGGAGGGAAGAGCGGGCGCCTTCATGCGCTCGGGCGGATGCGCACCGCCTCCGCGCTCCCCTTCGGCGGCAAGTATCGGGTGATCGACTTCACCCTCTCGAACTGCGTCCACTCCGGGCTCAACCGCATCGGAATTCTCACCCAGTACGCGCCGCTCTCGCTCCAGGGCCACATCGGAATCGGACGGGCGTGGGATCTGGACCGGCGGGAGGGCGGCGTCCGCCTCCTCCAGCCCTACGTCCGCCAGCGGGAGACCAACTGGTATCGGGGCACCGCGGACGCTCTGGTCCAGAATCGAAACGTGATCGCCGATGCCCAGGCACGCCACATCCTCGTCGCCTCGGGGGATCTCGTCTACAAGATGGACTACGGTCCCCTCATCGCGCGGCACGAGGCGCGTGGGGCCTCGCTCACGATCGTGACCGCCGAGGACCGGCAGGACGAGCCGGAGCGACACGGCGTCGTGGAGACCAACGGGAGCGGGCGCGTCCTCGCCCTTCGGGACCGGGCTCCGGATGGAGCCGCCGCCGCGGTATCGGCATCGATCTATCTCTTCCGGGCTCGCGAGTTGGAGAAGCGCCTCTCGGACCCCGGGTTGGGCCCCGACCTGATCCAGGACATGATCCGCCCGATGATCGCCGAGGGGCTCCCTGTCTTCGCCCAGCCGATCGACGCCTACTGGCGGGACGTCGGGACCATCAACGGTTTCTACGAGGCCAACATGGATCTGCTGAAACCGGTGCCGCCGCTGAATCTCCACGATCCCGATTGGCTCATCTACACACCGACCGAGGATCGCTCGCCGTCGCTGATCGGCGACGAAGGGGAAGTGACCGCGAGCCTCGTCGCGCACGGCGCGCGCATCGAGGGATCGGTATGCCGGTCGATCCTCTTTCCGGGAGTGCACGTCGAGCGCGGGGCCGTGGTCGAGGACTCGATCGTGATGCACGACGCGCGGATTCTGCCTCGAGCGCGCGTTCATCGCGCGATCATCGACAAGCTGGCCCGCATCGGTGAGGGTGCGGAGGTGGGCGTGGGGGAGCCTGTTCGGCATCGCGAGCACCCCCACGATCTCCACGCGGGACTCTGCGTGATCGGGAAGCGGGCGGAGGTTCCCGCGGGAGCGCGCATCGGTAGGAACAGCATCGTCGACTATGGGGTCCGCGAGTCCGACTTCGCGCGCGGCGACGTGCCCTCGGGAGCAACGGTGCGCGCTCGAGGGGGCCGCGCCGGATGAGCTTCGTTTCCTACGCGATGATTCTGGCCGGCGGACTCGGGAGCCGCCTCTGTCTCCTCTCGGAGAAACGGGCGAAGCCGGCGCTTCCGTTCGGCGGGAAATATCGCATCATCGATTTCACACTGTCCAACTGCGTGAACTCGGGCATCTTCGACATCGGCATCCTCACCCAGTATCGCCCGCTCTCGCTGCGGGACCACATCGGAATCGGCCGTCCGTGGGACCTGGATCGCAAGCGAGGGGGCGTGGAGCTGCTCCAACCCTTCCAGGGATGGGCGGAGACCGACTGGTACCGAGGCACGGCCGACGCCGTCTGGCAAAATTGGCTCCGCGTGGAAGAGCGGCAGGCGGAGCACCTGCTCGTGCTCTCCGGAGACCATGTCTATCGGATGGACTACCGGCACATGATCGAGGCGCATCTCGAGAGGGGCGCGGACGCCACCGTCGCGATCACCGAGGTGCCGATCGAACAGGCCTCGCAATTCGGAGTGGTCCGCACCGACGCGGGGGGATGGATCACCGGATTTCTCGAGAAGCCCAAAGAGCCTCCCTCGGGGCGAATCTCGATGGGCGTGTACATCTTCCGCGCCGCGGCGCTGCGCGAGGAGCTGCTTCGCGACGCCGAGCGGATGAGCGCGCACGATTTCGGCAAGGACATCGTCCCGGCGCTGGTCGAAGGCGGCCGCGTCGCTGCCTATCTGGTGCCCGGCTACTGGCAGGACATCGGCACGCTCGACTCCTACTACCGCGCGAATCTCGACCTGCTCCGTCCTGATCCGCCGTTCCCGCTCGAAGATCCGCGATGGCCGATCTTCACGCCCAGCACCGAGAATCCGCCGGCCCGCATCGGGCCGCGCGCGCGGATCCGGTCCGCCATCATCACGCACGGGACGATCGTGAACGGAACGGTGGAGCGCTCGGTCCTCTTCCCCGGAGTCGTCGTGGAGGAAGGGGCGCTCATCCGGGACTCGATCGTCATGGGGGATTCATGGATCGGTCCCGGCGCGACGATCGATCAATCCATCATCGACAAGAGGGCTCACGTGGGGCGCGGGGCGATCGTGGGATGCGGCGAGGCCCGTCCGAATCGACGCTGCCCGGAGCACTTGAGCTCCGGGATCACCATCGTGGGGAAAGAGACCCGCCTTCCCGAGGGGATTTCGATCGGACGGAATGCGCGGATCGCCGCGGATCTCGTGGAGGATGATTTCCCCGCAACGGGCGTGCCGAGCGGGGAGGCGCTGGACCGGAAGGGTGCCGTGTCGCACACGGCCGACCTCGTCGCAGGCTGAGCGCGCGCTAGCGGATCCGGAGTCGCTGTCCCGCGCGGATCATGCCCGTGCTCGAAAGCCCGTTCAGCTGGGCGAGCCTCGAGGTGCTGGTGCCGTATCGCTTGCCGATTCCCGAGAGCGTTTCCCCACGCCGGACGATGTGGGTCGATCGGGAGCGCCTGCCGGAGGATCGGCTGTCCAGGCGGTGCGCGCGGGTCGCCGCCTTGAGCTCGGTCTTCGTGAGCGGCTTGGGAGCGTAGCTGGTCTCGAGGAGGGCCTGCACTTCGTCCCCCGCTCCGTGGGGCACGCGCAGGACCGTCCCCTCCTTGTCGCCCGGGGCGCGGTGCCGGACGAGGACCGGGTTGAGCCGCTCCAACTCGGCCAACTCCACCCCGCTCAGCTTGGAAATCAACCTCAAGTCGACCGGTCCCGTGATCTTCACCTCGTCGTAGCGAAGCGGCGAGTTCGCCGGCATCTGGAACCCGAAGCGCTCCGGATCGGACGCGATCTCCATGGCGGCGAGGAATTGCGGCACGTACTCGCGGGTCTCCCGGGGCAGCTTGAGCGACCAGAAATCCGTGGTCCTCTGGCGGCGGATGGCGCGCTGGACCGTGCCCTCGCCGCTATTGTAAGCGGCCAGAACCAGCGGCCAGGAGCCGTCGAACATCTCGTAGAGTCTGCGTAGATATCGCGCGGCCGCGCGGGTGGCCAGCTCCGGATCGCGGCGCTCGTCCCGGTAGGGCGTCATCTGGAGCCCGAAGAGCTTCGCGGTCCCGCGGATGAACTGCCACGGTCCCACGGCCCGAGCGACCGATTTCGCGTCCATCCGGAACCCACTTTCCACGAAGACGAGATTGGCCAGCTCCTCGGGCACCCCCTCCGCCCGGAGGTTGCGCGTGAGCAGGTCCATGTACGGCCCCGAGCGATCGAGCCAGAGCTGAAACTGCTCCCGCCCGCGGCCCGTGAAGAACGCGATCCAACCGTCCACGCGCTCGTTCCGGACCGGCTCCACCGGCTTCAGCTTAGGCACGCGGGCGGTTTCTTGCCGCACCTCGGACTCATTTCCGGTTCGGGTGCACTGGTCGCGGAGATCCTCGAGCTGTCCGCGCAGGGATGCCACTCCGGGGCGAGAAGGAGGCAGCGAGGACAGGCTCACCAGCGCGCCCTGGACGATCGAGAGCGCCTCCGGGGCGCGTCCCGAGCGGGCCAAGTCCTCCGCATCGGCCAGCCGAGCGCGGATCGGGCTCAAGGGGTCGGCCGGGAAGGCCGGCTCATCGGGAGAAGCGGGGGCCGCCGGCTCGAGCGGTCCGCGGGTGAGCGCCCACGCCGGTATGTCCGGTCCCGACGCGCCCGCCCGGAGGGGCAGCGCGACAGCCACGAACAGGGTGGCGGCGATCAGTCGGCGAAGCGGGTTCGAGGCCAAATGCCCCTCCATTCGTCCCACGCGAGCTCTCGATGGATCGTGAATTTTGCAACGAAATCGGGCCGGAACCCGGGAATAATGGCCCGAAACGGCCGATTTGTCCATCCATTCCGGCGGTGCCCCTTATGAAATGCAAGTCACATGCCACCATGCACAACAAGCGCATGTTGACACGCCGCGACGGCGGTTCCTATTCTGCGGTCGTGATGAAGGTGGAATTGGGAGCGGACGTCCAGTTCACCGGTCTGGTGCGGAGCCCGGAGCGCGAGGGGGCGCTCGCGCATCTTGACGCGGATCGGGGATTTGCGCTCGTGGCGCGTGGGGCCATGGGCCCATCGGATGTGATCGACCCAACGGTCTGGGTCAGGGAAAAGCTGACGCTGGCGCTCCCGCCCCGAGACGGTAGCGCCGATCCTCCGCTCCGCCGCCTGATCGGCACGATTCGGACCCTCCACGCCGAGCTGATGGCGCGCCCCGAATCGGAGCGGCCCTGGGTGTCGCTCATGGTCCTCCTGCTGCAGGGCGAGGACGCCGTAGCGGTGAGCGCGGGGGACTGTCCCTGCTTCCGTTTCCGAAGCGGCCTGCTCTCGCGCCTCGGGCGAAACGAGGCAGATTCCGGGTCGCGACCTCCGGCCGGCGCGCTCGGGTCGGAAGCTCAGGTTCGAATCGAAGTGGTTCCGCTGCGGCCAATTCTTGGCGATCTCTACGTCCTCTCCACCAGATCTCTCCGAGAAGGGGAACTCGCGGTGCTGGCCCGCGATCTCACATTGGCGCGCGACGGCGACGACCTGCTTCGAGCGGGCGCCGAGGGCTCCTCCGACCGGGGGCGGGTCGCGATCCAAATCCTCGAGCCATCCGACTCGGATTCGGTCGCCTCGGAGGCGCATCTTCCGGCGACCTCGGCACCGCCCGAGGAAGCTGTCTCCGTTGCAGCCGCCGGCAACATCGAAGGGCTGGGCGATTGGAGCGAGCCCCTCGAGATCGAGCCGCTCCGCCCGGCGGAGACCGAGCAACCTGAGGGCTGGAAGCCGCCTGCCTGGGCGATCGCTGGCGGCGTCGGGTCTCCGCAGAGGCCCACGGCACCGGCGGAGGACTCCGTTCCCACGGCACCGACGGATATCCCGGCCCCCGAGGCCGGGTGGGCGGAAGCGCCGCCGGATGCCCCCTGGATGGATGAGCCTCCAGCGGCAGCCGCGGCAACGAAGTCGGACCCCGAGCCCTCGGAAGTTCGGTTCCCCGAACCGCGCCTCGCGCTGCCATCGCAGTCCGAGGAGCGGCCGTGGTACGAGCCGCTCGCGCTCTGGGGAGGCGGCGCGCTCGCGATCGTCGCCCTGGTGCTCTTGCTCAAGGCGCTTTTGCCAGGAATTATCGGCTCCCCGAGGGAGCGGACCGCGGCGCCTCGACCCGTCGCGGCGCCGACGGGCCTCGCCGATATCTACTCGGACCCGCCCGGCGCGCTCGTTCGCGTGGACGGGGAGGCGCTCCCCGGAAGGACGCCGCTGGTCGCGGTGTCCCTGGACGCGGGCATTCACCGCGTGGATCTCGATTGGGGCGCGTACGGATCTTGGCGCGACACCCTGGAGGTCGTCGCGGGCTCGAGACTCACGATCCACCCCGCGGTCTTCGGCTCGGCCGAGTTCCGCTCGTCGGATCCCAAGCGGGTGCTCGACGTCTACGTGGACGGCGAGTACGCAGGAACGACCCCGCTCCTGCTCGATCGGATTGTCGTGGGACGTCACCTGGTTCGCTTCGGCGGCCCCGGCATCGCAACGAGCGCCCAAGAGATCGAAGTGATACGCGACACGCCGGTCCAGCTGGTGGGCAGCGCCGGGGCTCCGCCGGAGGAGGGGAGGATCACCGTCCGCACGGCGATTCTGGGCGACACCGGATTCGAATCCGGCAAAGGAGATCCCTTCTGGGTGGACGGCGCCGCCCGTGGGGTTACGCCCGCCACCGTCGACCTCGCGCCGGGCACGCACAGCGTGCGCGTCGCGCGCCGCGGGTATCCGCCCCAGGTCACCGTGCTCGACGTCAAGGCGGGTGCGGAGCACTTCGTTACCGCCGAGTTCGGCGCGGCCTCTGAAGAACCGCTCCGATACACGGTCCCCGATTTCTTCTCGGTGTCGAGTCAATCGCCCGTGATGCTCGCGCTCCCGGAGTCGGAGGGGGAACCTTCGCTCACGATCTGGCTCTACGCCTCGGCGCCCGGGGGATCCTTCCAGGCCAAGCGGATGACGCGGCTCGAGGAAGGGTCGCGCACCTACGCCGCGCTCTTCCCTCCGGAGGTGCTCGGGAACGCCTCACGCCAGGTGCGGTTCTATTTCAAGGCGTCCGGCAACGGCGGCCGCGAGCTCTACTCCGAAATCTACACGGTACCGATCAGAGACTGACGCGGCGCGCTCCCCGCCGCCGCATTCACAAACATCCCCGCGCGGGGGCGCTTCGTGCGTCCGAATCGAATTCCCGTCCACTGGCCGGGGCCGGTCCGCCTCTGGGTTCCGATTCTCTTCGGCCATCTCCTCGCTTCGCAGGCCTCCCTCCCGGCGAATCTGCTCACGCCCGCGCGATCGTTCGCGTTCGCGGCGGGGTTGGCCACCCTCGCGGCCGCCGCGCTGGCTCGCAGAATGGGCTCCGCGTCCGCGCGCCGAATGGGGCGCTTCGAGGCCCCGCTCGGGTTCGCCGCGGCCGTCCTCGCAGGCGTCGCGCTGGGCGCGGAGGCGGACCGCGCGACCTGGCCGCTCCCGGTCCACCCGAATGAGACACAGGTGGAGCTCGAGGGAAGGGTTCTCGACACGACCGCGTCCGACGCGGAGACCGGCTCCGTGCTCTTCGAGGCGCGCCGGGTCAGGGTAGGCGGCGCGGAGTCGGAATGCCGGGCGCGGGTGACGCTGCGATGGCGAGAGGATGCCCTGCCGCCGCGGTG
>Ga0184633_10001407_pt1 | contig 10023 bp, 9 predicted proteins | sample PLM31_170_b1_FD_133156 | JGI IMG/M metagenome (GOLD analysis project Ga0184633, IMG submission 133156) | Groundwater sediment microbial communities from an aquifer in East River, Colorado, USA - PLM3-1_170_b1 | ecosystem: Environmental > Terrestrial > Soil > Riparian zone | place: USA: East...
CGACGCGTACACGGACAGCACGACCGACGACAAGCAACGGGCCCGCTTGGCCGACATGCGCCCGTGGTACGGATTCCTAATCGATCCGAACCTCAACGACGCAATGAGCGATCTGCTCTCGGTAAAGCGGAACGAGGTCCTCCACCAGCTCGGGCTCGACTCGGCCAACCGGGATGCCGTCGGTTCGTTCCCACTCTTCGGTCTCAACCTGGACGATGACCAACTCCCGAACCGGCGTGTGGCCTTTTTCCGGGCGGTGGCACGGAGGGCTGGCCTCGATCCGTCGAGGACGGATGGTCACAGCCTGGCGCTACGGGCGCAGCGAGCCGGATTCTGCCACGTCTGGCACATCGCGCTCTCGCAGATTCCGGCGATCAAGGCGTGTCCGCTCGGCGACCTGGTGAACGGGATCTCGACCGCGTACCGGATCGACAAGGAGGCGCAGTGCGGCCTCTTCGAGGCGGCGCGCACGCTGGTGCGCAGCATGTGGCAGGACTTCGGCCTGGAGCGCCGGATCGCGCAGGGCCTGCCGACGGCAGGTCCGCTGCCCGGCACGCCGTTCAGCATCGAGCGGCCCCGCGAGCGGTTCCGGTGCGACCGGCCGGAGGTCGCGACCGAGAACGGAAAGGCGATCTGTCAGATCACGCTGTCGGCGTCGGGACCGGCGCGGTAGGGCCGACGTCGAGAAGAGGGTCGCATGCCGACGGGGGACCGCTGGTTCAAGGCGAAGGGCGAGAGGCTCGCGGCGGGCGGGTGGCTGACGCCGTGGCAGACGGGGCACTGGGATGTGACCGGGGAGACGGCGGAGCGATTCGGCTTCTCGTCAGCCGCGATCGCGATCCTGCGGGACGCCGCGCAGGATCCTGACTTCTACGAGTGGACGCACCCGGCCGCGCACGCGCAGACGCCAGACGGTGTCGACCTCCTGCCGGAGGGGGACCCGCAGCGCGCCAAGGCCGTCGAGGGCGAACTACGATCCGCAAGCGCGCGATTAGACGCGGCAGTGCCCGATGCCGGCCGATGGTTTCATCCCTCGGGAAGACCTGAAAATCCTGGTGGCGGCGGTTTAATCCTGTCCCTGCCCACTATTTCCTTTCTCAAGGTCTCTCACATCGGTGCCAAGCCGCGCGCTGTCCCTATCAAAGGACACACGTAAGCGCCTGTCCGTGGTTTATGCTTGCTTGCGAGACAAAGTTATGAGCGATCAGAGTGGGATCGAGTGGACCGACGCCACATGGAACCCCGTGACCGGGTGCACGAAAGTCAGCCCGGGCTGCAAGAACTGTTACGCAGAGCGTCTCGCTGTCCGACTTCGCGCGATGGGCAACCCGCGATACCGGGACGGTTTCGCGGTAACGCTCCATCCGGATCAGCTGACGCTCCCGTTGCGCTGGCATCGCCCCAAGCGCGTCTTCGTGAACAGCATGAGCGACCTCTTTCACGAGACGGTTCCGGATGAGTACGTCCGCCGCGTCTTTGACGTGATGGTGCAGGCTGAGTGGCACACCTTCCAGATCCTCACCAAGCGCAGTGACCGACTCGCCGTGCTCGCGCGCGACCTACCATGGCCGCCGAACGTGTGGCAGGGCGTGTCAGTCGAGAACGCGCGATACGTTTCGCGCATCGCGCACTTGCAATCGGTACCCGCGGCCGTGCGATTCCTGTCGGTCGAGCCGTTGCTCGGTCCTATTCCGGAACTCCCGCTCGAGGGCATCCATTGGGTCATCGTCGGCGGAGAGAGCGGTGGCGGACATCGGCCGATGGCAGCCGGGTGGGCGCGAAACATCCGTGACCAATGCGCTGATGCGGGAGTGGCGTTTTTCTTCAAGCAGTGGGGTGGGCGCACCCCCAAGGCCGGCGGCCGTCTCCTAGACGGCCGAACATGGGACGAGACGCCCATCACTGACACGACAGTCATTAGGCTAACGGTGGTTGGGTGATCCGCCGAGCGCAGGACGGTCTGCCAGCACGAGTAAGTGGGCCTTGGAGCCAGGAGAAGCTCGTCTACGTTCAACGGTACGCCACAGCCTTCATGACCGCGATGGCGCCGAAGCGAAAACCCGGTCAATGGTCCGAGCTAGTTTACTTGGACTTTCTCGCCGGGCCAGGTCGGGGGATCGATCGAAAGACTGGGAGTGAGTTCGACGGCTCTCCGCTCCGTGCCCTGCGAGTGACTCCTGCCTTCGACCGGCTCATATTCAGCGACGTTCAGCCCAAGAACGTTGAAGCGCTGAAACAACGGATTCCTCCCACCGATCGTTCCCGCGTTGATGTGCGGCTGGGAGATTGCCATGAAGTCGCCCGCGACGTTGTTTCAAGGCTGTCGCAGCGAACACTCGCACTCGCGTTCGTGGATCCCGAGGGTTTTGAGGTAAAGTTTCGTCTCTTCCAGACACTCGCCACGCGGCGGATCGACATCCTCTATCTCTTCCCCGGGGGTATCGGCATCGCGCGTAACGTGGGTGCGTTCGTGAAGCAGGCGAAAGCCCCGCTCGACGACCTGATCCCTGGTTGGCGAAATCTCAGGCGCGCCCGAATGGCAGCCGGGCAAAAGCTGACCGCTGAAGAAATGGCCAGCCGGGATCAGCCCTTCGTGATGGAGTTCATGCGGCGAATGGGGCAGCTCGGATTCCAGTACTCAGGGCAGGGCGAGCCCTACTTCACGAACGAGAAGAACGTGAAGATGTACCATCTCTTGTTCTTCTCGAAGCATCCTGCGGGGCTGGCTCTCTGGCGCGGTGTGATAAGGATCGAGGCGAGCGGCCAGCGCCGGCTCTTCTGAGGACATAAGCGCTCCAGACTGGGCCGAGGAAGGGTTGACGTATCGCCCGTGACTTCGAGCAACCTTAACCCGCCAGAACCTCCCTATAGCCACAGCCTCGACCGTTACGTGCCACCGGACTTCGTCGAATGCAACGAGTTCCAGGTGGTTGCGGCGCTGACCCTCGGCCAGATGAGAGATCGCCTTGCCGATCGACCCGTGCGAGGAAGCTCTCGACGTACCGGGCGAACTCGACGAAGTCGTCGAGTCCGGAGTTCAGCAGCGCGTGGACCCGCTCGAGTTCAAGACCGAGGTGGCTGGCGTCCTCCTTACTCCCAGGCCGTGCCCTGCCTTCTGAGCTAGAGTGGCGAACCGCCCGAGCCGGGCGAGGTTGGTCAGGACGGACCGCGCGAGCGCCGCGCGTTATCCAGGGCTGAAGCCGATGAAGTGGTGCTCGGTGAGCCAGATGCTTCGAAGCCGAACTCCTCCGTCCGCGCCATCTGCTCGACGTCACGAGGGACACGTGAAGCTTTCGCCCCGCCCGGGCCCTCCCGGTCTCGGCCTAAGATACGGGGCGGATCAAGACACTGTCAAGGGAGACACCAACTTCGCGCTTGACTCCGCCCGCTTCCCCGCTGTATCAGGGATGATGTCTCAGCTAAAGACCCTCTGGGCCCGCTTCCCGTGAACCCGCATGAGAGGAGCCGACGATGATCTACGAGCTGCGCACCTACACCCTGATGCCCGGCAAGCAGAACGAATACCTCAAGCTCTCCGGCGAGATCGGCCGCAAGGTCCGCGGGGACAAGTACGGAAAGCTGGAGGGGTCGTGGACGACCGAGTTCGGGACGCTCAACCAGTACGTGCACCTCTGGAGCTACGCGGACCTGAACGAGCGCGAGCGGCTGCGCACGGAGCTCACGAAGAACGACGCGTGGATGAAAGACTACGCGCCGAAGATCCGCGCCCTCATGCTGGCGCAGGAGAACAAGATCCTCTCGGCGGCGCTGCCGCTCAAGCCGCCGGCGGATGACGGGCACCTGTACGAGCTCCGCTGGTACCGGGCGCAGCCCGGGAAGATCGGCGAGTGGATCGGCCACATCAAGGCGATCATGCCGGCGCGCGAGAAGTACTCGAAGAACGTGGGCCTCTGGCAGACCGAGGTGGCGCAGCTGAACGAGGCGGTCCACCTCTGGGTCTACCGGGACCTCAACGAGCGGGCGGCCGTGCGGGTCAAGGTCCTGGAGGACCCGGGGTGGCAGGCGTACCTCGGCAGGAGCTTGCCGCTCCTGGTCGAGATGAAATCCGTCATCCTGAATCCCTCGCCCTTTTCGCCCATGCGGTGACACTGAAGCGGATGGAGTTCGGTCTTCTCGTCGAGTGCGATCGGGATTTCGACGCGGCCATCGAGGTGAGCGTCCTGGCGGAGCGCGCGGGGTTCTCCTCCGTCTGGCTCTCCGAGCACCACAACGCCGCCGGGTACGTCGGCTCACCGCTGGTGGCGCTCGCGGCCATCGCTGCGCGGACGGCCCGCGTCCGCCTGGGCCCCTTCGTCCTCCTCATGCCGCTCCACCACCCGCTCCGGGTCGCCGAGGACGGGGCCATGGTGGACCGGATCTCGCGCGGCCGCTTCGTGCTGGCGGTGGGGCTGGGCTACGTTCAACAGGAGTTCGCCATGCTGGGGTCCTCGCTGAAGGAGCGGGCCTCCCGCATGGAGGAAGGGATCCGGATCGTCCCGCGGCTCTGGACAGAGGAGCGGGTGACCTTCGCGGGGCGGCACTTCACCCTCGACGGAGCGAGCATCCACCCCAGGCCGGTCCAGACTCCGCGTCCTCCCATCTGGATGGGGGGATGGACCGAGAAGGCCCTCGAACGGGCGGCGCGCCTCAGCGATAGCTGGGTCCCCGGCCCCACCGCCGACCTGGAGGCGCTCCGGAACTGTTACGGGATTTATCGGAGGGCCCTGGCCAAAGCGGGGAAGTCACAGGGGACGGAGATCCCGGCCTGCCGTGAGCTCTTTATCGCCAGGACCCAGCGCGAGGCCTTCGAGCAGGGCGGGAAACCGCTGGCGAAGTTCTACCGGGAGAGCTATTTCAAATGGTCCCACCCCCTGGCGGGCAGGGACGAGATGACCGACGAGGAGATCATCCGGGACCGCTTCGTCATCGGTGACCCGGACGGGTGCATCGCACAGATCGAGCGCTTTCAGAAAGAGCTGGGCTGGAACCACCTCCTCTGCCGCATGGCCGTCCCCGGCATCCGGCACGAAGCCCTTCTGGAAGGAATCCGGCTTTTCGGGAACACGGTGATCCCGCACTTCCGGTAGAGGGGCGGTATGGCGATCCTCGGTCAAGCGGCGCTCGGCTTCTGGACAGACATCGTTCCCGAGGCAGAAGAAGATTTCAACCGATGGTACGTCGAGCAACACTTCCCGGAACGTCTCGCGGTGCCGGGATTCCTCCGAGGGCGACGCTATCTCAGCGCGCGTGGCGCCCCCAAATATTTCACCCTGTACGAGACCGAGGGCGCTCAAGTCCTGCGGAGCCCGGTTTACATGGAGCGCCTCAACAATCCGACCGAATGGACGCGGAGAGTGTTGCCCAATATGCGAAACGCGATCAGGAACGCCTTCCGGCTCCTCCATTCTGCGGGTAGCGCGGGAGGCCGGGCTAGCGTCGCCCTCCGGATCGATCCCGCCGCCGACCGCGAGGAGGAGCTGCGGCGGCGCTACCAGGGGGAAATCCTGGCGGAGCTGACCCGGATTCCGGGCGTCCTGTCGGCCACTCTTTACGAGGCTGAGCCGGTGGCCACCGGCGTGATCACCGAGGAGCGCAAGCTGGTGGGAGCGGTGGGCACGGCTCCCCCGTTCCTCTGCTTCTGCGAGCTCGAGGACCCGGATGTCGTCGATCACTCCGCGTGGCGGACCCTCCTCGGCCCCAACGGCCCCGCGCGAAAAGGGATCGCCGGCGAAGTGACCGAGAATGCCTACCGGCTGATGCACTCCCTCTCACACTCTGTATCCCGATGAGGCCGTATGTTTCCTGCGCCAGACCGAGCCGGAGAGGTCTCTTGACCGGCGCGGGAGCGGGGGACGGCTTCTTCGCGGCGAGGACCGGGGCGCCCACGCGCTCAAGGGCGTGCCGGGCGAGTGGCACCTGTACGCCGTCGCGGGCGCGTAGCTGACCAGCCATGCAGGACCTTCAGGACAGGCTCGCCATCAGCGCGCTCATCCAGGACTGGGCGCTCTGGCGTGACACGGGCGAATGGGAGAAGCTCCGCGGCACCGTCCACCCCGACGCCACGATGACCGCGACCTGGTTTGACGGCCCCTTCGATCGTTTCATCGAGGCCTGCCGGCGCAGGGGATCGCGGTCGATGCACTTCCTCGGCGGCACGACCGTGGCGCTCCGCGGCCACCGCGCGATCGCAGAGACCCGGATGACGATCATGGCGCGCGGGCGGCTCGACGGGATCGACGTCGATGTCGCCTGCCACGGCCGCTTCTTCGACCGGGTCGAAAAGCGCTCTGGGGTCTGGCGCATCGCCAAGCGAAACGCGATTTACGAGAAGGACCGCATGGATCCGGTTGACCCGGGCGCGACGCTGACCTTGGACCAGCCGCTGCTCGAACGCTTTCCCGAAGGCTACCGTCATCTCGCGTATCTGCAAACGCGGTCGGGCGCCCAGGTCAATCCGAGCCTGCCCACGGCGCGCGGCGAGGCGCTGGAAACGCTCATGGCGGAGGCGAGGGCCTGGCTGGCGGCGGGCTGACACATGGCTTCATCCAAACACTCCGAGGAGGGAGATCAATGAGCTACAAGCTTTTGAGCTACCAGGCGGGACGGGACGCGCGCGCCGGCATGCTGGTCGAGGACACCGTGTACGACGCTGCGAAGGTCACCGGCGCGCCCGCCTATTCGAGCGTGCTGGGCGTGCTCGAGGACTGGAGCAAAGCGAGGCGGCTGCTCGCGCAGGCGGCAAAGCGAATCGCTGCCGGCAAGAGCCGGGCGAAGGGCGTGCCGCTCAAGCGCGCCGGGCTGCTCGCGCCGGTGCTCTATCCGGGCGCGCTTTTTTGCGCCGGCGCCAACTACACCGACCACATGCTGGAGATGGCGCGAGTGCAAAACGTCCCGCCGGAAAAAGATCCCCACGAGCTGGGCCTGAAGCCCTGGCATTTCATCAAGACCTCCCGCGCCTCGGTGGTGGGGCCCGGCTCCAGGGTCACGCTGCCAGCCTATTCGCGGATGGTGGACTGGGAGATCGAGCTCACCACGGTGATCGGCCGTCCGGCGAAGAACGTGACCATCGAGAAGGCGCTGGACTATGTGGCGGGCTACACCATCGCCAACGACCTGTCGGCGCGCGACGCGATGCGGCGCCCGCACATCTCCGACGCGTCGCCGTTCAAGCTGGACTGGGTGAGCCAGAAGTGCTTCGACGGCGCCTGCCCGCTGGGGCCCTGGATCACGCCGGCGAGCGACATCCCCGATCCCCAGCAGCTCGCCATGAAGCTCTGGGTGGACGGCGAGCTGATGCAGGACTCCCACACGAGCAAGATGATCTTCACCACCGCCGAGCAGATCTCGCATCTCTCGACGCGAGTGACGCTGCGGCCGGGCGACCTTGTCGTGACCGGGACCCCGGCGGGCGTGGGGATGGGGCGGGGGCTATTCCTGAAGGCCGGCGACGCGGTCAGGCTGTGGATCGAAGGCATCGGTGAAATGAGCCACACCATGATCGCGTGATACGGCGGAAGCCGGGCTGCAGATGCGAGTCCGTGGGTCGTGGAACAGTCAACCGGCAACGGGGAGGGTAGCCATGGACATCAAGGGGATCATCGGCGTCAGGCACGTCGTGCTGAAGGTACGGGACCTGGAAAAGGCCAAGCAGTTCTATTGTGGCGTGCTGGGCATGAAGATCGGACAGGAGGATCTCCAACGCGGGCTGTTCCTCCGCTTCAACGACTACCATCACGACATTGCGATCTTCAAGACCGGCCCGGACGCGGATCTCCCGAAGGAGAACCAGGTCGGCCTCGTGCACGTCGCGCTGCTGGTCGAGAGCCTGGAGACCGTCAAGGCGTGGTACGACCGCTGCAAGGCGCTGGGTGTGCCCATCGCCGGCACGACGGACCACGCCATCACCAACAGCCTGTACATCAGAGACCCAGAGGGCAACGTCCTCGAGATCTACTGCGAGGTGCCGGAATACGACTGGCACACCCTCGGGATGGGCTTCATCGCCAGGCGCCTCGACCTCGAGACCGTACCCGCCGGGAGCTGACACCGCCGGCAAAACCGGGCGGGGCCGCGAGGCCTGGCTCAGGCGCGGGACGCGCCGGCCGATCGCGCGTGCTGCACCGCTTGCCAAATCCTGGACGGCGTCGCCGGCATGTCGATGTGGGCCACGCCCAGCGGCTTGAGCGCGTCCAGGATCGCATTGATCACCACCGGCGGCGCGCCGACCGAGCCGACCTCCCCCAGCCCTTTTATCCCGAGCGGATTGGTCGTGCTCGGCACCTCCTCGAAGGCCACGGTGAATTCCGGAAGATCATCGGCTCGAGGCATGCAATAGTCGGTGAAGCTGCCGGAGATCAGCTGCCCGGACTCGCGATCATAGACGACCTCCTCCAAAAGCGCTTGGCCGATGCCCTGGGCGACCCCACCCTGGATCTGCCCTTCGCAGATGAGCGGATTGATCACGCGACCGGCGTCGTCGACGACGACATAGCGGTCGATCTCCACCGCGCCGGTTTGCGGATCCACCTCCACCTCGCAGGCGTTGCAGCCGTTCGGGTAGTTGGGCGGCTCGGTGGCGTAGGAGCCGCTCGCCTCCAGTCCGACGCCGAACTCGGGGGGCAGGCCCATCGGGCGATAGAAGGCTTTGGCCACCTCCACGAGCGGCATCGAGCGGTCTGTGCCGACGACCTGGAACTTCCCTTCTGCGAATTGAATGTCCGCCGGCGCGGCCTCCATGAGATGCGCTGCCATCCGCCTGGCCTTCTCGACGATCGCGTCCGACGCGGCCTTGAGCGCGCAGCCGCCGATCATCGAGCTCCGCGAGGCGTACGTGCCGCGACCGAACGACACCTGGTCGGTGTCGCCCTGGACAAATCGGATGTTCTCGAACGGCACCCCGAGCCAGTCGGAGACCATCTGCGCATAGACGGTCGCGTGGCCCTGGCCGTGCGAGAACGTTCCCGCGACAATCGTCACCGTGCCGCTCGGATCGAAGTGCAGCTCCATACGGTCATTGAAGACCCCGCCCTGCTCGATAAAATAGGTGACGGCTCGTCCACGCAGCTTGCCCTTCTTTTCGGACGCCATGCGCCGCGCGCCGAACCCCTTCCAGTCGGTGAGTGCCAGGCACTTTTCCATGATCTGCCCGAACTCGCCGCTGTCGTAGACGAAGCCGGTCGGCGTCGCGTACGGCAGCGCTTGAGGCGAAATGAAATTGCGGCGCCGGATTTCCGCCGGATCGATGCCGACCACCTGCGCGGCGCGATCCAGCAGCCGCTCGGTAAGATAGTTCGCCTCGGGACGGCCGGCGCCGCGGTACGGCGCGAGGGGCGTGGTGTTCGTGAATACCGCCTTGGTCGTCACGAAGATCGTCTGGACGTCATAGACGCAGGGGATGAACCTCAGCGAGAACACCAGCGGGATGATGCCCGCGCCGGCGATGTAGGCGCCGACCGCATGGAGCGCCTGCGCCCGGATCGCGAGGATCTTGCCGCTCCCGTCCAGTGCCATCTCGCCTTGCACCACCTGGTCGCGCCCGTGGGCGTCGCCGAGCAGGCCCTCCGAGCGAGTCGAGATCCACTTCACGGGTCGGCCAGAGCGGCGGGACGCCCAGAGGACCAGGGCCTCCTCCGGGTAGGTGTCCCCCTTCATGCCGAAGCCGCCGCCCACATCCGGGCCGATCACCCTGAACTTGCTTTCGGACAGATGGAACACCCCGTGCGCCAGCTCCGTGCGAGCGCCGTGCGGGTTCTGCGTGCTGGTGTAGAGCGTGTAGCTGCCGTCCGCCGGGTCGTAGTCGCCGACCGCGCCGCGCGCCTCCATCGAGTTCGCCGAGAGGCGGTTATTTTCCAGGCGCAAAGACACCACGTGTGTCGCCTTCGCGAAGGCGGCGTCGGTGGCCTCCTTGTTGCCGAACATGAGGCCGACGGAGACATTGCCCGTGGGGCAATCGTCCCAGACCTTCGGCGCGCCTTCCTTGACCGCATCCTCGACTGTCACCACCGTGGGCAGCGGTTCGTACTC
>Ga0184633_10001408_pt1 | contig 10022 bp, 5 predicted proteins | sample PLM31_170_b1_FD_133156 | JGI IMG/M metagenome (GOLD analysis project Ga0184633, IMG submission 133156) | Groundwater sediment microbial communities from an aquifer in East River, Colorado, USA - PLM3-1_170_b1 | ecosystem: Environmental > Terrestrial > Soil > Riparian zone | place: USA: East...
CGACCGGCTGGGCGTTCCTCGCCTCGCCGGTCGCTGAACCATCGAACCGCCGGATGCGGACCCGCATGTCCGGTGGTGTGGGAGGGGAGTAGCGGGGTGACCCCGCTACCCCCTATCCCAATTCCGAATCCCCCCCCGGCTGAGCACATCTAAAATCCCGTTGACAGGGTCATGGGGTGGCTGATACGTTTACCGGGTCCCCCAAGACCAGCACGCAGACGCCTGCCGGTGAACAAAGACTCCTCGGAGAAAGAGATGCCCTTGCCAGGAACGTGGCGATCACTGGCTTACGCCGTCCTATTGTCTACGAGCGCCGCGCTGACGGTCTCCTGCTCGAAGGACCCGGTCCATGTGGACCGGAACCGCCCCCCCCAAACCTTCCTGGTCTCGGCGCCGGTGGACACCACGGTGGACAACTTGGCCTACTCGTACCGAATCCATCTCTATTGGCGGGGCGAGGATTCGGACGGCTACGTGGTCGGATTCCTCTGGGCGTGGGATGACTCCAGCATCAGCAACTTCCAATTCACCACCAGGACGGACAGCATCTTCATGCTCACCGTGAACGATTCGTCCCTGATCGCCTCGGGCGGCGGCACCACGTCCGTGGCAGGGACCGCGAAGGCCCACACCTTCTACATCCGTGCCGTGGATAATCTAGGCAAGGCCGATCCGTCCCTGATCATGTTCAATAGCCGGACCTTCAAGGCTCAGACCGAGCGACCCCTGGTCACCTTCACGGGCAATCTGCCCAACCTCAGCGATTCAGCCGTGATCGACACGCTCTGCGACGGAGCGCCATTCCGGGTTACCTGGTCGGCCATCGACCCGGACGGGATTCCGGGAGCCGTGATTCGCTACAAGGTGGACATCGGCTCCTACACCAGTCCCATTACCACCGACACGGTGGCCTACTTCAACGACCCCAACGAGCCGGGCGCGGTCGCTCTCGCCAGCGGTCTCTACACCATGACGGTGACCGCCATCGACGTCGCAAACGCGATCGGGGAAGCGAAGCTCCAGCTCGTGGTGAACCGCGATCCGGAAACTTGGTTCAAGCCCCAGGGCGCGCCGATCGGCCATTACATCCAGTATTTTTACAAAGGACAGCCCACCCAGATCGAGGGGACCTTCGCGCCCGGAGACACGGTGCCCTACCGTTCGACCGTTTGGTGGGAATGGGACGGTGAGGACAGCCATAACGGATGCGAAGGTCCATTGCCGGGCTGCATCAACGGGTGGTCCCTGGTAGTTAACCCCGGGACGCGGAACAACTTCGAGCCCTACATCATCGGCTACCTCGACTCGCTGCCCCCCGTGGGGCCGCTTGTTCCGTTCAAGACCAATAGCCCGAACGTGCTCGGTCCGCTCGGCTTCACCGAATTGATCCTGGATTCGCTCGACGCGGGGTACAATTTCGTCGCGCGGGTGTCCTCGCGTGATTGCTCCGGCCGCGGGGACGGCAGCGCAGGCTTTGGCGTCGGCGCGTTCCTCTTCCATTGCGATTTCCCGCCGCAGCTCACCGGCCTGACCGTCGTGGATTCCTTCACGATCGCCGAGCCTGGGGGGATCGCGGAGCCGTGCAAGGTCATTTTCTGGACCACCGATGACTTCGAAGACGGCTTCACCAAGTACGCCTTGGTGACGCTCGACGGAACCCTGCGCATGAGACTCACGGGTTTCGAGCAGAGTCTCGTCGTCCCCGAGCGGAAATTCCGGGCGCTTTCCCCCCTCAATCCGCACACGATCGAGGTCCAGGTGGCCGATCGCGCGGAGATTCGATCGGGTACGACACTTTCGATTCAGACGACGGTGAACTATCCCTAGCACAGGTCGCCGAGGAAGAGGGAGAATCCGTTTGATGCGAACTCGCGCCGTTGCCACGAGCTTCACGATCCTGCTCGCTCTGGGCGTCCTCTATTTGGCGGGCTGCTCCAGCGTGGAGACTCCGCCCACTCCGGGCAATAAATACCCGGAGACCCAGCTCACGTACGCCCCCATTGAATTGGACACGACCACGTTCCGCGTGCACTTCTACTGGAACGGATCGGACGTGGACGGAGAGGTCGTGCAGTTTCGTTTTGCCATCGATCAGGAGGACACGCTGCCGCCGCCGGAGTGGCATTCCACGACCGCCAAGGACACGACGTTCCTGTTCCTGGTCGACCCGGTTGCGGCGCTGAGGCTTCACACCTTCAAGATCGCGGCACAGGACGACGACGGGTTGATTGACCCTACGCCCGCCACCCGTTCCTTCTCCGCGAAAACGGTGCCGCCGACCTCGGAAATCATCAGAGGTCCCGCGGCGACCAATCCGATCGTCGGCCCCAATTTCACATTTGAGTGGGCGGGGATCGACCCGGACGGAGGCGAGACCGGCGGGAGGGCGCCCGTGGACTCGTTCGAGTACCTGCTGCTCCCGATCGGGGCGATCGCGGACACGCTGAATCCGCCGACGCACACGCCCCTGCCGCCGTACGACCAGACCCGGTACGTTTCGATGATCAAGCAGGCGGTGGGCGACAGGCTCCTGCCTCCGCACGACGACTGGAAGTGGATCGGCATCCGCGGGCTGAAGGAGCGCTTCCGGAACAAGAGCCCGGTCGAGCACGTCTTCGCCGAGCGGGCGGTCGACCTGGCCGGAGCGGCCGAGAGGAATCTCGCGTTCGGACGCAACATCCGTCACTTCACGGTGAGCACCATTCAGCCGGGTCCGATCATCAATATTCGAAGCAGCGTTCTAACAACGCAGCTCGCGCCCACCTCGGGCCCTGTAGACGCCGCGAGGAAAGCCCTCCAGATCTTCGAAGGCGAGACGATCAGCTTCTCGTGGGACGCCACGGCGGATGCGTATGGAGGGGAGGTCGTCGGATACACGTACGCGCTCGACGACACCAGCTCCTTGCCCGGACTGGACCTGGGCACGACGGGCGTCACCTTCCAGCCTCGCCAGCTCCCGCCGGGCACCCACTTTCTCTTCATCCGGGCGGTGGACGACGGGGGGCTCGTCAGCAACGCGGTCATCCCGCTCCTCATCGTCCATCCGCGATTCAAGGATCCCGGCGCTCCACGGGAAATACTGTTCGTGGACGATTCCATGAGCCCCGGGCCGTCGCTCAATCGTGTGGGCAACCAGCCCTCCGACGTCGAGGACACGAACTGGTGGACGCTGTTCCTGCTTCAGGGGATCGGGGTCCCGTTCACGGAGTGGGACACGTACCAGGCCGGATTGAGCGAGGGGATCAGGAAGGCGCCGGAGCCGAAGGACCTTGCCGCTTTCACGACGGTCGTTTGGAGCGTGGACGCCAATAACTCGGCGACCGACCCCACCGCGCTCTGGCGGACGCTCGTCGGGGGAAGCTACAGCGAGTTGTCCGGCTATCTCCGCGCGGGGGGAACGCTCATCCTCACCGGCTTCCAACTGGCGGAGAACACGGCGCCCACGTACGTACTTTATAGCAACGTGGGCCGGGGGATCTGCTTCGCCCTCCAGCCGAACACCCCCAATTACAATTTGACCTACTTCGCCCGGATCAATATGGGTATCGACGGGGCGCTCGAGAACAACGCGGGGCTCAGAACGGCCGCCGCCCGCGATTTCGTGGCTGCCTATCCGACTCCCTTCGCGCAGTCCATGGCGGTGCCGTTCGATACGGCGCTGATCGATACCGGCGACGGGGCGAGCGGCGCGAAATGGAACATCTACGTGACGCCCGGGAGCCTCGACCAGACCCTGGCGCCCGGCTTGCCTCGCGTCGAGGGCTGGGTCATGGCCCAGAATTTCGGCTGTCAGGAGAACGCCTCGGCGTACTTTAGAGTTGAGGATCCCTTGTCGCCGATCTCCGCGCCCATTTACACCTACCATGGGGTCCATACCGGGATCTACATGGAGGGCGGAGCCTCGCCCCGAGAGGGAATGGTCTGCGGGGTTCGCGTGCAAGCCCACGACCTCGGGGGTAGCGGAAGCCAGGTATCCGTGATCTCCAACCCGAGCGGCGCTATGGGCCGCATGGTGCACATCGGGTTCCCGCTATACTATCTGAAAGACGCGCAGGCGTTGAGTCTGCTCCAGGCGGCGTTTGCCTACGTGAACGATTCGCCGACGCTGCCGTAGCGCCGCGCTGCGCGCGCTACGACGCGCCGCGCCGCGCCCGTAGACACGTAGCGCTACGCGGAAAAGCAAGGAGGGTTGAACCTCCGGGGTCTGGTCCTCGGCCGCGCCGGCGCGCGGCCTGCGGAGGCCCCCTGCGGTTCAACCCTCCTTGCGCTTTTGGCGTGGTGCGCGACGGGGGAGCGCCGAGCTGCTCGGGGTATCTCGCCTGGCGGTGCCAGCCGCGCGACAACGTCGGCGCAAAGGAGAACACTCTGGAGACGGCGCTGTCGTCTACACGGGACCTCTCGATGCACTCGGCAGCCGCCGTCCTACGCGCTGGGCTAAAGAGGACCGGCGCGAACACCTGCACCACGGGCAAGACGTGCGGATGGGAATGCGGAGTTCGCCTGCGCGTAGCCCCGAGAACGTGGCGGTGGCTCTGCGCTCGGACACCCGCTCGGGCGTGGACTCCATCGAAGCGACCGTCGCACCGAGTCAGAACTTCGTGCGACGCCGTGTCCCCCAGCGTCCGCGCCAGAACACGCAGGGCTGGTTGAACCGGAGGGGGCCTCCGCAGGCCGCGCGTCAGCGCGGCCGAGGACCAGCCCCCGGAGGTTCAACCAGCCCTGCAGTCCCGCGCGTTGCGCTCGGCTGATACGCGCGTAGTGTCGCTCGCGGGTTCGGTGCCGCTGCGCGTTCGCGATCGCCGGGGCGCAAAGCAAGAGGCCGCGGAGCGTGAGCCCCGCGGCCTCGATGCCTTGCCGATTGTGACTTGCTGTTACTTGGCCATCACGAGGCGCTTGCTGTCCGTCTCGTTGTCCGCGCCGGTGATCTTCGAGTAGTAGACGCCAGACGAGGCCTTGTTGCCGTTGCTCGTCCGACCGTCCCACGTGGCTTCGTGCACGCCGACGTCGTAGTGACCCTTCGCCAGCGTCTTCACGAGCGCTCCACGAACGTCGAAGATCCGGAGCGTCACGTTGCCCGGCTTGTTGACCGCGAACTTGATGGTCGTCACCGGATTGAACGGGTTCGGCGAATTGCCGAGGAGCGAAACCGAGGATCCGCCGAGGCCAGCCTTCGTGACCTTGAGATATCCGAAGCCCTGGAATTGGCGGCCGAAGCGGTTCGAGTAGGCCGTCACCTTCATCGGCACTAACTCCTCAGCGAGGCCGAGCGCCAAGATGCGGTCCACGATCACCCGGCGATTCCAGCTGCATCGCATGCTGAGCTCGCCGTTAACATCAACCTCGTCGAAGCACTCAATCCCGGTAAACGGATTCGCCTCGGCTGCGCGCGCGCGCACAGGGAGACCGAGAAGCGTCGGGCTCGCGATAATAGAACTGCGGCAGCGCACGCCTTCCGTGGGTGAATTCCCAAAGGTCATCGAATAGCCGGCGGCCTGGGTTTCAGCCGGGAAGCTCAGGATGGCCTGGAGCGACTGCTGATTGCCGCCCGGCAGGGGATTGCCGTCCGGGTCGGTATGGTACGGATTGATGTTGATGACCGTTGGGTCCATCACCACGCCCATCGGAAGCGGGGCGAGGCAGCTGTTGACTGGAGTCGCGCGCCAGATGTCCACGCCGAAATTACCACCCTGCGACGTGAAGATGAACCCATTGTACGGGAAAGACACGTCACCCGGGTGGGTGACTTGGGAGTTATTGACGATGCCCGAGACGTCCGGATCGGAATCCGAGCGGTTGTCGAACTGGATCTCACACTTGGTCTGGGTGGGCAGATCCAGGAGCCAGACGTCCGTGACGCCCGCGGGATCTTCCCCGGTAGGCGCGTCGTACATGAGTCCGTTCCCGTCGCTGGTGTAGCTGGGGTTGTTGTGCGAGACGAAACCGAAATTCGTCTCCGCGAGCCGGATGTAGCCCGGATCGTTGCTCGCCAGGTTGAGGTCGAGGATCTGGAGCACGGTCGGACCGAACTGGTTCGACACGAAGGCGATGTCATGGCCGTTCGGCGACCACTGCGCATTAAACTCGGCCTTGGTGTTGGCGAAGGTCCGGCGGACCGGAACGCCTACCGGGAAGACATCCACCGTGTAGAGGTCGATGCTGAGCCCGGCGGCGTTGGAGTCGAAAACGAGCGTGTAGTTCGCGTTCGGGGACCAGTCCGGATGCCGGGGAGTGACGCCCGGGGTGCCCGCCACAGCGAGGATCGGAGCGCCGATCGCGACCGAGGCGGCTCCGCTTGAGTTGCTGAATGCGTACTCCTGGACGTAGATGTCGGACGCGGTGCTGCCCGAGTTGAGCTGCGAGTAGGCGAGATACTTGCCGTCGAAGCTCCAAGCGGGGTCGGCGTAGCTGGTCTGCACCGAGGGGTCGTCGAGAAGCGCCACGAAATCACCCGACTGCTGGGCGTCGCGGTGCTGATAGATCGACCGCACGGCCTCGAAGCCGGGCACCAAGCTCCGAGTCGAGAGGGCGAACCACCTCTCGTACGTCTGCGTGCCGGCATCGACGGCAATCGTATTGCCGGGACGGAACGCACCCTGCTCGCAACCGTTAACGCTGATGAGCCCGCTGGCGATCGTGAGCGGCGCAAAAGCACCGCGCAGGTCGGCGTGCCCCTGGACCGGCAGGAGCGCGGTACCCAGCACGAGGATTCCGAAGACGCCTAGTAATTTCTTCATCCCATTCATCTCCTCTCAAACGCAGGTAAAAGCGAGAAGACACCTCAAGAGGATAAGGTAGACGACACTAAGAGCCCAATCACCTCCTTACGAGATCGTGATTCGAATCGAGCTAAAGCGATGTAGGTTCTCACAATCGGGAGAGCAAGCCCCGTTTTTTTACTCGATTGAGTATACAGGCGATTGCGGTGAACTGTCAAGCGATTTTTGGAACTTCCGGCGCTCCGGGCGGTTCAAAAATGCCTTGACACATCAGCACTTGGAGCCTAACTTTGTCCCTGGTCGAGCTCAGGGCCGGAACACGGCTGGATGGCTAGTCTGGCCGGGCTTTTCTCCAGCGTTCAGGCCCTTGCTGGTACCCCCCTTGAAATGACAGCATCAAAGGTATACGGTGGACCGCCGGGTCGAGGACCGTCAAGAGGGACGTTAATGCTCTTTAAATCAATCACTTACGGCAATCGAACCCTGCTGCTGGCCCTGGTACTTTGCTTCTGGGCTCCGTCCGTGGCCAAAGCCCAGCTGCCCGCGTTGAAAAGCCCTAACCAACTGCGCGCCTTCTACGTACAGGCTATCCAGAGAAACCTGGCAGCCAACGCGACCGACACGTTCGTTTACCTTCTCTGGAATGGACCAAGCGCGGAAAGCGACACCACTTGCGTCACCACGTGGAACGCCGCCGCCGCTGAAAGCGACACGGTTTGCACCCACTGGATGGGTTACCGTGTCCGGCGCACCATCGTCGGGATCACCCCCGTGCCTATGGGCGTGGTCGGCCAGTGGAAAGCCCGCGATTCGGTCGTTCCGCTCTGCGTCGAGCCTCAGGTCCCCTGCGATCTCGCGAATTTCATCTTTACCGGCACCGGCATCTTTTTCAAGGGATTCCGGAACAACCGGGTCGTCACCGGTAGCGGCGCCACCGCCGATACCACCTATTTGCTCGACTACCCGCCCGGGAGCCCCGCCGACGTCGATAGCAGCGCCCGCCTCTTCGTGGATCTCTCGGCCATAGCCGGCTTCACCACCCAGTACTCGGTGACCTCGATCGACACCCTCATCGCCGTGAACGCCGACTTCTACGAGAGTCCCATGGATACCGCGGTGACGGTGGTTCCGGCGACGCCCCCCGCGCAGGACATGACACTCGTGGCGGTCGTGCCGAACCCGTACCGGGGCCACGCCCAGTGGGATCCAGCGCCCGGAGAGCGCCGCATGCACTTCATCCACCTGCCGGCGGGATCCATCGTGCGAATCTACACACCCAACGGAGAGCTGATCCGGACGCTGGAGCAGAATGCGGGGAGCAGCCCAGGCGGGGTGACCGGCGAGCTGGAATGGGACATGCAAAACGGCGCGGGAAGGGAAGTGGCGACCGGGATCTACCTCTACACGGTGTCGCCCCCTGACGGTCGGACACCCGTCAGGGGGCATTTCGTCATCATCAAATAGGCCGCCGCGTCATTCGCAAGGGCTCGCCGGCGGCCCGGAGGATTCATGACCCCCCCCACGATTTCCACATCGGAGAAGACGGAGCGGGCCCACGCCGCGGACCCGTCGTCCCGCAGCTACCTGAACCTGATCGGCGGCAAGTGGGTCGCCGCCCGCTCCGGGCGAACGTTCGAGAATCGAAGCCCGGCCCGGCCTTCCGATCTCATCGGAATTTTCCCGGACTCCGGCCCCGAAGATGTGAGCGAGGCCGTCAACGCGGCGACCAAGGCGTTCCCGGCCTGGCGCCTGACGCCGGCTCCGAGGCGCGCGGAGGTGATCTTCCGCGCGGCCGAGCTTCTGCGCGAGCGCAAGGAAGAGTTGGCCCGCGCGATGACGAGGGAGATGGGTAAGGTCCTCGCGGAGACGCGCGGCGACGTCCAGGAGGCCATCGATATGGCCTACTACATCGGCGCCGAGGGGCGCCGCCTCTTCGGCGTCACCGTTCCATCGGAGCTTCCCAACAAGTTCGCCATGTCGATCCGCCAGCCGCTCGGCGTCTGCGGGCTCATAACGCCGTGGAACTTCCCGATGGCGATCCCGTCGTGGAAGATCTTCCCTGCGCTCGTCGCCGGGAACACGGTCGTCATCAAGCCGGCCACCGACACCCCCGCATCGGCGCACCACCTCGTCGAGATCCTCCTCGAAGCGGGGCTTCCCGAAGGGGCGCTCAACATCGTGCACGGGGGCGGGTCATCGGTGGGCGTGCCGCTCACGGAGCACGCCGGGGTCAAGATGATCTCCTTCACGGGATCGTCCGAGGTCGGCAAGACGATCGCCGAGCGGACGGCCAGCTCCCTCAAGCGGATTTCCCTCGAGCTGGGCGGGAAGAACGCTCAGATCGTGATGGACGACGCCGATCTCGACCTGGCCGCCGAAGGAGCCCTCTGGGGCGCGTTCGGCACCACCGGCCAGCGCTGCACCGCGACCAGCCGCCTCATCGTCATGCGGGCGGTCCACGACGAGATGGTGGAGCGGCTGCGCGAGCGGGCGGGAAAGCTTCGCCTGGGCAACGGACTCGACCCGGCATCGGAAGTCGGCCCCCTCGTCAATCGCGCGCAGCGCGATCGGGTCCACTCCTACGTCGAGATCGGAAAGAAGGAGGGCGCGCGGCTCGTCGTCGGCGGGAGCCCGGCCGAGGAGGGGGCGCTCCGCGAGGGGCACTTCTACCGCCCTACGATCTTCGACGGGGTCTCGCCCACGATGCGCATCGCGGTCGAGGAGATCTTCGGACCGGTTCTCTCGGTCCTCACGGTCTCGTCGCTCGAGGAGGCGATCCAGGTCCTGAACGCCACACCGTACGGGCTCAGCTCGTCCATCTACACGCGGGACGTGAACCGCGCCATGCGCGCCGTCCGCGATATCGAGGCCGGCATCACCTATGTCAACGGTCCCACCATCGGCGCCGAGGTGCAGCTTCCCTTCGGCGGCGTGAAGGAAACCGGAAATGGGCACCGCGAGGGCGGCCCCACCGTGATCGATGCCTTTACCGAGTGGAAGTCGGTCTACGTGGATTATAGCGGCAAGCTCCAGAAAGCCCAGATCGACCGTTAGGCAAACGGCTCCCGCACCGATCGGCGCGACGTCACCGTGTCCCTGACCGAGAGAGAGGCGTTCGTGGCCGATCCCGCGACGGCGGACGTGCGCGCGGCTCGCCTGGTGCACGTGCTCCGGGATGGCCACGTGGAGAGCATCCATCGGGGTCACGTGGCCGTGGCGGACGCCGAGGGGCGCCTGCTCGCGTGGGCCGGGGAGCCGCGCGCGCTCGCCTTCCCCCGATCCGCGTTCAAACCGTTTCAGGCGCTC
>Ga0184633_10001409_pt1 | contig 10018 bp, 10 predicted proteins | sample PLM31_170_b1_FD_133156 | JGI IMG/M metagenome (GOLD analysis project Ga0184633, IMG submission 133156) | Groundwater sediment microbial communities from an aquifer in East River, Colorado, USA - PLM3-1_170_b1 | ecosystem: Environmental > Terrestrial > Soil > Riparian zone | place: USA: East...
CGCGGCGAGCCGGACCCTGGGGCTCAGGGGCCCGCGCAGGAGAACGCGGGCGATCGCGCCGCCGCGCGGCGGTGCGACCGCGCGGCCCGCGAACGCCGGCAGCACCCAGCGCGTCGCCGCGAGCGCCGCCACGAGCCCGACCACGGAGAACGCGCCGAGCTGCGCGAGGCCGGGAAAACCCGAGAACAGCATCGCGGAGAAGCTCGCGACCGACACGATCGTGCCGAGCCGCAGCGTCGGCCAGATGCCGGCGAGCGCGCGCTCGGGCGGCTCGCCCGCGCGCCGCTGGCCGAAGAAGTAGATCGAATAGTCGACCGCCTCGCCGATCAGCGTGATGCCGAAGCCGAGGGTGATGCCGTGCACCGCGCCGAATCCGAGCGCGACGGCGGCGATCCCCGCGAGGATCCCGGTCGCGACCGGCACGAACGCCGCCGCGACGACCGCCAACGAGCGGAACACGGCGAGCAGCAGACCGGCGACGAGCGCCGCCGCGAGCACCGACAGGCGCTCCACGTCGCCGCGGATCGTGTCGCGCGAATTCACCGCGAACACGGCGGGACCGGTCAGCTGCAGGACCGCGGTCTCCGCGCCGGCCTCCGCCCGGGCCGCGGCGAACGCCTGCTGGATGAGCGCGAGGTTTGCCTGCTGGGCGTCGAGGTCGAAGCCCGGCGCCGCAGTCTGCACGAGCGCGAGCGCGGTCCGCTCGTCGCGCGACATCCACACGCCGGCGACGGTCGCCGGCCGCGCTTCGGCCTCGAACGCCGCGCCGAGGCGCAGGAATTCGCCCGTCGGGTCGGCCGGCAGGGTGCGCCGCACGAGCGGCCCGGCCGGGGACGCGAGCGCCTGGTAGCCGCGCTCGAGCGCCGCGGCCAGCGCGGCCGGCTCGAACCGCTGCGCGTCGATGCCGGGGCTCAGGAGATACCGGTTCGCGAACAGGAAGTCGCGCTCCGCCGCGGCGAGGCGCGCCTCGCCGTTCGCGAGATAGGCGAAGTTCGGCCGTCCTTCGAGCCGCCTCACGAGCGCGCGGCTCACGGCCGCGAGGCGCTCGGCCGGCGCGCCTTCGATTCCGATCAGGATCAGGCGCGAGGTCACGCCTTCGCGCAGCTCCGCGACGAGCAGCCGCTGCAGCGGCGTCGCCGCATCCGGCAGGAACGCCGACATGTCCGCCGTGTACCGCGCGTGCGCGGCGACCCACGCGCAGGCGGCGGCGAGCACGAGCCAGACCGCCAGCGGCAGGCGTCGCGTCAATCGCCGTCCTTGGCGATCGTCATCACCGATCGGTCGCCGCTCGCCTCGAGGATCTCGATCCGCCGCACCCGCGCGCCGCTCCCGCCGATGAGGACCTTCTGCACGAGCTCGGCGAGCTCCGGGTCGCTCGGCAGCAGGTGCAGCCGCCAGTCGGGCCACGTGCCCTCGAGCTCGACGCGGTAGTGGCGGCGCAGCGCCGCGAGGTCGCCCGCGAGCGTACCGCGGATGCTCTCGATGGACGCCCTCACCGCCGGGTAGTCGGCGAGCCGCAGCTCGAGCCGCTCCTTCCGGGCCGCGCGCTCGATGACGACGGTGTCGCGATCGGCCACGAGCCGTTCGTCGCGGGGCGAGCGCGTGTGCTTCTCGAGCCGGGCCGGGGCGGCGTAGCTCAGCGTGCCGCTCGACTCGATCGGCGCCTTGAGCAGCGCGCTCGACTTCACCTCGGTGAAGCGGACGGTCCCGGGCCCGCGCCCGGCGAGCTCCGCCATCAGCCGATCGAGCGTGAGCGGCGGCTCGGCGGGCAACGCGGGCGTCGCCCCGGCGATGAGCAGGGTTGCGCACGCCAGGCGGGTGAGCATTGCTAGCTTGGGATGGGCGTGCAAGATTGCGTCGACCGCTCCTTCGGAATCGGCCCCAAGGATAGCAAGCTTGCCCCGGGCGCTGACGGAAGCGACTCTTCCGGGAGTTACACTTCGGTCGCCGGTCCCGACGCGACCGGTGAATCCGGATGCCGACCGAAACCCAACGCAGGCGAGCGGACGAGCGGGCAGCGCTGATCCCGCCCGAGATCCTCCCGCTATTCGACGACACCTTCGTCGGCTCGTGCGAGCTGATGGAGGAGTACGTCGCCCGCCTCGCGCTCACCGCGTTCCGGTCGACCGGGCTCGAGCAGGCGTGCGCGGGCGCGGTGACGGTGGACGAGGCGGTCGCCGGCGCCGGCCTCGCTCCGGACATCGCGCGCGTGCCCGCGGCGTGGCTGCTCGCGACGCTCGCCGCGCGCGGCTGGATCGAAACCGTTGACGGTGTCCGCTATCGGGCGCTACGGCCTTCGCCGGCGCTCGACGCGGACGAGGTCCTCGCCGCGCAGACCGAGCTCGATGCCAGGTGCCTGCCCTCCTACCGGATCGCGGCGCTCGCGGCCGAGCGCTACCCGGCGGTCCTGCGGGGCGAGATCGCCGGCGAGCTGGCGCTCTTCGACCCCGAAGGCGTGAGCGCGTGGCCGAAGTACTTCTCGAACGCGAACCCGCTCTACGCGGTGAGCAACGCGATCGGGGCGATCGCCGCCGAGCGCGCCCTGCCCGCCCGCGGCGGCGCGGTGCTCGAGCTCGGCGGCGGCTTCGGCAGCGGCGCGGAGGCGCTGCTCGCGCGGCTCGACGCCACCGGACGCGGGGCCGAGGTCGCGTCGTACCGGTTCACGGAGCTCGTCGCGATGTTCCTCCGGCGCGCGGAACGGACGCTGCGCGCGCGCTTCGCCGGACGGCCGCTCGAGTTCGGCGCGCTCGACATCAACCGGCCGTTCGGCGAGGCGGGGGTCGCCCCCGGCTCGTACGCGCTGGTGTACGGCGTCAACGTCGTGCACGTCGCGCGCGACCTCGCCGCGACCCTCGGCGAGATCCGTACCGCGCTTGGCGATGGCGGGATGCTCGTGCTCGCCGAGTGCGTGCGGCCGTTCCCGGGGCGGCCGGTCTACGTCGAGCTCGCCTTCAACCTGCTCGGCGCGTTCCGCGACCCGGTGCTCGTCCCGGGCTGGCGACCGAACGGCGGGTTTCTGACGCCCGAGCAGTGGGCGGCGGCGCTCGAGGCGAACGGCTTCGCGGACGTCCGGGTGTTCCCCGACATCGCCGCGATCCGGGAAGTCATCCCGCAGTTCGTCGTCGCGGCAATCTCGGCGCGGCGCGCGTGAGCCCGCCGGGCCGCCCCAAGGGCGAATCCCGAGGCGCGCGAGCCGCGAGGGTCGTCCAATGAGCACGGTCACCCCGAACAGCGCGTACTTCGAGGGGCACTTCCCCGGGCGGCCGATCCTGCCGGGGATCGCGCTGCTCGCGATCGTCCTCGAGACGCTGGCGCGGGACGCCGGACGTCCGGCGGCGCTCCGCGCGATCCCGTTCGTGCGGCTGCGACGGCCGGTCGTTCCGGGGGACGTCCTGGCGATCGGCGGGCGCGATGGCGAGCGCGGCCGCGTGCGCTTCGACGTGAGGTGCGACAGCGCACTGGTCGCCAACGGCGAGCTGATGCTCGGCCGCCCGGACGAGACCGGCAGTGCGGCCGCGCGCGCGGCGCGCGCATCGCCTGCGGCCGGCGCCGCGCCGCCGGTCGCGTCGCTGGTGCCGCAGCAGCCCCCGATGCGCTTCGTTACCTCGATCGTCGAGGAGGCTCCGGACGGCCTCACGTGCGCCGCGCAGATCCCTGCGGCGTGCGCGCTCGTCTCGGAAGGAAACGCCCCGGCACTCGCCGCGCTCGAGGCCGCGGCACAGACGGCCGCGGCGTGGGAAGCGATGCGGCGCTGGCGCGAGGCGAGCGCCGCGTCGCCACGCATGGGCTACCTGGTGGCGGTGCGCGACGTCGAGTTCTTCACCGAGCGCATCCCGGCGGACGAGACCCTGCTCGCGTCGGTGCGCCTCGACGCGACCGCGCCGCCGCTCATGCACTATGCCGTCGAGGTCGCCCTCGCGGCGCGGCCGATCCTGCGCGGGACGGTCGCGACCGTGCTCGCCGACGAGCTCGTCGGCTAGCGATCAGTCAGCTGGGGTGAGCCCGTCCGCCACGGCTCCTGGTGCCGCAAAGCGCGTCGTCGAGCGGGTGCCCCGCGCGCGGCGGCAAGTCAACCCACGACTTGCCGCACACGCGCGACCCGCGAACCCCCCGCCTCACTGCGTTCGGCACCCCCCTTGACAGGGGGCAACGACGACTGCGGCACAAGGAGCCGCGCCGGCCGAGCTCACCCCCGCTAGCGGGGCGCGTCGGGCCAGAGCTCCCGGAACACGAACCACTGGTGCGGCGCGCGCCGGATCCCCTCCTCGATCTCGCCGGCGACGCGGCGCATCGCGACCGCGAGGTCGGTGGCGCGATTGCCGGTGTGCGCTACCTCGATCGGCGGCCGGAACACCATGCGGACGCCGCGTCGCCCCTCGCGCAGCGCGAACACCGGCAGCATCGGCACGCCGGCAGTCCGCGCGAGCGCGGCCGGGCCCGCCGGGACCGCGAACGGCCGGCCGAACAGGGTCGCGTCGACGGTCCTGCCGCCGACCCGCGGACGATCGGCCTGGATCGCCACGATCTCGCCCCGCTGCAGCACCTCGGCGAGCGCCATCCCCTGCAGCGGGTCGCCGTTCTGGAAATGCATCGTGTAGTGCGCGCCCTGGACGGCGGCGACGCACTGCTTGATGAACGCCTGCGCCCGCGGATCGACCTCCGGCTCGCGGACGAGATGCACGTGACGCGCCTCCTTCACCGACGCGACCATGGATCCGACCTCGTAGAGCCCCAGATGGGCGGTGACCATGACGAACCCGCGCCCGGCCTGCGCGACGGCGTTCCAGTGCTCCATCGCCTCGACCTCGACCCCGAACGGCCGGTCGGTGACGAGCCGCTCGTAGCGCTCGGTCAGGCACCACGCGAACGCGTGCATGGTGCGAAGGATCCGTCGCTGCCGCTCGAGCCAGCCGGCGGGACCGAGCACCGGAACGAGGTTGGACGCGATCGCGCGGCGGATCTTCAGCAGCGCGACGAAGAAGATGGTCGTGAAGACGGCGACGAGGGGCGCGAGCGCCCACGCGGGCAGGCTCGCCACGGCCCACCGGTGGAAGCGGTACCAGAAGAGGCCGGTGACGTGGAAGTCGCCGAGCAGCCGCGCCGCCCAGCCCTTCTCCGGGGCATGGGGCGGGGTCGTGCCCGGCCGGGTCACCGGCACCTCGGCTGGATTCATCGCCGCGCTCGCTTGACCGCCAGCGTCCCCAGGTCCTCGGCCGTGAGCTTGCCGGTCGCATTGCGGGGCAGCCGGGCGACGAGACGGAGCGGCCGCGGCAGAAACGCCGGGTCGACCCGGCGCCGCAGCTCCTCGAGCAGCCGCCGCGAGGTCAGGCCAGGTGCGACGACGAACGCCCCGAGACGCCGCACCCCGCTCCCGTCGTCCTCGGGCCGGAAGAACGCGCCGTCGAGCACGCCGGGGATCGCGAGCAGCTGCGCGTTGAGGCCGGCGAGCGAGGCGCGCTTGCCCGCGACGTTCACGACGTCGCTCGCCCGCCCGCGCAGCACGAAGCGCTCCCCGTCGAATGCTTCGATCAGGTCGCTGAATCGCCCGGGCACCGCGACGTGACCGCCTTCGGCCCACCACGACTCGCCGTCCTTGCGGAGCGACACCCCCGGCAACAGGCGCCACGCGTTGCCGTCCACGGTGCGACGGTAGGCCACCATCCCGGCCTCGGTGAAGCCGTAGATCTCGAGCACCGGCGCGTGGTACCGGGCCTCGGCACGCGCCGCCGCCTCCGGCGCGAGCGGCGCCGTCGCCGAGACGATGCATTCGAGCGGCGGCAGCTCGGTATCGTCGATGTCCAGGGCCCGCAAGTGGACCGGCGTGGTGATCAGGACGCGCGGCGCCGGAACCCGCGCGAGCGCCTCGCGCACGTCGCGGGCGTAGAACGGGCGGCCGCCGTCCATCGCGAAGCGGTGCTGCAGCACCAGCATCACCGTGGACTCGAGGCCGTACATGTGCTGCGGCGGCACGGTGCCCACCAGCGTGGCGCCGGCGAGCCGGTCGATCCCGAGCGCCTGCGCCTCGGACCGGGCGCCTTGCGCGAGCGCGCCCCACAGCTTCACGTGCGGCGTGGGCGCGCCGGTCGTGCCGGACGTGAACGCGATCGCCGCCACCTGCTCCGCAGGGAACGCCGGGACCGCCGGGTCACCGGCGCCGGGCGCGAGGTCGGACGGGTACGGGACGGTCTGGAGCGGACACCATTCCGCCGCTTCGTCCGCGAGGCAGTACAGCGCCGGGTGGATGCGGGCGAGCCCGGCGAGGAACTCGGGCGTGCGCTGCGACGGCAGCAGGCTGATCTGACCGCGGCACAGGGCCGCGCCGAACGCCACGGTGAACCGGTAGCGGTCCACGCAGAGATTGACGACGTGCTTGCGATCGGGCAACCGCGCGGCGAGCGCCGCGACGTCGGCCACGAAGTCGAGGATCGTGATCCGCCGCTGGCCGGAGTACGCGAACACGTCCGCGGCCGGCCGCGGGGCGACCAGCGGAATGCGCGGGCTCGGCGAGGCGCGGCTCACTTCGCCGGCGGCACCGAGCCGAAGTAGCCCGCCTTCACCAGGCGTTCGAGCAGCCTGAGCGGCGGGACGTGCTCCAACGCCGGAAAGCGCCGGCGGCGATACCCGTACTCGGCGGCGAACATCAGCGCAAAGAGGGGGGTGGCAAGCACGTTCGTATAGAGCGACCACGCCTCGAGCGGCGCGAGCACCGCGAGCGCCGCCGAGATCGCGGCGTTCGCGGCGAAGAACCCGCACCAGGCCCAGGTCACGCGCCGCGTGTAGCGCTCGACCTCCGGGGCGAGCCGGCCGCGCACGAAGCGCGCGATCGCGGTCACGAGCGGCTCGCGCCCGGGCGCGAGCGTGCGGCCGAAGAACCAGAGCAGGAGCAGGCTGATCGCCAGCGGCGGGACGAACACCGCATAGGGTCCGCTCGCACTCGCGTACCACGCGAACCCGATCGCGCCGAGCACGGCGGCGAGCTCGGCGCCCGCGGCCGCGCCCGCGCGGAGGAAGGCGAGCGCCGTGGCGACCGCGAGCACCCACCCGAACGTCGCCGCGACCACGCCGGCGCGGTCGGAAAGGATCAGCGCATGGAACGCGAACGGCAACGCGGCGATCGCCGCACCGGCGAGAACGAGGCCCGGACGCCGCATGGACCGGCCGCTCCGGTCACTTCGCGCGCCGCGACCGGACGTACGCGCTCAAGCTCCGGAGCGAGCGGAAGATCTTGTCGTTGTCGGGATCGTCCGAGCGGAGCTGGACGCCGTACGCCTTGGAGATCGCGAGCGACATCTCGAGGATGTCGATCGAGTCGAGCCCGAGCCCTTCGCCGTAGAGCGGCGCTTCGGGGTCGATCTCCTCGGGCTTCAGGTCCTCGAGGTTGAGCGCGGTGACGATGAGCCGTGCGAGCTCGAGCTCGTCGGGGCCCAGCACCCGCGCTTCGGGCGTGCCGGCGGAGGGAGCGCCTTTCAGCTGCTGCATCGGTGTCGGTCTTCTCGTCTCGGTCTGCTTCGGGTCGCTGCCTCTCGCCCGACCCGTCCGGGCGGGACAGCAACCCTGGTCCAGCCATGACGGCGGGATTGGCAGGCCCTATATATCACAACCGGCGCGCCCTTCAATCGGGAGCTGGTCGGCGGGATGCCGTTGTGCGCGCCGGCCGCGCGCCTCATGCCGCCCTTCGCCGCCGGATCGAGGCGACCCCCGGCTTCAGCCTGGGTGCGCCCGCGGACGGCGGAGCAGTGCCTACGCTCGGAGAGCGTAGGTGCGACCCGGGAGCGGGCGATAGCGCGCCGCGCTAATCCACGGGCGCCACGCGCGCCTGCGCGGTCGCATCCCCGTAAAACGGGGCCCCTGCTCCGCGCTGCGGCGCGCCGTACTCGACGATGAAATCGCCCAGGAGCCCGACGTCGCGGCGCCGGGCGCCGGCCGGCCGCGAGACGAGCGCGATGGTCCGCGCCGGCACGCGGGACGCGAACGGCCGCGCCACGAGCGCGGTCCCGTTCAGGAGGCCGGCCTTCAGCGTCAGCTCCGGCAGCAGCGTGACGCCCAGGCCGCCCTCGACCATCTGGACCAGCGTCGCGAGGCTCGTCGCCTCCACGGCCGGCGCCTCCCCCGCCCCGCGCACGCCGCACGCCACGATCGCGTGGTCGCGCAGGCAGTGCCCCTCCTCCAGCAGCACGACCTCCCGCGGCGCGAGCCGCTCGACCGCGACCGCCTTCTCGCGCGCGAGCGGGTCGTCCTGGCGCGCGACGAACCAGAACTCGTCGCGGAAGAGCTCGCGCACGGCGAGCTCGCCGGTGGCGTAGGGCAGCGCGATCAGCGCCGCGTCGAGCGCCGCCGTGCGGAGCCGGTCGAGCAGCCGCTCGGTCAGGTCCTCGCGCAGGTAGAGCTTGAGGCGCGGATACCGGCCGCGGAGCCTGGGCGCGAGCACCGGCAGCAGAAACGGCGCGATCGTCGGGATGATGCCGAGCCGGAACGGGCCAACCAGCGGCTCGGCGGCGGCGCGCGCGGTCGCGACGAGATCCTGCGCCTGCGCCACCAGCGCCCGCGCCTTGGCGACCACCGCCTCGCCCGCGGGTGTGAGCCGGACGCTGCGCTTGTCGCGCTCGAGGAGCGCGATGCCGAGCAGGCCCTCGAGCTCCTTGATCCCCGCCGACAGCGTGGACTGCGTCACGAAGCAGCTCTCCGCCGCGGCCCGGAAGTTGAGGCGGTCGGCGACCGCAACGAGGTAGCGGAGCTGGCGAAGCGACGGGAGCGCGTTCACTCGGGGGGGCGATGCCTTGATCGAGCGGCCCGATCACTCTAACCGAAAAATCCCGTTGGATCGACGCCCGCGCGCACGGCACACTCCGCAGCACTTCGTATTCAACCGTTCAAGGAGACTCGCATGCTGACCATTGGCGACCGGCTGCCGAAGTTCGACCTCCAGGCCGTCGTGGCGTTGGAGCAGGACCAGGCCTTCAGGCGCTTCACCGATGCTTCGGACCCGGGCAAGTGGAAGGTGATCTTCTTCTGGCCGAAGGACTTCACCTTCGTGTGCCCGACCGAGATCGCCGCGTTCGGGAAGCTCGACCGCGAGTTCCAGGACCGCGACGCCGTGATCTACGGCGCGTCGACCGACAGCGAGTTCGTCCACCTCGCGTGGCGCCGGCAGCATCCCGACCTCAAGGACCTGCCGTTCCCGATGCTGGCCGATATCAAGCGCGAGCTCGCGGCCGCGTTCGGCATCCTCGACAAGCGTGAGGGCGTGGCGCTCCGCGCGACGTTCATCGTCGACCCCGAGGGCGTGATCCGCTTCGTGTCGGTCCACGACCTCAGCGTCGGCCGCAACGTCGACGAGGTGCTCCGCACGCTGGACGCGCTGCAGAGCGACGAGCTCTGCCCGTGCAACTGGCAGCAGGGCGACCAGTTCCTCAAGGCCGCCTGAGGCGAGGAGACGGACATGTCCCTTCAGACGCTCCGCGATCGTCTGCCCGAGTACGCCAAGGACCTGAAGCTCAGCCTCGGCACGCTCGCGGGCGAGACGGTCCTCGACGAGACCCGGAAGGCCGGCACGTTCGTCGCCGCCGCGATCGCCTCGCGCAACCGCGAGGTGATCGAGGCGGTGGTCGCCGAGTTCGGCCCGCGGCTGGAGCCGGCCGCGTTCACGGCCGCCAAGGCGGCGGCCGCAATCATGGCGATGAACAACGTCTACTACCGCTTCCTGCACCTCGTCGAGGACGACGAGTACGCGAAGCTCCGGGCCGGCCTGCGCATGAACGTTATCGCGAACCCCGGCACGGCGCGCGCGAGCTTCGAGCTGTGGTCGCTCGCGGTGTCGGCGGTGAACGGCTGCGGCCGGTGCATCACCGCCCACGAGAAGGTGCTGCGCGAGGCGGGGGTGACCCGCGAGCAGATTCAGGCGGCGGTGCGCATCGCGTCGGTCGTGCACGCGGTCGCGGTCACGCTCGAGACCGAGCCGGCGGCGGCGGTGCAGCCGCTGGCAGCGGCGGCCTGAACACTCCGTCGCCCCGGCGAAAGC
>Ga0184633_10001410_pt1 | contig 10012 bp, 12 predicted proteins | sample PLM31_170_b1_FD_133156 | JGI IMG/M metagenome (GOLD analysis project Ga0184633, IMG submission 133156) | Groundwater sediment microbial communities from an aquifer in East River, Colorado, USA - PLM3-1_170_b1 | ecosystem: Environmental > Terrestrial > Soil > Riparian zone | place: USA: East...
CGCGATGACGCGGAGCTGGGACGGTTCACCGACGACCACCGCGGCTGCGTTTCGCACGAGATCGGAGGGGGCGAGCTTCACGGCCCCGTGCATCGTTGTCTCTTCGTCCGTCGTGAAGAGGAGGGATACGGGGACCCCGGAGTCCAGGAGCGATCGGGCGGCGGCGAGCCCGGCCACGCAGCCCGCCTTCATGTCGGCGGTCCCCCGACCGTAGAGGAAGTCACCGTCCCAAGAGCCCTGCTCCCGTGTCCAGCCGGAGGCGATGGGCACGGTGTCGAGATGGCCGTTGAACAGGACGCCCCCCGGCCCGCTGGACGCGGTGACCGCGTTCACGTCCGCGTGCACGGTGGGCCGCAGACCCAGCTCCTCGATCGAACCCGTCGCGGCGCGAAGGATCTCACGCATGTCCGCGTCCGGCGTGGAGGGAATGTGAACGAAGTCCGTGAGGGTCTTCCGGATGTACTCGGTGACGTTCATGCGCCCCTCCGGTCGAGTTCGTTGTGAACGATCGCGATCGCGTGGTCGGCATGCAGCTCCAACGGGCCGAGGCCGATGACGAGGGCGGTGCGGTCCGTCAGAATCCGCTCCTCATCGGCAAGGAGATCTTGATTGTCGGAGAGCACGAAGATCGCGTCCGCGGGCAGGGCGGTCTGGCGGATATCCTTGCCGCCCTCCTTCAGGTACACGAACGTGGGGCCTAGGCGGTCGAGCGCCTCTGCGAAGGTCGTAATCGAACCGTACACGCCGGGCGATGTTTCGTGCTCGACTCGGGACGCATCCGCGAGGGCGCGCCGGAGGAGGGCCGCATTCGAGCGGATGTCGGGCTGGTAGGATTTCAATCGAAATCCGACGAAGCGAACAAACCGCGGAGGATTCGGGGGACCGAGGAGCAACAGGCCGATCTCGGCATTGCGGCGGAGGTCGTGGGCCAACAGGAGGGCCGCGTTGGCGGCATTCAGGAGGATGTCCATCCGACCCGCGGCACCGGCGAGGTCATCGATCGAGAAGAGCGGGTCCGTCGAGGCCCGGTGCCCGATGACAAGGAAGCGACGCACGGGGAAGCGAACATTCCATGCCCCTTAAGGATTCGTCGAAAATCCGACGATATCTATTGTCCCGTGAAGATAATTCAACGAGTCGCGAAGGACTCGAGTCCGGCCAAGGATTGGAGGGCCTCTCGATGGAACGGGACGAGGGGAAGCCGGAGGGCTTCGGAAAGCGGGATCCAGCGAACGTGCTCGAGATCCCGAGGCCGCCGCCGTAGGGTGCAGCGGTAGATCGATCCGGACCACTTCCGATGAGAGAACGTCCGGTCGATCGGGGACCACCGCGCCCCGACCTCAATCCCGAATCCGGTCTGCTCCTTCACCAGGACGGGGAGAGATCTCCGATCAGAGCCCTTCGACGACATCTCACCGCCCGGGAGGCTCCACAGACCGCCCAGCAACCCTCGCGCCTCGCGACGCACAAGGAGCACCCGACCTTTCGACTCGACCAGGGCAAACGCGACGGGCATCACCTTCACGGGTTTCCTGTCACGGGCGATCGGAATCTCTCGCTCCTCCCCCGCAATGCGGGCAAGGCAATGCGCTTCGAGCGGACAACGGTCGCAGTCGGGCGACTTCGGAGTGCAGACCGTCGCCCCGAGCTCCATCATCGCCTGGTTGAACGCGCCCGGGACGGCGGGCGAGACGAGTCGCGCCGCGAACTCCGTGATCCTTCGACGGGCCGCGGCTCTCGTGACATCCTCGCGGATTCGCAAGAGGCGCGCGATGACCCGAGTCACATTCCCGTCGACGGCTGGAACCGCGATGCCGAATGCGATGCTGGCGACGGCCCCGGCGGTATAGGGACCGATTCCAGGGAGCGCCGCAAGCGCCTCGTAGGAGCGCGGGACCTCCCCGCCATGTCGTTCGACCAACGCTCGGGCCGCGGCATGAAGATTTCTTGCACGGCCGTAGAAACCGAGGCCCTCCCACGCCGCGAGCACGTCGTCGAGGGGAGCCGCCGCGAGATCGTGGACGGATGGAAACCGCGTGATGAATCGTTCATAGTATGGCGTCCCGCTCGCGATCCGCGTCCGTTGAAGCAGGAACTCCGCGACGAGGATGCGATACGGATCCCGCGTTCGCCTCCACGGGAGATCGCGTCGGTTTGTGCCGTACCAGGCGAGCAATCGAGGCCGGACTTCGCTCGGAGAGAGCTCGCCCATCGGACGCACGATGCGCGGGCGCATACATCAGAGATTCGGGGCCGTGCGGGCGAGGGTACGGAGACCTGCTTGTTAACCTTAAACAAGGTTGACTCGCACCGCGCGACGTCTCTCCGGCAGCGCGGGTCCGAATCACTTGAAAATCTCGCCCGTCTCCCGGCTCCAGAAGAGAAGGTCAATCGCCGCCATCGGTATCTTGACCTCGTCGGCGAATCGCTTCATGCGGGATTCGATTGCAAGGTACCGTTTGGACGTGAGCGATCGCGGCATCCCGTGAATGACGCCATGGCGAATCAGATTCCTCAGGATGTGACGGTCGAGGATCGCGAGGTGGTCGCCCCGGCCGATGTTCCGGAGGAAGTGGCTCGCCTCCTTCCACCCAAGGCCATCAATCTCGTCCACAAGCCAGACTCGGGCGGCCGTTGGGTCGGGTAGAGCATCGAGCGACCTCGAGAGAAGGGGACCGTCCTCGGGGAAAAACCGGTCCCGCGCTCGCACGATGAACGAGGCCTTGTGATTGTGGAACCGAGTCCGATGTCGAAGGAACGCCGCGAGCTGGCGAGGGCGACCGGGCCATAGGAGGCCTGCCTCCGCGAGGGCGTGGACCGCCGAATCCGCGGAATGGGCTTTCGACTGGACCGCGAGGATGCAGAAACACAACTCTTCGAAGAGGCGTTCGTCGGGGAGCGAGCCGACACGTCGGAAGTCCTCGAGACGCGCGTGAATCCGCTCGCGCTTCGCGGCATATTCCGAGCCGAGGATGTGGACGTCCCGATAAACAGCCACGCGCCGCGAAAACGGGGACAGGGCATAAGCCTGTTCGGGCGATCGGGGCTCAGCCGTTCGATTTCCAATCTCGGAGAAGCCGGACGAGGAGCCGAACGCCGAACCGGTGGCCCCGCCGGGGCGGCGGATCCTCTCGAACAGGTTCGCGACGATGACCTCGTCCTCACAGCGGGCGATGTCCCCGACCTCCACGCGGATCTTCATCGTGATCCTCTGTGGCCAGAACCCTTGTTCGGCCAGATCTTGCGTCTGCCTACTTCTTAATCCTGAAAACCCAGCCGAGGAAACCAATGTAGACGACGACGGGAAGGAGCAAGGGCAGCAACGTGTGGGAAAACGAAGAACCGCTAGCCAGAATTGGACACGCTTAAATAACGGAGTCCGCTTCGAGACGACCATGTCACTGCTGCATTCGCTGGCTCGACTGCTCGACCGGATTTCTCCTGCGCCGATCGCGTACGCGCACTGCGATATCCCCTGCGGGATTTATGACCCGCATCACGCCCAGATGGCCGCCCACACAGTCATCCGAATGGTCGATCTGATTAACCAGCTGGAAAAGCCCGGCCCCGGCGCGACCCCGGAGCAGCGCCAGGAGTACATGGCGAAGCTCGCCCGATATGTGGCCACGAAGGAACAGCACGCGGAAATCGCAAAGGCCGAGGTGCGCATCCTGTGGGGCGATTACTTCAAGCCGGACCACCTGAAGACATTCCCCGACCTGCACGATCTCGTCTGGAAGGCGCTGAAGTCGGGTTCCAAGGCGCGCCAGGAAATCAACGTCCAGGCTTCGGAAGACCTCCTCAAGGCGACGAACGAAATCGCGTCGATATATTGGAAGACGAAAGGCCTCGAGACGATCAAGGTGAAAGCGCCGTACCCCACGGAACGGGAGACCGTCTATCCGAAGTTCCACTAGATTATCGGCCGGTCGGGCCGCGATGTTCCCGTTCCGCCGCTTCCGAGTCGAAGACGAGAGCATGCGCCCCACGCTCGCACCGGGCGACTACGTCCTCGTGAATCGTTGGGCGTATCGTGTTCGCACGCCCGCGCGCGGCGACCTGGTCGTCGTGCAGGACCCGGAGAGCTCGGAACGGTTTCTCGTGAAGCGGGTGGCGGACGCACCAAACCCGCGGGAGATCCTCGTGAAAGGCGACAACGATCGGGTCAGCCGGGACAGCCGGGCTTTCGGTCCGGTGCCGCTCGAAAACGTCATCGGAAAGGTCTGGTTACGGCTGCGCCGATAGGCCCGAACTCAGTCCCACTTCTCGAACCGCACGTACGCGAACCCGAGACGCGCGCAGAGATTCCTCACGTCCTCGACCATGTCGTGAAGCCCGCAGATGTACACCTGCTTGGTCGCGTAGTCCGTGATCTCGTTGTGCAGAATCTTCTGCACATACCCGACGCGGCCTTTCCAGTCCGCCGTCTCCGGGCGGGAAATTGTAGGATAAAAGTGGAAATTCCGATGCTCTCGTTCCCACTTCTCGATCAGGTCGCGATAAATCAGGTCCTGTACGTATCGGACCCCGAAGACCATATGGAACTCGCGGTCGTCGCCCAGGCCCTCTTCCCAGATATGGCCCATCATCGAGATGAAGGGAGCGATACCCGTGCCGGTCGAAACGAAGACCGTGTCGTAGGGTATCGGCTCCTGCATGACGAACCGACCCAGGGGGCCAATCGTCGGGAGCTTCGTGCCACGCGGGACATGATGGAGGTAGTTCGACATGAACCCGCCCTCCACGACCTTGATGCAAAGCTCGAGGAATGCCTTGTTTTCAGGCGCTGAGGCAACCGAGTAGGGCCGGGAGATGCGCTTTCCCTCCTTCTCCGCGAAGAGGGAAATGAACTGTCCCGGCTCGAAGTCGAAGACGCCTTCGTTCTCGAACGTGAACCGGATCAAGTATGTCTCGGGATACTTCGGCGTGATATCGAAAACTTCCTTCACGATCGCGGTGTGCTTCCCCGAGCGGAACTTCACGGGAGACTCGCGGACCACCGGTTTTTGGGGCGCCGCGGCCTTCGCTGGAGCCGTCTCCCGCATCATGGCGATTTGGGCACCTTACCGCCCAATTTAACCTTTTTCCTTGAAATTCCAGAAATGCAAAGACACGGCCATCCCGGTCATTATGAGCGTGCCGTTCGAGACCCGTTTCAAGGATTCTTGTCGAGGAACACACGCGAGTACACGACCCCCGCGAAGACCGCACCCAGGAATGGCCCGATCCAATACACGTACCAGTTGTCGAAGAACTGCGAGACGACCGCGGGACCGAACCACCGAGCGGGGTTCATCGCGGCCCCCGTGAGCGGCCCACCCATCATGATGTCGACCGAGATCGTGAGTCCGATCGCGAAGCCGCCGACGGCGTTGAATGTCCCCTTGGGGTCCATCCCCGTTCCGTACACGACGAACACGAGAAGGAACGTGAGCACCGCCTCCACGAGGATCCCCGTGGCGACGGACACGTTCCACGAAAGGCCCGGCGTCGTCCCCAGGGCGGGCGTCCCGAGATGGGACGGTTGCCACACGGATGAGGGAAAGATGGCGAACAGCGCGAGGGCCGCGACGAGGGCCCCGAGGAGCTGGAAAGCCCAATAGAGGAGAGCGAGGCGCACCGTGATCTGGCGGCCTGCGAGGGCGCCCAGGGTCACGGCCGGGTTGAAATGAGCGCCCGAGATGCGCGCGAGGGCGGACACCATCACGCCGATCGCGAGGCCGTGGGCGAGGGCGATGAGGAGGAGATCGCCGCCTCCGGTCGAGATAATCGCGCCCGCGCCGATGAAAATCAGCGTGAAGGCCCCGATGAATTCCGCGATGGCCTTCCGCCAAGCCGCGATCGCCATCTCCCCGCTCCGAATCCAGCGTATCGAGGGGGCGTATTTGTAGTTTCTTTTGCCTCGCCGGTGCTTGATCGCAATCACGCGATGTATGAGGCGGATCCGCGGTCGAAGCCGCGGACGAATTCGAGATGCAGCTCCGCGGGCTGCCAGGCCGCGTCCGGGAAGACGAGGTTCGGGAAGAATCGAGTCGTGTCGCCGGAGAGCTGAGTCACGATGTGCTCCGCGCCGAAGATCGTCTCAAGGACCCGATGCGACTGCTCGCGGCACACGCGCTCGTCGATAAAGCCGAGGGAATGGAGGTACTCATGCAGGAGCACATAGAACGCGTACGGCTTGTAGAGGCCCGGGTTCGTCTCCTGAATCCGGAGGAGTGGCACCTTGTTCATCACGATCACGTTGCTCGCCACAGGGTAGAAGGCTCCGAGGAATCCCTGCGGATGGTTGCCGAGGTCGGCGAGGGCGAGCATGAGGCCTGCGCGGGTCCGTCCGAGGACCGCCTCGACCGCTCGTTTCACGAGCTCGAACAGGTCGGACAGGTTCCGGGCTTGGTCGAGTTTGCTCGCGAAATCCATCGGCAATCCAAGGGTTTCGGTCGCTCTTAAGGGATTGCCCGGCGAAGTCAATCGACAGCAACAGCGGTTCGGGTCGGGAAACGAACCGCTGTGAAAACCACGCGTGGGAACGTGGCTGAAAGATTTATCCGGAGAACTATCGTCGTCAAGAATGCGAAGTCCCACTCGCCTCGTTCGGATGAGTTCCCCATGGCCATGCCCTCCCCGTACCCTACACCGCCAGTCCAGCAGGCTTCACCGTCCCTCCCGTTCGGCTGGGGGGCCGTGACCGTCCTGCTCATCGGGGCACTCTTCACGATCGTCGGGATCTTGCTCATCGTTTACGCGTTCTTCGGGTTCATCATGGGTACCATCGGGGCGGCGACGGGAGGCGGTGGCGTGATGGGAATTTTCAGCACCATGATGGGCGCGGTCATCCTCTTCGTGATTGGCGGCGTCCTCGCCGGAATCGGCGGATGGCTCGTCCGTCTCTGGTGGATCTTCCTCCTCATCGGCGTCGTGGCGGGGAGCACTGGCAACACGGCCCGCCAGCGCGATGCGATGCGCACGTCGGAAGTCCGCGTGCGCTGCCAAAACTGCAGTCGACTGAACCCCGAGTGGGTCAAATTCTGCATGTCGTGCGGCAAACCCGCCTGATATCGGATCCGCAGCGGCCGGGTTCGGAATCTATTTGAGCCCGCGGCGGGGTTCGCGCGGACGGATGGCGTTCCTCCTGCGATTCGCGCGGCAGTGGGTCGCGGGAGAGGACATGGAGGATGCGCTGCGCGTCGCGAAAGAGGCGAACGCGCGAGGCATCGACGCGCTTCTGAACCATCTTGGCGAACACTACCGCGAGCGCGCGCCGGTCGAAGCGACGACGAGAGAGTACGTCGGGTTGCTGACCGCCATGGAGTCACAAGGCATCCGCGGGACGGTGAGCCTCAAGCCCACCCAGCTCGGCGTCCTGATCGACAAGGCCTACGCCCTCTCGCAAATCCTCCCGGTCCTCGACGTGACGAAGGTTCAGGGCCGCGTCCTCTGGTTGGACATGGAGAGCGCGTCCACGACGAACGACACGATTTGGATCGGCGAACGACTCCTCGAGCGATACGATCGGATTGGGATCTGCGTGCAAGCGAATCTGAAGCGCACTCCCGGAGATGTGGACCGACTGATCCGAAACGGCGCGCGGATCCGACTCGTCAAGGGCGCGTACAGAGAAACTCCCGACACCGCGTTCCAGTCGCAGGCCGACATCGACCGCGCCTACCTCGCCCTCCTTGAGACGCTGTTTGCGCGGACGCGGGATTTCGCGGTCGCGAGCCACGATGGTCGCATGATCCGACGGGCCCTCGAACTTGCCCGAGAACATCCCACGCCGTTCGAGTTCGCGATGCTCCAGGGCGTTCGGGATCCGCTCAAGGACGAGCTGGTGGCACAGGGCCATCGCGTCGTCGACTACATCCCCTATGGGCCGAACTGGCTTCCCTATTTCAGCCGTCGGCTCCGGGAGCGGCCCCGCAACATCATCACGATGGTCCGTTCCTTCGTGAGCGGCTGAGCATCTTTTTCCCGCATTCGGCGTTCCGAGTCCATGGACCGCCGCGCGTTTCGGCGCACGATGCGGGTCCTCGAATCCCGCTATCCGATGAAGGACTGGACGTCCGGCATGACCCCGTTCGAAGTCCTCGTCTCGACGGTCCTCTCGCAGAGCACGACCGCGGCCAACGAGCGTCGCGGCCTCGAGGATCTGCGATCCCGGGTCGCTGCCATCACGCCGGAGACACTCGCGGCCATGCCGGTGAAGGAAATCGAACGCGCGATCTGGCATGCGGGTCTCGCCCGCCAGAAGGCGCCGCGGATTCGGGCGATCGCCAAGGCGATTCGCGATCGGTGGGACGGACAGGTGGAACGGATCCTCGCGCTGCCGACGGACCAAGCGCGAGCGGAACTGATGGCCCTCCCAGGAGTTGGACCCAAGACGGCGGACGTCGTGCTCGCGATGGCGGGCGGCCACCCGACCTTTCCAGTCGACACGCACATCGCGCGGATCGCCCGGCGGTGGGAGCTCGCGCGCCGAAAGGACTACGAATCGATCCGGGCGGCGCTCGAACGCTGGACGCCGGCGGACAAGCGCACGGCGTGGCACCTCGCGATCATCGATCACGGCCGCGCGCTGTGCAAGGCCCGGAACCCGCGCTGTCTCGAGTGCCCGGTGAGGGCGGATTGTGATTGGTATCGTCATTCTCGGGCTCGCGGAATCGGCCGCCGCGGACGCACGCCGCGATCGTCAACAAAAGGTTAAGAACGGACGCAGATTAGCGCGCGACGAGCGTCTCCCGTGGCCCTGTCGGACTATGTCGAGCTGATGAAGCTCCGCATCGACGCGTTGCTGCTCCTCGTGGCCGCCGCCGGCTACGTCGCGACGACTGGCATCGCGATCGACCCGCCCCGACTCACCCTTTTGCTTCTCGCGGGATTCCTTGCCGCCGCGGGAGCGAGCGCGACGAATCACTACTTGGACCGGGACATCGACTCCTTGATGCGGCGCACCCAGGCCCGACCGCTGCCGCAACGCCGAATCGAACCACCCGCGCATGCCCTTGAGTTCGGAATCGGCCTTACGGCCTTGGGACTCGCGATCGCGGGGTTCGGGATCAACCTCCTGACGGCCGCGATGATCGGCCTCGGCTTCGCGGTCTACATCGGCGTGTATACGCTCGGCCTGAAGCGGACCCACGTGAGCAACATCGTGATTGGCGGTTTCGCGGGATCCTGTCCGGCCTTGGCGGGCTCTGCGGCCGCGGTGAATGCAATCAGCCTGCCCGCCGTCCTCATCGCCCTCCTCGTGTTCCTGTGGACCCCGGGCCATTTCTGGGCCCTCGCGTATCGGAACCGCGAAGACTACCGGCGGGCGCGCCTGCCGATGCTCCCCGCGGTATCCGACGAACGGACGTCCGCGTGGGCGATCGGCCTGTCCTCGGCAATCGTCGCGGTCACGGGCATCGCAGTCGCCTTCACGTCGGCCTTCGACGCCCTGTACCTCGTCGTCGCCGTCGGCTTGGGCGCGATCTTGCTTGCCCTGACCGCGAAGTTCCTCGCGCACCCGGGCCCGGAGACGGCTTGGGCAGGTTACAAGTTCTCCGGAATCTACCTTGCCCTCCTCTTGATCGGGATGATGGCCGATGCGATCTTGCGAATTCCTTCATAAGTGCCGATGGTGCGACACGACACGGCCTTTACTCACCGAAGAGAGCATTCTAGTTACTTAACAACGTCATAGAAGGCCGGCCGCCAGCCCCAGGAGCGATTGCGCCGCCGTTGCCAAGCAGCCAACACGGATGTTACAGCACCACTTTAATAAGGGTTCCACCTTAGTATCTCCCGCACCCGCGCGCGGCCGACTTCGAACGTCGGAATGGATGGTTTCTTCGATGAAGGCGGATCTCGCGACCCCGAAAATCGACCGGGGCCTCGACGACGTTTCCGTGATGGAGACGTCGATCTGCTTCATCGATGGCCAGCGGGGCCGGCTCCTGTACCGCGGGTATGACATCCGGGACCTCGCGGCCCACTCGTCCTTCGAGGAGGTCGTGTTCCTCCTGCTCCAGGGCCA
>Ga0184633_10001411_pt1 | contig 10010 bp, 8 predicted proteins | sample PLM31_170_b1_FD_133156 | JGI IMG/M metagenome (GOLD analysis project Ga0184633, IMG submission 133156) | Groundwater sediment microbial communities from an aquifer in East River, Colorado, USA - PLM3-1_170_b1 | ecosystem: Environmental > Terrestrial > Soil > Riparian zone | place: USA: East...
ACGTGGATAAGCCCTACAGAGCTCGCTGCGCCGCTCACTCCGCAGCAGACGACGCGGGTCGGGACTTTCCTTGTTCAGGTGGAGACGCCGAAGCCGGGCGGGGGATTGTCGGAACCCGTGGAGTTCATCGTGACCTTCAAGTAGGAAGCCGCCGCACTGAAGCGGATCGTTGTTGCGAACTTCGCCGAGCGACCACAGGTCGCGAGGTACAGGTCGCGGGGGTGGGGCCCCGCGACAGGCTGAATAGGTGCCAACTATGAAGAGCTCATTCATCGCGGTCCTCCTTGGGGCGATTACCCTGGCAGCCGACCCGGCAGACCAGAAGGTTCCCGAGCTGCTGTCTCAGGATCGGCCGTATTCGGTGCTGCCGGCCGAAATCTTCGACACGCTTGGTTGGGAACTACCGGACGGCGGCCGCCATGTAAAAGCTATTGCGGATGCTGCTCTTGGCGGAGCGTTCGACCCAAGGCAGTTGGAGGGAGCCCGACCCGCGGACCTCGGTTACGCGGCACGCTGGCGCGTTCTCCGTTACAAGCATTACGGTCTCGACTGGGACATCACCGGCCTGCAGCTTACGCCCAACAAGCCGGAACCTGGCCTGCCGACACTGGCCATCATCCACGGCGGATCCGCGAACTGGTACGAGTTCTTCGTCGACCCACTGAATCGAGCGGGGCTGGCACAGTACCTGGCGCAGCGCATGCCGGTCGTGCTGATCACGATTCCTGGTAACTACACCGAGGGCGGATGGACGCAGCCGAACTTCGACGAGCGAATCCCTGGCTATGTGCTCGGACAGAAAATCTCTTCCGAAGAGGCCAGGGTTCGCAACGCGGTGTTCACGTTCCAACTGATTGCCGAGGGAGCACGACGCCTCCTCGAGCAGACAACCTCTGGCCCGCTGCTCATCCTGGGACATTCGACAGGCGGCGAGTTTCAGTATTTGCTGAAAGAGTCATTACTCAGGGACCGCCTCAGCGGCCGTTCAATCGGATGGGGCACGGGTGGACCAGCTTTCGTCACCAAGGCCATCGACGAACAGCTCGGCGAGCGAGCCGATCGCGTCACTCAATACGGCCGCTATCCGCGCGTCGATCGTCTGCGTCCGCGCGACCCGGCGGGTTACATTTCTTCGAACTACGTCGGTCCTCTCAATCCGATGGCGGGCAAGTCTCCGCTTGACGTCGCGCAGGCGTGGTTCGCCGCGGAAGGCCGCCGCCGGCCGCAATTCAAGCAGGTGCTCCAGGACATGGAGCACCAGGGTCTCGTCGAGCATCGGACGCGGCTGGAAAAAGAGATCCGAGAGACGCTCAGCGGCAGCAAGCTTGGCGTCAACGCGGACGATGTGATCCGGGACCTGTTTTCGACGATGTCACCGCCATTGAACGGGTACCGGAAAATGGCGTGGGTCGTCGGCAGGCTCGATGACGGTCATTGGGATGCGCAACCAGAGAGGGCGCGCGAATGGAATATCGCGCAACGCTTCAGGAGAGCAAATCCCGGCGCTCCCGTTCGTGTGCTGCTGATCGATGCACCGATCACTCATTACGGACACATCGAGCGACCGAAGCAATTGGCGGCGGTCCTGATCGGCGCCGTCAAGTGGGCCAGCGCGAAGTAGGCACTACCGGGGCCATGCGCCGGTTAAGGTTAAGGAACTCGCGTCCCCGAATCGGCGCAGACGCATAGGAGAAAGTTAAAAGTAGAAAGTAGAAAGTAAAAAGTAAATTCTTCGGTTACTTTATAGTTTCTAGTTCCTAGTTTTTACTTCTTTGTCGGTCAGCCAGCGCAGCGAAAACATCGCCATGGCGGAGACCAGCGCCGGAATTGCCGCCGCGAGAAACATCTCCTCGGTCGACCACTTGAGGCGCATGAACTCACCTCCGAGAATCGGGCCCACGATCGCGCCGATTCGACCGATGCCCAGGCCCCATCCCACCCCAGTCGACCGCAAGTAGGTCGGATAGTAGGTGGCCGCGAACGCGTTGATCCCAGGCTGGCCGCCCACGACGCACCAGCCGGCCACGAAGACCACCACAAAGAGCAGCGTTAGCGACAACCCGGGCTGGCCGATGGTGGCGATGCTGACGCACGCGACCACGAAGGAGGTGGTCAGCACCGGGATGAAACCGCGCCGCGCGATGAGCCAGGCGAGCCCGAACGCTCCGACCGTCCCGCCGACCTGCAGGATAGTGCCGACGAGCACGGCCGTGGACGTGGAACGGCCGGCATCCTGAACGACCGTCGGCAGCCAGCTCGCCAGGGAATAGAGGTTGAGCAGGTTCATGAAGTTGACGATCCACAGGAGGATCGTCACCGGCGTGCGTCCTTCGCGGAAGAGGTACATGACGGGACTGCCTCCCTGCTTGTCCTCCTGCACGACGTAGTCGGTCGTACGGTCTGGGGACACCGTCGGGTCGATGCGCTTGAGCCACTTGTATACGGTTTCGCGATTCCTGCCCCGCAGGACCATGAACTGCAGCGACTCGGGCAGCCAGAAAAACATCGCACACGCGATCAGGAGCGGCACAGCGCCGCCGAAGTAGAACACCGAACGCCAGCCGAACGCCGGGATCAACCAGGCGGAAATGAAGCCACCGATCGCGGCCCCGGCGGTAAACCCCACTGTGATGCTCATCATCAAGGTGATTCGCATCCGGCGCGGGCTGTACTCGCCGATGAGTGCCGTGGCGTTCGGCATGATGCCGCCCAGGCCGATCCCCGCGATGAAGCGAAGCACAAGCAGTTCCTCAACCGAGCTCGCGCGCGCTGTCAGAAGGGTCATGGCGGAAAAAAACAGGGTGACGCCAACCAGCACCGGGCGGCGGCCAATCCTGTCGGCCAGCACGCTGAAGCTCAGGGCACCAATCAACACGCCGAAGTTGCCGGCGCCAAACACCGGGCCTAATGCCGCGTTGGGGATGTTCCAGTCGCGGATGATGGCGGGGGCGGTGAAGCCCAGCGCCTGCACGTCGAAGCCGTCCATGATCAGGCAGAGCAAGCACATCGCGAAGGCGCGGACCTGCAACGATCCGATCCGACTGTTGTCGACGAGCTCTGAAATATTGACCGTGCTGACCGCTGTCGCCGGCGGGTTCATCTCGGACTGGTCTCCTGGCCGCTACTTTGAGCTCGCCTCTCGTTTCCACAGCTCCCAGGGACGCTGGTATCCACCGTTTTCTCCAGCGGCAAGGATGCTGCGAGCTTCCCCTGGATCAAGATATGTGATCGGCCCTCCCAGGGCGACTGCCTGGGCTTGCAGTCTCGCGTTCAGGTCCAGATAGATGCTGCGGCCCACAGCAATCGGGATGGATGAACCGACGATGACCGCCCCATGTCCGCGCATGAGAACGACCGCCCTATTGCTTAGTGTCCGAGCCAACGGGCGGCCGCGGTCTCGGTCGCTCACCAGCATGTCCGTGGTGCCCCCAGCTTCACGAATGTCGAAGACCGGCACGCCATCTCCGATGAAGGCAGCCATATGGTAGACAGCCCGCAGCGGCACGGTGCTGACGCCGAAGGGAATCAGGGACGCCGCATGGCAATGGACAACTGCTTTCACATCCGGACGCGCTTTGTAAATCTCGCCATGAATGAACCGTTCCGAGTACAGAGTGCGCCCCTTGGCGTCAATTGGAGTGCTCTCCAGATCGAGCTCCAGGATGTCATCTGCGGTGACGAGCTCCGGTGCGAGCGACCGCGACAATAGATACCGATTCGGGTTATGGTCGTGCCGCACGCTCACGTGGCCGAAACCATCCACGATGCCGTGCTTGGCCAGAATGCGGTTGGCGGCCACCAACTCGTCGATGAGCGTGGGATCGGGACGCGCGGGCGGGCTCGAAGTCTGACGGGCACGAACCGAGCGCGTGGCGCTCAGGAAGGCAGCCATCGGGACAAGAATGGACCGAGCTGCGAACGTGCGCCGCGTGATGGCGTAGTCCGCTACGTGTTGTGGTTTCATGCTGCACCTCTGCGAACCAAGTCATGCAAATGACGACCTCACTGCAAGGACTCCGCGAAAACTGACGGCCAACGGGGGCTGGAAATCTTAGCACGGAGCAAGGAAGACAACGTGAACGAGAACCGCTCACCCGTCGGCATGATCGGGCTCGGGATCATGGGTTCGGCGATGTCCGCAAACCTCATGCGGGCGGGGCACCGAGTCATCGGATACGACCTGCTCGCAAGGCGCCGCCGGAATCATCGCCAGGCCGGAGGAGACATCGGACGGACCTGCCTCGAAGTCGGCAGCCGGGCCCAGATCATCGTCTGCTCGCTCCCTTCGTCAGAGGCGCTGTTGCAGACGGCTGTCGAGCTCGCCAAAGTGTCCCGACGAGGCGCCCCAGCGCGGCTGCCGCGTTCGGTGACCCGTCGATCTCCGCCGCGGGTCGTCCTCGAAACCAGCACACTGCCAATTGTCGTGAAAGAGAGGGCGCGCAGAATCCTTCGGGCGCGCGGCACGATTCTTCTTGATTGTCCGTTGAGCGGAACGGGCGCGCAGGCGCGCGCGAAAGATCTCGTCGTCTATGCCAGCGGCGATCGCGGGGCATACCGTCGCGCGATCCCGATTTTCGAAGGATTTGCGCGCGCCCATTATTACGTCGGCACATTCGGCGCGGGGTCGAAGACAAAGTTCGTCGCCAACCTGCTCGTCGCCATTCACAACGTTGCCGCAGCCGAAGCGCTCGCGCTGGCGATGAAAGCCGGCCTCGATCCCGCGATGGCGCTGAAGGTCATCGGCGACGGCGCTGGAAGCTCACGTATGCTCCAGGTGCGGGGGCCGATGATGGTGAAGGGCGACTACTCGGATGCGACGATGAAACTCGAGGTCTGGCAGAAAGACATGACGATCATCGCCGATTTTGCCCGGGAGCTGGGTTGCCCGACGCCGCTGTTCGCGGCCTGTGCTCCTTTCTACACTGCCGCGATCGCGATGGGCCGCGGCGCGGAGGATACGGCGGCCGTCTGCGCGGTCCTTGAAGAAATGGCCGGGGTGAACCGCGCACGTACGAGGAAGGTCAAGGTAAGAAAGTAAGAAGGTAAGTTCAAAGCGCAACGAGCTTTGGCGAACGGCACTTGAGTTGCCGAACGATTTGGGGCCGACGGCCGTGTGTCGCGCTGCTGGCCCCTGCCGGCTATCGAGGAAGCCGCTTCGGCTCGTGCTACGTAGAGGCGCCGTGGCCTCGGCGACGATGAGACGAACGTGGATTTTACTCTCGCCAGCTATTTGTAAAATTCAATCGATGCCTGGCGGAAAAATAAGAAGTTCGCCGGTGCGACCGAAATCGGCCCGTTGATGCCGAAGATTGCGACCTGGAACCTGTCGCCCGCCTTGACCGAATCGGCGAGTACGACCCGATTTGGGATGTTGAAGCCCTGGATCGTGGCCGGGCTGGTGATGCCGGCGCGGCGCGGCATCTGCCCATTGATCCAGACTTCCGCGTAATCGTCGACGTAAACCGTGAGCACCGCCTTGGCGCCCGCAGTTTCGAAGGTTCCGATTTTTGCCGGTATGGTCAGGTCGGTGCGGAACCAGAAAAACGAAACTTTGCCTCCGCCGCGCCGGTCGGTCAGTCCCTTGGCGTCGATCGTCGGCCACGATGAATCATCGAAGCCCTGCTCGCCGGCGTGTGGCGAGATGTCATAGGACGTCTTGTAGCCCGCCATGGCGTTCGCCAGCGCCGGACCTTCGACAATCTTCGCCTCCATCGTCTTCCACCGAGCGCCGAACGCCGCGCTGCCGTCCGTCGTCATGAGGTCGACCACATGCGACGGTACGAGGGTCGGCGGGATCTGCGGCGCAGGAGGTTGAGGCGCTTGCGCCGCGGGCGGCGCGGCTGGCGCTTGCGCGACCGCAACGGTCGCAATCATCATGGGAACAACAGCTAGTACGGCGCAGGCGATCAGCCTGCCGGAATCGTTGTGACACATATCGTCCTCCCGTTTTTCCGGCGGGCGGGGCGCCCCGTCGTGCGCCACCCGCGTGCCAGTTCATCTTGCGACGCACTCTTGCTTACTCCAGTCACCGCTCAGCGCGAGCACTCGCGCTTGTGGTCGTGGAACGCCGCGCCAGCAGATCCCAATGGTCGCCCGCGTGTTTGACGATCGCCGGCACATCGTCTGCCAGGAGATAGCCGTCCTTCACGAGAGGGGCGGCGGCCTCCTGCACGAGCTTCAAATACTGCTCGCGCGACTGATACCGCTCCTCCACTGAGAGACGCGGATCGCGCGCCTTCTCGCGTTCGGCTTTCGTGCTCGCGAAAGGAATGTACCCGCCCAGCAGCGGAAACAACTGTTCCGTCCCGCCGATCGCCGTGCTTCGGAAGTTCCAGCCGGTATAGGTCCCGAGCGGTACCGCGACTTCTGGAAGCCGAAGACCGCTCGGCTCGTTCCCGTCGCGGTCCACCTGCGGGACCAGATACGGCAGCGGCGCGCCCGCACCTCCCTCTCGCGGCAGCAGGCGGTTCGCGCCCCGAGTCCCCGCGACGGCCTTTCGAGGCGAGGCCACGCCAGGGATATTGGGAAACGCCACGTCGGTGGCGCGCACGAGGGTGCCGTCCTGCAAGCGAGGATATCGGCTGGGCGGCGGCGCGATTCCCTCGAGCACCCATTTCTCCATGCCGACAAGCAGCGCTCGCAGCGACACCTTGAGGTCGAATGGATTATCAGGGAGCTGACCGTTTGTCACGGCCGGCGGGAACCTTCCAATGTTGTGCGGCGCTCCCGCGAAGTGATACAAGCGCACATTCTCCGGCGGCGCGACATCCTTCGCACCGTCAGGGGTCGTATGGGTCAGCGCAACGCTGCGCCCCCAATACTCGGTGTCGGAGTACGTGTAGAAGATTTTGGGCTGGTGCTCGCCCGCGCGCGCGTTTTCGAGCAGCCCCTCTTCAACGCCTGTCACAGGATCTCGCTGCTTTTTATCTGAGAACGGAAAGTGCGTTGCCGTTTCCATCAACAAGGACGTCGGCGTGGACCATCGTTGGTCCAGCTCGACGCCCGCACCGCCGCCAAGGTGCGGCATTACCGCATCGAACGCCTGCCGGTTGCGCTCGTCTGTGTTAAAGCCCTCGTACAGAAAGTCCCGCAGCCACCGGCCCGTTTGGGACGACCCATACGCAAACGTGTATTTTGCTGCAACGGTCGCGTCGGCGGCGTATTTGACCCAGGCGGCGGCGTCTCGCACCGCGGCGAATCCGAGGCCCGCCACCGGCGGGTTCACGGCAACATACGAGAGCTCGTACGTGTGGCCGGGCTCGAACCCAGCTTCCAGAGTGACCGTGTTGCCCGCGAGCCGCCACCCGGCGCGGGGAATGGTCACCCAATCGGCCCCCAACGCATCGCGCACCCTCAGCGTGTTTTTGGGCGATGCCGGATCGCTCGGTGTGTAGCCCACCAGGTCGCCCACTGTGGCATCAGCATTTCGGTTGTTGGGGATGAATGTCGCCCGGACGAGGCCGGTTACGCCGACTGCAGCGGGCACGTCGATCCGAACCGCACCCTCACGCCGCGCATCGAACTCCCACCCCACCTGCACGATCGTGTAGCCCCGGGTGAGCAGAAAGCCATCTCCGACCTCGCCGTCGGGTGTGTTCGTCACCGGTCCATCGAACGCGGTCAGGGCGACAGTTCCGCCGCGGTTCACAATGTCGAACAGCGCGATCCCGTTTCCCCGACTGGGATCGCGGGGCCTCAGAATCACGAGGTCGGCGGACATTTCGATCTTGCCGGCTGCGTTCTTCGAGGCTTTGTCCAGATCCGCAATGACCTGATTGCGCTTGTTGGCCGGATCGACCAGAAAATAGAGTTTTCCGGTAATCCGTTCGTAGGAACCGCTCGATCCAAACGAGCGTCCGCCGGCCACGTCCCGGCGCGACGCGACCTCGACACGCGAGACCTCTGCGCCGACGAGGACAGGCACGATCAATACCAGGAATACTGACTGGGCAGCGTGTCGAAGAAGCCGATTCATCGTCTGCCTCCCTTGAAAATCTTGTGAAACCGCCCGGCTGATGCCGCTTCGTCGAATCGCGGCAGGTTACCTCCCTGGCTGCGCTTTGTCCAGATCTGCGAAGGCGACTGTCAAGACGTGCGAAGGCAGGATGACAAAGGCTTACCGGCCCCTTGGCGAGGGCGGCCCGACTCCGCTAGCTTCGTCGAGGCTCGCCGAAGCCGTTGGCGAAGGCGGCACGCCTAGCAACTGCGTCTTGATTTCGTCGTTCTCCCAAAGTGTCGCCGGCTCGGACGAGTGCACGATCGTTCCCTTGCTCATCACGTGCACATAGTCGGCGACCTTCACCGCAAAGGCGGCGTTCTGTTCGACTAACAGAACGGACGTACCCTCGTTCTTGAGCCGTCGAATCAAGCTCGCAACCTCGGCGACCAATGCCGGCGCCAGACCTTCGGTCGGTTCATCCATGACCAGCAAGACAGGATTCGCCACCAGCGCTCGCGCGATCGCCAGCATTTGTTGCTCTCCGCCACTCAATTCATTTCCCCGGTGATGACTGCGCTCGGCGAGCCGAGGAAACACGGCGAAGACTTTCTCGATATTCCAGCCGCGCGGATCTGACCCACCCGGGTCATGCGCATTGGCTGCCGGCTGTTGACAGGCGATCGCCAGATTTTCTTGTACCGTGAGGGACGAAAAGATTCGACGGCCCTGCGGGACGAGGCTGACGTGCTTCCTGCAAATCTCGTGAGGCGGCAAATGAGTAATCTCAATCTCGTTGAAGATGACGCGCCCCGCACGAGCGGGAGTAAATCCTACGATGGAACGGCACAAAGTCGTCTTGCCGACGCCGTTCCGACCTAAAACGGCAGCCACGGTTCCCCTCTCGACGCGCAGGGTCACGCCTTGCAGCACGTGGCTGTCGCCGTAGTAGGTGTGAAGGTCCAGTACTTGGAGCATTATTTAGTGTGTGGCGGGGCCCCACCCCCTCCACCTGCCACCGCGCGCCTTTGGCGCCCGGCGCTCATTAGTTATGTCGACCGCTTAGTCAGACTACTCAGCGGAAACTCCGAGGTAGATTTCCTGCACCGCGGGACTTGTTCGGATCTCGTCTTTATGTCCCTGGGTCAGGACCCTTCCTTGATAGAGAACCGTCACCTTCTCCGCGAAGCCGAACGCGACGTCCATGTCGTGTTCGATGAGCAGAACGGCGGTCGACCGGTCTAGTTTCTGAAGCAGTGTCTGCATGGCACGGCTTTCACCAGATGAGAGTCCGGCCATCGGCTCGTCCAACAGCAACAATCGTGGCCGGCCGGCCATGGACAGCGCCACCTCGAGCTTGCGTTGATCCCCGTACGAAAGATTCCGCGCCAGTTCCTGCCGCAGTTGCGAGAGGCCGAAGTCACTCAGCAGCGTCGCCGCCTTCTGCATCAGCGGGGCGGATGACGAAAGTGCCCGGTGCATCGTGAACTTTCGCCGGTCCAAGGCTTCGCACGCCAGCAGCACGTTCTCCAGCACAGTGAGGTTGGGAAAGAGTCTGATGACCTGAAATGTTCTCGCAATTCCTCGCGCCGCACGCTGATGAGGTGCCAGGCCGGTGATGTCCCTGCCAAACAGCGTGATCGTGCCTTCTGTCGCTTTGATCTCGCCGCTGATGAGATTGAACAACGTTGTCTTGCCCGCGCCGTTCGGCCCGATCACCGCATGCCGTTCCCCACCGTGAATCGTCAGGCTCACACGGTCGACCGCTTTGAGGCCGCCGAACTCTCTGGAAACGCTCTCGAGCACCAGGCAAGGGGGGGAAGACTGTTCCATGAAAGTTAAAAGTAGAAAGTAGAAGGTAAAGTTTACACTTACTTTCTAGTTTCTACTTTCTAGTTTCTACTTTCACTCCGCGAGTACAGAGGTCGTCTCAGGTAGTCGGCGGGATTGTACTTCCAGAACTGTGACACCCTTGGAATGGTTTCGATGACGGTATTCTGCAGCTCGCCATTCACGCGCTCCACCTTGCGGATGTACACGTTCTCGATCGGACTGCCATAATCATCCAACTCCA
>Ga0184633_10001415_pt1 | contig 9999 bp, 12 predicted proteins | sample PLM31_170_b1_FD_133156 | JGI IMG/M metagenome (GOLD analysis project Ga0184633, IMG submission 133156) | Groundwater sediment microbial communities from an aquifer in East River, Colorado, USA - PLM3-1_170_b1 | ecosystem: Environmental > Terrestrial > Soil > Riparian zone | place: USA: East...
GGAATCATGAAGATCACCATCGATCGAACCAAATGTGAAGGCTATGCCAAGTGCATCCAGGCTTCGCCGAAAGTGTTCAAGCTCGACGCCAAGATGATCGCCGAAGTCATCGATCCCAAAGCCGACACCGACGAGAAGATTCTTCTCGCCGCCAAGATCTGCCCGACCAAAGCGATCAGTTTGGAAGAGGAAGGGACGGGGAAAAAGATTTTTCCGACTGAGTAAGCAGGATCGCCGACTGAAATTCTTCGATCTTGCCTTATCGCACATTGTTGAAGAGCGGAATCGCCCCGGTCCCGTCCGGCAGCATCCGGGAAATCCCCACCAGCTGGCTTCACAGGATATTAAAGATTAGAAAAAAAGGGGAGACATGTTGGAGCATTAAAATCGCAGAGGTTGCGACTTGCTACGCCGCCACGATATCAACGCGGGCGGTGTAACCAAGTTGCCGCAGTAGTTGCTCGCAATCTTCCCAAGTCAAGCCAAATGCGCGCACGTCGGCCACACCAAGGCGCGAAACCGCATCGGAAATCGTAGCGGCTTCATTTTCGTCGAATTCGCCGTCCATCATCGCGTCTTCGGCCCAACTCACAAGATCCGCGAGTGAGATGTCGTGACGCAAATACGAAGCGATCTTCTCGGCCACGGTCTGCTTGGTAATTGTCATGGGACTATCCTACCCCTTATAGACGCGTTCCATTTTGTTGTGAAAGCAAGGCCAGGCCCCATAACCTACAAAAACCAGCCTTTCCCGTTTTTCTGCCGCGTTTTTCTGCCGCCTACCTGTGTTACCCTTTCGTTGAGGAGGGGCCGGTGTGGCTCATGTAACCGGTTGTCATAGGATGTGCAAGGGCGATTTCAGCGAAGCGGCGCGTATAGCCCCCGATATTATGGCGAACGGCCTCTGCGTAGACTACAGTCGGCATGGGTCCGCCGCTTGGGCCTATTACATCGACATGGTTCCTAACCGTTGGCGCTCAGATCCGCTCGTCATATTCGAAGTGGAAGCGCAACGGGTCGTGAAGGTGCCGATCTGGCTACCACAAAGAGATGACTATGCGATCATGAAGATGCCGGGGCAGGCCCTCACTTATGTCCCGATTCGAGTCCTCGGATTCTTGAATTTGCATGGGTTCCCAGTTTACAATGGTTTTGTTGGGTTTTTCTAAGGCGAGGTAAAACATGCTCAAGAAAGGGTGGTTCGTACCGGATTCGATAGAGAAGACGCTAGAGAACCTGATCGCGGACTCCGAGCTGGAGCTATTCACGTCCACCGAGCGTGAAGAATTCGAGCAACGTCTAATTGACGAGGTTCGGATGATCGCTGTCTATCCGGTTGAGACCGAGCCAGCCGTACACAACTATATCCGCGAGCATGGGGCAGAGCTCCATGAATTTGCGCGGAAAGTTCGTGAGCGGCACCTTCGCCGGGCAGTGTGAGAGTACGGGTGTTGGCAAGAATCGCGGATTCGTAGACGAGTTGGTCGCTCTGCCGGTCGGTGGCCTCGGTCTCGCGCTGGAAACGCCAGAAAAGGTTCGCGTCCCCTTTTCTCTCTTAGCAAAGTTTCCCGCGCAGGGCGAACCATGAGAGAGCTGTCTGAGAGCGGTAAACTTTGGCGCCCTTTCGCAAACAACACCCTCACCGCGGGTAAAATAAACAGGGCAATTCTATTTTTATCGTTCGTTCCGATGTCGTCCTCGGCTCGCAAGCTGGCGTCATATCCGAGATAAATCGCCGTCAATAATGGCCGGCGCGCTTCTTGGTATACCGCGATCCTTGCGGCGAAAGTTTATTTACAAAGACAAAAATGAGAATGTCCCCTTTTCGCCTGCCCTTTTCGCCTGTCGGCGACATACGCCCGGAGATCCTTGAGCCTTTGTTCCATATGAGGCATTGGAGAACCTGGTTGGTACCAGGGATGCGTGTCATGTAAATCGCGAATGAGCGCTTCGATTTGAGATTTCTTGACGCGAGCGACCCAACCTCCCCAGTCCGTCTGCTTGCCGTCGAGTTCACCCTTGGTTATACGACTACGTACTTGCCAGAAGGCTTTATGACCGTCCGGAAAGAACGGACTTCTTCGCCGTGGCACATTACCTTCCCAATTTCCTCCATTCCATTTAAAACTGCGATCATTAAGCCGGCCTATATAAACGTCCAATATCAATTGCAGCTCTCGATCCTAGCTACCATCATCACGCACGTCCGCCACTCTGGATGTCACCATTTCCAGAAGCCTAGTAAAGCGTCCCTTTATCTGTTCACGCTTTTCCGGTTCTGCAAGTGCTGTCAATGGTACCGACGGGTACTCGGTTCTGGCTGACAGAACTCCCAGCCTTAAAACTCCGTCGACAAACCGGCGAAATGAGTCAATTGCATCATCTGGCAAACCCAGAATCCGTAGATTGCCGAAATAAAAATAGACCCGATCGGAGATCGAAAGAACATTCTTTTTTGTCCCGCCATTGATCACGTCGAACATTAATTCCTTCGAACCAATCCGCATCACGCCTAGTCCGTCATTACTCAGTGTCTTTACCCACTGCAGAAGATCTTCGCGAATGGATCTCAATGGTTCCGTATCGTAAAGACTCAGCCACTCTTCTTCAGAGATTGCTAGCCTCTGACTTGACGATGTTGTACCGAGAAGAGCGGCACATCGAACGTAACCTATTACGAATCGCGCTTCGCCAACGTGGTACCGGCGAAATTCAGTACAAACGATCGGGAGCTTTATTTTCTTTTTTAAGTAATCGGCCAGCACCAAGGCTCGTTGGTCGAGACGATTCCCGGCCACAACCAAAAATGGCTTTTTGACTTTCGACCGGAGTTTTTGAATTAGAGACTTTTCCGGGATGCTGGGATATCCAGCTCGTTCGAGAGCGCGATTCAAATGACCCACCAGTCCTCCCTCGGTTTGCTTTTCAAGACAGTATCCATCTGCAATGGCTCTAACTTTATCGACGTCCCAGTCTTTCTCTATCGTCATGCCGTACTCAATCAACTGGGCAACGACCTCTCGCCGCGCCTCTGGATTTTGTATTAGCTTGCATTCGATCGCCAACAGGCTGCCGGTATCATCAAGGAATAAGAGATCCAAGGAATTGTTTCCCACAGTCACCTGCCTTCCTATCGGTACGGCGACTTTGGCGAGGGGATTTATTTCAGAAATTGGAAGAGCGTCAGGGTATTTTTCGATGGTCGATTCAAATGTTTCCTCCTCTCCGCTATCGAAGAGCTCTTCTATTATTTCCCTATTTCCAATGCTGTCGATATGTGAAAACCCAGTCAATGAAACCTCCTAGAAAAGGATGTTTAGGGTGTTCAGATCCCTTTTGTATTTCTCAAGTGCTGCGGGGTTAGGCGTGCATCACTTCTTGAATTACGTCCGCCAGGGCATCGACTACCTCCGCAAGTGTCATCGTAGAAGTATTTAGCGCTAGCTTGTCGGCTAGACTAGGGCTGTAACCCATAACCTGATCCTTCGTGATTTTATGCCAGATCGGCAGAATGACCTTGCCACCGTTCATTTCTCGCGCAACCAAACCGTCGAGTTCATATTGAGGCCAGTTCTTCGAAAAAAAAGCCTCTGAACGGACAACGATCCCAAATCGGGAATCACGGAGTCCTCGGTCAATGGAGCGCCGTAAACTATCACCCACCTTTAGCTGAAACTCGTCATACCAGATCGAAAATCCTCGCTCCGAAAGCGCCATCGCCAGAGCCCGTACAAGATCGTCCTTGTCTTCGCTCGCATGCGAAATAAACGCATCATGCGACACTGGAACCGCCGCGTCCACTCCCGAACGGAACACTGGAACAGCTACCGCCATCCCACTGTGAATCTCCCGAAGTGCACTTCTCTGTACACGCTCCATCTCATCTTGTCGCCGCTTGAGACTATCTTCCAGTCGTTTGGACGCATCTTCGAGTTTGCGCGCTTCTGTGAGCTGCTCCCTTTGGAGCTGGTCTTGATATCGGGACAATTTGTTGCTTTCATTCGCGATCTTTCGAGCGATATCTGCCTCTCGGTCCGATGCCCGCACCGCGTCGTCTTGGTGTCGTTGAATATCGCGCAGCTTGCTTTGAATCGTAGAAGGACTAGCAGATGCCGTAATGGACTTTTGCGCGGCGTTGGCGCGCCCAAGAGCATCCGCCCTATCTTTGGAGTATCGAGCCCGTTGCGCTTCGAGGCTTGCAATTTCCTTGTGGCACCGTGCGATGTCGGAAAATAGTGATTGAATTGACATGTGTTTCTCTTGCGGCTGATGATATTGGTGTTCACGCACCGCCTAACTCAAGTTTTTACATGGCGGCGGTACGCTGGCGAGCACTAGCACCCGCTAGTCCGGCGGCTCCAACGCTACATTAGGTGCCTTTTGACGCGTAGCTTTTACCCCAGGTTCGGTATGAAGCAAGACCACAATCTCGTTAAGGTTAATATCTACCTCTCGAGCAAGTTCCGCCAGCACGCGCCAAGGTACTTTACGGATCCCAAACAGCAGAAGAATGAACTGTCGGTAACGCTTGGCCTGCAGACATTTGAATGTACGAAACTCCTTTCGAAGATGGCGACGGCTCACACGGCATTCCACCTCAACTACGGCGCTGTTCTCCTGGTGATCGCCAGGTCTATGGAAAATGAAATCAGGAATGGGATGGCCGTCCGTAAATGTTGGATTACCTCGCTTATCCGTTTCTGCCGTTAGAACAAGTTGCGTCTCGTCTGACAGGACCTGCCGAAGCTGATGATACAGCTCGTAACAGTAGACTCGCTCGCGCAGTAGAGGCTTTTTGACACCTGCGACGGGAAGGGCGAAATAATGTTTGTCAATATTCGATGTGGCTACCAAGATACTCTGAATCAGATCCACAGTTCACCGCTGCTGAGTGCCTAGCTATTAAGTAGTAATGACCGGTAAATTCTTGCGGCCTATCCCCCTATCGACCCGCGGCCGAAAAGACTCCCGACCCTGCTTTCATCGCAGTTTTCGTCGTCTAGCAATGGTGGTTCAAAACTTTGTGATAGTCTTCCCCAAGATCTAAGGGGATTGCTTCTTGGCTCATTGATGTGTTCTCCACCTAGAAGCTTGCTTTCAAAAACTTCAACCGCGCTTTCTATCACCGCAGGTTCGGAAATCGCCTCCGAGCGAAATTACTATTCTAAGATGCGATCCTGGAACCATTCTCCCAGCTCCTTGCCGCTTGATATTGAGCGAAACTCGTTTCCAGTGCAGATTCGAATGAGAGCCGACTTGGTAATACTCCGTAGCAGACTCAGGTCAGCGTCAGTGACTTGGTATCGGCCGTTATGCACGATCTCCGATCGTATGTCATAAAGCTTGCCGAGCTTCGAGAATAGATCACGACGACTGCCAACATCACTAGCCAGAAGATGGGCCGTTCGCATTCGCAGGCGGTAGGTGAGTTCGATAGGGTTGTTGTCCGACAACACCATGGTTTCCAGTCCGATGGCATACAAGAGAAATGCCGCCTCCTTTCGGATCTCTGCGGCTGCACGGCCGGCCCACTGGACCGAGGCGAGTATCTTGTCTTCCAGATCATTGCGCTGCGCACCGAGTAACTTGGCAACGTGAGAGAACCCTAAGTTTCGGCGCGAGTCCAATTCCCATAGTTTTGGCAACGATAGCTCACCAAGACGGCCCCAGCGGGTATGATTTATCGAAAAACTCGATTGCTGACTTCCTTCCACAGCCAATTGCGGAATCACGACCCGCGCCGCATCGGCATCTCCCGGAAGACTCAAATGTGCATAATTATACGGGATAAGATCGCTGTAGAAGTTGACCACGTCAATTGCCAACCGTAGTTCTCTTGTAGCGAGTGACTCGGCGGCTCTTCCGTCCACGGCTGTAACCTCGACAGCGCCAACTACATGCCCCATGAGTTCTTTGTCTTGTTGGAGATCCTTGAGAACTCGGCGGCGCATCTCTAGTTGCTGCTCATCTACTTTGTGCTTCGCCACGGCATCTCGAAAGAGATCCAGTTGCTTGTCACCAAACACAACAAACTCCAAATTGCCGACTTTACTTGGCAGTCCCTCTGACGCTAGACCGTTAAGAGGGCAATACACCAGGTAACGTTGTGGAGCTGCGGTAAGGCGAAACCGTAATTCTCGCAAAGCCTGGTCGAGGCGAACGTTAAATTCCGGGGTTCGTTTTTTTTTGATATCGAGAGCCTCGAAGATAGCGTTCTGAAAGAGGCCCTCAACTGCACGAAGACTGATTTGCTCACCAGAAGAAACGACCTCCCATAACGCTCGAAGACAATCTTCGTACTCACGGCTTTTTTCTCGGTCCAGAAATAGTGTACCTTCGTCCGCACGCGAGAAAAAAAGATCGAAGCGCCGATCTTCTGATAGCGTCTCTGCTTTCGTGAGCGAGTCGATGAAAGCGCTCACAATCTTGAGTGCTGCGGTCAATTTGTCTTGTCGTACCATTCAATTCAAAGCGTTAGGAGGAAAAGCGGACATTCTACTTGTCTGGTTCGTCACGGCGTCGTCCTCGGCTCGCAAGTTAGCGTCCTATCCGAGATAAATCGCCGTCATAATGGCCGGCGCGCTTCTTGGTATACCGCGATCCCTGCGGCGAAAGTTTATTTACGAAGACAAAAATGAAAATGTCCCTTTTCGCCTGCCGCGTCAGATGGTGACTCCCTCAGAGGAAAGGTCAATCCGATACTCCTTCATGAAGCGAGCGCGCCACTCCTGCATATACTTTCGGTTGAAGCTCGCTTCTTCTCCTTCCCGGTACTGTCGGAAAATGAGCCGGTATACGCGGAACGAAAGGGTGGCCGCGAGTTGGACTATTTTGGAGATGTCGTGTGGTTCCCGGACCGCATTCATTTCCACATTCTGGTCGCCGACCACGATGCTCTTCCACATGTCACTACCGTGGGTAATGCCGGAAAATGAGCTGTAGATGTAGCTATACTCGTTGAGACGACCGATCTCGTCAGCAACCTTGCGGATGGAGGGAACGCCGTAGACCACATACCACGGGGCGTCGAAGCCGCGCTTCGAGTAATGGGGCTCGAAGTTGGCGTTGATGGTATCGAACGGCGCCTTTGAAAGGAGATCGTCGATCCGCCTTACCCCGTCGACAACCTCCTTGAGCTGGTCGGCGGAAAGGGATAGCCGACTAACAGTAGCGGCGTGGCGTTTGGCCTCGGGAGTGCCAGCGATAAGAATTGAGTTCCATTGGCGACGTCTGCGCAGGTTTGCAACGTAGAGATGATTGACCTTGGCATCGGTGTCTGAAGTCAACAGCCACTCCAGGGCGTGAGAGGTTTCCAGTAGTGAGCGAAGTTGAAGATTTGCCGTGGAGCAATTGCCGGCAGCGCCCAGTATGGCCACGCCGTCCAAGTGAACTATAAACTGCCTGAGCTGCACGAAGATGACGCATATGGCCTTGAGGTCCCTGGGGCTGCTCACGAAGGCCCGCGGAACAAGCGATGTGCCGTAGTCGATTAGCTCGTTGAGCAATCCGAGGGCATCTTTGAAATGCTTTGCCGCCTCAATGGCAAATTCTCTATCGAGAACGGCTTTGTGCGATTCGTCACTCATAGCGAAACGGGCGTAGCGGCTTTTAAGTGAGCCGCTTTAGGCCGTGACAAATGCCGATCGACCTATCTCGCGAGACGGCTCCATCAATCAAATTGAAATCGGTTGCAATATCCGACAACTACCTCAACTTGTCCATACCTTCCTGACCGCCAAACACTGCCGGCGTCGGCGGCCTATCTCCCGAACAATCTGCACGGGAAGAAAAAGGGACATTCTACCTTTGTGGTTCGTTCCGATGTCGTCCTCGGCTTCGCAAGCTGGCGTCTAATTCGACGACGAATTGCCATACAATAATAAATAGCCCGTGCGTCTCTTGGCGTGCCACGATCCTGGCGGTGAAATTAATTTAGCAAGACAAAATTTAGAATGTCCCCCTTTCACTGCCGTTTGAACGGGATTATGCGCCAAACTATTAACAGGCGCCATTACTGGCTGCCGCCAAGACGGATGAGAGCCCGCCACCAGGCGTACAGCCGATCACGACGCCGGTAGTAACGCGCCATGCCCGTGACAATGAACCTCTCGGCCTGCGGTCGCTGAAATCCCGCAACTTCCCCGACATTGTATGGCGGGCTAGGCTTTAGGAAAATGACGGGCACTAATCTGTGCGTCCGCCAAAAGAAAAAGCTTCTACCAGCTCCGAGCCATATTAAAATTAGGGCCAGCAACGATAGCAAGCTCAGCAGAGCCCATTCGGGAAGCACCGTGGCCTGGCCAAAAAAAATCCAAGCGTTAAGCAGCCCTTGCCTGATGTGAGGCCACCAATTCAACAAGTAGCTTGCGGTCACGGCGGAAGCCCCCAGGATGGCACCCGCTATTACCTTGCTCCAAACGGGATCGTTCCAGACACCTTTCAGCACAGCTTCTACCAATTGCACACGAACTAATCAAAATTGACCTGGTTTAGTTATGTCCCTATCGACTTTTCTGGCTGATTGTAGGTTGCCAATATTTCTTCTTCACTGAGAACGGCTTCAATCGTTTCAGAGGGTTCGACAGGAGTTTACGATAGCGTCTAAATTTAACGTCGTTGTTCAACATAGTGCCCGCCTATCATGCTGTATGATACCAGCGACGCACCTAACAGCTAGGTATTCTGAAAACGTCCAGGCAATCCAGTCTCATTCCAGAAGGCGGCTTTTTTGGCAGTATTATTTCTTCGATCCGGCAAACTCAACTAGCCGGGATTGTTTTTCGCGTAAAGTAGTTTGTCTAATTCCCAGACTTCTGCTTTGCTAAGAAACTCTCTGCCAGCCTTATTAGAAAATTGCGCTACGACTTTCACTTGGTTATTGTACCCCTCCTTTTTCAATGTAGCGATAAAGTCTTCGGATTTCATCCAGGCTTGAACACTCTCGCCAGGCGCCAATGTGATTGGCATCTCTTTATCGTACTCGAATCTAGCAACCAGTTTCTTCTTGCTATGTGGTATAAGATAGCAGCAGTTAGATAAATGAATTGGGACTGACCCTGCATTTGCCGCTTCCATAATAACGATATCAACGACACTGGATTTGCCAACACCAAGCATTCCTAACCAAAGTTTGACAGTGACCTTTTGTTTCTTTTCACGCTGATGTAGCACCAAAGTGAATGTCGATAAAAGTGCTCCGTAAATGGCGATTGCCGCGGTAAGAAGTTCCGTTATCACCATGTGTAGTCTATACGGCTAGCGAGCTGCCGTTCGCATGGACTTAAGGATTGCGACCGTCCTCACGCTCACAGTCGTGACGCGCATCAGCAGATCGATTACTTTCTCTTTGTAGTCGGCGAAGCGGTAGGTGTTGAACTTCTCGCGGATGGTCGGGTCTTTGGGTTTCTTTTCTTTGTACTGGTCGAGAATCCATTCAAGTGCCGAGCGGTTGCCGAGTCTGTAATCCCAAGCTTCGGACGGGATGCCGGTTAGCGTCGTTTCGCTATCGACGATGATCCGGCCACCATCTTTGTCAGCTTTCATCAGTATGCACTTTGGCGGAAGCCCGGCTTTGCGCGCTTTCTCGTCACGTCGATGAGCCGCGGAAATCGTTCGCACGTCTTGCAGTTGGTTGAGGTATTGCTGAATTAAGACTTGGCTCATTTAGTTGCGGGACACCGCTGGAAAAAATGAGGGTGTATATTCTTAGGCAGGCTAAGTGCCGACGCGGTGTCCTCGCGCGGCCCACTTTTCCGCTAAAAGTTTCATCGCGGGACCTACCTCCGGCCAATTATGGAGTGTCGCCGGGTCGAAGTCGGCGCCATTTGGCCAGACAAGAGTATGGGCTTCGGGATCAACGCGAACTTGATTGAACAGCGACGGATTGCGTAGTGGCCCGTATAGCTCGCCTTCCAACACTGGATTGAAATCGATCACTTGAGCTACGCCATCGTCAAAGACGACGCGTAGCGTGAATGGCGCGACGTGTTCGAAGGTCAC
>Ga0184633_10001416_pt1 | contig 9998 bp, 9 predicted proteins | sample PLM31_170_b1_FD_133156 | JGI IMG/M metagenome (GOLD analysis project Ga0184633, IMG submission 133156) | Groundwater sediment microbial communities from an aquifer in East River, Colorado, USA - PLM3-1_170_b1 | ecosystem: Environmental > Terrestrial > Soil > Riparian zone | place: USA: East...
ATCAGTCGGGCCTCTTGGGCCGGCCGGACCCGCGGGACCACAGGGCCCCGCCGGACTCGCAGGCGCAGTCGGACCTCAGGGGCCGGTTGGACCGCAAGGGCCGGACGGAGCAATGGGCCCGCAAGGGCCCGTTGGTCCTCAGGGATCCGCAGGATCGCAAGGACCCGCAGGACCGCAAGGACCCGCAGGACCAGTGGGGCCCGACGGTGCGACGGGACCCCAAGGTCCTCAAGGGCTCGCTGGACCAGCGGGTGCAGTAGGTCCACAAGGACCAGCGGGAGCCGTGGGACCTCAAGGTCCTCAAGGGACCACTGGACCTCCGGGACAGGACGGTTCGCAGGGGCCGCAAGGCGCCCAGGGCGTACAAGGCCCAGGCGGTCCCATCGGCCCACAGGGACTCCAGGGTCTGACCGGATCGCCCGGACCGCAGGGTCCGGCTGGCGCGACGTTTGTTGGGCAGCAAACGTGGAACACGTCGACCGCAGTGGCGTGCTGCAACTGGGTGACGCTTGTCCCCAGTAGATTCCAGGTGAAGACGACGGGAGGCGCGCTTCTCGTTCAGATGAGCATTTCAATGACGAGTGGAGCGAACGCAACGTGCGCGCCCTTCATCGACGGTCAGTGGGCTGGGAACTTCGCGAATTTGCCAGGGTGGAATGCTCCGACGCCGTTCTGGCGCGAAGGAATCATACAAACTGGTACGGGTGGCGGCGCGTGGCACCAATGGCGGACATCGCGAGTCTACCCCAACGTGCCGGCAGGAGACTTCCACGACTTCGAGGTGCGGTGCGCGAATGATAGCCCCTTTGTGGGTCTGGCAGTTAACGCGCCCAGCGGTCTGTTCTACTCGTACATCAGTGTCGTCGAATCGAAGTAGCCGCAAGCTATCTGCCACGGTCGTGCAGTAAGATTGCGCGACCGTGACGGATGCCATCCGAATCGTGCCGGCGAATGAGCGGGACATCCCGCTCATTCACGCCTTCGTTCGTGAGCTTGCCGAGTACGAACGCCTCCTTCACGAAGTCGTTGCGACCGACGATGAGCTGCGGCGCACATTGTTCGGGCCGCGTCCCGCGGCGGAAATCCTGATTGCCTACGACGGCGCAGAGCCGGCCGGCTTCGCGCTCTTCTTCCAGACCTACTCGACATTCCTCGCGAAACCAGGGTTGTATCTCGAAGATCTCTTCGTGCGGCCGTCCGCGCGGGGTAAGGGAATCGGACGAAAGCTGCTCACGTATCTCGCGAGGCTTGCGGTCGAGCGGAATTATGGACGCCTCGAGTGGCGCGTGCTCGATTGGAATGAGACGGCGATTCGGTTCTATCGCAGCATCGGCGCGCAACCGCTCGATGACTGGACGGTGTTCAGGGTGACGGGGGACGCCCTTCGGGCGCTGGCGGCAGAAAGCCGGCAGCCAGCAGCCGGCAGCCAGCAGTGAATCTGTGCCTGATGCTTCTGCCAGCTGCCCGCTGCCTGCTGCAGGCTACTAATCGATCCAGCCCCCACCCACGACGATATCCTCATCGTAAAACACGACCGCTTGCCCTGGCGTGATGGCGGTCTGGGGTGAATCGAACTCGAGCTCTGCGCGGCCAGTATCGAGCGCCTGAACGCACGCGGCGGCCGGTGTGTGACGATGACGAATCTGCGCCTGAACACGAAGAGGACGAGCGGGCGGCCCGCCTGCGATCCAGTTGACGCCTGAAGCCGTCAGCGTCGTTTCCTCGAGGGCCTCGCGCGGACCAACAACGACGGCATTATCCGCCGGACGCAGCTCGAGCACGTAAAGCGGCGTCCCCGTTGCGAGCCCGAGTCTCTTCCGCTGACCAACGGTAAAGTGATGGACGCCAGCGTGGCGTCCCAGCGCATGGCCCGCACGATCGACGATCACACCTTCGCATGCGGGGGGCGCACTGCCTTCGGCAGGCACGGGGGCATGCCGCTCGACAAAAGTAGCGTAATCGCCTTCGGGGACGAAGCAGATTTCCTGGCTGTCAGGCTTGTTCGCCACGGGCAGCTTTCGCGCTCGCGCGTAGTCCCGTATGTCTCTCTTGCACCAGCCGCCGACGGGAAAGACCGCGTGACTGAGCTGCTCCTGGGTGAGCGCGAAGAGGAAATACGATTGATCCTTGCCGGCATCGACGCCCCGGCGCAGCACGTGCGTGCCGCTCGCGTCTCGATTCACGCGCGCATAGTGACCGGTGGCGACCATGTCCGCGCCAAGGCCGCAGGCCCGATCCAGCAGCGTTGCAAACTTCAAGTCGCTGTTGCAGTGGGCGCAGGGGATCGGCGTCCGCCCTGAGAGGTACTCGCTCACGAAATTCGAAACGACGTGTTCCTGAAACTGACGCTCGAAATTGACGATGTAGTGGGGAATGCCGAGCGCCGAGGCCACGCGCCGCGCATCGTGCAGGTCGTCAATCGAACAGCATGTGCCGAAGGAGGTCTGGCCATCCCGCTGATCGTACAGCTGCATCGACAGACCGATCACCTCATGGCCCTGCTCGGCGAGCAACGCCGCGGCGACCGACGAATCCACACCGCCAGACATGGCGACGACGATGCGCATCACGAGGTCCTAACGCTCGCTCCCGCCAGACTTCTCAGTTTCTCAACCACACGCGGGAGCAGTCCTGCCACCCGATCGATCTGCTCCTCCGTGTTTGCCGCGCCCAGACTGAACCGGATCGAGTTCTGCGTGCGGTGAACAGGCAGCCCCATGGCTCGCAGCACGTGCGAAGGTTCCAGCGTTCCCGAGGAGCACGCCGATCCTGTCGAAACAGCGACGCCGTCCAGATCGAGGGCGATCAGCAGCGATTCCGCTTCGACACGGTCGAAGCTGATGTTGGTCGTGTTTGGGACGCGCTGCTCTGGTGCGCCATTGACCACCGTACGGCCCACAGTTGTCAGGATTTGCTGCTCGAGACGATCGCGAAGCACTGCCAACCGAATCCCCTCATCGACCAATTTCTTGCGGGCGAGCTCGGCCGCGACACCCATGCCGAGAATGCCAGGCATATTCTCAGTCCCGGCGCGGCGGCTCCGCTCGTGCCGGCCGCCCGTGAGCAGCGGCAATAGCCGCGTTCCACGACGAATCCACAGCGCGCCAATCCCCTTCGGTCCGTAAAACTTGTGCGCCGAGATCGACAGCAGATCGACGCCGAGCGCGCGCACGTCGACCGGGATCTTGCCGGCCGACTGCACGGCGTCGGTATGAAACACGGCGCCGCGCTCGTGTGCGATGGCCGCGAGGCTCGCCACGGGCTGAACCGTGCCGATTTCGTTGTTCGCGTGCATCAGCGACACGAGCGCCGTGTTGTCGGTCAGCGCGTCGCGCAGGGCATCGGGCGCCACAATGCCGGTCGCATCCATCGGGAGCAGCGTCGTGCTCCAGCCTCGCCGCGCCAGCGCTTTGAAGGTGTTGATCACCGCCTCGTGCTCGATGCCGCTCGTGATCAGGTGGCGTCGACCGGTCGGTTCGAGTGCCTCGGCCGCCCCGCGGATCGCGAAATTGTCGGCCTCTGTGCCGCCGCTGGTGAACACAATCTCTGAAGGCTCAGCGCCGATGAGACTCGCCACCGCGCCGCGGGCCTCGTCCAGCCGCGCCTTCGCCCGCTGTCCGAAGTGGTGCACGCTCGAAGGATTGCCGAAATCCTCGGCGAGGGCGTGTGTCATCGCGTCGAGGACGAGCGGATCGACGGGCGTGGTCGCGTTATGGTCGAGGTAAATACGCATCGATTGTCCTTGGGGAATTCGATGGCGGGCTCACAGGTCCCGCCGTTCGCACGGGCGCGGCGGCGAAGCGTGGATCCTCGCGTGATCATAGCATCGCCCTAACCCTCGGCAACAAAAGGAAGTAGACAACATCAGGATCGTCCCATATACTGGGCGAAGCTCCCCCAAAGCTGTCGCGTACGAGTTCGCATTCAGGCACCCTGTAAGTAAGCCCCATCGGGCGGAGGTCACATGTGGAAGCGCGACGAAGCGGTTCGACCCTCCAGAGGTGTTGAAACGACCACTCCAACGTCGGCGACTCCATCGGTGCCGACATCGTCTGCCGCCGTCGGGTCCATGCCTCCGGCGGCGCCGCGACAACTAGAGAGGGACATCGTGAATATCGGCAAATCAGTGGTGATCAAGGGGGAGCTGACCGGGAGCGAGGACCTCACGATCGAGGGTCACGTCGAAGGCAAGATCGAGTTGCGCGAGAACGTTCTGACGATTGGCCCGAACGGCAAAATCAAGGCTCAGATTTTTGCGAAGGCGGTCATCGTCCTCGGCGAGGTCAGCGGCAACGTGTCGGCAACGGAGAAAGTCGACATCCGTGACAACGGGTCCGTGGAGGGAGATATCGTGTCTCCGCGGGTCGCCATCGCTGAAGGCGCCGTGTTTCGGGGCAGCGTTGACATGCAGCGGTCGGGCAAGCCGGCGCAGACCAAATCGTCGATGCCAGGTGAGTCGAAAGTCGAAGCCAAATCGCCGGTTGCGACGGCATCTGCTGCGCCGACCGGATCTTCTGCTGCTCGCTGACATTGAAGAGAGCATTGCCAGGCGACGGCGCGACCCGGGCCCTTTCTGACTTCTTCTCGTTTCTGGGGCCCAGGCGCACCACTGAAGAAGAGACGACACTTGCCGGCGCGGCGGCGAGCAACGAATCGGTCCTCCCGACCAAAGCGCTGCACAAGTTTCTCTCGAGCCTCGCGTCACGGTCGTCGCCTGTACTGCTCGACCTCGGCCCCGTTGTCGGGTCGAATCTGACGTTTTTTGGCGAGCAGCTCGGCTGCAAGATCTTCATCGAAGATCTGTTTCGCAACGTCAATGATCACGTTCAACAAGGACATCCGGACGCGCTGCCCGGCTTTTTTTCGACGCGATTCCCGCAGGCGGACGGCAGCATCGATGGCATTTTGTGCTGGGACATCTTCGATTATCTCGACCGGCGCGCCGCGCAGGCCCTGGCCCGTGAACTGACGCGCCTGCTCAAGGTGGATGGTGTGTTGATCGGATTTTTTGCGACCGTCGCGGCGCAGGAGGCGCGCTACACGAAGTTCGTCATCGCGGATGGGATGAACCTGCGGCGGCGGCCCTATCCGGCAGCGCGTTCAAAACAGCAGGTCCTGCTCAACCGCGACATCATCAAATTGTTTGAAGGCCTTCTCGTCTCTGAATCCTTCTTGCTCAAGACCAACGTTCGCGAGATTCTCTTCAGAAAACCAGCCTATGTAGGGGAGAAGAGATAGGAGGCGCGGGCCGCGGGCGCTCCTGAGTAAGATATCCCCATGGCCCGTCCGGTCATTGCGTTCCTGAGTGATTTCGGCACGCGCGACCACTATGCCGGCACGATGAAAGGCGTGGTGCTCGGAATTTGTCCTGATGCCGTGCTCGTGGACATCACGCACGACATCCCGCCTCATGATGTGCTGACGGCCACGCTCGAGTTGGCCGCGAGCTATCGATACTTTCCGACCGGAACCATCTTCTTGGTGGTCGTCGACCCTGGTGTCGGATCGGCGCGCCGTGGGATCGCCGCCGAGACTCCCGACTTCAAGTTCGTCGCGCCGGACAACGGGGTTCTCACGTCGGTGTTGCGGGAAACGCCGCCACGCCGGGTGGTCGAGCTCACGGAGCGGCGATATGCGCGTCCGACAGTCAGTCGGACGTTCGAGGGGCGCGACCGATTTGCGCCTGCCGCGGCGTGGCTGGCAAAGGGAATCGAGCTGACCGCGTTAGGCCGGCCGGCCGGCAGTGTCCTGACCATCGATATTCCAGCGCCTGAATCATCGAGCGACACCGTCAACGGGCAGGTCCTTCGGGTGGACCGCTTTGGGAACCTCGTCACGAACATCGATCGCAAGACGTTCGAGAGAATCGCTCAAGCGGGAGCCATCCAGGTCGTGGTGGGCGATCATCCCATCAGCCGATTTGTGGCCACCTACGCTGAAGCGGCCGCCGGGGAGTTGTGCGCGTTGTTTGGCAGCACTGATCACGTCGAGATCGCGGTGAATGCGGGGAGCGCAGCGGAGCGCCTCAACCTGGGCCGCGGCGCGCGTGTCACGGTGAAGAAGGCCTAGTGAAGATTTTTAGACCGATACCGCTTGTGTTAGGATTCCGCGGCTTTGGACCTGGAACTCACTGACGAACATCGGCTGTTGGAACAATCCGTTCGTGAATGGACCGCACGGGATGTCGCGCCTCGCATTCACGACCTCGACCGCGAACACCGCTTCGATCGCAACATCCTTCCACAGATGGCGTCGCTCGGCTTGCTCGGTATCTGTATTCCTGCCGAGTACGGCGGCGCGGGCATGGACTATATCGCGCTGGGTCTCGCCAGCGAAGAGCTGGAGTACGTCGATACCTCGCTGCGCGTGATCCTGTCGGTGCACGTCGGTTTGAACAGCCTGACGCTGCTCGCCTGGGGAACCGAGGATCAGAAGCAGCGCTATCTCATTCCACAGTCTCAAGGGACGAAGATCGCCAGCTATGGCCTGACCGAGCCGGCGGCAGGCAGCGATGTGCGTGGCATCCAGACGACCGCCACCAGGAAAGGCGACCGATGGATTCTCAACGGCGAGAAGACGTGGATTTCGCTGGCGGACGTGGCCGATCAGTTCATCGTGTTTGCCTGGACTCATGAGGAAAAGAAGAGGCGGCGCGATCCCTCGGGGATCAGTGCCTTCGTCGTGGAGCGCGGATATCACGGGTTTTCCAGCGGCACGCTCAAGGAAAAATGGGGGATCCTCGCTGGCAACACCGGCTTTTTCAAGTTGGACGACGTCGAAGTGCCTGAGCAGAACATGCTCGGCCGGGCGGGCGAGGGCTTCAAGATCGCGATGTTCGCGCTCGATCAGGGGCGCTTCACCGTCGCCGCTGGCGCCGCCGGATTGATCCGCGCCTGCCGCGATGCTGGCGTCAAGTACGCGCTCGACCGGAAGACGTTTGGCGTCGAGATCGGCCAGCACCAGCTCGTCAAAGAAATGATCGCGCAGATGGAATCGGATTATCAGGCCGCGCGCCTGCTGTGGCTCCGATCGGGATGGCTGAAGAATATCGGCCGGCGGAACACGCGAGAGACTGGGCTCGCGAAATGGTTTGCCACGGTCGCGTCCGAGCGTGCCGCCGCCGATTGCGTGCAGATTCACGGCGCGAACGGCTATTCGGACGAATATCCAGCCGGTCGCTTTTACCGTAACTGCAAGGGTGCGGTGATCTACGAAGGCACACGTGAGATCCATAAGCTCATGCAGGCCGACTACGCCTTGGGGTATCGCGTCGATCGCCCGTCGCGCTGCGAATTGCCCCCATATGTGGCGACTCGCAAAACATAGGTGGCCGACGCCGAGCGTGTCACGCGAGCGCGTCGGTCTTGAGCGCATGGGGGTGGGGCCCGCAGAGAACATGGACACCCGACGCTGAGCGTGGAACGCGAACGCGTCGGTCTTTAGCGCATGGGGGTGGGGCCCCATGCGCACTAAAAAAAGGACGACCAGCGTGATTGATTCCGATCTCTCTCTGGATTTTTTGCGAGTGGTGGAGCAGGCGGCGATCGCCTGCGCGCACACGATGGGCCAGGGCGATCGGCACCGCTCAGACCACGTCGCCGTCGAGACCATGCGGCGCGAGCTCGACTCGGTCGCGATTGACGGCACGATCGTGATCGGCGAGGGCGAACGCGACGAGGCGCCGATGCTCTACATCGGCGAGCGGGTCGGGCTGGCCAACTCGCGCGCCGGCATCGGTCCCGGCTGGGGACGTTTGCCGCAGGTCGACATCGCGGTCGATCCGCTCGAGGGCACAAATCTGTGTGCCACCGGATCCCCTAACGCGATTGCCGTGCTGGCCGCCTCTCCGCGCGGCGGACTGCTCCACGCGCCGGATCTGTATATGGAGAAATTGGTGGTGGGACCGAGCTCGAAGGATGTCGTGGAGCTCGATGCCCCCGTGGCGGAGAACCTGAAGGCCATCGCCGGTCGGCTGAGCCGCAAGGTGGAGGACCTCGTCGTGATCGTACTGGATCGATCTCGACACGAGCAACTTGTCGCGGACATCCGTGCGACGGGCGCCCGCATTCGGCTCATTTCCGACGGCGACCTGTCGGCCGGCATTGCGGCTGCCGTCGCCGGCAGTGGCGTCCACGCCGTCATGGGGATTGGCGGCGCGCCCGAAGGCGTGTTGACCGCCGCGGCGATGCGCTGTCTGAACGGAGAGATGTTCGCGCGTCTGGTCGTGAACACACCGGAGCACGAAGAACGCTGCCGCGCGATGGGCATCAAGGACACCCAACGCGTCTACCGCTCATCCGATCTCGCGTCTGGCGAATCGATCATCTTCGCGGCGTCCGGCGTCACGGATGGGACGCTGATGAGAGGCGTGCGCTTCTTCGGAGACGGGATTCGAACCAGCTCGCTGATTATGCAGACGCACCCGCATCAGGTACGGTTCATCGACAGCATCCATGTGGACTCGCGGCCGGACGTCAAAATACGGTTCTAGTGAACGGCGGATGCGCGTCCTGAGAATCGATCCCCACAATCCATCAGGCGCGGCGATCCGCGAAGCCGCGGACGCGCTGTCTCAGGGCGCGATCGTGGCGTTTCCAACTGACACGGTGTATGGGTTGGCCGTGGACCCGCGGCACGCGCGTGCCGTCGACCGTCTGTATGCGGTCAAAGGGCGAGCGTTCGATCAGCCGTTGCCGCTCATCGCGGCCGATGAGGCTCAGGCGGCCACGCACGCCGGCGAGCTGTCCGACCTCGCGCGCGCGCTCGCGGCTGAATTCTGGCCCGGCCCGCTGACATTGATCATCAGCGCACACGCGGATCTCTGCGCGCGGGTGCATGCGTCGACAGGACGTGTCGCGGTTCGCGTGCCCGCGCATCCGACCGCCCGCGCGCTGGCCCGCGGTACCGGGTATCCCATCACGGCGACAAGCGCGAATCGGTCCGGGGCCACGCCGGCATCGACCGGCGACCAAGTGATCGCCGCACTCGACGATCGTGTCGATCTCCTCCTCGATGGCGGCGCAACATCTGGCGGGATGCCATCGACCATCGTGGACGCGACAGGAGCGACGCCGCGCCTTGTCCGGGTGGGCGTCGTGCCGTGGGAGCGCGTGCTAGAATTCATGAGGTGCCCTCCACCGACAGGCGTGTCGTAAGCGGCGTGCGCGCGGCATCGCGTGAACGCGCCGCGCTCGTAGGTCTGGTCTCACGGCGCGTGCGCCGCGCGGATGCGGAGCGATCGCTGGAAGAATTGGCGAGACTGACGGCGGCTGCGGGCGGCACGGTGGTCCTTCGCATGCTTCAGGAGCGGGACATGCCGCACCCGGCGACCTTCCTCGGGCGCGGCAAGATTGAGACTCTGGCACTCGCCTGCGAAGCGGCCTCTGTCGAGTTGGTGATCTTCGACGAGGAGTTATCGCCGGCGCAGCTCCGGCACGTCGAAGAACGCATCGATCGAAAAATTCTCGATCGCACACAGCTCATTCTGGACATTTTTACGCGTCGCGCGCGCACGCGCGAGGGCAAGTGGCAGGTCGAGCTCGCGCAGTTGAAGTACCTGCTGCCGCGGCTCGTGGGCGCCGGCGCGGCGCTGTCACGGCTCGGCGGCGGCATCGGCACTCGAGGGCCTGGTGAGACGAAGCTCGAGACCGATCGGCGCCGCGTTCGGCAGCGGATCCATTCACTCCAACAGGAGATCGATCAGATTCGGCAGCGGCGCCGCAGCCTGCGCGGTCGTCGGCAGAAAGCGGCTGTGCCCACCGTGGCGCTGGTGGGGTACACGAACGCGGGCAAGACCACCCTCTTCAATCAGTTGACCCGCGAGCACGCGGAAGCGTCCGACGCCCTCTTTGTCACGCTCGATCCGCTCGTGCGACACGTGCGGCTTCCCGATCGGCGTGAGCTGCTCGTGTCCGACACCGTCGGATTCATCGAACGCCTTCCTCATACGCTGGTGGCGGCGTTTCGTGCCACGCTCGAAGAGGTGGCGGCAGCCGATC